>Ga0179593_1297083_pt1 | contig 19203 bp, 30 predicted proteins | sample CZODoug2_1_08_16_FD_185931 | JGI IMG/M metagenome (GOLD analysis project Ga0179593, IMG submission 185931) | Vadose zone soil fungal communities from Angelo Coast Range Reserve, California, USA - CZODoug2_1_08_16fungal (PacBio error correction) | ecosystem: Environmental > Terrestrial > Soil >...
AATGGGTGGGCGATCAAAGGGACCGGTACAAGACGGGGGGAGGCTCCATAGAAGGCAAGGGATAAGCCATTAAAAAGAGAAAGCGTCCTAGAAGAAAGATAAATGGCAGGGAACGAATGGGAGACTATAAAAGGCTAAATAAGGGCCTTCAACGTAGGGGAGAGAGGGATGGGAACGAAGGAAAAATCTTAATAGGAAGGGGAAGGGGGGAGAAGCATCAGACTATCGAGTAAAGAAAAAAGACACTTTTCAGGGGATTGGCTATCCGGAGGGGGGTAGAAATCGGAAGGAGGAAGGAAGAAACAAATCTAAAAAGCGAGACTGGGAGATTCAAAAGCGTTTCAATCATGGTAAAAGTACGCAAAAAAAACAAAGAGGGGGGAGATAGAGGTTCCAGGCTGGGAAATCTTCCGGGAGAAATCGCGAGGGGGGGACGGGATATTGACATGGAGGGCAGGATACTGTCGGATGGTATAATCTTGCTATCGACTGAAAAAAGGGGGTCACTATGGGGGAGGGCGGGTTAACAGTAGCGTCGGGTGGTATCACGCTACGATTAGCCGGGGAAGGGAGAACAATAAGAAAAGATGGTAAATAAAAAGTCGAGACTGGGGAAGGAGTCTTCCCGAGCAAAAAGGAGTGGCTCAAATAGGGGGGGGAGGCCTCTTACCAACTTCAGTAAAGATATGACAAGAGGAAAGAGGAGTTAGGGGGGGGTCAAGGGGGTCGAAAAAGGGAAATATAGGGAACAATGGGCGAGAAACCAGGTTTTGGAGAAAGGGGCAATAAGTCGGGTGTTGATAGGGAATGAAGAATCCATGCAAGAAAAGACAAAAAATGAAGCGCGGGGTCTAAAAGAATCCGAAAGTTGAAAGGAAAATATCAACGGAAGGACAAATAGTCAATTCGGGCGCTAGGGAGGGTAGAGAGTCCAAGGTAAATCAGAATCCGTTTATTTTCGAAGCATAGTGCCCGAAACAGGAAAAATATAAAGCAGTTACAAAAAAGATCTAAAGGGGGGGGGTCAAGGTAGGATAAAACGCGTGGTGGGGGGGTCAGAAAGGGAAGGCGGGAAAGGGGAAACAAAAAAAGAGAGAGAAGGGATGAAGTGAAGAATAGAAGTGCAAGAAAGAAGGCATGTCAACAAAAAGGGGGGAAGGGGGAGAAATTCCAGACTGGTGGGGGAGAACAAGAGAGAATCAGGTCGAGCTTCATAAAACCGAAACCTAGAAAAACACACGGGTCCGGGAAGCGATTGCCTTGGAGTAGAGAAGGGGGAGAGAGAAATGAAAAGAAAGGGGAAATAGGTGGACCGAGATGTGAGAAATCGAAGGGCAACCGCGCACAAGATTAGATTACGAAAAATGATCCATTGTAGGAGGAGGAGTGGCCGGGGGGGGAGACGTAAGCCGAACGAAAAAAAAAAGCGACTGGGATGGATAGAAGGATCTATCGAAGCAGAAAATAGAGTGAGGAGGGAGAGTAGTCTCCTTTATATGGCATTTTCCGGGGTACCGTACAGGATTAAAATGCGGATAAAGAGAATCACAACTGCTGAGGGGGAATATATAGGACCAACCAAAAAAAAGAAAGGCAAGACTCGATGTCGTTAAAACCCAATAGGGGGGGGAAAGATTCCAACAAGGGTCCTGTACCATCTAGTGAGGAATGACCAAAGAAAGGGGGTAGAAGACGAAGGGAAGGGATGCAGAAAAGACTATCCAGTCTAGGAAACGACAAAGAATAGACAAGGGGACCCAGGGATGGGATCTGGGTCTGTGAAGAGGAGGACTCTCAGTTATAAGTAAAGAAAGTGGGAGCAAATCTGATCTCCAATCCTGGAAGGAATCAAATAAAGGAGTCAGATAATCTATCTTGATAATAAATAGGAGGGAGGGGGGGGGGAGGGGAGGTCAGGAGATAGAGCTCGAACGGGGTGAAAAAAACCTCTTCTTGGGGGGTCCAAGAAAAGACGACATAGAGGAGGAAAAAAGAAAAGATGCGTAAGGGGAGTCTGAAAAAGAGGGAAAAAAGCAAGCAAAAAGACGAAGTACCGGATAACGAAAATGGAAAAAACAGAACTCAAATTTGCTTCCGGATGGGAAAACATTCTTGGGGGAGGAGAGAGAAAAAGAACGTCAAAAGACCTGGGAGAAAAAAGATTATCAGAACCAGCGCTGAGAGGCACAATTGTGCTTAACAAGAGACGGAAAGAGTCAGGGAAGTAAAAAAAGGTTAAATCAAAGTTATTGGAAGAAAAGAGAAGCAAATTGTTGAAGGGAAAAACGGAAGACATTTGCGAGAGACGATCGAGAAAACAAGAGAGGATAAGAGGATGAATTGGAGTAGAAAGCGGAGTGAATAGAATGGGACATCACGAGGAGGAAAACCGGAATTCAAAAAGAAGCATTGGGAAGAGGCAATAGTGCATTCAAGGCGAAACGCACAGGGGTTGCCGGATGGCAACAAATGAGCAAAAGGGGGGGAGCTAAAGAAGATTTCACACAAACAAAGTGAATGCCCTGAAGAAGAGAAAAAGGAACCGAGCATCCGGGGTGCACAATAGAGCAGAGCAGACACGTGACTAACCGAGTTATACGGGGAACAAAGGGGTTATTTTTAAAAGAATTGTGGGGAGGGCAAAGGAGACAAAGATGCAGCCTATATCGGGCGTCGCAGTTGAAGCATAGAAAGACCTCGTTGGGGCGTCGACAGACAATCGGGGTGAGAGGTCCTACGCACGAAACTAAAGGGGAAGAAAAAAACGAAACGAACCGGACGAGAGGAAGTGTCAGAATAAAAGGACTTACTTACAAGGGGATAGTGACACAGCGAGAGGGGGCCATACACAAGCAATGGTTCTGTCGGGGTCCAGTTAGGGTCAGGCAACAAAAAACTAAAAAAAACACTTAGGAGGGGAAAGGGATCGAGTGGTGTGGCAGAGAGGGACTAGGGGAAAGGTCGGGTCAAACGATAAGGAAAAGCCACACACGGGAAGGAAAAAGGGGAAGGAAAACATTCGGTGGGAAGGGATGAAATACGAAACTCTAATTAAAAGTCCTGGGGGGAGAGAGGGTCAGCCCATCATGCCTAGGTAAGTCGAAACTAAGGAATGCTGTGCACTGAGAGGAAAGGAGCAAGAGGAGCAGTGAAACTTTCTGAAAAAAGAGCTCCCTGTGGATCAGGGGAAGTTGAAAAAAGTACGTGAACTGGTAAAGAAGGTCGAGAAAGCCGAAGAAAGACGCATCTTGCGGGGCATGAGTTTGGTAGGGAGATGGCTTTAGGACCCTGTCTGGGGGGAAGGCATGACACCGTAGGAGTGTAAATGTGGGGAATCCTGTGCTCGGTTCGGAAACGCTAACATTTTGAAAATTTTCGGAGAGTTTCAGGAAGGGAGGGGGGATTGGGAATGTAGGGGTTTGTTGACTGTTACGGTGTCCCTATCTCGCCAGCCAGAAGCCTAAACAAAAAGGAGGGGGGATATGGGAGGGGGGAGGAGTGGCAGAGTGGGGGAAGAAAGACAACATCTGGAGGAAGGGGGGAAAAAGAGAGAAGAAAGCTAGGAGGAAAAAGGGGGAGAAAACGTCCGAAGGAAGTGTCACGGCGATCCCTCGAGTAGGACACGCCACAGAATACGCGTAGAGGGAAGGGATAAAAGATCTCTCGAAGGAGGACAGAGTAAGATCTCTACTAGAGCGAGAAAGATAGGGAATGGAAGGAAGAGCAAGCAGGTAAGGGAGCCTTGAAGGCAGTTGTGAGGCAGGGAGGAACGGCAGCGAAAAAGATTCGGTGAAGCCTAGGTCTTACGAAAAGGCGGGGGAACAGGAATTAAGAAGAGCAAATAGCAAATAAGGAAGAAAAAAGGGGGCAGATGAGAGAAGGGGGAGTGGGAGAAACCTCTGGGAGGGGGTACAGATAAGGGCGGGAGGAGAGACAATTCTTGAATGGTGACTGACTAAAAACTGAGAAAAGAATTCGGGGGAAGGGATTAAAAATACGGGTGGATCCTTCACGTTCACTTGCAAGACCTTGGGGGAACAGATAGAAGTATCCATAAAAAGAAAGGAAAAACATGAATAAGACGCGTGGGGCTCTAGGTCGTGACGGTTTTTGCAGGGAGGGACACAAAGAGAAATTCAATTTCACCAAGCCTGGAGAAGGGGGGAGGAAATGAAAAAGGAAGTCGGAAACCGATAACAAAGGCTCTCCCAGGGAATCTATGGTATCGGGAGTGGCAGGAACCCGGTAAGGAGAAGAGAATGGGGGGAGAAGAAGAAGAGCATCCGCATCGAAGAGTGGGGAATATGAGGTGATCGAAAACGAAAAAAAGAAGGGGGAGGGAACTAAAATGCGAGGAAACTCATGAAAGAAGGGGACGAGGGAATATAAAAGAAAGGACTTGGAAAACAGAGAAAACAGGAATTGGCACAAGAAGGGGGAAACTAAAAAGGCTTGAGTCGGAGGAGATTAAGGACAGAGGGAGTCCACGAAACAGTCTAGTCAAAGACACTTTGTTGGGCCAATAGGTTCGCCGAAGGGTCGCGCGACAAAGAAAAAAGTAACGTGGTGGAAGGTGAAGTATGTGAAAGGTCGGGGGGGAAAGCAGTGAACTAGGGTACTCCGCATCCAGGACATCAAGAAGAAAAAGAGGTCGGAGCAAGGAAGAGATAAGAGAAAACAACTGTACCAAAGCCTCAAGAAATCGAAATACTCAGGAAGGGTCGGAACGGAGAGGAAAGAGGTTTTATCGGAGAGAAGCCAATAAACGTATGGGGAAGGGGGAAAGAGGGAAAGAAGGAGTCGGACAAGAAACGGCCGCTGAGAAAGGGGAGGTCTTTAGGCGGAGATAAGACGTGGGCTGCTGACTGAGGAAAGGTGCCCCATATTGATTATAGAAAGGAAGGGGGGATGGGAGGAGGAATTCTCATCCAGTTTACTACCTTACTAAGCCCGGTAGAAAAGACGTAGGAAAAGGTTCCTTTGCCGGGATCAGAAGGGGAAGTCTAAAGAGGGTTAGAGAAAACGAATTGGGGAGGACAAGAGAGGGGGGAAGGGAATAAAGGGGGGGGATGGAAGGAGCCTTAATAGAACGAAAATATCAAGTTAACCTGGCGTGAAGGGGGAGGGAGGAAGGGTCGCGACTTTAACTTGACTTTGGAGTGAAGTCTTCCTTCTAAACACACACGCTCTCAGGTGCATCAGATAAGTCAAGTAATGGGACGCCGGGATTGGAGTAAGAAGAAACTCTTGGGAAAAATTAGGAACTTTACAAGAAATAAAAAAGAGAACGAGAAAAGAATTATCGGGGACAATATCGGGGGAAAGGGGGACTGAGGAGAGGATGGGAAGGCGGGAGGGAGAGGACGTAAGTTCAGTCATCATCTTAGAAACGATGACCTCCTTCCATCAAGGCATATGAACGATGCGCAGAACTGTCATCAACGTCTATCTAAAACTTCGGTCGATTGGAAGAGATGGGAGGATTGGGAGCGGGGGAACGAAAGGAAAAATGGAACCCATAGAGATTGCGGAAGGATGAAAAGGAATCAGCGCTTCCAGTGGTTAAAGAGGAAAGGGTTGGTGGGGGGACTAAAACTCGTTGCCGGAAGCCTAGAACTATTCAAACGGGAGGGATGAATGAAAGGTTCAGGCAAAATGGGACGCTACTTTGGTGCCTAAGATAAGACTTTCTACAAGTTAGGAAGAGAGAAGAAACAGATAAGTTTGCTCCTAACCAGCAACCCCGACCAATGGAATGGGTCAAATCGAAGGGAAAAGGAAAGGCCGATCTCCGGAGGATGTGATTGAGCGAGTAATATAAGGTAGGGGGGGGGACCCGAAGATGAAGAATAAAACCAGCTATCCGTAAGGCACAACCAATTGATCACATTCGAAGAGACGGGTGGGAGCGACACGGTACAGAGAAGAGTTCTGGAAAGGTGATGAAATGAGCGCTAAACAAAGAATGAAAAGGATCATTGAATATCTCAAGATATCAGAAGTCAGGTGAGGAGGAATATCCTCGGGATGCTGTGACTGACCTGCATAGGGGGAAGGGGTTCCGAAAGAATCATATTTCTCCACCGCTTGAAAGGGGGGCTTACGGGGGAAGGTGCAGGGCAAAAGAAACCAACGGGGTACCTGGACCAAAACAGAGGGAAAAGAAGGTTAATTCGTACAGGGTGCGAGCCCAGTCAAAAAAAGGAAAAGACAGAAAACGATGAAAGCAGCCAGACGAGAACTAACAATAAGGTAGGGGGGAAGGTCCACTTATGCACAAAAAAATCGCAACGGGGGAAGGGAAGACAAAGACAGGCAAAATGTGAAACGGGGCAGCGTCCCACGAAAGATTGAAGGACCAATTTGTTGGAGGGGTTATCGAAGAGGCAGTTGGGGAAAGACGAAGTAGAGAGAAAACCAAAAAAAATGGGGAAAGCAGAATTCAAGGTATTAAGTCAATGGGGGATCATGGTCATGAACAGGAAGAAGAGACAAGGGGAGTCAGAGGAAGAAATGGGGAAGGGGGGGGGTTAGATTCTCAAGTGCAAAAGTCGCAGGGAGAAAATTGGTAATCCTATCTATAAGGGCGAAGGTCACGGGCGTCAGACTAAGGGGGAAGGAGAAAATACTGGAGGGTCAGAAAGTAGCGGATCAAATGAATCAACAACAAAGGAGTAAAATTTATACTAAGAGGGAAGGGGAAACATTCGAAAAAACAAACGAGACAGAAAAAATAACCGCAAGCAGATGTCGCCGGGAACGGGAGTTACCATTGTATTGAAATGAGGTAAAAAGAGAAAGTGCCAGGAGGGGATAAAGGTATAGTAATCCTACCCGAATAAGAAAATAATCTAAGATCTCGGAGGAGAGAGGCTGCTGCAATAAGCTGATTAAGAGATAACTGTCGGAGGGGGGGGGAACGCCAGTTGTTGGCGGGTTACGCTCTTTAAAAGCTGGTTGTCTGGGGAAAAGGGGCGGGGGGGGAAAACTACTCAACGGAAAAAATAGTGTAGGAAGGATGTAGTGGGTGGGGGGGGGGGGAGGCAATGGCTCGCCCGTTCATATCGTTCAGCATAAAGACTGAATAGGAAAAATGTTGACGAAATAAGTTTGCTCGCAGGGAAAACATTGGAGTTAGGGGGTTCAGGGGGAGAGGCTAGGAGGGAGGGAAAGAAGACGTGATGAAACTTGTTTTTGGAATTGCGTTCAAAGATCTGGGAGCCACCGAAGGTGGTGCCTCTCGTTGTTTGGAAAAAAAGGGCAGAGGGAGAAGGGGAGGATGGATGTTGGACAGAAAGACCACTAAAGTCCAGGGATACTGGAATAGATGAGTATGCGACTGAGAATGTCAACGGGAAGAGAATGTCGGAGAAGAAATACGGAAAAGGCGGGAGGCCAGGGAGAGGGGAACGGAAAGTCAGTCAGGTTACAATTGGTGGTATCACGCGCTGATCAAGCCCGGGGGGAGGGGGAAGGGCGATCAACAGCTATACTTTAAAGAAGGGAAAGTGGATTGAAGGATCTTTCAGTTACTGGTGAAAAAAAAAAAAACACGAAATTCAAATATGGTCTGAATGTACCTCTAAAGAAATGTTTCATAAAGGGCGTACTGAAAAATCTAGGGAACTCTCCTTGTTGTTCTGGAGTGACTACAATGATAACGCCGGAATAATAGAGACATGATCTGAATCTCTACCTGCCACGTACAACCACCGAGATCAAAGTTGAAGAAGGGAGGGGTTCGAGACAAGGGGGAGGACGTTTGGCCCGAAAGAACTACAATTGGAACCATCTCATAGAATATGACGAACAGATTCAGGAAAAATTAACGGGGAAGGGGTTTCGCCATCCAAAAACAAGGAAAAGGAATCGAAAGCCATCGAGATCTTCGCAACTGGAAAAGGAGCCTAAAAGAAAGTTGTACGGAATGCCCAAACAAGCACAGGTTATCTCTCATCCGGGTAGGGGCTACTTACGGCAAATGAAACAGAAGACTGGGAGTAAGGAGGACAAGTACGAGAGAGCCAGACTTGGCTAATTATGTCTGGTTGGTGAAAAAACGGGGGTGCAGTCGCAGCATCCCGTAAAAAAAACGCGAAAGAAAAGGCAATGCTTATCGAGTTGACGGACTCTAAATCGTGACTCTGGGGGAAAAAAAAGGGTAACGCTCAAGAACATGGAAAAGATATTTCCGAGAAAAGAAGAACAGGCAAGGAAGAGGGGGGCACTCAAGGATTCAAGGAGCAGGGCCAGGAGATCCTCCGAGACCTAAGAAAGGTAACGGTAAGCGAAACCATTGCGAGCAATCCAAGAAAAAAAGAAGAGAGGTCGTAAGATAAAAAAGGTAAACAACCGATCTAAATTGTCTGGAACAAAGGAATTCACACAAAAGGTTATTAAGGAAGAGAGAGATGACTTATCTTGAAGGACAGACTCTTGGCGGACGGAGGGGGCTGAAAAGAGATATTAATTCAGGGAGCAGATAGGTCCGTTGGTGAAGTTATTGAGTAAAGTGCTTCCGGATAGAAGGAGTGACAGACGTAGCAAACACTTGGAAAATTGGGGGGAAAAATGCTGGCAAGCGCAGTCTATTCTCCGTCTCGCAGAACGCAGTACCGAAGAAGGAAGAGTCCGGGGGGCGGCGAGAAAAAAGAGAAAGACGAGATTCATGAGAGGGGCTGGGTCAGGGGGGAAAGGGTCTTGTGATGGAGGGGAAGCCGATTCAACAATAGCTCGAGAAAGGGGGTCAGAGATTAGAGGAGGGAAGAGATGAGGGAGACTGGTCGTGTGTCCTCTAAGCCACAGAACAAGAGACAAACTATCGAAGAAGGAAAAGGCTTGGGTTAGACGTATCTCCTTCCACTCTAAAAATAGGGAGATGCAAGGAGATTGGAAGGGGGACGCTGAACCGTCTTGGGGAAGGGGGGATGCAAAGAGGGAAGAAAACGTATCCGAGGGGGGTTATTGCGGTCATGGGGAAGGGGGGGGAAGGAAGAAAAAAAAAAATACTAACTTCTACCAGGCTTGAAAAGTTCTCAAGGAGTATCCGGGGTGGGAAGCAGGATCGACACAGAATGTCGTCCTGACCTTCGCTATAATAGATTTATAAGTGGGGAGAAGGAAATAAAAAAAGAATAGATCAGGAAGGGGTTAAATTTTGAATGATACTATTTGAGTAAGCATCGGTTGAGGGGGTGATTCATGAAAAAGGGGGGTGGAAGACCTATCCTAAAGATTAGATAAGAAATAGGAATGCATCATCAAAAGAACTCAAATGGGGGAGAGACGAGAGATGGTGAAGGAAGGGGATAGGCTCGGTCTGTAATCGCGCCCCTCCTGGAAAATCAACTGGAAAGAAGGAGAGCGAGGAAAAAGGAAAAGGAGGGAAGCCTACTCGAAACTGTTACCAATTAGGGAGAATGCGTACTCAAACCAAGGATCTTAACCCCACATGGTTTCGGAGAAGGAAAATCGTGGGGAATCAGGAAAGAAAAGAGGGGGGGAAAAACCAGAAAAATGGTAACCATGATGGAGAACAGTTAAAAAAAAAAAGGACAAAAAAAACGACCACAAAGCCAAAGGAGGAGACCGAGAATCGGTTCTTAGAAAGAAGGAAAAACAAACGGGGATGGTCGGCAAACAGCGAAGAGGAATGTTTATAAGAAGTCATCTTGGCCGAGAATGAGGGACCCCCACTAACTGCCTCCGTTTCGGTGGAGGAGACGAACGGGCAGAAAAGTGGGAGAAGACATAAGAGCGCAAACTCCCACAGGCGGGCGGTCAACAACGCACTGAAGGGGATTAAAGCAAGGGGGGGTTAATCATGTATTATTTCGGAGGGTGTTGAAGGGGATATAATATTGAGAAAAAGAGGGGCCAGGGGAGCGTTGGGAAGGGAAGGACATAGCGGCCTAATGGTTAAACCAGGACTAAGATGCTTTCAGACTTGTGAGCAGAGGAAAAAAGAGAGAGTCAAAAAAAAAAAGTGGAAAGGAGAAGAAAGGCTCGATGAGAACTAAAATCTAAAAAGCCGCCTATCAAAGGTGTCGAGGACGAAAAGGATGAAAGGCTAAAGAGAAACAGGGGTGCTTCCTGCATCGTAGACAAAAACTCAAACAGGAAATACTCGCTGAAATGAGATGGAGGAGTCAGAGGAGCTCGAGCGAATGATCCTGCTTAGGAATGCTTAAATCTTCAAGGAAAGGGCAGGGCGGAGACGCAGGAAGGGGGGGCTCTAGAGGACTTTCTGTTGCAGAGAAAGACATATGCTCACCCTACTCCCCACACTTCGGGGGGTCACGGAGAAAAATTATGGGAAAGCCCCGATCGGCGACACGGGGGAGCCGGGCCATGCGCCCTCCGTGCCAAGAGAGAGACCTCATCAACTCTAAAAGTTCCCCGGGGGTCGTCCAGCGGGACTACGAGAGGGGAAGGGGGAAGCCGCGCGGATCGGGGGGGGGCAATTGGGCTGGCTGGGCGAAGTCACGTGGGGAAAAGGTTTTTTGAAGAGGGAAAGGGATCAGGAAGAAAAAAAGGGGGGGGGGGTCAAACGACCGGGGTGTTAGGGACATGAGACAGGAAAAGAAAAGAAACCAGAAGTTAACGGTGGCGAAAGGGGGCGCCGCGAAGGGAGCCTGAGAAGACTGAAGGAAGAAAAAGGACGAAGAGAGGAGCCCGAGGGGGAGAAGGGGAGAATTGATCTTGGAGCAAGCTCTAAAAGGGGGAAAAAAAAGGACGGAAAGCGAAAAAAGGTGCCGGCAGACCTTGAGTACGGGGGTGGGCAGGGGGGTGAAAGAGGAAGGGAAAGTTCAGAATAATTCAAGAAGAAACGGAAAAGGCCCATAAGGGGGGGGGTTGTGTGGGTTCTTCTGATCCAACCGGAAAAAAAGCAACGGACTCCTACGAAACTCGAGCCGGGTTCAGCTACACGGAGCCCGCTCGGAGAGGAAAGGGGGATCGGGAGTAAAAATCAAAAAATTCAGAAGAGAAAAAACGATCCTGCGGGCCCTCTTGAGCGAGGGGTGGGGAAGGGGGATGAAAACAGGCAAAGAAAAAAAAGGGAAGAACGGCTAAAAAAGGGGCAAAAACATTCATTCTAGCTACCGATGGGGTGTTCACCTTGTCAACGCAGAACAAAAATCGAAATCTCTATCTTTCGAGTGAAATCGGAAAGGGGAAAAAAACGGAAGGTTGTGAGGCCTGGAAAAAAAGAAGCTCAGAGGAAGGAAAAGAAGGGTTGGGGGGTGATCAGGTAGCTGGGCGAAACGTCACGAAACTTCTCGTAGAAGAGCGATCGACATCAGCGCGTAAAAAGACGGAGAAAGCGAAGGATTTGCGAGAGGAACGAAGGATACGAAAAGCAGGGGGAAATGACAAAGGCGGGAGGATGCAATGATAAGAGAAGTGCGATCCAAACCTAGGAAGCGGCCTCCTTTTAAAACTGAAGATAGTTGGACCCAATGAGTTCCTTTGAAAGAGTAAGGAGGACAAGAGAAAGAGACTAGGCGAAAAGGGAAGAATAAAAGAAAACGCTAGCTAGAAACCACTGAAAGGCTTTGGGTCTTCACATAACTAACTAAGGCCGAGGAGAAGGAAGAAAGAAAAAAAGAAACGAGAGGGATAAGGACAAGGCAGTCTGGCTATACGTCAACAACTAGGGTTATTAAAAGAGAGAAGATGGAGAAGAATCACGATCCTCTTAAACCTTTTATAACTGGGGGGGGGTTTCTCTTGTTTCTTGAGAGCCTGGGCGAATGAGGTGAAATGCGAAGAAAAGGCGGGAGGAGGAAAGGGAGGGACTAGGGAGGGAGGGTGCCAAGTTCTCAATAGGCACCGAGGGGATCAACAAACTGCGTGGGAGGATAGCACTTCCGGGGCACGTAGGAAAGATGAGGACAGAAGAGAGAGGAAAATCACTCATGAATGTCCTAAGCCTCCGGGCGGGGGTACCAGAGTGGGGAAACCGAGGCCTAATTCAGCTGGGAAAAAAAGACCTCGGAGACAGGAAGGAGAGCAAAGGGGGGGAGATACGGCGATATATAAGAAGGTATTCTGGGGAAGGGTAGGGGAGGACTATGTCAGCAACTTACTACAAGAAGCGGGACTCCAAGAGGGTGGTCATGAAGAAAATCTTAGAGATGAAGAGAGAAGCCCCCTCGAAAGAGGGGAGAGGGGTAATCGATTGGGCGTGTAAACAGGTGCAAAATGGTCTATAGGGGGGGGGGAGTACTGATGCATATGGGGAGCGTGGCCGGGTGAAGAAGGAAAAAAAAGAAGGCAAGACGGCTCAGGGCAGGCAATTTGATCGTCACACGGGGGGACTATGCCACGCATCCCCGGGAATCACGACGAGGAGGGGGAAGGGAAGGGGGAAAGAACAGCCCAACCTTATTATGGATTTTCAACGGGAATAACGAGAACTATGTAAGGGACGGATTGTGGAGGAGGTAATGAAGGAACCCACTGACCGGGCCTTTCTTTATTAAATCACACAAAAGAGACGACCTAGATCAAAACTGTATTCAATGTCACCATAGACTTTAGCTAGAAAGGGAAGAAAAGGGAACGGAAATTGGACTCAAAGAAGATAAACGAATTAAGGGGAGGCCGCTAAAAAAAAAAAAACTTGAGAAAAAAGAGTCACTTGAGGAGGATGCGTACACATAAATACTATTAGCGAACTGGGACCCGGCAGAGGAGGAGGGATACCCAACTAGCCAGTATGTGGTGTCCCAAACTGCTAGTTCGTACGGACAAACTAAAAGAAAGAAAAATCTACAGGTTTCACAACACAAAAAAGGACCACATTAAGGGGGGGGGGAAGGGGGGAGTCGATCGGAAAACCATAAAAACACGAGTAGGGGAAAACTGATCAGCAACCTAACCCATTCTGTCAGAGCGATCAAAAAAGAACCCCATAGGAAATAGGGCTGTGAGTACACGATAAAGGGGGAAGAAAACGGGCAAGAAAAAAAAATAGGAGAGGGGGGGGTGGGGTCTTATGGCGAAAGGCCAAGAATGGATAAGAACACCAAGAAGGAGCTAGAAAAAACCACGTTGAGAAACAGTCAACCCGGAAGCAGGTAAGAAATGAGGTAAGAAAGAACCCGATCATAAGTATCGAGGGATTGTGGAGAATTCAGAAGAAGGGGGCATTACGCCTGGGACGAGTACATCTACAGTTGGGGTCCACCCAAGTGAAATCGTAAGAAAGGGGACCATGCAAACTGTGCGGCCGGAAGAGATCATCAAGAAAAAAAAAAAAGGATTAGGAAAAAAAATGAAAATTGGTCTCGAAAGGTTGATCAAACAGAGACGAACGATAAGGTTCGACTTAAGAATGTAGGAGAATCTAAGGAAATCGGTAAGAAGATAGACGAAGAACCAGCATTGAACAGAGACAAAGACTGAGATAGGCTTACAATGACTGGATCGTCACTTCTCAGTATCGTGAAAAAAATCGATAGCAAGATGGGTGAGAAGGTCAGGGGGGGGTGACTCTATGGAGAAAAAAGGGACTGGGGGTGTCAAAACGGAAACCATAAAAAAACAGGCTTTTAAAGGAGTTGGTGGTGAAGGTCCTCGTAATTGGAGGATCGGGGAAAAGAAAAGGAGGAAAAGTTGAAAAGGGGGAAGAGAAAAAGTCAGGGGAGGAAGTGTGCTGGAGGAGCGCGCGGTCTGGAAAAGTGGAATCCTGTGTTAAGGAAGGGCAGTAGAAGGGGACCGCATCGAGAATCGCGGTTGTGGGCAAGGTACAGGGCGATGGGAGGAAGGGGAACGGGAAAACAAAACAAAAAAGATGAATTTTAAAAAGCTTGAGTGATCCTTCCGACGAAACGGGTCTGAGCAAAAACAAAAACTCAGACGCAGGGAGCGATCCTTCAGGTGGAGAATCACAACAAAAAAAAAAAAAAAAAACCACCAAAAAAAAAAAAAAAAACACACAAAAACCACAAAAGTCGGAAAAAGGACATAAATAAGGAATAGATAGGAAGCATAAAAGAGGCCGGAGAGAAGGAGGCGAAAGGGAAAGGGTGAAAGTTTAAAGGAAGGACAAATATTTTTCATCAGAAGGCTTGGAGCAAAGCGTTTAAAAAATAAAAGCCAAACCGGGAGGACATGTGGGCACGTAGAAGGAGGGGGAGTGAAAAGTACATTAACGAGAAGTTGCTGAGAAAACTGATACCCTATTGGTAATGAGCGCAAAGACCGTGGGAAAAGAATTAAACCACTTAAAGAGAAAAAGCTAGAAGAAAGCAACGGGGTAAGCCGAGGTGGAAGGACGAATAGGTATTGCTCTGGTGGGGCCTTCTGAACAACGCACCTAAAAAATGCCCAGGCAACCAGTCTTGAAGAAGGGCACATCATGAAGGAGGACGGGTCTGGAAAATGGGAGGCACCGGGACGACAAGAGAAAGAGGAGAACGACCGCGGTCGTCGAGCAAAAGACTGTGAACTTGGAAAGTGCCTTACCAATAAGATCATAGGAGCAAGTTGGTATTGAAAAAAATAGAGGAAAAAAGAATGAGTCGGAAGAAAAGAAGCGCCGACCTAAAAGAAGGAAAGAAGATTGGCTAGAAACGGTGGAAAACCTTGGTGGGGGTCGTACAGGAACCATTCGACAAGAAGAAAGAAGAGGAGAGGAACTGCAAAATCTGAGGGGGAGATAGGGTGAGCCGCGCCAAGTGTAGAAGGGGAGGCGCAGCGGGTGGACGGACAACAGGGGAACACTGGAGGAAAAAAGGAAAAAGGCCGGTTTGATCTCAGTCCCGGCGAGGCTATCGCAAAGGGGAAGCAGAACATCACCTAAGAAGAAGAGAAAAAAAAATGTGAACCCTTCATCGAGCTGACAGCAAATCCGCCAGCCCTCTGTAAGATCCAAACTAACGTCGTCACAAAGCTTGAAATCGTGAAGGAGGGAGGGAAATCAAACAACAACGTAGAAAAAAGGAAAGGAGGTACAGCAAGAACGGGGGAAGACAGAAGGAAGGGGGGGGAAAGTGGGGAGTGAGGAGAGATTATGTTCTTCGACTGCTCTGAAGAAAAGTGTCAATGGGGGGGGGTTGCTTAAAAAGACGGGGAAGGGGCGAAGGAGATGCCGGGGAGATAAAGGAGCGGGAAAAGGGGGGATAAAAAACGTCGGAATTGGAAGGACGCAGACAAGATCGTCGCCTTTAGGGACACACGGAAGTACACTATGAAAGCCGAGAAGTAGAAAGGAAAAAAAAGGGGGGAGGAGAGAAGAAGGGGTGAACGGAAAAAGACTCGTAGTAACACCACTAAAAATCGAATGGACTCGAGTAAAACTAAACGAGCGATGAATGGAGACAGCAGAGGTATAAAAAAGAAAGGATCAGGAGGGGAGGAGGTGAAGGGGGCACAACATCTACGACACATTATAACAAAGAAAGAACTCTTTGGTTCGAAGAAAAAGCTTGACAACAGAAAAAGGAAAACGAAGCTTTGGTGTCAGTAGGAACTCAGCATGGGTAGGAGAAATGACATTATGGGGGGGGGGAGAAAAGATCGCACATAATCTTCTGTTGACTTTTGTCCTTTGGCCGACAAAAACCTGGGCTAAAAGCTGCTGCAAGAAGGGTCGGTTCTACGAAAGGGTAGATGAGACAGAACTTTGGAAGGGAGCAATAACAGCTCACAACGTTGAGGGGGGTATAAAAAAAAACGGCTAGTGAGGTGCCATCGAGAAAGCAAACGCTGCCTGACGCGGGGAGGGGGGAAGGGCAAACAAAGGAACAAAAAGGTTATATTGACCCCTCCTTAACACTCTTCAACTGGAGGATCAGGAGGAAGGGAGATTCACCCTCGATCCGTAGAAGGGAAGGTGGGGGAGAGAAGGGGATCGCCCACAACTTACTTCCTTATCTGACGCCATAAAGGGGAAGTCTGCGAAGGGGGGGAGAACTGAGGGGAGGCTTACCTCCATCCAGGCTGATGAAAGAGGAAAGAGGAAGGGGGAGGGAGGGGGGGATGAAGAGGGCAACAAGTCGGCATCCAATCTGCCTTAAAAGGTGCACACAACCCGCGAACTGGCTGGAGAGGGCTGGTCCAAAAAGAAGGCAAAACATAAGGGAATGATAACCAACGCGGCTAGAGAAAGAAGAAGGGCAAATGGGACGGAGAGCGCGAATGCACTAAGGGGGGATCAAGTTCTTAAAAAATAGCAACTGGAATTATCAAACTTGTGCCTAGGAACTTAAAAAGGAGAAGGGGAAAAACAGGGATTTCATTGTAGTGGATTCGAATGGAAGCGCATAGAGGAAAAAGGGAGCGAGCATAAAAGCGTTCTAAAATGAAAAGATTGTACACTCATTAATCCTAGGGAGCCTTTCGAGAAGGGGGAATGTACACATGTTGAAGTAAGGAATTGGACATGAAGTGGGGGAGATACTCTTCTACATGGCAAGGGCTTGAACTGTGATCTTTGAGGAAGGAAGTTCAGATTGTTAAATCGTCGCGAGGGGCACTGATCAAAAAAGCTGTTTCGAGGAAGGGAATATCATTCGCTCTAGTAGAAAAAAGATATGTGACGTAGATTCGGACCACTGTCTTAGGAAACCAGAGAAAGAGAAAAAATTGGATAAAAATGTCCGCAGTAGAAATAGTATACTTCCACAAGTGGGTCAATCTGAGAATAAAACCTAACCCAAAGGAAAAATGCTCCAACTGAAATGGCATGATCTCGCAAATCTAGAATTAGAAGATCTGAACGAGAAGCCTCCGTTGTTATCGCAAGTTACAAAAGAGAAAATTTGTCAAAGAGGGGGGAAGAAAGGTCCAATACTCCAAAAAGGTTGAGGGAAAGGAGGACGTGGGTTGTTGTCAAGGAAGAGAACAACGGACGTAATCAAGCACCTTTCGAGGTGGGGACTACAGGAGAGGACCTCGTCTCTCATAAAACGAACATGGGGGGGGAGGGAGGGGCTCAGGAAAGGAAATCGTGGGTCTTGCCTTTGTGGGGTGTGTGTCCGGAAAAAGCCAAGACAAGTAAGGGAGGAAGTCTGTGTCAAGGATGGTCGATTTGCAGAACATATTGGACAGTAGGTGTGGGAAAGAAAAAAGCAAAAAGAGGGAAGAGGAGGAATAAAAAGACCGAAGCATCAATTGAGATCAACCGGCGGACGGAAAGGATATAGAAGATCTGCTAGGGAAAATATCAACATGGCGGGGAAAAGAGAGGAAGAAAGAAGAAGAAGGAAAGGAAAGGAGAATGACACGGGAAAGAAACAGAAGGACGGGCTCGAACCTTTTTGGCTACCTGTGGAAAGAGTGCGGCTGGAGAAATTCTTCAGACACTAAATAATCACGGAGTTGGACATTCAGAATATAAAAAACCAAAAAAGAAAAAGAAATAACTGGCAAGTCCCATTGATATCAAGCTCGAACCCCTATTAAGGAGGGTGGTTTATTGGGCACAATTCTGAAGAGTTATATGCAGGAGGGGGTCAAAACCGCCTGTGCTATCGAAACACCGTGAAAGGACTTAAACAAGTTCAGTGTTACAAGAAAGACGATTGGGGAGGGGGTCAGCACCACACAGGGCATGGGCATCACAGGGGGCCTCCAGGCGCCAGGATCTCCAAAGCACCTATAAGAAGTTGGGAACCAGGGGAAAAGGAAAGCAAAAATCGAAGAGAGGTCAAAAAGCGTCCCGCTTACTCTTTTCATTCGGACGAGGGGATGAGGATAATGAAAAAAAACGAATCGGGAGGAGTGCGCGGGCTCGTTTGTATATCTAAGAAAGAAGGAACCCGAGACAGGGGAGTCGTCGTGGTCATAAGAGAGGAGAAAATGGAGAACTTAGAAAAGTCGGTGTGTGAGAAAAGGAAGGACGGAAGTCATTAGAAACAAGAAAGGGAAATGCATGATCTTCACTCTCAGATTAATCTAGTGAAAAAAATCAGAGAAAATATTCGGCGGCAGCAGTCAGTTCTCAAAACCAGGGAGGCCGAGAATTGCTCGCGGGAAAAAAAAGAACAATGCCAGAGTTTGTCCGGAAAGAAGAAGGTCTCGTCCAATAAGATACTCGAATACCTAAATAAATAGCTCAGGCAGAAGAAGGAAAAAAAAAAAAAAATATGTATTAAGACTTCATCTATTATCCGCCATCCGAAGAAGAAAGACTTCACTAGAGGAAAAAAAGACAGTCCGCGCAACGGAAGAAGGAGGCAGGATCGAGAAGATAGATAAAAAAAAAACGGGAGGGAGGAGAAAAAAGAAGGGTCAACAAGGTCCCTGACCGAAACGAGCGGGGGGGGGAGGGGTTCGTTGAGAGTCTGAGTGCTGCGAGGAAATGTGAGGAAAACAGGGGGGGGGTCGGGGAAGGGGCGGAGCTCAGTATTTGAAGATTCAATTCTCTGCATGTCCGCCGGTCGGCAATCGACAAAAAGTGATACAAACACTGAGAGGGGCCAAGGGCTGAGGGAAACAGCTCTGCTCCCATGTATGCAAGTCTTACAACAGAAGCCGATGAGTCCCGGGAGCCAATAGATGTACTAGAGGAGGGGCAGGAAAGGGGGAGAGTAATTTGGCAAAGGGGGGTAAAAGCATGGGCCGTCAACGCCGAACTCGCGTGATACGAACCGTATTTGGATCTCCTATGATGTCGAGCGCCTCACGAGAAGAATCGGGGGGAAATCAAGAGAGGGACATCTTACTAATCCAAAACGCAGTCAAATTTGTTGAAGGACTGAACCAAGAGAGGGATCATTCAGAAAGGGGAGGACACTGATATGAATCTAGCCTGAAGCCATGGCAGGACGATAGAGTGGACTGAGGAGCACAATAAGGGAAAGAAGAGGGAGGCTCAGGCAATTTCAGTTAACCATGTTGTCCGGAGGCAAACGAGGCCATCGGATCGGAAACATAGGGAGAAAAAGGGAAGACAGTCCTTTAAGGCGCACTGAGAGGTAAAGCGGGAAGCAGGGATCAAAACCAGAGGGAGGGGGGGGAAGAATGGGTCTGAAGGAAAAAAACAACCTAACTCCGGCTCTTAATGGGGAAAAAGGGTTGGAATCTGAGGAACGTAAAAATGGACTCTGAGGGGCCGAGTGTTGGAGGAGCACAAAAAAGTGGGTGAAATGGGGAAAAAGCTCTGGGCATCAATAAGCAATCAAAAAATTCAAAAAGTCGAGCACGGGGGCTGGGAGAGGAGGTAAATCTCTATCGCGCGGGAAGTTGGGTAGC
>Ga0179593_1430509_pt1 | contig 19203 bp, 36 predicted proteins | sample CZODoug2_1_08_16_FD_185931 | JGI IMG/M metagenome (GOLD analysis project Ga0179593, IMG submission 185931) | Vadose zone soil fungal communities from Angelo Coast Range Reserve, California, USA - CZODoug2_1_08_16fungal (PacBio error correction) | ecosystem: Environmental > Terrestrial > Soil >...
CCTGACCCTGGGAAAAGGTGAAAACGGTTGGAAAAAAACAACACAACAGCCACGACGTTCAAAAAAAAAGGGCCGAGGGCAGTCCACGCATGGAGGAAGGGGGTGGCTAATGGACTAGCAAAAAAAAGACGAGGCGGAGGTTAAAATACAAACCCTCATGGAAATACAACCTGGGTGGGGGGGGGACCTCAGGCCCAGAAATGGAAAAAGACGGGGCAAGAAACCCGCTGTTGGGGAGAAGAGCGGGAATCATCAACACTAATGGTGACCACTAATACAGGAAAAAGAGCTGGAGTACAGGAAAAAAAAAGGAAAGGTGCGGAAAGGGGGTTTTGACTCGCAAGGAGTGGCTGCGGCGGAAGGGTTACAGGGAAGGAAAGACTTATAGGCAGGAGGGCGAAAACCGCTGCGAATGGGGAAAAATATGTCAAAAATGCTGAAACCAAACCAGTGCAGGGAGGTGGTGGAGTGGTGGTGTCGAGAATTAAATGAGAAAAGAAAAAGGGGTGGGGGAGTGTTGAATCAACCTCGGACCTTGTTTTTCACGCCGAATTTGCGACCCTAAAAGAGAAAATTGCGGGGGGGGGGGAGGGAGGACAACCGGGACAAGCCTATGCCCAAGACGCGGAATTCGTAAAAGCTGGGGCAATATGTTTCCGGTTGTTTCGTGGGGCCAACTTGGGACCTTCCTACGTTAATGGGGAGCAGAGGGGATCCAATGAAAAAAAAAAGGGTGCATCAAAAAAGGGGGGGAAAGCCGATCGGGTCTGGGGGGTTGTAAAACATTGGGGAAGAACACGATAAAACAAATACAACGGCTGCCACACAAAGCAAAGAGGGTTAGCGGGGAATGATGGGAGGTGGGGTTGAACAAGTCTAAAAAAAGGGGACGTTGGATACCTTGGCAAAGAATGTTTTAAATAGGGGACCCAAGAAAAGGTGGTGGAAAGTCCAAGTTTCCAGAAAATTATTGGTAAAAGTCGTAAAGGCCCGGGAAAAGTGCAAGTAATGAACCAACAAGGGAAGACACTTTCGAAAAAACCAACAGGAAATGGCGAAAAAAACAAACAAGAAGCCATAGGGTGGGAAATAGAAAGGGGGAAAAAGGATTGGCCCGATTACAGGAAAAATTTGATGAAAAGCCGGTCCGTGGTCAAGGACAACAAGAAACCTAAGGAAAAGAACAGGCGATCAGAAGATGGACCTTGCCCTGGTCTAACAAGGAAGGGGGGTTTGGGCGCCTTCGCCATCGGGACCATCGGAAACGAGTGTATGCAGGGGTGATAATTTGACCCAAGTCAACGAAGACCCGACAACGTCAATAAAAAAAAAAAACAACATGGGAGGAAAAGCACCATCTCTCAACAAAACAAAAAAGGGGGTAAGGAGGGGGGAGAAAGAGGTTGGTACTGAAGGACCCCTGCAGGAGAACGGAGGCGGACGGGCGCTGGGGAAAAAAGAAGAATCCCACATAAAAAAAAACAAAACCCAAAAACGGGACGATTGGGTAACGAGCCACACACCGAATTTTTTCTCAACAAAGGGTCAACCGATAGGAATAGCCGGGGCAGGGACATATTTGGGAAGGGTGGAAAAACGACCACGACAGAAAAGAAAATAGAAAAATAGGCCCAACTTTGGACCCCAAAAGGAGGGGGCCATCAGAATGTTGGAGCTAACATTTGAAAAAGTTCCGAACGGAGCGGGGGTTGGGATTTCTCAAAACGGGCAGGCGGGCAAAGAAAATTTAAAAGATACCGTGACGGGAGAAAACTGAGGGTCTCAACCGGCGAGAAAAGAGGAACTCAAAACATGGGCAATCAAAACGCGGAAGCATTCAAACCGAGGGCGGTTGAAAAACCGTGGGGTCGGGGGGTCTGAAGGCGCAAAAAACAAGGAAGCCCAAACAGGGGAAATCAACAAACGCAAAGCCAAAGCAAGGGAAAATCAACTTTGCTGCTACACGGATGCAAATGGAAGCGGAAACGCAAACAGGCCGGAACGACAACGGGTTGCGACAAGAAAACGCAAAGCGGTGAAAAAGCACGTTGAAGACATCACGCGCCGTTGGTACGAAACTGTCCGTGTAGAGAACAAAAACGGTCGACTTGAACGCAATTTCCGCGGGGGAAAAATCCGAGAATGTAAACCATGGTCATTGTCCGAAATTCGAAAGTACCGAAGCAAAAAACGCAAAAACGTTCAAAAAAGGTGTGAAAAGAGGGTTTTGCGCGCCACAACAACCGGAAAGGGAAAGGGCTCGAAAAAAATGTAAAAGTAAACTAAAAACCAGTACTAGTAAAAACAAAAACGGGGGGGCAACCGGTCCCCCGGTTCATCGAAAAACCACGCACATCAAATCTTGGGGGGGAGTATCGGGTCCACGTTTAGAGGGAGTAGAAAAGCGAGCAAAAGGGACTGGTTTTCTGCAAGCCAAAGTGTTGGCCATTCGGGAACGGAGACCCAAAACGGCCCCAACGAAGTAAAGGGGGTTATGCAATTTCCCTGGGGGGGGAGTGGGGGGGGAAAATACCGTCCGCCCGCGGTCATTGGAAAATGAAAAAAAAAAAGCAAACCGCCAGAAGGAAGTCCAAAGAAATCCAACAGGACGTCTGGAACGCAGAGGGAAAAAGGGGGGGGTGAAGGTAAATCTCGGGGCTGGGACAAAAATTTGGTGAAAAAGAAAAAGAGAAGAACTCAAAGAAGGGAACGGGGAGGAAAAAACACAAAAGGGAAGGGGAATGAGGGCTCCCCAACTGTGCAAGGAGGTGACGCCCCCCAAAGAAAGAGGGGACAATCAGGCAGGGAGAGAAGGGATTTTCGCGAGCCACTGTCATCGGGAAGGGGAAAAATAATTTTGGTAAATAGGGGGTAGCGAGGACCAACGGGGAAGGAAGTGAAAAGGGGGGGCAAAAGGGACGCAAAAAAAAGGGGGGGAGGGGGGACCAAACCGGCAAGATTGCTGGGAGGGGGGGAAAGGAAAGGCTTTAAAAAATCCGCTGCGGGGGGGGAAGGGGTATATGGGGGCAAGAGACCTCCCAGAAAAAAAGGAAGACTGTCCGAATAAGGAAAAAAAAAAAGAGGTATAACCACCCGACCATCATGGCGGGGGGGGGAAAAAGAAACGCACCGGTAAACACCGAGGGGGGAACAACGGGAGAAATCTGGGCGCAAAAAACGCCCTAAAATGCCGGAGGAAAAAAAAAAGGGCATAACCCTGGCGGGATAGCGAAAAGACGGGGGACGGATTATAAGCCACGTAGATGGGAAAAGGAAGCAAAGGGAAATGGCACAAATAATGCAAAAAAGACCACTCAGTTTACCTTAACGCCAACACAGGAAAGGGAGGCACTCAACCAATTGAACGAAAAAGGAAAAAAAGAGTTTTTTGCTATGTGAGAAAAAAACATCACAAATGCTTTTTGACAAGGCGCCCCCGATGGAAACCCTAAGACAGGGAATCAACTTCATAAAAAAAGAAGGGATTTGAAGAAAAAAAGGTTGACAACAGTTAATGGGGAACAAGGAAAGCCCAAAAAATCAGAGGGGTGGGGGTGGAAGGGGGGGTAAAATAATTAAAAAGTGAACAACGTCAAACGGGAAGAAGGGGCTCAAATTTTGTTAAGAAGGGAGGGGACCAATCCAGAAACCGCAGGCGAAATTTTCCTTAAAAAAGGAAAAAAACCGGAAAACAGTCATGGAGGAATAAATCAAGGGGGAAAAGAAAAACCTCCATGCGCGAAAGGAAATGGAAAAAAGACGTTTTTACTGTTGGCCGCACAGCCGCTTCAAACCATCCCATAAAAAGGGGGGGATTACGGTAGACTACAAAGAATATGGCTCAAGGGGGGGGGAAAAAGCCTTACGGAAAAAACTTGCAAGGGGAGAATACAAGGGTGGAGGGATGGACGGTCCTTGTCGAGAAAGAGGAAAACCGACCAAGCTGATACCCCACGATCCGCCCAGTAAACCAGGGGGGGAGACCTTGGTCATGAAAAAGACTGGAGTCTGTGAAAAAAAAGGGAGCGAAAAAATAACTCAGCGTAGCCAAGGAGGGAAATCCAGGGCGAAGGTTGTTCAAAGCGGAAGGGGGGGGGGGGAAGAGACACACTTGAGCATTACTTTGGGGACAGGAACAAAGGAAGCACGCGGGTCTCGCCTTGGACAAGTGAAAACGTCAAACCTCCAATCAAGGTGGCCGCGTTTTAACACCACAAATGAGGGGGAACCCCTGGTCAGAGCGAAAAGAGGGGGGGGAGACCACCAGGATGGGAAGTAAAAGGACCGTGGGTTAACACTGTCAAAAAATACTTCAGGTTCGGGGGGGTGGAGAGCGACTACCAGTGCCTTTCCAAATAGTGGGAAAAAAAAAAAAAAAGACCGCGGGGAGGGAAGGTTCATTTCGGAAAAATGGGGGAAAAGAGAAAAATCTGACACTAAAAAAAAAGGGGGGGGAGGAACCCGGTCTACAAACGAACAAAAAGTTGTGGCACTTTATGCATTACGGGATTGGTCCCGTGGGGGCGGACAGTAGGTGAAAGAAGCTGCTGTTATCTTGGACAAAAGAAGGGCAAAACAAAAAAGAATCAATGTCTGACAAAAAGCGGCACCACGCCCCAAAATAAACTTCTAACGAAAAAAAAAAGCCAAGGAAGAAATCCTACGCGGGGGGGCCCGGAAAATCGGGAAACAGAAGGGGGAAGTTTGGGGATCTCGTTCAGATGGCCCGGCGCAAAAAATTTTCAAACACTTAGTGAAAAAAAAACAAGTTGCGCAGCAAGTAACTCAACATAAAGGGAGGAAGGAAGGGGGAAGAAGATCCGCGAAAGGCAAATCCGTAACACGGAGAACCCAGGCCACACTGTAAAAGCTGAGACAAAAAAAAGGCGGGTGAAAATGTCATCGGCCCTAAAGAATTTTCGATTCCACATGGCAGCCTTTCAAAAGGGGAAACACACGAGGGAAAAAAAGAGGGAAAAGGAAAAGACGGATTCTCCAAGAAAAAAAAAGGGAGAGGGGCCCGAAAAAAAGTAAAAAATCATCGGAAAAAATTAAGATTTGGGTCATAGGCGGGGGAAAGCGGTGGAAGGCCTGCCAGTTTGAAGAGAATGTCTGGGAAGAAGGGGGGAACGAAAAAACCTTCGTTGGGGTACAAGAATGGACACAAAGGGGTGCCTCCAAAAAAGGCTCTTGGGGAATTCGCCGGTCACTTTAAAAAGGAGAAAAAAGGGTTGTAGGTTATTAATGGGGGAACCAAAAGAAACCAAAGCAGAAGCCGGGGGAAAAAAGCAAAGGCATCCTACTCAAATTTATTTAAACAAAGAGAACATAAGTTAGTTGGAAAAAGCCAAACCCCACACGCTTCAAAAGGGTTCATCCCAACCCCAAACCTGAGTCGTTCAGGGAAAAAAAGGAAAAGGTCGTGGAGAAATTGGACAAACAATTGGAGGAAGACCTAAGGTTCTGTCCGGGGGGGGAAAAAACCTTAGTGTACCTTTCTGGGGGTTTGAAAGAGAAAAACTGAGGAATCAGCGACCTTGGGGGAAACGACTTCCCTACAAAGAAATCCAAGGGGAAATCCCCCAAGACACAAAAAAGGGAAGGCGTAATAAAACGGGTGACAAAACAAAAATTGTTTGAGGGTGCATGAAAGAGATTGGGGGGGGGGAAACGGGAAACGTGGACAAATAAAAGAAGGGAACCAAAAAAAAAAAACTGAAGATGAAACCAAAAGGGCAAAACTGGGGGAAAAAACCAAAGGGGAGTCAACGCAAAAGAATTGAATGGAAGTGGAAAAACGGGGGAAAAGATGTTCAATGGGTCGCTGGTTGGTCTAAAACATCGGGGGTGACCAGGGGACTGAATTGGGGGGTTGTAAAGAAAAGACCGGCAACAAGCCCTATGGAGGATTGTGGTAACATTCTTATAAATTCAAAGGGGTGGAGGGTTCGGGAGGCAATGAAAAGAAAAGGGTATATGGCAAATCAAAAATACACCTGAAAAACGAATTCCAACTCCATGGTATAGTAACAGAAGAAAAAGGATTTTCAAAAAGGAAAGGCAGTGGTGGGTACGAAAAAGAGAAAGGGTACCCGGCCAAGGCAAAAAACCCCTGGGACAAACTCGCGGTTCGGGGGGGGGATCAGCTCGGGGAGCTTTAATTGAAAAAAAACTAACACGAAAAAAAAGGGGCCTCACAGTAAAGTGATACAGTCATACTAACTTTGCCCCTTGACAAAATGGGAAAAAAGAAAAAAAGGGGAAAGGCCTTGTGGTGACCAAGAGAGTCATGGGTTGGAGACTAAACGAATCCAACATTCTGGGATTTTTTAGGGGGTTGGGCGTGTACACAAAAAAACAGGGGACAGGGCAAAGAAAAACAGGGGGGGGGAAAGGAATCGTCCCTGCGGTCTGAGCTTGGACCACCACAGGCAAGTGGAAAGGGAAGTGAGTCGGAACGACAGGAAAAAATATTTCGGGCAGCGCTAAACGGAAGGGGGAAGTGCTGAGCAAAAAACAAAGTGGGACATCCATCAAGTAAAAACCAAAAAAAAGGGAAAATGGCGCAAGGCGTTGCAGGACCAATCCCGGTGGAAAGGAAACCTGTTAAGGGACAGTCAAAAGCCGCGAACCATCAATGCAAAAAAGGGAGGTTTTCCATTGGGGCCGAAAAACATCCCTTTGCAAAAATGATAAAAAACGATGGGGGAGTAGAATGGGGGGGACGGAGGCAGGGAAGGAAGCAAAAAATGAAACAATACCGCTGCTGGTCAGAAATAAACTTGGAGGGAATTTAGTGGACACGAAGAAATACTGTTGGGATGCAAAAAAGGCAACACCCAAAAAAAAGGGGGGGGGAGAGAATCATGGCCGGAAAGGCTGAAAAAAAGGGGGATCACCAGTGTGGAATGACAGGACAAATTGTTTTTTTAGGTGGCGGGAGTCGCAAAAAAGAAAAAAAAAAAAAAGACTGGGGCAACGAACAGGAAGGTCGACAGTGAAAGGTTTTTTTGACCAAAAACGGCGTGCAACGTGTTCTGCAGCATCTGGGGGGGGGAGGAATCGACCGGAGGATTGCACAAAAAGTGTTGGTGTTGTACCAGGAGTTCGCGTATGGTCCAACCGGGGAAAAAGGAAACCCAGTTCTGAAGGGGAAAAAATAACCAAAAAAAAAAAACCGAAGGTGGGCTTTCCAACTTTTCAAAAAAAGGCTACCAAAGAGGGCCCGTCCTGGAAAACTTAAGTTGGGGCTTTCCCCCCAAATGCTTTGGGGAAAGAAATCGAAAGGGGGGGGGGGGGTAACGACGCAAAAGAAAACACTCCAAAAAAACCTCTCAGTCATGTAAAAAGGTAAAAAGTCGATGAAAGGGGGGCTCTCCAATCGGAGCTGAAAACAAAAAAAAAAACAATAAAAATGGACCATTAAAGGAGTTTTACAAAAAAAACTCCAAGGGAGCCTCCCCGTGGGGGGGGGGGCAACCCTAAAGGAAATACGTCAAAGTCTTTCACCAAAACCATCACAAAAGGACGTTACACCAAATCACAAAAAAGTGACCTATGAGTTACTGTCAGGTGGGGAGGGGGGAAAGGTTTGAGGGTATGGGTGGGGGGCTCAGGGAAGTTTTAGGGTGAAAAAAGATCATCACGGAAAAGAGGAGGAAAGGGTGGGGGGGCACAAAACCAATGCAGCATACCGGGAGGAAAGTTGGGGGGAAGCAAAAAAGGAATCGTGCCACAATGGAAAAGAATGTGAACAGAAAACAACCGCCTGGGGGGGGCGAAAAATAGCTAAAAAAAAACAAAACGCAAGTAACGAAAGAACGAAACGGGACAAAAAAAGAGAGGGACGTGTAAAAGGAACGGGGTCTGACAGGGAGAGCATTGGAGGCAAAACTGCGAAGAAAGAAGGGTCAAAAAGACCATGAAAAGTGTGCAAAGCAGCAAAAACTAATTAAAAAAGGTCCCCGAGTGAATGTCTTTCAAAAATAAAAAACGGGCATGGGGGGGAAGGGGGGGTTTTGTAAGGCGGGGAGGAGAGGGCCTGTAATGCCTGAATGCCTTTGAATTAAAAGGACCATCCGATGGTGTCGAAAGGCCCCAAAGAGAACCGTCGGTGGGTGAGGCTCCAAGGTAAACAGGCGATGTCACAAAGAGCATGTCCAGGAAAAGGGGGCTGGGCAAACAATGGGAAACGGTGAAACAGGGGAAAAAAAAACCGGTCAGTAACCTACCCCGGTTTAGCAGGAGAGAAAAGGCAATCGGGAGAAAGAAAACATTTGAATGACAAAAAACAGGGGGGAGGGGGGAATTTTTGTTAAGAAAGGTGGAGTCAAGCACGAGAACACAAACGAACACTGGCACAACAAAAGCAATCTCAGAGGGGGTAGGCGTGATAAAAACGGGGAGGGGGGCTTGCCGAGGGGGGCACGAAGGGACTTGAAGTGGAGGAGGATAGGGTTAAGAAAAAAGTGAAGAAGAACAGGGGGCGAAAAAGTTCCCCTATTAAGGAAAATCGGGCAAAGGCCAACCGCCGGGGGGGGAAAAGAAAAGAAAAAAACGCTTCAAGGGCGGAAAAAAAGTCAAAAATTTATTAGACAAAAAAAACAAAAGAAAAGAAACAGATTGGGGGAAAAGAGAGATGTCCCAAAAATGGGCCGAGGGGGAACAGAGAGGGAATCTGAAAAATGTAATCCACCAATTAAAGAGGGGAAGGAACCTCTAGAAAAAGGAGAGAGAAAAAACAAAAATTCAGGGGGTGTGAACTGGGGAAGTAGGGGGGAATCCAGAAAAAAAGGACAACCGGTGGAACTGGGGGATGATGCCCGACTTAACCACAAAGTAAAAAAAAAAAGAAAGAAAACCCAAGAGAAAAAACTACCATCCGTGCGGAAAAATGCCACACGCCCACCAAGAAAGGGGAAGAAGAAAGCTCTCTCAACACAAGGGAGAAAAAGAGCAAATGCCCCCATTCGGACACTGACAGGCACTTGTGAAGGGGGCAGAAGGCGCTGGGGGGGAAGAGAGAAAAACATCGCACAAGGGGACGATGAAGCCCGCACCGGAAAAATTCAAAGAAAAAAGGGCCAAAGAATAGGGAAAAAAAACGGGGGGGCAAGGGAAGATTTTTAACAATTGGGGGAAGGCCAAGGGGAAACGAAAGGGGCGCGAAACGGACACTTTTTCCAAGCGAAGAGGACCAAAAAAAAAGGAAGGGGAAACCAGCATCAGGGGGTTGGGACTTTCGGAAAACTGAACGAAATGTGATTTACGCAAAAAAACGGCAAACAGTAGGGGGGTGGGGGAGAAAGGAAGAAAAAGGTTTAAAAAGAAGGGGGGAAATTGAGGCCAGGGCCTGATAAGAGAACCTGACACGACCAAGGAGGGACATCAAAAAAGATGGAAAAGGGGGAAGGCAACGATAAACCGATGGAGGGGGGGAAAAGGCCAGGGTATTTTTTAATAGTGCATCCAGTAGAAGCCCACCCACCCACCACCAGGGGGGGGGAAAAATCAAAAAAAAACGCAACAAAAAAAAATCAGGGGGGGAGGGCATACACCAATTGTGTCTGAAAAACGGATGACATTTAGAAACGAGCCCTAACACAAGTCGGACGGAACGGGGTTTTGTGGCCAAAAAGGGGGGGGGGGGATAGTGAAAGCAAAAACGCTGAAACCAAATCGCGCTTTGAATCTTCCACTGGTAAGGGAATAAAACGGAAAGGGGAAACACAAGACGGGGGGGGGGAAGAACAAATTTTGCGAACAAATCCGAGGAATGTAACGCAACAGGAAAAGGTCATGCGTTCGAAGAGTCTAAAAAAAAAAAAGGCAAACGAAAAAAAAAAAAAGGGAAACGGGGTCAGACAGTTTGACAGCCGCCAGCAAGAGCCAACGCCAGATGAGAAGTCTGAAAAAAGTGGAAGAACCGGACGCCGCATGCTAGGGAACCCTTGCAGCAAGGAAAACATTCCTTCAGTAAACACAAATCAAGGGGGGGGAAGAGTCGGAAAAAAAAAATAAAAAAAAGGGGGGTGCTAAGCCTCGGCGACAAAAGCCGGTTTCAAGGGGGTAAAGAGCGGGAAATGCGGGAAAACTGGATCCGCGGGACACCCAAACTCCCGTCAAGGGATGAAAGGACAAAAAAGGGGGGGGGATTGTGTACCCGACCCAGGGGGAAGTGGAAAAATGCTCCTGCCATAGGGAAAGATCCCCAATAGAAACAGCACACATGCACGCACATAAAGTCAGGGAAGCGGGCAACTTGATGGTAAAAGAGAGGGGGGGCCTGGATGGGGGGGACAAAGGGGCCTCGACGAGACATGGAGCAAACACAACCCCGGGGAGGTAATGAGGTCCCACTTGCAGAGGGAGAAGAACCCACAAAAAGAAAGCTCCTGTAAAAATTCGGAAGGTTCAGCCGGGGGCTGGGTCTGTTCGCGAGAAAGACACTGGAAGCAAAAACGCCTGGGGGGAAAAAAAGACAGGGTGGGGGCATAAAAAATATGAGGGGGACAAACAGGGGGACCAACGATTTTCATAAACAGGGCGAAAAACAACGGAAGGGGGACAAACCTCAAACGCCAGATGACAGGGAAACATGAAGGCACAAGTGAAAGAAAATAAACTGAAAAGGGGGAGTTGCATGGGGGGGGAAATAGAGAACCTCCGGCGAGAAAAAAGCAATACGTCAAACGAAATACCTGAAAAAACTAAGCGAGGGAGGAACCAGAAAGGAAAGCAAAAAAAAAAAAAAAAGACCTCAACGAAGGAAACTGACCGCTGGACACATGTACAAGGCAGGTTCAAAGAAGCCCCGCCGAAAAATGCTGGAGGGAAAAACCTAGAACATGGGAAATGGGGGAGAATCGCGACATCATGTTCAAAGTGGAGGTGCGCCAATGCACACGTACTCGAGGGGGAAAACATCCCTCCAGGTAAGGGAAAGGGCATACCTCAAAAGCAAAACCGCGTACGGAAAGAGGGGGAAACAGAACCGGACCTGGGAAAAAAACAGTGAGCCGACAATGCATAGACAGCTTTGGGGTTCTTATGGTAAGAACACGGAACAGCTGGGGTGGCGCGGCCAGAGGGGGCACTAAAAGGGATGAATAACCGGATCGAGCTTTAAGAACTTGGTGCGCCACCGGGGGGTCCAGTCGACAAGAAGCCATCTGAAAGGTGGTGGCCTACCCGGAGGAGGAGGGGAAAAAAAAACCGGAACTTATATGCTCCAAAAAAATTGTTAAGCAGCAAAGATAAAGAAAATGACCCCCGCATGCCTGCAGGGGGAGGGGTCCACTTCCGGTCCAAACGGTGGGCGTCACGAAGAACCAGTTAAAAAGGGGGGGAATGACCGGAAAAAATGAAGCGGAATGCCCAAGTAAATCGTTTAAAACGGGGGTAACGCAAACAGGCAAACCGAACCCAGGGAAAACCACACTCGAAAATGGGGGATTGTCGGTGGGAGTCTTCCTCAAAACCTGACGGATTCTTCACACGGGGGTACACCACAGCAAAAGGTGAAGATGCCAGGGGCAAAACACAATAAACGAGAATGTCGTGACCTTTTCCCGTGGGGGGGTAAGTGGGGGTAGAAAGAAAGTCAACCAATTCGGGGAACCACGGGCGGCGCCGTGCCACCACAGGTAGCCGCCTTGGCCGGTCCCCTTGAAAAAAACCTAGTTTCGTGACGTGAAAACGCCTCGAAGCCAAACTCGGAAAAGGAGGGATAAAATGGAGTAGGAAAAAGGGCAGAAGGTTGGGGTCTACTTCGGCAATCCCCCCCTTTAAAAGCATGCTGGTACTGTGTGGGGGGGGGGGGGTACCCAAGGGGGAAAGACACGCCCTTTTGTCGCGGGACCGGTGTTCCTGGAACAGCTTCGCAAAAAAACCGGTTTGTCCGCAAGTGACCAACCAAGGAATGAACCTGGGTCAGAAAAAAACCACCCTGGGGAAAACACGGGAGAAATGAAAACGTTGTTAACCCAAACTGCTGCCCAGAACTTCAATTCAGGGGAGAAAAAGGGGACGCCAAATGTGCTGGGTTCAAAAAAAAAAAAAAAAAAAAAAAAAAAAAAAAAACTTGTGGGAGAGCAGATGGGGAGGGGAAAGGTCAAAGGCGGATGGGCAAAAGGGGGGGCGAAAAACTCGTTTCCCATTAAACAACAAAGGGTTTTGGGGGCGAACCCGGTTAAAACAATAACGCATGTCAAGGGTTTCACTAAAACGGTGGCGGATGGTTCCGTGACGGGAAAAGTCCCCAAGTCCGACGGCCGGAGACCATCGGATTTGGTCAACTACTTCAAAGACGGATCCAAAATGAGATAAGAGCACCAACACCCATAAATACTGGAGAACTTCTCCAGGGTGGGACCGGGTCATCACGAACGTGTCCGACAAATAAAGCGTGGGGGGGGTATAGCCAACGAAATATGGGAGGTGTAAGTAAAGACGGGCGGAAGGGGACCGCAAACTGCAAACAAGGGGGGTCCCAAAGCCGGACCAGCTTTTGCGCGTCCGTAACTCAACAGCCATGAGAAGGCCTTGAAACAGGAATATAAAAAAGCAAAAAGAAAAAACTGGACAATCTCCAACTGCCCAAAGGAAGGGAAAATGTAAATACAAGGAGCAAGAGGGGAAAAAAAAAACGAAAGGCCGGGGGGGAACAGGTAACAGCTTCCCAGAAGTCTTCCGAGGAACAAACCTTGCATCCCTTCACAGGCGGGGGGACAGAAACGCTGAAATCAGGACACCGAACAAAAGGAAGGAGAGAAGGTAAAAAAAAGAAAAAAAACAACAACATGGGTGCGGATATCGCCAGGGCCGGGGCTCGGAAGGTCAAAGTGACGAGGAACTTCAGCGTGAAGTGCTTCCAGGAAGGGGGTGTTAATCGTTAAAAAGAAAATTCTTGGCTGACGGACAACCCAACTTGGTTCGTGTGGTGAAAAAAGCGGTGGTTGACAAACCCCGTGAATGGGGAAAAAAAAAATGTGCTCCCGTTTGGCCGGAAAGGGGAGGAGTGTTGGGGCCAAAAGTGGTTTTTCGGCAGACATAGTACGGAAACAACTCAGCAGGGAATGGTGGGGGAACTTAACGACCAACGCAAAAAAGAATGGGGTCAGACGTGGAAAAAACTGGCAGCCGGCAAGAGCGCAACCAAGAGAAATTTAAAACTCCCATAAAGTTCAAGGGCGGAGAAGACCGAAGGGGTCAACCCCCCTGACAGGAATTTCGGTGAGAAGTGCAAGGCCACTCCCTTGGGGGGGGGAAGTAATCAGGCACGGAACTGGGCGGGCCAGGGGTGAAAGCTAGCGATTGGGGGGGAGAAAGGGACTGTTGAAGAAGTGAAACGCGGGGGGGAAAGGAAGCAGCGAACTTGGAACAATAAGTCCCCGCCAGGAAAATCAAACAAGAAAAAAAAAAGGCCCCTATAACATGGACGGCGTATAAAGGAACTAAGTGGGCGGTGGAAAAGGGAAAAGGGAGTTTTCGCACAAAACCACGTGAACCAAGCCAAACGATGAACAGACCCAAAAAAGACCCCAAAGCGGATCGGACAAAAAAGGAAACTTGGAAGCCACGGTCTGGTCGTACGCGGACAACGATGGGAAAAAGGGGAGGTGGGAACTACGGGAAACGGAATTTCGGCAGGGAGGTCGATGCTTCGCTGGGGTGGGGGCAAACAGTTGACCATTCCTGGGAGATACTGAACCAGGGTTGGTCCAAATTTTGGGGTGGTAAAGGAGGAAAAAAAAGGAAGAGGGGGGGCACGAACGTTGGGTGGTGAACATTCGAGGTGAGTTCTTTCGGGGGGGTGGTGACCAAAAAGTACACACAGAAGGTAGAAAAGGTTGGATTGCCATCAACAGCTGACAACAAAACATAAGACAACTGACACCAGGCGACCCTTAAAGGACCTCACTGGATCGACCAAAGATATTAAAATTGGGAAACCTTGGGGGTTCTTTTTCAAAACTGTACAGAAAAGAAGGGGTTTTAATGGAACAGGGGGGGAAAAGTGTAAGCAAAACCCTGCAAAGGACTCGATCCTCCAACGTGGTTGGATAAGGAATGGGGCGGTGAGCGGGCTGGGACAAAAAAAATGTCCCGGAAAAAAGGTGCTAAAATGGGGGAGATTGCAGTCTGCTGCCGGGCAGGGACTTACAGGCTTGTTGGGTGGGACCCCAATGGAAAGGAAGAGGCGTTTTGGGGAAAAAAGCAAACATTCTAGGGGGGGGGTGGAAAAAAAAAAAAAGTGTTGCGTTCCCACTGGTCAAAAAACAAAACGAGTGCCATGTCATTCGGAGAAAAAGTGGCCGAGAAGGAAATGTCGGAAAGGATGGAACGCCAAACACTAAGGTGGGGAATAGTCGTCCTTCCACATTAGGAAAGTCCCCGGGACCTATCCTGATGACTGGGAGGCGAAGGCTTTGCTTGCGAGGGGAAGAAAGTAGACAGCAAGCCGGGACGTTGGGGTGACGCCACATCAGTCTTATCAAGTCAAAACAAAGGAAAATAGGTCTGCGGGGGGGACGGGTTCCCGGTGACATCCAGGTTTCGGAACACAAAGTTTGTATCAAAGGGGGGGGGGTCTTCTCAGATCAAAGGAGAAGACAAAACCCCGGATGGGACCTGGGGGGCTGTGTTTCACAACTCAGGCGGCCGCCAAAACAAGACTGTGGGGGGGGGGGGGAGGGGTGGGCGGGGCACCAGAGACAAAAAAAACCTGGCTAGGGAAAAAGGCTCAATGAAGAGCCGAACCAGGCTCTGCCTCGGGGACGTCAAGCGGCCTTTTTGAACACGACCGTTCGAATACGGAAAGGGTTCACAGCGATAAGGGGGGTGAAGGCAGGACATTCAGCGAAAGGGAGATGTGACAATCCCCGACGATGAGGGAAAAACAAGGTTGCTCCAAGGGGGGGGGGAAAAAAAATTCAAAAGAGCAGGTTGGCGGCGTGGGGGGGGGAGTCGCAAGAATTGCTAAAGGGCTTAACAAGTCAAATGTTTACCGGCGGGGGCAAAGGTGGTGTTCCGGGGGAAAAATAAACTGGGGGCGAAGTCACACAGTAGGTTATTCCGCAGGGGGTTACCAAAAAGGGAAAATGGGGTCGGGGGAAAAGTATTCAAAAGGGTGGGGGTCTCAAACGAGTTATAGATGCAGAAAAAGCGCAACTCAACCAACGCAGGGTCAGTGGCGGGAAGCGGAAAGGACATCAAAACATCTAAGGGACCGGCAGGAGGAAGCATTCCGTTTCCAGGGGGGCACTCTGCATGGAAGAAATCGGCAAGTTGGTAAAAACCGTCAAAGCTAAAACCAAAAACCGCACCGAAACCCAAGGCGTTTTGGGCCCGCGAAGGACAGTGGCGAACGACCCAGAACGCGCAAAGGGGGGACTGAGGTGCCCAAGGAACTGCGGGGGGGGGGGATCTCAAAACGCTAACCACGCAAAGCATGGGCGGAAAAAAGACCGCCTCGGGTGGTGGGTCCGGCAAACCAAAAAACACGTGTTCCAGGCGGACGAGGGCCGGTGAAAAAAAAAAAAGAAAAAACCACAAAAAAAAGTGTACCTACCATACAAACAAAGTGACCAAGGCGAGGAAAGGGTTACAGCCGGTGAAGGGTGCCGGAAAGTCTGGTGTTTCGCAGGGAATATGGCCGAGACAAGCCACTACAGGCGGAAAAAAAAGTTATCAAAAATTCCCCAAACCCTGGACAGGGGAATAATTGAAAGAAAGGGGGGGTGGGCCGGGGACGGAGTCAGTGCAGGAATGAAAAGCCGACCAAACGGGTGGGAGAAACAAGCTTGTGTGAGGAAAAATAATGGACGACAGCCCTAAATTAGGGAAAGAAGACAGTCAAACGTTAGGGGTGGGAGTTGACTTGAAAAACGTGAAAAAAAGTCGGACAAGGGGGGGGGGGTCACGATCATTCGTCGTGAAGAAGTTCACCAGAGATCCTCGAAGGGAAATCGAGGAGGACCGCAAATGGCGCGAAAATGAGGGCAAATGGCACACGCACGGCCCGTGGAAAAAAAACGGTTTTTGGTGATGGTCGAAATCTCTCAAGGAAAAAAAAGAAGGCCGGGAAAGAATAGGGGCGTGACATTCAAGTCAGGGGACGGTGTGGGAGAGAAAAAGGGGGCGAAAAAACAGGGATAAAGGGCGTTTTGCGGGATCACCGGGACAGGGAGTGGAAAGGGATCGGGAAAAGGGGGGAAGGGACCAAGGCAATATTTTTGAGACCAGGGTGCGTTTCTTTTATTGGGGGGGAAAAAAAAAACCGGGGGGGGGTCAGTGCCGAAATCGTTGAGCAGAGGAGCAAAATGAGAAGGTGGGGGGCCAGGAAAAAAGTGATGAGGACGCAGAGCGGGTGCCGTTTCATGGTTGGAGAAAAGGGTTGGGGCGTCAAAAATGGTGACACGAGAACCAAAAACGACAAAGGACTGACCAAAGCATCCGGGTTGGTCGGGGAATTCCAAAAAAACGACGTTGGAGTGGGAAAGGTCGTGAGACAATGGTGCGCATGCACTTTTGAGATTACAGAAAGTGGGGCGCCAAGTGCACAGTAGGGGGGGGGGAAAAAAAGAAAGGGGCAATTCCCCGAAAAAAGGCACCGTTTTGTGATAAATCCCAAAAAAGCTGCAGGTTTCGGAAGAATGAAACCTGAAAGGCAACAAACAAAGAAAAAAGGAACTTGGTAAAAAGGGCTCTGGGAAAAAAAATGACACCGAGTTCAAAGCGAATTCTATTTACGTGCCAAAAGGGGGATCTGACAAGGTCGGGGGCGTTGGAAGGACAAACCATGAAAAAAGAAAAAAGGGAACCGGAAGGGTCTATCGGGGTCGAAAAAGGGGGGGAAAAGGAACCTGGTGGGGCTGTAGAGACACTCCGAATACTGGCAAGGGAAATGGGTAATGGATTATCAGGCGGGACAAAAAAATAGGAAACGAACACCCGTGCTCACCAAAATGAAAGGACGAGCAGTAAGCTCAAGATCAAAAAAAAAAAACTGATGAATGAAAAGAGAGAGTGGAGACAGTTAGGCATTTTAGGACCTGGGTATGGGGGAGACGTGCAAAACAGATTGGGTAAGACATCAACAATAAAAAACAGCAGGAAAGAAGGGAACGATCAGAGCCGAGAACCGGAAGTTTTTCCTCCAGACCTTCAACCGGGTATAGTAGATACGTAAGTCATAGTGGGGGGGGGAAATGGGGGGGGGGGGAAAAGGAACAAAAAAACCCCGGAAAGAGAAGAGGAGGGGGAAAAAAGGACGCCCACTTTTTCCAAAAAAGATATCTTACCAAGAGTGGAAAGGATGTTGGAAGTCATGACCAAAGGGGTGACTGATGTGAGGGGGAGGCAGAACCTGAGCGGGGGGGGGGGTTTGGTAGGTGGGGTCTCAAAACGGCAGAGGGGGTGGAAGGCCGAAGTTAAAACAAAGAGCGTGGCTTGGCGAGAAACGGATAATCAGAAAAAGGACTCGACAGGGGAGGACAAAAAGAGCCTGTGGCAAATCCAAGAGGAATTCACGCCGAAAAAAAGGATGGGTGTGGGGCCGTTATTTGTCCTCGTGGAAGAAAATTGGAAAAAAAAAGAAACAAAACGGTCTCAACAAAAAAGGCAAGAAAAAAACACGGCTCGGCGGTTCACATCACTGGTGCTGCTACCAAAGGTATTCAATTGATCACGGACTCAACAGACGTCCGGGAAAAAAAAAAGGGCACGGTTTTTGGGTACCAAGACGGAAAAGGAGGGACGAAGTGGACGAAAAATTCAAAACAGAGGATGCACGTGCTGTTTACAGTCGATCTCCCTGGTTTTTTCATAGAGATGCACGAAAAGGGCGCCCTGAGGGATGTAACAAAAAAACGAGGGACTTGAGGGGGGGGGCTAACGGGACCCGCAAAATCTCTTTGGTTAATCACGGGTCCAAATCCTCTCTGGTGAGGGGGGGGAAAAAAAAAAGACTTCAACTGTTCACAAAGGATATCGTAAGGGCGTTAGGGTGAAAGTCTGAGCGTGAAAAAGGTTTGGAAAGAAACAAAGGGATTACAGTAAAAAAGCAGGGGACGTAAGCGCAACGCCAAAAGTCGGTGCGCCCCTCTCTTTGGTCACAGATGACCTAGGGTGTCACCGCAAAAAAAAAAGAGAGATGTTGAGGGCAGTGAAGGGCTCACGCGAAAGGGTTGCTGACATCTGGCCTCCTTCCACCGTCTCGTAGTGAACCCCAATAAACGGGGGGGAGAGAAAGCGGGAGATCCCTAAAAAAAAACGGGGGCATGCATTCTGTGAAAAAACTGTGCGGAGCTACGTATACCTCTCTGTCGGTCAACAAAAATAAGATGTTTGACAGCCTGGCTGAGTGCTATTTCTAGGAAGCTGCGTAGCAGCCCAGACTCAACAGCGGTTGTCTGCAGCGTATTGCATGGAGTCAAAACCCGTGAATCGGCGGACAAACAAAAGATCGCTTTGAAGTTATTGCGCAGGTTTCCATGGGGATGGGTCATCTCCTAACAACAAGGCCGTCAGAAGAAAGGGTGGCGGGAACGAGGAAATATGTCATGGTTGGGAAGAGGTTCCAGATCTCTACGCACAGGCTATTCACCTGGCCGGGGCTAATTCTTTCCAGTTGCCCCAAATTTTAGTTCCTTTATGCTCTCAAAAACATGGGGCTGTTTTAATGTTGGGGGGAACTCCCCGGGGGAAACCCTCTGCCAGCGAGTATGTGGTCAAAAGGTGGACCCCTATCCCAAGACAAGAGCTTCTCATGCCTCAACAAAAACTGCGGTCTAGCAGGGAGCTATTATCTCCCGTCCACAAGCATTCGGACTTTAGGCAAAGTGGCATATTGAAAAAAACAGGGGGTGGAGACCAATGACGGTCTCGCACTAAAGGGATGTTTTTAAAGGTCTAGCATGCAGGTGGGGGCAAAAAAGACTTAGCTGGGTTTCGACTTGCGTGTCGAGGAAAAAAAAAATCTTGCGAATGTCACTGAAGAAACTAGCTCTGACGCTACGCGGCGGCAATCCGGCAAGGGGGGGAGTGGAGGCAGGAAAAAAGCATTGCAAAGAAATCACGATCAGGTGGAATGGGTGGCAGAGAGGAAACGACGGACGAGGAACCAAGGAATACGTTCAGGGAGACTGGAAAACCCTCGGAAGAACCCTCACCGGGAAAAAAGAAATGGAGGGTAAAAGAACG
>Ga0179593_1440292_pt1 | contig 19203 bp, 20 predicted proteins | sample CZODoug2_1_08_16_FD_185931 | JGI IMG/M metagenome (GOLD analysis project Ga0179593, IMG submission 185931) | Vadose zone soil fungal communities from Angelo Coast Range Reserve, California, USA - CZODoug2_1_08_16fungal (PacBio error correction) | ecosystem: Environmental > Terrestrial > Soil >...
TCGGCATCTCCCGGACCGTGGAGTTCGCCGAATTCTCCGGGAACGGTATAAAAGACAGGACAGGAGAACCACCCACTTCATCGGGAGATCATCTAGGAGGAAAGGTAAACAACTTAATTATTAAAAAGAGAGAAAAGTCTATCTATGGAGTAGTTGGATGCAGGGGCGGTGGGAGAAAGGGTATAAGCATCAGAAAGGGGACATAAACTTCAGTCTGGGTATACTTGTTGCTTCTTTTTCGGGGGGGCATTTTCTTTGGAGGTTTTTGCACACATTGTTGGACTGATAGAAAAGCCGACATGGGGGAGACTTCGGGAGAGAGGTTCATCCGTGGATCGAAAAGGGAGGGGGTATGTTCAGTATTCAGGGGGTTGGGGGTCTTAAAACTTGGGGACAATGGGGCCAGGGGAAAAAGTAGGGGAAGGAAAAACTTGTTGTGCGTTATTTTGTTTGCTTTGGGGGGGGGTCTAGGGGGGGGGGGTTGGAGTAGTCTTTTTCAGGGGGAAGGAAAAAAACGTCGTTGGTTTGTGGGGAGCGCGTTGTGGAACGGAAAGGCAGGGGGGAGAAGCGTTGGTGAGGGGGGGAGGAAGGGCACGTAATACCCCGTCGTGGGATGTTATGGGTTTAGAAAGTTTGTCAGCAGGTAGAACGAGGCAAACCGAGGGGGAGGGAAGCGTAAACGGGGGAAAAAAACCACTTGGGCATGCTTGGGGGAAAAAGGTTAGCAGAAAACGGTAAGGGCATCCCCATCGGAACGGAAGTGGGGGCCAAGGGGTTTTTTGTGTGGGAAGGGTATCACGCATAGGGACGGCCGAACTTTAAGCCTGAGACGGCTATCTAACTCCTTTGAATGTCTATTCCTGATGAGAACGAACAAAAACCGGAACTAATCAATTCGCAGCGAATAAAATTTCCGCAGGACGACGGCGAGGAGTGGTTTGGCGGTTGTGGGGACTGAGGTAGGGAGGGAGCCGCGGGAAAAGGAGCTAAGGGGATCCCGTCTCGGTTAGGACCGTGAAACAAAAAGTTAATGTCTGGAAGGAGGAGACAAGATTCTAAAATAGGCATCGGAGGGATCGGGGGTCGCGATGTGGGACGGGAAGGGATGAGTGGGGATGGGGTGGGAAAGGTCACCTAACTTTATGTTTTTATGGGAAGGGACGTCACGTCCCTTTGAGTCTGATAGGCGCTGGAATTGAAAGGCAGAATGGGGATGAAAAAAATCCTTTGCGGTGAGGGCTACATGCTTCCGGGAGTTAAATGGGAAAGATTCTACTTCATGGGTAGGTAACAGGGACGATAATCAGGATAAGGACAAAGAGAACTTGCCTTTCATCATCCGGCAGAAGAGGAACATCTGATGTTACAGAGCAAGAAGCCCGCAACCACAAAGTGGCCCGCGCTCGGGACCACCAGGAAAGGGAAAGGAACGCCTCTCGTGGGGACTACGGACGAAGGGCAGAACTGGTTTTCGTCCCATGGGTGTGCGAGGGTGAACTGGGGTAGAAGCTGACCTTTCCCGGGGGGGGGAATGAGGGGGATCATATGTCGAAGGTTCACCTCCGAGAAACTCTGAGAGTGGGCGTAGTCCAGATTTTCGGGGGTACACCAACAAAGACTTGGTGTCGCGCAACTGCTGTGGTAACCTAATTCCCGGTGATTCGACAAGCAATGCGGCGCAAGACTGGCGGGTGCAGGCATCTAACTGAGAGGGGGGCCTTTCCCAGGGGGGAAAAAGCCTGGGGGTCCTGCGCTCAAAAAAGTACTCCCGAAAATTGGCAATTGGCGCCTCTGACGAATACTTCCCAGAAGGTTCCAAGAGAAATGCAGTCCTGATCACTTTTTAAAAGAAACAGAAAGCCGGGGGGTCAAAGCAAAAAAAAAAGGGCCCTGGGGGGGAATTACCAAAAAACTACGGCAACATGAAAAAAAAAGAGTGGGGCTGTCGGGGTTAATCGGTCGTCGAGGGGTCTGTCTGGTGGGTTGGTTCTTGATCGGACGGTGTGAGCAGGGGGTTGTCAAAAACGGACGGGGTCACGAGGAAAGTCAACGTTTGTAGGGAAAAACCAGGAAGGGAAATAAAAACACTTCACGTTGTATCCTTCTTGAAGTTGTGCGGCCAGCTCAAAAAATAAAGGGGACAGGTTTCATCATCGAGTTGGTGGCCAGACATCTGCGGGCTAGGGAAGAAAACATCGTTGGTGGCAGTCTATAGTTGGAGGCTAAAGGAATGATCCTTAGTGGAATACCTTCCTTGTCTGCCAAGTATTTGGCATCTAAAAGGGGGGGGAATAGAAGCAAATTAGAAAGCAATAAAAACGGGGGAAGGAAAAAGTCAAAGTACGAGCCGGGGGTCAAGGTGACGGTCTGGGGTTGCACTGGTCGGAAAATCACGGGGTAAGAAGGAATTGGCATGTGTTTTTTTACATGAGATATAAAAGAAAGTAAAGGGGGGGGGAGCTACCGGTCTTAAAACATGCTGGTATTGAAGGGTCCAAAAAGTAGGTGTCTTGGAAGGGGGTCAAAAATGCAGGGACAAAAGCTCATCTGGCTAGTCCACTAAGGGAAACCTCCAGACATCCCTGTAAGGGGGGGGGGCAGGGGAATAAAGACATGTTCTCTTTGGTTAGGAGACCGCCGGAGAAGAGCACCTTCAATAAAAGACATAAGTTACTATCCCAAAGAAGGGGGAATCTTTCTTGAAGGGTCTTGTGGGGAATGCGACTTGTAACTTTGGGAAAAGTTATCTCAACGGCCTTTGGGTGGAAGGAAGTATAACAAAAAAAAAAACAAAAAAAAAAAGGAAGAAGGTCACACAGTTTGTCGCTACCATTTCACTTACTTCCTCGGTCAAACGGGTACCACGCCTCTCTAGGGTCGCGGCGAGAAAAAGTTGCCTCGTAAGTCACAGATTGTGTCGGGAGGGCCCGGTGGTTGGAGGGAACCCGATGTCGTAAACCTGTCTAAAAGTTGTCTCCCTAAGAGTGGGCGGCAGGTCGGTTAGGTAGGGGAAAACTCTGTTGGGGGCGTCCGCCCAACATCACCCCTCCAGGAAACCAGTCGGTAACTGTAACCTTCCAAGGCTATTAAAAAAGGGTCGAACCGGGGGATAGGAAAAAAAAGACCTTGTGCAAGTGGGGGGAAAGAGGGTTGGAACAGGAGGGACGAACTGTAAAAGAACCTCCTCTGAACAAAAAAAAAAAAACGAGAGGAAAAGATCAGATGATGAATTGCGTATTCCTTGGGGGTAACCCTCTCGCCCAAAAACACCCCTGTCGAGGACGGAAAAACCGGGGGGGAAAATCGCCCTGAAAGCAGTCCGGACACTAGAGGACTGGGCCGTGAATGGGGGAGGAGGGGCTCAAACCGGAGTTAAACCAGCAACCGACAACGACAATTAGACTCCATCGATTTCAGAAACAATTCTTTTCCTACCCTTTCAGGAAAAAAGAAATAAGGACCCAAACAAACCCTCACCACACACTCCCCCCACTTCCCGAACGATGGGAAGACTTGAGAGGGAAGGGAGGGGGGAGGACCGAGGGAACGTGGACCATAAAAGAGGCCTGCCGCGCTTAAAGCGCCACCAGGGTGTCAACCACTTAAAACAGGGTGCCGGGAGAGGGCCCTTCCGAACGCCTTCAATCTGTGGAACCACCCGCCCACATGAAGTTCCCATCTTATAGAAACGGAAATTAACTTCCGGGAAAGAGTATAAAAAGGGATGACTAAAAGACTCGAAAATCCAGGAGGCGTAACCGCCTCCACCGGTAGAAATGTCAAATTAGTGACTTCAAGATCGAAAGGCAACTCAGACGTGTCCCCCCGGGGACGCGGAAAACTGCAGCCTACAACGGGGGAAGACTACACAGGGGGTAGACCACGCGAACGGAATGGGAAGATAGGTCGTCCGGGAGGGATACAAGGAAGAGGGAGGTACAGAAAAAGGACCATGGTAACCTTGCATTCCAACGGGGGGAAACTTACAGGAAAAAAGGCTTAAAAACCCCGCTGGAACACAAAGGATCCGATTTAAGGGGGGAAAAGAACTCCCCCCTGACCGAATGAGGGGACTCTTCGAAGGCGAACATCGGTACACAGTACCAGTAGAAAGCCAGAATTACTTCACGGACAGCATCGGGAAAACCGAAGAGGAAAGGAGCAGGCAAAACAGAAAACTAGCAACGGATAAACAACACAAGGGTCAAAAAAGTCAACCTATATGAGAAACACCAACGCATGATTTGGACTTCTACTACTTGAAATTCTAACCAGAAATCTTGACCACGGCTTTATTGCAAAAACCGGGAAATTTGGGAAACCTCACTGAGATTCCGGCTTGTGTGCCCCCCCTCTCAACCAAACCACTCACTCAAAAAAAAAACCAATTTAACTCAGGAAACCCCCAGACCCCCCAGACCACCCAACCCGAACTCATCCGGAATGTCCAAACGCCCCGCACCAGCGTCCTCTAAAAATATAACCACACCATTGCCTTCCAGAGCTAGCCCTGGGGGGACCTGGCGCTTCCCGACCGACCGGGATCAAAACTTCCCAATCAAGTATTGTGGAAAATTCACACTTCCTAATAAAACCCAGCTGGATGGTTTTAAACCCTGAAAAACTTAAAGGCCTTTCAAATCAGGCGGGAAATCTCTGTGAAGAAAACTTCAAGGAGATGTCGCCGCCCCCACCTTCGCAAAAACGATTGTCCAAACCCTGATGGACTTCTAATTGAATGACAAAAAGGTGCAGGAATAATCTCCTGGGGTAAAAACGGCCCAGCTGCAGACCCGCTCCCATGGGTCACACTTATCGTAGACTGCGAAATGGGCAACAAAACCTGCCAACCACGATTGCTGAAATACCTCTGCCATGCCGAACCGCCGAGCCCGCGAAGTGTCACCTACGACGCAAACTGCGCACCCGCAAGGAACATTTCAACGTTCCATAGAAAAGAATGGATAAAAAAACGTGTTCAATGAAGCGCAACAGGACGGTCCTCAGCTGTCAGTCCGGGGAAAATAGGGGTAAAGGCCGGAGAAGTGGGGCGAAGCCAAAATGGATGAGATGGATACGGGTCTCTTGCAAGAAAAAGTAAAGACTTCTGTTTGCAAGTGGACTTTCCAGGAGGGGATCTCAGACAGAAAAGTAAAAGGGGGGAAATTGACTGCCCTGCGAGTTTTCAAAAAGTGCGTCACCTACCAAACTTACCTGCTAGGGGGACCCACTAAGGACTCTAAGGGGGGGGGGGCCCGGGCAAAAAATCCATGGTCATATAAGACCGGCAGAATGGCAGGCTTGGCGCCCTAGGGAACTAAAAGACAACTCTCACTTCAAAGCCCTATGACCCCTAAATCCAAAACCAAGGGGAAGGACAGCCACTCATACAAAAAAAACTTCTAGGACGGATTCTAAGACCAGCCCCCCCCCGGAGACACCAACCGAAGAAAGTGTTCAGAGAGTGGCGCAAACACTCCCGCGGAAGGCCCCCTCTAACGGAAAAAAAACGCCCAAAACGCGGCAGGGCGATAAAAACTATCCGTACTAGCAACCGGTCTAAAGAAGTACGCAAGGATGATTCCACGCAAAGGGACGAACCAATCCGAGTCCGCCTCGTGGACCGGCAAAGGGGGGTACTATTGCCGATGTAATCGCAACCGTGGAGCAGAACGTCAAAGGACCACTCCACGAATGACTGTTCGAACCGAGAAGCGGCTTCCCGTGACGTATCTGGGTTCTTCGAAATCAACAAAACTGCAAAAACTCTCATAAAAAAAAATTCCCGAGAGGGGTCAAAGTCATCACGATTTACAGGTTGGCGGAGCCAACCCCGGCGAATCATAACGGTCCAAAATGAAGGGAATCCGGAATATTGCCGGGGACCCATCTTTCATACCCTCAAGGAAACAGGGGAACCATGCAAACAATCCGAAACAATAAAGGGAATGGCAAAAATTACTCACAGAAAAGCAGAGACGGCACACATCTCCTAAAGAGATCCCTAGACACTTACAATTGGTCGAGACAACAACAAACACGACTAATCCTCAAACCTAGGGGTCAAGCCCCAAAGAAAAGTCCCACCGAGAAACAATCTTTCGGGAAGTGGACCAAAAAAAGGGCAGTCCCCAATGGGGTAGACTAAAAGGGGAAAATCCCGCACATTTCTAATTCAACAATCTGTGCCCTCTCGGCAGGACCGACAATAGGGGTACGAAGCCTCAAAAAAAGTACGCGTCCCAACACGTAGTGCAAAACAACCCCTAAAAGTAAACAAAAAAAACGCGAAGAACCCTCAAAGTGGGGGCACGCCTCTTGCCGTCCTCTGATGTCGCGCCTCGTAAAAGGAAATAGGAAGAAACCCCAAGAATCAGACTCAATAACAACAAACTATGGTAAAAGGAGATAGTCGGGGGGGGAAGTTAAGGGTTGGGCAGTCAAAGGCGGGGAGACGTTGCAAAAGGAATTCAATGGCACCGGATCTATTGCAAGCTGGAAGAAAAGGGGGTTCGTCAAGCAACTGTTTGTACCTTGGGAGGTGGTTGTTGCCATTGGGAACCGGGAGAAGGGGACCTTGGCAAACGAGGAGGTCACGTAAACAATGCCAGCGCTGGTGGGACCATCATCAGAAGGGGTGCAAAGGATGGACTTCGTTTGATTGTTGGGGGGGGACTTTGGACGAAGGGGGTGAAAGGACGAACGTCCGTGGGGGAACTGACGGGGGTTGCAAAGTGAGTTTGGGTTCCGGTTGAAAAAAATTCGTGTCGGCCAGGCGGGGGGTTTGGGTTGGTGAACTCAGATGGTGATGCCGTGAGTCGGGCGTAGAGGCTGGAGTTAGCGGGGGACCGGGGGGGTTTTATACTTCAGTACGGTGGTCGTTTTCAGGTTGGGGAGAAACGTTAAACCACACCAGGAAACATGTAGCACTAAAAAAGGGTCACTCCTAGTTGATAGTCAGTTGGGGGGCAACTTGCTGCCTTCAGTAGGGGGGGGGCGAGAAAGAACCAAGGACGTCAAATAACGCAATCGTCTGAGAGTTTCAGGTTTTTTTGAAAAGCCTGCAAAGGGAAAGAGGGGACGGCAAAAAAAGGAACGGGGGAAGCCGGGGCTCGGGTCAAGACATGCTCTTCTGGGGGTTACAGGGTGCACTAATGGAATACCGACGGCCCTTGTCTGGGGAGGCGACGGTCACGAATTGACCGTTCACGAGGCGACTTCTATTTGTTGGTGAAATGGGGGTCGTAAAGTCAGATTGGAAAAAAAAAAAAAGGACCGGAAGTCGCCGCGGGACTGTTCCGTCACAAAAAAAGGAATCTTTCAGCCTGCTGTGTTAGGGGAAAAAACTGGCGATTTCGGAGGTCTGACGGGAAAAAAAGGTTGCGAAACACGAGTCAGGGAAGGGTTCATTTCGATGTCGCATTGGGTGGGCGTCAGGGTTATTGTTGTACTATACACGGGAATGTTGTGCTTGGGGGAAAACCCTTTTTCCCAGGGCATTTGTTGGGACAGTGCACGGATGGTTGTGCGGAAAAGACTGAGGGGGAAAAAAGTCCGGACGGACGGCCGGGGTCTTCTCAGGAAAAAGGAGTGAACGGGGAGGCTGCCAAAAAGTACGCGGTAATGTCGGATTCGCGTCAACCGGTTTTAAACGTTAAAGCCACAGGGGGAAAGTCGCAGGTTATTAGAGCAAATACTTACTTTCAGCATCCGATCCCCTCTGAAAAAAACCAATGGGAAGACTTCAGACGCCGGAAGGGGGGATTCGAAGACAGCTCCCAAGCAAAAAACTAAACCTAATCGGCCGGGGACTGCACCTTCTCCTCAGGGGACAATTCTCTTCGACGAATAGAGAAGGTCCCCAATGGGTGGGAGACAGGTAACTGTTTGGGGGACATCTTTCCCACCATTTTCAAACAGGGGGGGATCCTGTTCTTTGGAAGAAAGGTGACAGAAAATGGGGACCATAGGGGGAGTACACGTACTTGGGGGCTAGGACAAGAGTGGTTGCAGGTCAGCACTGGTTTGTTTTTTGTGTGTTGTTTGTTTGTTTTTTTTTTTTGTGGTTTTGTTTGTGGTTGGGTTTTTTTTTTTTTGTTTTGGTTTGGTTTTGTTTTTTGTTTTTGTTTTTTTTTTTTTTTTTTGTTTTGTTTTTGTTTTGGTTTTTTTTTTTTTTTTGTTGTTTTTTTTTTTTTTTTTTGTGTTGTTTTTTTTGTTTTTTTTTTTTTTTTTTTTTGTTTTTTTTTTTTTGTTTTTTTTTTTTTTCTTTGTTTTATTTTTTATTTTTTGTTTTTTGTTTTTTTTTTTTTATTTGTTTTTTTTGTTTTTGTTTGATGTTATTTTGTTTTTATTTTTTTTATGGTGTTTTTTTGTTGGTGTTTATTTTTTATTTTTTTTTTGGTTTTGTTTTTATTTTTTTTGTTTTGTTGGGTTTGTTTGTTTTTTTGTTTTTTGTTTGTTTAAGACTGCCGTAACTGGTGAAGATAAAGTAACTTCCAATAACCCATGAAGTCGTGTGGCCTAAAGGGCCGGGTGAAAGGGGGAGGAACTGAGCGGGGGGGTCGTAAAAAATTCGACGCCTCCATTGGAACTCCCCCCAGGGGAAAAAAAACGGTTTCTGTGGGAAGTCCTCTAAAGAAGAAGGGGACAGAGTGGAGGACAGGCCTTCAAAAAAAGAAAGGGTCCTGTTCCCAGTTGACACACCAGCCCAGCGTGTGTCGAAGGCCCGGTGTGTACACAAAGGGTGGAGAAAATTTAGGGGTCCTGGGGGGCGTAAAGAGAGATCGAGGGCCGGGCAGATTGTGGAGTGCTCTGAAAGGGGGGGGACTGTTTCATGACTATTCTGTCAACTCTCCATTTCCCGCGTATAACACCAGGAAAGTACCTAGGACCAATTAGTTTTGTGAAGAAGGGGGGCGGCAAGGGGGTGGAGGGGGGATCAGACCCAGAGAAGCCCAGGGCAAGCAGCTTGGGTGTGCGCAAGAGACTTCCTTCTACGGAGGACAACTGGCAAGAATCTTCTTGAAGGGACGAAGATAAACGTAAACACTTGGATAAAAACAGAAGTGGTAGGGGGTCCTTCTGGCCGAAGCGTAAGAGAAAAGGGAAAAAAACAGCCTATGTCACCGTCCTAAAAAGGGACGTCGGACGCTGGTTGGGGGAAAGGTCAAGGGAAGAAGGTAAGCACGCGGTTTTTTCCAGAACAGTCATGAACTGACAAATTCGGACTCTCCTTCGGACAGATCGTTTGGATGTGCAAAGGAGGGACATTAGGGAGGTCGTGAACAAAAAAGCCAAGTGTCCTATTCAAAGCGACGAAAATCAAAAAAGACCTGTAGGGGAAGACGAAGTCAGACCTCGCAAAAAGTTACGAAGGGACACAGAGGAAAACTCTTCCCTTCAGAAACTTCCAGCGTTCGATAAGGGAATGGGACCTGAAGCTGGAGGGGGAAAAAGAAAAAGGCGGGGCGTGGTTTCGGGGGCTCAGAGGAGAAAGAAGAGTCCACGTTGCAGTACCAGACCGAGGGAGTAGTAAACAAAAAAGCAAGATGCGCGAAAAGGCCCTGCGTGAGGGCAAAGTAGGCGGGCTGTTGAGGGGGAATGGCGACCGGTGTCAACTGCCACGACGATCAGAGAAAAGGGCAGGGGTTGAGGGCCTCCGTTCGTGTTCAAATCCATCACCACGGAAGCCGATCAGGTCCGGAAAGTCCTTTTAAGAGGACAGGGGGACCTTACAATCTATAAACCGGTAGTGTCCCCATGGAACGGCCCTAGGGTGTAGAATTTAGAATCAGCCTATAAAACAAAAAAAGAGTAGGAAAATATTATCAGTGGCGAACTTCCACAACTACGAAAAATCAAACCGCAAGCTTAGGAAATAACAGGAGACCGGTTTTTCCGAAGGAAAAAATTCAACTTACCGAAAAAGATAATTGGAAAAGTTTGATGGACCTAAACAACCGGACGCCACGAGGTCCAGCAGAAACCACGAAAAACAAAAAACAAGAAGGAGAGAGTTTCTACACCCCGTCTCCGGAACAAGTTGAGCCATCATCCAACGCAACCTGCCCTCCCGTCCCCCACTGCCAAACCCAAAGGGGCCGCAGCGCCGGCGAAGGCTTCTGGGGACCCTAACGCGGGGGGAATCCAGGCGGGGCCATCAACCGTTAGAAAAACTTCTCCAATTTCTGCCAGCTGGAGAAAAATAGAAGAAAAAAACCAAACCCCAGAACACGCTGTTCATAAAATGCCGACCGAGTGAGTTCAAAAACCCACCAGCAAAACCTCAAAAAAACCCTGACCTTCAAGAGCCCATAATGAAAAATAATAAAAAATAGTCAAACAAGGCTAGTTATCCCACTTTTCGCGGTCCATCGGGTCAAAAAAGAAAAACAGCGGTCACAAAAGGATAAAAAGGATGTGAAAGGTTCTGAGGGGCGGCTCCTTACTCAAGGCTCTTTGAAATAAGCCGTGCCATCCGTGTCACACCCGTGGAACAAAAAAACCAAGAAGATTGACCCTTGGCCAAAAAGAGGTCGTTCCTACGGTTGGTGGATAGAAAAGCGCGTACCAACAACCCCATGTGCCAACGAGTTTAACTTTAAGGGCTTTCGGGAAAAGGAAAAAAACAGCGTTCGTCCGACCGAAGAGTTCTTAACTTGGAACCAATCGAAGACGGTGGACTTAACTTTGATACAACCTTAGGGATGGGTAGTGGAAACATAAGGTACTTCAACTCGGAATCCCCGAGGACGAACTCGCAGAAATACGAATACGGCACTGCAAAGAAAAAAACCAAAGCTTGGCGCTGAAAAAAAGTAACGATCCTGGCTCAAACCCTGAGTCCCGAAAAAAAAAATGGAACCCCGACTGGGGGCCTAAAACTTCTGCCTCAACGGCTGGCGACAACTACGGGGCCAAATAGAGTCAGGAAGTTTTTTCTTAAAAATCCGACAGAAACCCAAGCCAAAAAAAAGGGCGCGACCAATCAAGGCCTTCGGAAGTTAAAAATCACACCAAAAAGGGTCCTAACAAAAAAACTGAGAACGCCCCTCTACGAGCAAGATTTTCACCAAAAAAAGAAAAAAAAGAAAAAGCACCATTCAGCCTTCCTGGTCGTCATTCCCAAATCCAGAAAAAAAATCAAAAAGGCCCGGACTGGGGGGGGAAAATTCCCACGGAAATTCACCCGGTCACGGGGGGAATTATCAAGGTACCGTGTTCCTATTAAAGGGTCTTATGTGAAATCCCGAAAACCGTCGCTAGGTCGATCCTGGACTAATGGGGGGGGGGGAAAGATCAAAGGGTGGGTGGGTAATAGAACACGAAGCACAACATGGCAACAACAAACGAACCGCTTCGACGAAAAGTGTCTGTCACTGACTGGGAAGGAATTGAAGGAAAACAAAACCTATAACCCAATGTTTACAGCCGAAAATTGCGCCTCCCAAGAAAAATGACGCGATTTGTAATAGATCTACTAAAAAAAAGGGTGCCCCCAGACTTTCCCCACAGGTCATTACCGCCCATGGGATAAACAAAATGGGACACCTGGTACGACCACCACAATGCTCCCCTATTCTTCTAGAAAATGTCCCTGGAGCAAGACCTTTTAATTCAAAAAAATCGGTGGGAATTTGTCTTCTTTATCTGGAATCCATCCAGGCTGGTGGACCAAAAACCAAGGGCGGGAGGAGGAGGGACAAGAAGTCGAAAACGGTTGAAGAACCTGCCTCTTAACCAGGGGAAAAGTCCAACAAGAACCGACCTCTAGAAGGAGGCCAGGAATCGGCCCCGCACGGAAAAAGACCGACGAAACAAAAACCCGGGACTAGTAAAATAACGAGGAAAAGGGAATTCCTAGTCAAACGGTTATGGAAATGGGTCCCTTTTCCAACTAAAAGGACAGAAAAGGGAACAGGTGGGGGGGAAAGAAAATCCAAAGGAAAAGTGGAAAGGAAGAGTGCCGGGCCTACGACAAACCAAAGAATAACTCTACCTCATGGGTGAAACGAACTCGTTGCATTCGTGACTTATAAACAGCCCCTAAAAAAAAAGCCCTCAAACCAAAGCACTACAAAGCTGTACCCGTCCTATAATCTGAGCGACGAAAAAGAGGAGGAAAACGTCCTTCCTCAGAAGCCTGATTCCGGGGAAAAAGGGCAAAACCATCCTAAGGAGATCTACAAAAAACAAGGGGCAAACGTTAGAAAAAAGAATTGCGCCTTTAATCCGAGAAGGTCACGTAGGAAATGAAAAGAGGGGGGGAATCCCAATCAGGGGAGGTTGCGACACTCACACAGAGCCCGGCTTCAAAACCGGAGAAGCTCTGAAGCGGTAACGCAACAAAAAACGAAAAAATGAAAAATTCAGAAGGGGAGGGGATGAAACTGCCGGAAAGGAACGTACATAATTTGGTTAAAGCAAAAGACTCGAATATAAGGAAGAAAAAAGAAGAAATACAAGAGTCTGGCCCTCTGTTGATAAATCCCAAGGGGAGGGGGGAAAACGTTTTTTGGATAAACAAAACACATTTAACAAGAACGAAGTCCTTCTACGCACAACAAACTTCAGCGGGAAATTGCCAAAAGAATCTCATAAGCCAAACGCTCAAAAAGGGAGCACAGCAATCCCAACCAACAAAAAGGCGTCCCTCAAACCAAAGGAACGCAAAGAAAACTCTAATGACCAAGAAAAAAAAAGTAAAAGAAACAGCTTATATGTCATTCGTCCAACGTCATCCCCAAGTAGAAGACAAAAAAAAAATGTCTAAGCCAATAACGCACCGGGATCAAAAAGCCCAAGCGACTTCCAATTCCCAAACGAAAGGAAAGGAAAGAAAAAGCACAGAAACTAAAAACTTTAAAAAAAAAACCCTACCAGTGACAAGCACCCGCTCAAACAGTAGAAGCATTGCTCTAAATGGGAAAGAAAAACTCCGATGATGCCACGCCGACCTAAAATCAAAGAAATTAAAGCCCATCCCGAAGAATCAAGAGGGATCGCCGGGGTCAACGAAACTAGAAAGGGGAAAAAAGATGTAAAGGGGAGGCGATAGAATTAGAGGTGTCCGCAGGGAGTGAGAGGACAGCGAAGTCGCGGAAGAAGAGAGCGAAAAAGGGCGTGGATACTTTTGGAAGGGGGGGCTGGTGGGAACTGGGGGGTCGGGTATTTGTTTCTTGAGGGTAGAGGGAACTTGAGGAGAGGGGCTGGGCTTCATCGCGGCAACAAAGGGGGATAGAAGTGGCGGGGGGTAGAGCCATTTGTTTGGGCGGAAAAGAAGGGGCCGGGGGAAAGGACTATGTATAAGGGGGAAGTGAAGTGGGGGGTTGGGTGGAAGGTGATTAGAGGGGGGAGGCAAGAGGAGGTGGTGGTGGAGCGTAATTTTGAAGGATAGTGGATTGAGAAGATCGTTTGGGGAGTAGCTGAAACGGGGAAAAAGGAGGGAAGGGACTTTTATGGGGGTGGGGATCAACGGTGGTCCTCAGGGAAAGGGGAAGAACACGGAAAAAAAGCAGGAGAAAAATGTCCGGGGTCCTACCTGGGGAAGGAGTATATGAATGGTGTTAGTCCCCCAAGGTACGTCAAGCCGCGTAGAAGGATGCAGGGTGTTGGGGGGGACGTAAAAAAAAAGACAAGAGGCATCCGGAAGTCTCAGGAAGGTGTCGACCTCCAGTAAAAGGGGAGGTGGGAGAGGCAAGGAGGATTCACTAACTTCCAACTGGTCTCGATCAGGAAAAACGCAAATCTTCCAAATGAAGGGCCAGAAGAGCCAGGCGAGAAAATGTTTGGGCTTTGTGACGAAGTCAGCTGGGAAAAGGCGGCGGCCAAAAAAGGGGGGGAAGTGCAACGGGAGAACTCTGATCCTCCTGCGGGGGGGGGCAACGTCCCGGAGACTTGCTGCGGTACCAAACGGCTTGAAGGGCCGGGGAGGTCGCGTAGTCTTTCTCTGGGTCTAGCTGAAGGGAAGTGGGGGGAAAAAAAATGAGGGAAAGGTTATGTATGGGGGGGGGGAAAGGGAAAGTGGTCTGGAAGGGGGGGGTATTCTTACGGTCAGGCGTTGCTATCAGGCTAAAGTCTCTCTTAGTAGGCTCACGGTAGAAGACGGGCAGGGATCTGACTTCGGGTCTAGTGAAAGGAGGGGCAAAATATGCGACTGTCACAGGTTGGTAAGAAACTAAGAAAATCTTAGGAAAGGGAAGGGAGAAGTTCTGCCTCAGCCCCCTACAGACTGAAGGGAAAAGACGTAGAAAAACATCCTTAATGTTTAAGAAAAAATCACCACACCGCTAACTGTCCAGCCGGAGGGAACTGAACCGGTCTCAGGACCCGGCGAAAGCGAGACGATTCGGGCGTCCGGGTTGTGCAAAAAAAGGGAAACGTGTGGAGAACAAAAGGACGCTTTGAAAAAAAGGGGAACGGGGACGGGACAGGGGTTATCATCAAAGGGGGGTATAAGTTCCATCTCAGATCGTGGTTCTGCATTCCGAAAAGGGTGTGTACACAATCAACCAGGGGGGGTTGCATTGACTCCAAGGGGGCGTTCCTACGGAAAAGCAGCCGTAGGGCCATTCAAAAAATGGTCTTGCTCACAGGCCGTTGTTTAAAGGGGTGCAATCTGTAACTTAATCTGTTCCGGGGAAAAAAGAACCCAAAATTTCGGAACCCGGGGGAAGGGAGACTAAAATTTGAGGGTCCATCTATTCAGCGCACCAGTCAGAGCTGGAGCCGGGGCCAGGTTGGCAGGTCCCAACCAAAAGCGTTTTAGACAATGTCTGGGGAAACAAAGAAGGGGGGGACAGGGACGGGGGGAGGCCCTGGGACGTGTCCCAGCGCATGGCGTCACTAGTATTTGGGTCTTCTAAGGGAAAGGTTGGTGACGGGTGGGGTACGTGAAGAAAAGACGAGAACAATTTCTCTTTAACATCGCGCAAAAAAAAAAAAACAAAAGACGCAAAAGCAAAGGGTACAGCTAAAGGGGGGAACCAACGGCGTTGAAGGTCTCCCAAATCGGGGAAGGAGGGTTGAGGTCATCACTTAACCCGAAGTCCAAGGAGAAAAGATTTTGGCTCATTCAAAAGGTCTGAAAAAGAGTGGACAGGGTGTTACAGAGTAGGAAGAGGGTATTTCTTCTCACTGGAAGTCTTCCCTCGTGGATAAACTATGTAGGAACTTATGGCAAGGAAACGGTAAGAAAGAAAAATACAATTTACGAAGAACAGAAAAGGAGGACTATTTTGGGGTCCCGTCCTCCTCGGGGAAGGGAGTGGAAAGAGGTGGAAAACGGTGCAATAAACCCCGCAGGGAACGCGGGGGAGGGGGGGGAGGTTTACCCGAGACCCAAGTGGGAGACTAACCGCGAGAAAAGTCGGTTGTGGTCGGTTAAGGTAATGGCGGGGGTGATCAATGGGTTGCGGAACGCTAAAATTTCCGGATATTGGGTCCCCTACAGAAAAAGAAAAGGGCAGAAAGACTTTAGAGGACCCTACTACTGGAGAGAGGGGGGGGGGAGGAGTGCTAGGACCCTGGAAGAAACACGGACCAGGGAAATGACTAGGTGCAAGGGACATTTCTGGCAAAACGGGGGAGGCGTGTTGTGGTGTCCTCTACTTTTACGGCGGGTGTCTTCCAAAAGAACACGCAAGTTGGACCGATCATCACGATCAAAATTCCAAAAAGGAAAGTGGACTCAAAGATTTGCCCCAGCGTGGGAGGGGTTACAAACTCTGCGGAAAGCCGGCTCGATCCCCTCATTAGAGTGGGTTGCATGATGGGGGGGAAAAGGGCGGGGGGGACTATGGAGAACTATGAAGTTAAAAGAAAAGGACGGAAGAGGAGTCAATTTGGAGGGGGGTCACACGGCTGGGGGGACTCGGTGTCGCCACAAAAAAAACACCCTTCCATTCACTACTCCAGAGGGACTTCCGGAAGACCAGGTCTTAACCGGAGTCAATGTCCTTTGTGGGAACCGGGGGGGGAAAACCCAGCATGAGCAGTTATCTCTACAAAAAAAAAAAAAATAAAAGGGGAGTAAAAAAAGAAAATAAATCCTGCTTGAAAAAAACCTCGTACGCCCAGCGAGGAGAAAATCCAGGGGAAGCTGGGGTCTCTCCGAAAGCTCCGTTGGAAAGAGAGGCAATTGTCCTTGTTTAGTGGGCGGAGGGGGGGGGAGAAGAAGGGGGAACAGGACCAGAAAGAAGGGCCCCTGATAAAGGGGCCCTCAAATCGAAACTGTCAGACCCAACCGTGAAAACGAACCAACGAAAGCAAGACCAACATGAGAGGTCTCCTTAACGAGGCACCTTAAGGGAGAACAGCAGGTCACTTGACACACCTAACATGGACGGGCCGAGGAGGTAAGACCAAAGTACCTGGGGGACATGAGCTTTCTTCTACTAAACAAGTCTATCCAAAAAAATAACGAAGGTCACAACGTTCACTTTAAAAAAACTAAAAAAAAAAAAAATCCCGCAGGGGAGCCACTGATAGAAGCCGGAGCGGGGACCAAAAGGGACGTTCGGACCTTCCTCAAATCTCTACGGGAAGGTCAGTAGGGTTCTTCACTGGAGGCTTCGAGGGGGGGTACCCCTCTATGGATGGGAAGGAGGACTTGGGGGGAACTGGAAATTCAAGTTCTCCCCCCGTTACAGAACCAAGACGATTTCCTTAATAGGGCGGGGGGGAAAAATTTGGATAGAACTAGCGAGGGAAATCACCCAAATTACCTCGTGCCTGACTACTTGGTCCCTGAACGTAAAAAAACAGGTACCTAAGGAAGATTCGTGACGTAAAACTCTCAGTCCTAAGGTGATTTACTCCAACGAAAGGTGGCTCCGAGAACCAACTTGTTGTCAGGCCAGAGGAACAGGAAAAAAGCAGAGGTATCCCCTAAACTAGCAAGAAATACAGTACAGAATAAGGCCTGACAAACTTTCAGGAAAAAGGATCAGCACTAGCGGCTCCCCCCACAACGCGCTGTCAAAAGGTTCAAGCAAAGAGGGGGGGGGAGGGCAGGATCTGCCCGAAAAAACCCCCAACGATCTGGTCCACTTGGGCTGTCAAAAAGATGGGGGGGAAATACGTAGAAGGAAGGTTAACTGGGGTGGGGAATCACCCATTTCCGCAGGAACCCAAAAACCCCAAGACCCCTCGAACGGGGAAAAAACCCAAAAACTGTAACAGAACAAAATGAAAAACAACGCTACGAACGCACGGGAACCGGACAAGGTGTTATTCAAAAAGAAAGACCTCGACTAGACCATCCAGTGGGGTAACAACCTTACTTCGTCTCAAATAAAAAACAAGCTTTGTCGGTTGGGGAAACCATGCCACAAACCGGAAAGAGGTAAAGCGGGGGGGAACTTCTAGATGGGGCTGAATTCGCGGTATTGAACTCACAAAAGCCAAACCAGGTCTCTGTAGCGTCATGCGTTGAGAAAGGGGGGGGGAGGGAAACTCATCAAGTGGACGGAAGGGGGGAAAAGGGGCCACAACTCCAGCCTGAGGGACAACCAAAAAGAACTTCCCAAAAGGGGGGGGAAGACGGAAAGGTCTTTGGACACCTTCGACGCAAAAAAAGGGGGCGGGGGAAAAAAAGAAAATAGGGCAACTTCCGAAAAAAAAAAAAAAAAAACCTAGGAGAGAATTTAACTCCTAAAATCGAAACGCAAGCATTCCCAAAGCCCAAGGGAAGTACCAATTCCAGGCCCTAAGACACCTTTCCCGGCAAAAAAAAAAAAAAAACCAGGGAAGTTTCCAACCGAAGGAAGGAGTAACAAAGGAGGACATACCGGGCATTAATCCAGCTTGTGAAAAGGGGAGCAGGGGATTTTGTCACAGGGAGACGAAGGGCCCAACCCGGGGGAGGTGCGACGGGAACGAAAGGGTTATCTTCTCAGGGAGAGGGACAAAAAGAAGGATGATTGCCTGACGAAATGCCAGTTGTGGGGGAAAAACGTGTGTCCTTGAACTACCTAACCCTGGAGGGGGAAAAGAAAAAAGGGACCAACAGGGTCATCTTGGTTCCTCGGGACAACTACGGAAAGGAAGAGAAATGAATATCAAGGTCCAAAGAAGAGGAGGACGTACTATCCATCTCAAAAAAAAGAAAATTTGGCACGTGTGCCAAATGTAAACTAAAACCTAAGAAAAAAGGGAAAAGGGGAAAAAAATACTCCAAAAAGGGACCGATAGGTCACCAACCAATCCTCAACCACCGATACAAAAAATCCTACGAACAGGAAGGGAGACTCGTTGCAACCCGCTAACTACAAGAAGACCGACCGAGACAGTAAGATAGAGAAAACTACGACTGGGAAAAAGCAACAGGAGGTGGAGAGGAATGAGGACTACAGCGCTGAGTAAAACTTGACCTTCCTCAGAGGGAATTGTCAATAACAACGGCCAAAAAAGTAACTCGCGCAACTTGTCTAAACACCAGGAAAAAATCGGTTTTAACAGGGGGGAAGACCTTATCTATAAGGGCCCCGTGCATCCGATCGACCACAGGTTAATAATGGAGAAAAAGAAGAATGACCTTAGACCCCCCTCTCCAAGGGAGGACTGACAGATTCTGATACTCAACAAAAAAAGGCCACTCTATACAGCAAATGCACGGGACATAAGGGTCTTTGCTTGGGGACTGGAAACCACCTAACTCGACACAGGGAGAACGACGGATCACCGAGGGAGGAACGCGGGACCGCAAGGGCCTAACGTGTTGATCCAAAGAACCAAAGTAAACAGAACGACGGACTTCCCAAAGACTCAAAACTTACGAAGACAAAAACCGATCACTACTCCCTATCAAAAACTCCATGAGAGAACCACAACAAAGAAAGTCCTCACATAACAAAATCTAGAGAAAAAAGGACCCACCAACAAGCCAGCGCAAAAAACCGAAGAAACACGGGGGTTTTCTCGGCCAGGAAAAAGAAAGACTCCACCCAACATTAAATAGAAGGGGGCATCCTAAAGGGCGCACGGAGGGGGCCAAGCTCTGGCACAGGCCCATAACAGAAGACTCCAGAGCCAACTGAACCAAAATCAAATACCCACAAAACGTCCCCCCGAGAAGAAAAAAACCACCGTCAGAAAAAACAGAAGTCCTTCGAGAACCCCCATCAGCGCTGAAGGAATACTGGGGGACTAGGGAGCACACTAAACCCCAGGGACATCCCCAATCAGCAAAAAAAGTCAGGATCT
>Ga0179593_1623002_pt1 | contig 19203 bp, 16 predicted proteins | sample CZODoug2_1_08_16_FD_185931 | JGI IMG/M metagenome (GOLD analysis project Ga0179593, IMG submission 185931) | Vadose zone soil fungal communities from Angelo Coast Range Reserve, California, USA - CZODoug2_1_08_16fungal (PacBio error correction) | ecosystem: Environmental > Terrestrial > Soil >...
TAGTAAATTTATAGATGGTCGAAGAAATTCATGGCGATTAGGGACGAGGTCTTTCTAAGCCATCCGGGAGAGGCTAAGGAGTGACAGAGAAAGACTTTTCTACCAGGTAAGAAAGAGACTAAAACTTTAGAACGACAGAAAAGGGAAAAAAAATGCCACGCCTTGAATGAATATCGTGACGATCGGAAGGAAAGGAAGGTCGTCGTCAGAGCTCAGATCAAAGGGTACACAGATAAAAAGCCTTTGGGAGGCTTTCGAAATCTTAAACGCTAGGTCGACGGCACCGAAGGAGCGAGCTGGGGGAGACCAGTTCATAGGCTGAATGAATTCCCAGCGAGGAGGGCAAAACGAAGAAGAAGAATGTCGAGAATATGTTAGCCGCCGGCAACCGCGGCATCTTCCGGAAAAGACCGAAAATAAGATGGCAGGACCACTTGAAATGGCCAGGGGCGAAAACAATAAAACGGGTGCCGCGAATGCAGCCAATGAGCGCCCGGGGTTTATGGGTGTCAAGAATCAGGAGAATAGAAATCACCGGAGGGGAATGCCCATCGAATCGTCAGTGGCAGATAGGCTCAGCCGCCGATCGAGAAAACAACAGACCGTGCGTCCCAAAGGCTTGCCGCAAAAAAACAGGTTCTTGAGGGAGAAGGGGGTCGGGCGAGGAAGACGGGGAATATCTCTTATCTGCGTCTGAACCAAAGTTTTTCGATGCCTAGAGGAAACGGTGAGCCGAACCGGGAAAAAAAGTTAACTTGTCAAAGAATCCCATCTAGCGAAAGAAAGCGCCGGGAAGGAAGCGCATCGAGCGGACGATAGTTTTGGGTAATCCTCAAAAATTGAAAATGAAGGCTTTTGGTTTGTGACAAAGAGGAGGAGCTCGAGGTGGAAATAGTTCGAGCGCGCCTCAATAAGCGATAGCAGGCGAAAAGTTGCCAGCCCGAAAACAATACCAAAACGGACAGAGAGTCGTGACGGACGAACGGCTGGGGTCTGGGGAAAAAACAGATCTTGTTAATAAGCGACAAGCATCAACGGGAAAGGGTGCAGAGCAAAAAGGAGCGTTGTGTGCGAATCAAAGGGCCAAGCAGCTTGGAGACCAATCTCGGTAAAGGACAGCAGCATAAGGGGGGGGGGAAATCGGGACGAGCGATGATAGGAGGTTAAAAAAGCTTTGCTTGAAAGTCTGAAAAAAAGGTGTTGTCATGCGAGCGAGGGGAGCCAGAACCGTCCAGTCAAAGTAGACGAGGGGGAAAAAGAGGAGCAACAGTTCCTCAAAGGGGACACTGCTCCTAAAAAAAGGATAGGGAAAGCTGCAAAGATCAAAAGTGAGAAAGCCACCAGCGTCTGTGGTCCTGGTCGGGGAGGAGAGGGGAAAAGAAAGGCGGGGTCAGCGATAAAAGTGGGAGCGCATCCGGATTTAGGGGATCGAGGCCTAAAAAGCGAAAAACCGCAAGCCCACCTTAATGAAAATGGGACTGAGACCTAAAGACATGCTTGATTCCGCTAAAGCGAGATCATTCACGAGAGGAAAACGTGTCAAGAACAAGCTAACTCGTGCAAGACACAAAACAAAGGTCGCAGAGGGGCAGAGGGAAGGGGGGACGACGGAAAAAAAAAAAGAAGTGACCCGAGGTGGCATCCGAAAAAAGTTTCCCGGGGGCGATTCAAAAAGGTCGACGATTGAGGAAATGGGTGCAGGAGTCGGGAAAAGGAAAGGACCGTGGGGGGAGGAGGGGAAAGCGGGCAACTCATCCAAGGCTGGTTCACCGGCCGAAGTGGGTAAAAGGGGGGGGAGGGCATGTCTATATCAAGCGAAAGAAATTAAAAAACATCTACATCTGCAAGGGAAACGAAGAAAGGAAGGGAAAAAAAACGACGGAAACAGTCAGCTGGAGGAAAAATAAGGGGGCCGGATCAAAGGAAAGGGGGCCTTCACAAGGATCCTCGAATCACAAGAGTCCCGAAGGAAGTACAGCCGTCAAAAATCTGGAAGGGAAAGGGGGGATGCGTGGAATACAAAAAAAAGGGGACCCAGGTCAAACTCAATGTCCGACAAGCGGAGGAGGATCAGCGCGCAAAAAGTCCTGGGCCCGCGAGTGCTGGAAAGGGGAAGGAGGAAAAAACAAACCAAGGGACGGTAAAAAGAAAACAGCTGCAACTAAAAACCGGGGAATGTCCGACGAGAAACAAACAAACGGGGGGGGGAAAAGGGATAAATCAGAGAAATTTTGAATGATGGGAAAACGGGACGTCGAGAGGGGCGTCGTTAAGTTCGAATCCGACAAAGGGAAATGAGAAAGAAGAAAGACAAAGCGATCCGTCGGGAGCTGGATCGGAGCTGGCCGCTATCAGGGGGGCTTCAGAAGGACGATAGGGAACTTTTGGCAGACTAAAGGAAAGTACAGAAGCGGGGACAAAAGCGGCGTATCAGTAGGTTGCTCAGTGGCTTCGGAAAAAATGAATGAAAGAAAGGCAGGGGGAAAAAGCAAGCGGCCACTCCTATGGTGAAAGGGGGGTGTCGCGGGTCTGACGGGTTTTAAGAGAAAAAAAAATTGGTCGGGAGAGAAGGACTCAAACGGCGGGCACGCATAAGATGTGTGGGGTAGAGGGAGCGAAAAGCAGACCTCGGCACCCACGGGGAGAAGCAAGATGGATTTGAGCTGGGCCCGGAGAAAAACGTTCCATCTTCAAATTCGAAAGCAACGTAAAAACTTCAAAGAAAAACGCTGCCCGCCGTTCGACGGGAAAACGCGCCGACATCTAAAAAACCTCGGCACGATGGAGGGAAATAAGTCCTCCACCGTCTCAGGGGAAAGGGGACTACGACGTTTCTGTTGTGGCGGGCAGGAGTTGCCTGGAGGGTCGCTGGTATTCAGTGTAGGGAGGGAACACGGAATGGTGCTGTCGAATGTACTCAGAGCGGAGCGGCTCAGCAGCGGAGAGCCAGCGATCTTGGCTATGAAAAGATGGGGACGCGCGCGGTCGACGTGTTGCGCGGTTACGAATTCCAGGATGGATCCAAGCGGAAGAGAGCTCCAATCGCTACCTGCCCGCAAAAGAAATAACTGACCACACTGGAGAAGAACAGATTCGGTGCCGGGGCTCTACCAGCCGGAGAACCCGAGCGCGGGGGCTGCACCTCAATTATGCGGAGGGCATCATCGAAAACCGGACGCTAGGCGGGGTGGAGAGGAGGAAATTGATTTCGTCTTTGGATGTCCAACCATAATCAGGGTTGCAAGGAAGAAAGCGCTCGGAAGGGAAGGAAAACATAGCCGAGTAGAATGACAATCACTCAGGGGGCTCCTAACCGAACAAAAGCGTTCGAAGATGTAGAAGGGGGCCTGCTGGGGGGGGTAAATTGAAAAAAGATGGTCGGAAGGCTAAAAGCTGCGGCCACTGATCGAGGACAACACCTGGGCGGCGGGAGAAAATATAGTCGTTTGCGGAGGCCTGTCCGCATATCAAAAGGACTCGTGGCATATTGTGTGCAAATACACACATTGAAGTTGGGAAAATCGGCTCTTGTCCTCAGATGGAGGAAGGATGCACAATTAACGGCGCGGCTCTCACGGGGAGGAAGGAGAGGAAGCGACTGCGGCATGACTCCCGCGGAGAACTCTCAACCTAGGAAAGCGGAAGGTGGCAACCACAACAATCTCAAAGTCTAGGTACGAAAAAGACGCGCTTCGGCGGAAGTCGGGGGTCAAGCGAGATGAGGCGTTGGGATCAAGAAAGAGCGACCATTTCAAGGTAAAGCAAGCATCGACCAAATTGAGACGGCGAAGGGGGTTCACGATATCAGAGCGAGGCAGAAGCCAGGGTGAACAGCCGAAACCTGCCACAAGACGAACTGTTGGGCAAAAAGAGTGTCCTCCAGAGTCTGTTTGGAACGAAGGCACCGGGTTGCTCGGCGGATAAAAAGCCTCGATCTATAACGCATCCTATTAGAGGGGAGAGGAGGTCCGCCTGCCGATTATCCGAGGAAAGCGAAGGATACTGCGGCGCAGAGACCATCGAACCTGTTAGCCGGGAAGATAAACCGTCGGCAACGGCGGAGTCTTTGTAGTAAAGGGACATTGCCCGTGTGCACGTGGTCGTCCTCGAAGGATAGGAGGCGGGGTCTCGCGAGCAGCGGCGGGGAGGTACCACGATTCTTTTAAAAATAAGACGCGCAAAGGGGCAGCCCGTCGTGAAGTCAATTGCGGAGATAAAAGGGGGGAGGCAGGAAACATCCGACCTCTAGAAGGAAGAGATGATCCGTCAGGGGGAAATGGTTCTACCTCTCGGGAGTGACGAAGAGCCGTCCTCGTTCTATTAGCAAGACCCCGAAGGGAATATCCGTAACTATCGTTCATCGCTGAGGGGAAGATGAAGAAAAGCTCCGCCGGGAGAAAAATGTCCGATCATCGAGTGTGGTGAAAAGTTCGTTTCTCAAACAGATTTTCGGCCTCCCGAAGAGAGGCTGGCCCCGCATAGAAGCCGCGCCGTGAGAGATAGCCAAGAGATACCTTGTCACTAGGTCCTCAAGAAGGCGGAAGCGTGCAGAAGGGGTGCGGTTTTGAGAGAAGAAAAAAGCCATCTCCAGGTATCTACTGGAGGAGGAAGGAGGAAAGTTAGCGGTATCACAAAAAGAGAGGAAAGAGAGGAGCGTATCATAAGAAGGAACAGTGGTACCTGGGAGAGGAAGGGAGTAGATTTCACCCCGGAAAAATTCTGAAAAATGGCCCGCCACACGAGAAGAAAGGGAAGGTGATCTCTTTGCGACAAACACGGCGCAAAGAGGGCAGGAAGCCAGCGATGAATTCCCAAGAAACCACAGAAAGAAGAACTAACCTGGTTCTACCGCGAGGGATGACGGGGACACATCTTGGAGAAGGGACAGAAGGAAAAGCCGTCAATACCACCCTCCGATCGTTCACGGAAAGGAAAAGCGTCGTCGAAGGAGAATCCGGGGAAGGAAGAGAGGAGAAAGAAAAAACGCACGGTCCTAAGATGACTCTCTCTGTCCGACGGCATCATGGGAAGGCCGAAGGAAGTCGAGGCTTGGGGATGTGGGAAAAAGGCCTGAGTGCTGAGGAGAAGGGAAAAAGTCGCGGAAAAGGACAGGGCAGGACCCGACGAAACAGGCCGAGATTTGTCATCACCGAATAGGGGGGGCAATAGGCCGCGGCCAGACCAGCCACCGATCCGAGCCGCAAAGGGCACAGAGGTTCATGAAGGGGTAAAACCAGCGGGTGAAGCCGTGCAAGGGGCCGGGTCGAGTGGCCGCGCTGGGTTTTCTATGGGTTAAAAAAGCACGAACCTGAAAGGAGAAGGGAAGGATCGCAAGACGGAATAATAGAGCAGCAGAATGAAACATCTGTCTGTGCATGCGATCGGCCTCCTCCCGCAGGGGATACCGACAGGCCTGAGAAAGAGGAGGGACAGCCAAACACGCAAGTTAATCCGGATCATGTGTCATGTGGAAGTCTCACAGGGGGTCAGGATTCGGACGATGCCAACTCCAAGCTGACATCCGAAAAAGCGGGTCACAAAGGAAAGAAGAAAAGTTCGATCCAAGGACAACAATGAAGAAGGAAAGGAGAGACAGCGCGAACGCGGGGGGGCAAAAAGAAGTGTGAAGGTGGAAAAGCAACAGCTGACAGGGGTCAAAAAGCCTCCCATCGCTCTAGGACGTACATTCGCGCCGAGCCTAGAGAAAAGAGAGAAAGCTATCGTATCTGGGAGGTGGGATGTGGATATGTACAGGGGTGCTGGGGGGTCCTCACCGAGGGAAGAGAGGTCGCTCACGGCGCGTTGGGGTGGAGACCGTCGGCGCCTGAAACAAAGACGATCGAGGCGCCAAGTTGGGAGGGACAAAAGAAAAAAGAGGTGGCAGCCGCTTCTTCATAATCGCACAACGGGAACAAAGGACGAAATGTTCGGGGACGAGACCATAGAGGGGAAGGACCGCGAGCTTGAAAAGATGCTGACCACAGAAAAAAAAAAGAACGAAATCGCGGGAAAAAAAAAAAAAGAGGGAGTGGGGCCACGTCCTTTTCCCAGCAAGAACCGTTCCGGAATCGAAGCCGTTCCATTTCCGCACGGGGGACGAAGCGTGTATGAAGGGGGGGGCGTTAATAGGCTGGCCGAGGTCATTCGATGCGGGCGGGTTTCAATGCCTGAGGACTAAAATGGCGGAAAAAAACGAGAGAGTATCCTGGGAAGAGGGATGGGGAATGACGAAGAACGACCGTAAAGGATGGGGGAGAACTAAAAAACATCCTGCATCGTTGCCGCAGCAGTAAAAAACCGCATAAGGATAGCAGAAAAGGGATAAAAAGGCCGATCGGGAAGGTTAGAGCGCGGAATAGACTATGGCCAAATTTCAGAGGTTTGTCAGAGGATACGGTGATCGAACATCCAAGAGATTGGAGACAAAGGGGCAAGATCCACGCGCACGTGTTCGAAAGCAGAGAAACTCGCAGCAGACAAAAAAATTGAATACGTCGCACGAGGCCGCAAGATCTGGAGGGTCATTCCCTGCTTGAGGACCGCAAATCAGGGCGCCCCGCAAGAGGGGAACTCTGAAGAAATTTCAGAAAAAACTCAGGGACTGAAGACAAAGAAAGCTTAGCAATTGCCGTATCATGGGGAAAAGGAAAAGGCACAGACTCAATCTGAACGGTGGGCCGGCACTAGCTTCCCTTCGGAAGAGGGGGCGCGGAAAAAGGGGGAGGGAGACGTTGATCGAAAGGGAGAAGGAAGAAGGAAGTCAGGGCTTCGAAAGCAAGGATCCAGCCAGGGCCCAAAAAAACTTGAGAAGGGTGGGAAGGAAATTGGGGGGCCAGTGATGGGTCGATCTCTAGACCAAAAACTTCTCACAGCGTGCAAGGGAGAATTGGGGGGATCGGAAGGGAAAGAAAAAAAAATTAGTTTGCCCGACACAGTCAGCACGGAAGCCAAGGTTGGCCTCTTCTCGAAGGATGGGAAAAGAAAGGAAGCCTGGAGAGGCGCGGGGGAAAAAAGAAAAAAGCAAAATATAGAACCCTCGAGAGGCCGGAAAAATGAACGGCTGCGTGGAGTGCCAAAAGGGGCCAGAAACTACGTAAGGAAGGTAGAGGAAGGAAAGAAGAAGAAACAAGAGGCAGCCGTCTTCAATTCGGCCGCGATGGAGGGCGAAGGGTAAGTCAATTCTCACCTTCACGAGAGACGACGGAAAAGACGCCCCGCGCGCGGGGAAAATCATGGAAACAGGAAAGCTCTAGAAAAAAAAAAAAGGAGGAGGGGGGAGGAAGAGAAAGGAAGCCCGCGCCGGTTGCCTCGGCAGGGCAACTAGCTGTTTTAACCATGCTGGGTAGTTGCGCGCCTACCACGTTGTGATACTGCCATAAGGGGCATTCAATGACGGACTCCGAGCAGGGAGCCGGAGATGCAGCTAATCTGTCGATGTGGTCTCCATTTCGACGGGGAAGAAAGCAGCCGTCACATAAGCCTTGGAGGAAGTGAGGGGGGGATTTCGGGTCTCACTGAGGTGCTCGATGGCAGGAGGCGGAAACATAAGGTGCGGGGCCATAAGGAAACGATATTATGACGGAATGTTGGAGGGGAAGGTGGGCTCGTCTGAGACAAAGAGTGGGAAGGACTTGAAATCTCAAGGAAAACGAGGAAAAAAAAAATGTTAGGTCTCACACCTGCCCTTCAAGCAAAAAAAAAGGCTGAACCAGGATGGAGGTGCTGCCAACCCCCGAGGGCGAAACACAGGGGGGATGCATACGGCCATCGCTTAGAAGCAAGTGGAAAATAATCTCCGAAACCGCATGAAGTAAAGGGAAGCGAGGAGAAAGCCCACTGGCACGATCTTTAGGGTTTGGTGAGAAAAAAGACCGTGTCTCACGGCCTTGAAGGGGACCGTTCGGGGGGGGATCTTTCCTGAAGTAAGAGGGGGAAAGAAGTTAGTCAAAAGAGGGAATGGGAGAGGGGACGAGGAGACACATCAAAGGGGGGAAATGCTCGCCAGAGGTGCGGCGAGGGGGAGCGTGAAGGCAGGGGACGAGTGTCTACTTTTTTGCGAACGGAAAAAAAGCAATTAGGCTAGGGAGGCAATGTTAAAGGAAGACAGGACGGCTGCCTAGACCAAGTAAGCGAGGTGACCCAAATGACGGCCAAGAGACTCTCGCCAAAAAAAAAAGACCGGATCGGAATCGCGGGGAGCACATCGATTGAGGCTGGCAAGAGGAGCAAATTAGGGGGGGGCTTCGGAAAGCGAAAATGAGGGTGAAATCAAAGAGTCTGAATTAAACGGAGCCAAGTATATCCGAGGTACCTGTCAGACAATGCTAACGCTTGCCTGAGAAAACACCGACCTGAAGTGGATCCTGGCAACACCGGGGAAGTGGGCATCCAAGGAATATATGAGCGGGGATTCTGATAAAAAAAACCATCCTGTGATTGAGCCCCGCTCGATTGAAGGTCTCCAAATTGGCGACCCCCTGCTACGAGGGACCGAAGTTGTTCGCGAGAACGTACCGGTTGCATGAGGGACTGTGTTTACTCCTATCAACAGCCCAAGGTCAAGCTATGAAACAAAAAGGAGCTTCTCGGGGTCACTAGCCGGGACCGGCATGGGGGACGAGAAGCGTGGAACAAGTAAGCGCGGATGACTGCAAAACTTGTGACGAAAAATCGAAGACGCTGCTGTAGGCCAGCTCGGAAAAAAACGGCTTTGTAAAATGTTAACACCTCCACCCTCACAAGAAAAAAAGGAGACTAAGTAACCTAACGTAGGGTCGCTTGCCAGAGTAAGAGAATTTCGCGAGAGGTGAGAATTTGACAAGGTCAAGCTTAGCGAGAAGCCAAGCAAACTTGAGCATGAACATCGCAACTGGTATAGGAAGGGGTGCAAAAATAAGGAGAGAGTGACGGGGTCCGGAGGCCTATCACGGGGAACGACAAGAACAGGAACGACCGGGAGAACTGCGTTTTTCCGCTTCAAAGAAATCACGGAGGGGCAGGGGGGGAGGATACTCACGTGAGCGGGAGAGAAACCTCTTCTCGGAACACTGTGGGAAAATGAGAAGCAGCATAGGTCCTCGCCGAGGGCAAAAGTTATCAGGCGGAGGTTGAAAGGGGAAAACATAACAACAATTTCTGGCAATCGGCAGAGAGAACAAAAGGGGGAAAAGGGTACAACAAGGACATTGCCCGGGGAGGGCAACCTCCGCTCGGTAACTTTCTGAGGGTGCAGAGGGGCTGAAAGACCCGTATTAGGGAGAGTCTCTCGATGGGAGGAGGGAAAACTCCTCGTGAAGGCAGCTTGGATCGAAAGAGAACGGCGGAAGCTACGAAAAATCGCAGGGCGGAAAGGCTTAGTCCTCGAAAGGAAGGGAGCTATGAGAAAATCGAACAAGGAGAGACCGTCGAGAGGAAAAGTCGGGTCTCGGAGCGGGAAAGATTCCTGGGGACGATCACGATCAGGAGGGACGCGGAATGGAGCGGGTGCGAGATGAAATTCGTCCTATCTCGAGGAAAAAGTTTTAGTAATTCGATGCCTCTAATTTCGGACCGAATCCAGAGGAGGGGGGGATTCCGCCCTCAAGGCCGCCCAGGGAGGCGGGGATATCTTCCCTCAGGGGGGAGGGGGGGACAGGCGGAAGAATTGGGTGAGTGGTGGCCAGTATAGGCCGAAAGAAAGAGACCCTGTTATCAAAAACAGTACTTTCAGGGTCAAGGTAGCGAGAGAAAACGGGAGGGGAGGATAGTAATCCTTCAGCCCGGAACGAAAAGTAGGACGAAAGAGATTTCGGGAGTGACCAAAGTCCTTGCAAAGGTCCGCAAGAAAAAGGGAGGTGGGAAAAGGGAAGAAGGCAGCACTTCGCGGCACTTCTAACACGATGATCGGGCGGAGAAATTGGAGCGAACAACAAATGGGGTCCGACAAAACGTTCGAGGAAAAAAAGAGAAGGCTGGGGCCCGAAAAATAGCTTCCCGAATCATCAGCGATGAAAGAATCGGGTCCAGGAGCGTGAAAATTTACTCTGAAGGAGGGTACAAGAAGGGCAGATAATGAGAAGAAAAATGGGGGGAGGAGGTCAAAAGTCGCGTCGACGTCATCAGTCCAAGGCGATTGATGTCTTGGCCGCCAAGTGGGCTGGAAGAAAAGAACGTATAAAAGGGAGAACCCTAGAGATAAAAATAGTCTTTGCGGGGGCTCGCAGAAAGAACGCGCAGAAAGAGACCAGAAAAGAGCCGCCGAACGGGTCACACTGGCCGGGGGAGACTAGCAAGTCCTCCGATAAATTGGCCGACCCTTGTTCGAAAAGTTTTCACAAGAAAACCGCGCGCAAAAGGGGAAAAATTCTGACGACGGAATCAAATGGAAAGGAGGAAAAGGCTCCATCTCCACTAGGTCAGCGGCCAATCGGGAGGACGGGGGTTTTTTAAACACCAAAAGGGGGGGACCGAGGGGCGCTGAAATCAGCGCCGGAGGGGGAAATAAAGCTTGAAGCACAAATATACGGCTCAGGGAAAAATTAAGCCTTGCCAGTCATCGCAAAAAATCTCGCGATCTCTGGAAAATCGGTCAGTCGAGAATCACTCACTGGAAAAGGCACGGGGCCTGCACTCTGGAAAGTCCGCCCATCAAAACGATGAGAGACAGAGGCTCGGCGAAGGGCGGAAAAGGGCTTCGACAAAAATGATTCGTTTCTTGTTTGTGGAGAAGCGCTTTGGGCCACCGGTTGGGGGGGAAGAGAAGGGAGGGGACAGTCCAGCAGAGGTCTATGGGAGGGGGCATCCAAGTTTGTGAGCTTAAATGACTCTTAGCTTCTACGGAGAGAGGCTTAGAGCGAAGAGACAGGGGAAATACGTTTCTTATATGCTGACCAAGTGATGCTTGGAAAGATACTTGCGCAAAGCCTGAGAAAAAGAAATGTCTTCTCGGCAAAAAACGGTTTTTCATCTATCCTTTAGCAAAGATTTGCCTGACGGGAATGAGGTAAGTTCCGCCATCGGGACACGTTTAGGGCGCGTCTGTAGGCAGGGGAACGAAGGAGGGCAAAAAGTAAAAGGCAGCCGGGGGTTTCATGAAAGAACAGCATTTTCTTCAACCCTGAGAAGGTGTAAGCGAGGAGAACTGTCCCTGCAGGGTGGGGACTTCCGGCGAACGGGGGAAAAGCAATCCCCATAGGATGTGGGAGATCGCAAAGCTCCCAGAGATCCTGATCTAACGGGGGCGAGTTGCAGAGGGAGGCCCATTGCCATATTTGGAAACAAAAAAAGGATTTTCGCAGAAGGCGCAGAAGAAAACCAGATTGCCTAAACCAAGTTCCTCGATTCGCCACTTCTAAAAAGGAGAGTAACAACCTAAGAGAGAAAAAAGGGGAAGAGAGGGGGGGGAGAGGAAGGGGCCAAACTTCTCGATCGACCCTCCACTCCTGCGTTAAAAAGACACTTGGAGGAAATACAATCGCATCGAAGGAAAACAAAAGAAAGGGCTTCCTTTATACGTTCCGGGAGGAAAGGGGGCCAATCAAATCGTGAATATTTGGCCGGGCAAGTCTGAAGAGTCCGCGAAGGGGAGCGAGAGGGAGATTTGAGTCCGTCGGAATCAGGTTTGCTTTCGCCAAAAGCTCAAAAAGACAACAGACGGCCGGGGGGACGTGGTTGGCCGAGGAAGGTGGGAGGGGAGCAGAGGAAATCGTCCTTTCTCCTGCGAAATATCTCAAGTGGGGGACCGAGCGAAACACTTCCTCAAAAAAACAGGAAGTCATCCAAGGTGACGAGGAGAAAAGGCCACAGAACAAACTTTCCGCAGAGCGGCTAAGACGAACAAGCACTGAGTATGACGTGGGGGGGAGCTGCCGAAAACAAGAAAGAGCCGGCGCGGTTTCAAACTATGCCAAAATAAAAGAAAGGGAAGGTCAAATTATTTATAAGCAACAAAAAAATCTCGATCATCGAAAAAGAAACCGATGGAGGACGAAGGTCACGTCGGGAAAAGGGGGGAGGCAAATTCAATCGGGAGCGAAAGCCTGCCCCCTCAATTAAACAGGGGAGCGGAAGATCTCTCTAAAAAAAACAACAAAAGAAGAGAAAGGGATCCGCAAAGGGGGATAGTGGCAGCGATGTAAAAAAACTACGATATCTTTCGCCGACCGAACGACACTCGTCAAAGCGAAAGAGGCGATGGAAATGAAGGCTCGAGGGGAGGGACGCTAAGGAAGACGGTCTACTTTTCTGGACGTCGCACCGGGCACAGACGGTGGGCTAGAGGGAAGCTGAAAGGGGAAAGAGAGGGGGGCTTCAAGAGAGCTCGACGTATGAAGGGGGCAGGAAGAGGAGAAGGAGCACCCTTAGGATGGACGCGGGCTGGAACTGGGGAGCCGGGCAACAATGTTTCGCGAGAATGGAACACGGCCGCAAGGAAAGAGGGAAAGGGGTGGGTCAGTCAAAAAAAAAAAAAGTGAGAACCTGCCCTTCTGTACCACGAGGGAAATGCATGACCAGGGGGGATGCTTGCCCTGGGAGGCGCCAACAGAAGGTCCCATCTTAATACATACGAATGACAACCTGGAAGACGCTCCGACCGGACGTCGACGGGAAACGGGAAAAAACGCGAGGCCACGAACATCTTGACGGGACATTCCGTTCTGGCGCGTTAATGAACGGAAAGGGGAGGCTGGGGGGGGCCAATTAGAGGAGGTTTCTGCAAGGGGGTAGAAGCAGATCCGAGGGGGAGGGCACCTCTATAGGAAAAAAAGAATTTATAGAAAACGATCTTCATTAGGAGCTAAGTACAGGTTGTGGCCCTCTCGGGCTAAGGGGAAACCGTCCGTAGAACGGAGTTCGACGGCAATAATGGAAGTCTAAAGTCCAATAGGCTGTGATTACTAAAAATAAGAACTGCTTCGGACCACATAAAGCGCCGGCCAGCAGGAGCTATCTTAGCTACAGAATAACGGGGAAACAGCTCTAGAAAACCTCGGGGGAAAGATTGGATGGGAAAAAAACCTTAAGTCTATGTGGCTATCAGGGGAAAAATGGAAGGGGGACAAGTCATCCGTCTTAAAAAAAAAAAGTATAGAGAAGTGCCAGGAATCGGAAGGCAGGAACCAGCCCGCATTACCATAAACAATGGTCCTCCTAACCGCTCACGAGAATATGTGATGCCCGTGGGTATCAGAGATAGGAATGAAAAATGCGAAGAACCGAAGGGTACACCGCTTTTTCTCTAGCACGGAGATGGGGTCCTGTTGGGAGTCCTCATGAACGGCTAGCTGGCCTCTATGGCTCTGAGATATTCAGAGATGGGGCCTCTTTCCGAGTGTAGTCGAAAAAAAAAAAAAAACTCTTGAACAAGTACTGAGGGATTGAAATTCACTGGCTAAGCGAAGAGGGGGGGGAGGCCTGCGGGAAAAAAAGAGAATCACAACAAGGATGACGGCACCCACAATAACAAAGCACATTGGAAGAAAGAGACCGGAGAGCACTATCTCTGCGAGGGGCGAGCAGGAGAAAGGGGGTTATTCTTGGACAAGGCCAAAAAAACCCCACCGGCCGAGAACAGGGCATCAAGGCTCAAAAATCGCAAACTTTTACGCCGAATAGGGACAAGAGAGGCTTTCCTTCGAGACGGAGAAGGGAAGAACTAAAGAACGGGGAACTCTCGAACTGCGTGTGGGGGGGGAACGCGCATCGTGGAAAACGGCTGTCGGGGAGGGAATTCACCGGGAGAGGCGGGTCCTAAATCGCTGAGACGCTGGGGAAAAGTCTATGGCATGAGGGAGCCTGAGGTCCTTACTGAGGAACTCAGTGGGGGTAGTGGACTCAGGAACTGGCGGAGAATAAAGGAAGGATCGGCGGAAAACGCTGTTCTTTTACGTAGACATTGAAAAAGGGGGAAATTGTCTTCCTAGGCTCGGCTCGTGGCTCGGAAATCGTCGGCTTTACTTGCGCGTAGTCGGGAAAAAAAGCGGCGATTTTCAGGGAGAGACGAGAGGGGAGCGCCTGGGATCGTCCACGCGTGGAACCGACAGAAGAGCTAACACGCGCCGGCTATGGTGGAGGGGCAGAGAGTTCAGCTTTAACATGCGGCCGTTCTCCAAAATGGAAATCCGCTTTCTAAGTAAGAATGAAACCGGAAGATCCTTTGAACGTCCCTCGTCTGAAGGGAATTTATGGTTGGTGTGGTGGTTGGTGGCGGGGGATTGTTTGGGGTTGTGGGGGGTTGTGGTTTGTGGGGTGGGTGGAGGGGGCTTGGTAAAATGCGAAGACGCACCAGGAAGAAAGATCGGGGAAAATCATCTCTTCCTTTTTTCGAAAAAGAGGGAGGACGGAATGGAATTTCGGCCGCCAGATCAGGGCGCCGCCCGCCTCCGATCCGGGGGACTAAAGAACACTACCGGGACACATAGGAGGGGCTCAGGGGGGAGAAATAAGTTTGAGGGATCTATGCGCAAACCGCCATCATAAGGGGAATTATGGCCGTAAAGGGGCTTCATGATCGGTATCTCTATCAACACAACGAGGGTATATATACCGATAGGAAGCCCAAGGGTACTAACGGGAGAAGTGTGTTCGGAATATCCGGAAAAAAAAAAAAAGGAAAAAAACTGAGGGGGGCAGGCCCAGGAAGGTAAGGGCTGGCGAGCCTCAGGGGGAGCGGACCTTCTAGGCGGGCGAAGACGGTTGCAAGGGAAATGACGGCCAGGGAAAAAGGGGTGAACAGGGGCCGATGACGGAAAACGCAAAGGTCGGAGCGGCCGCTTAAAGAAGTAAAACTCCGAGAGTTCCGGATCGTCTTCTGGCAAAGGAAATAAACGGCAAAAGATAGAAAGCCGTGCGCGTAGGACCGCTGAAGAAATCGTCTACGGCAATCTAGAAGGACGGCGTTTCGCAGCCGGCTAAGCAGGGGGAATCTTAGCTCTTCACTACTTCCCCTAACGAAAAAAGAAGCTTGTCATCAAACCAGATTTCTCGACGAAACAATAGCGATACCGACCGTAAAGGAAAACGTCCGACCCGGACAAGGGCACAGGGAAGGGCGTCTTGTAACCGTGGTCCAAGTTCCGGTGGTCCGCGAAAACAGGGTCGATAGGGTTTCAAGCCGTTTATCCTGCATCAGGGAGTGCATCGAAATGAAAAAAAATGGGACTCGCCATAATCAGATGAGGCTATCGAGTGGGGAAAGAACGGGAAGCTTCACGGTGATGGGCCTACCACTACATCAAAAATCGATCGTCAAAAGAAAAGGCAAAAACGAAGGTCGCCGGCGGAAGGAGTGAATTCGCACGTCGGCATGCCCTAAATCAGCGCCGTGCAAAAAAGTATATGTCAAAGCCATGGGGGAGGTCAAAAAAGACGGTGCTTTCGAGGAGGCCTGGGGGTTTTTGCCTTGGCCACTCCTCCTCGCAAGGGGGGCGAACGTTCGAGACGCTCGTCGAACGCTAAGTTCTCGGAAAACGTTATGATCTGGGTTGAAAAAACCGGAAGCGGTCTCGCCAGAAAGTGGGTGAAGATTCGACGGAGGAAAAGGCAGAATCTTAGATGGTCTCCAAGGGCGAAAGGTCCCTTGGATCGACAAGCGAGGGATAGTGCCAACGAAAGGAGGGCCGGACATAAGGGGGCCAAAAGGGAGGGGGAAAGGCCGTTATGCGTACTTCAGCAATGCAAAAAAAATAGCCAGTGGATCGGAAAAAAAAGCATTTGTCAAGATACCGGCCTCATCAGCTGGGGCAGGGTGACTGCAAAGCAGCGAAGGAAATCGAGCGCGGGGCTGGGAGAACGCCGGGGTAGTTCATGCCAGAGGAGGCGAGGCATTCAGGCCGCGTTGCCAGGTAAAAAAGCAGAAAAAAACGGGTGGGCGTAGCCGAAGAAGGTTTAAGGAATCATCATCCTGCAAGACGGATGATTTGCGAAGCTGCAGCCCCTCCTCCATCGAGAAATCTGAACGGAAGAGGCTCCTGAGGGATTGCGCTAATATGACAACTCGGGGGACATACTCGGAGGGGAACATCCTAGACTGTTAAAGAGAGTCATTCCGGAGGTTAATATGGCCGCCGAGCAAACCAGAGGCAGCTTTCCTTACTAAGCCCAACAAAAAATAAACAAAAAAACTCGACACGTCCCAGAAAGCGAACACAAAGGAGGAGCAATCGCCTGAAAAGCTATGCTATTCATTCAACTGCGGGGGGATGAGGCAGAAAAAGTATCGACAAAGACAGAAGCTCGGGCAAATTCCTGCAGAACAGCGAACCTAGATGGGGCCCCCAAATCCGGACAGGTTGGGAAGACGTCCTTAAGGAAAATTCCCAGAAGGATAGTTCGGCCTCCGCGGGATGAAAAAATAAAGATTTCGGCGGCAGGGCTTCAGGGGGGAGTTTGAAGAGATGAATGGAAATGAAGGGGGCTTCGAGCGGGCAACTCAAATCCAAGATGTCCAAAATTGAACTGTTTAAAGTAGTGGGGGACCTGTAAAACTTCTCTGCGCCGTGGAGAAGGGCGCAAAAAAAGTGGGGCAGAAAACAGCCAACCCCGCACCGGGAAAAAATCAAGGTGGCCGCGTGAGAAGGGAATCAAAAGTTCATCCGAAGGGATCGCGGACCTCAGAAAAAAATGCAAACCCTGGGAAGGGGCGCTGGGAAGGGAAGTTGACCAAAATTCGACTTCAGGAATGTAGAAGCAAGGAAGAGCTGAAGAGAAGATCATTCGAAAGCCGCGTACAAACTTGTCGAGGGTAAGGGAAGGAAAATCAACTTAGCTGAGGTCTTAAGAGAAAACTCGCGAGCAAGAAAACGGGATCTCGACAAAACAAAAAAAAGGAGAGATATCCGCTCACTGTTTTAAAGTATGCAGCGGGGCACTCGCGGGTACCGAAAGAAGTAATTTGCGAAGGAGACAAAAATGTAAAATTCTCCAGGCAAGAAGCGGATTACTCCGGCGTCGGGGGGCAGCTCTCTGTCGAGTCGTCTGCGTCCAAAGTTGGAAAATTGGAAAAAAGCAGGCCGGGAAAACGATCGGAAACCGAGCGGTCTTCATATGAATAAGGAGGACGGAAACTAGGAAGGAGGAAAGGGGGCAGGGTATTCGAGACGCGCAACAGGGATACGGAAGGGGGCGCTTTGCGACGGGTGCTCGTTCGAGGGGGGAAACGGGTTTCGTTCGGTAATTCTCCAAGGGGAGCAAAAAACTTACGGGGGGGGAGGGGAGATCGCCATCAATGAAAGGCGGAAAAAAACATAAACGGAAAAGAATTCAGTATGGAATGGGGAGCAGGGGGGCGGGAAAGCCACCGGAGGTTCCAAGGGATCGGAAAGTCAACTTTTCTGCAAAAGGAAGCCCCGACTTCGACGGGAACTCAGAGAGAGGGAAAAGAAACTTTGAGAGTTGTAGGGGCGAAAAGTCCGAGGACCTCTCACTACATTGCAAGGTGAGTAGGTGGCGGCAATGACTGAGGGGGGTATCTGGGGGTACGAAAGATTTATCCCGGCGAAATTATGATATGGGGAATAAAGAGGAGGCAGAATGAAGGCAATAGAGTAAGAAGGCGACGTCCAAGGAGGGGGTGTGTCGAGGGGGAGGCGTGGGCGCTCGCAATGAGTCTGCTCTGCAAAGACTTGAAAGGAAAAGCTGGCTCCCGATCCAAACTATAATCTTCTGAAAAAGAAGACGGGAAGTTTTCCATCTCTGATTTGCTGCCGAGAAAAACCTGGTCTGGCCGGGACGGGGGTCGTTATCACCTAGGGAGGGTAAGTTGGAAGGATGGGGGCACCTGTCCGTTGGAGGCCTTCTGTCGTCGTTTCCTTTAACTGGTCTTAGGGGTTCAGTTTAGAAAAAAGGCTTCTATATCGGGGTGGTAACTTTCCGGAAATTCGTGCACCTGAGAACCATTCAGCCATCACAAATGGAACAGAACACGCAGCCGGGACCACTCCTAAAAATCTCTCGATAAAAGGGGAGGACTATTCCCTCGCGGGAAATGGGGGCTGAATTCACTTCAGTCGAACCCAATTCTGACGAGTCGTCAGCAACGGTTTTCGTCGCCACTATGGAAGGCCCGACTTGTCCGCATATCAAAGCCGGAACTCAACTATGGCGCAAACAGAAAAAAGGAGGTGCACGAATCGGAAGGAAGCGGTTGAAAGGCGGGAGGCTGCAACAAGAAGCAAATCCGGAGATGGTAGGCAAAGGGTTCTACGGGAAGCGGTCCCTGTTTTCCCCTATGTAAATCTTACCTCTAGGAAAAGAAGGAGGGGCAAAAAACAATATAAAGCATGGCAGGAGAGAAGGGGGGGGAAAGTAGACTGGATCTACAGAAAGGAGCTAATCGTTCGCTCGCGATGGGGATTGTATACGTCATTTCCTGCCTCACTTTCGCGGGGGATCGATGTTCTACTCGGAATCTTGAACTAGAGATTCGGGGGAGGGGGGCCAAGAAATAACTACATGCGAAGCCTTAGGCCGCTTATGGTTTTACATATAGACTCACGCGGGGAGGTCTAGGTCCACCGGGAGTCCCTACTCCTCGATCGATGCTCCGGCGAGGGGAGATGCGAAGGGAAGCCGGAAAAAGCGTAGGCTAAGAATCCGGGGGGCCTGGAAACCATAGAAAACCAAGGGAATAAACGAACATCGGAGGGGGTCAAACCTCTATTGTAAAAAGGGGGAAAGACAATGGAGTGCGAGCAATCCAGAGGATCTGGGGCCGTCGAGGGATTAGCCACGAAGGTCGTTATGACAAAAATAACTGGCGATGTTCGTCGGTCGGGGTCGCCACGAAGAGCACTGTCCCAGGAGTCTCAAAGTGGGACTTCGCCGACCGGTCGCTAACGAGGAGGGAGATGAATTCTTCGAAAGAGGAGAAGCTTTCGACAAGGAAGGCCTTTGATCTCTATGCCGTCCAACGGAAGAGAGAATAGAGCTCAAGGTGAAAAGAGAAGGGAACGATCGGAGGAACTGATTATTCGTTTCCGCGAACGGGAAGGCCGAATAAGATGCGACGATTCAAAGAAGTTTCAGAACAAGGGAGGTTCTTCGAGATGGAAGGCGGCCGGCGATCATCGCTGATTCGCAAAACCTAAACCTCAAGTGCTGCGAAGACCAACGATAAGGGAAAAGAAAGCTGCTAGTGAAGCGGGAGCGCAATTGGGGAGTTTGCCGATCTAGCCGAAAAAGGAAAGACCTAGTTCGCCTGATGTGACTGGGACTTGCGGAATCGTT
>Ga0179593_1550203_pt1 | contig 19202 bp, 24 predicted proteins | sample CZODoug2_1_08_16_FD_185931 | JGI IMG/M metagenome (GOLD analysis project Ga0179593, IMG submission 185931) | Vadose zone soil fungal communities from Angelo Coast Range Reserve, California, USA - CZODoug2_1_08_16fungal (PacBio error correction) | ecosystem: Environmental > Terrestrial > Soil >...
AAAAAGAAGGGAAGACCTGGAAAAATGGGGGAGGAAAAACTTTCTTTTCTCTGTAAAACCTGAAGCGGACCTGCAGACGGGGGAGGGGCGAGAGAACGGCAGACGGACCGGGGAGGGAGGGGGGGCAGCGGGTCGCACACAAGAGCCAAATGTTTTCGTGAGTCCTCCGAGTCAGGGGGGAGCAAAAGAACTCTTACCCCTACAAGCGGTCCAGCAACAGGACGAGAAGTAGGAAATTGCGGTAGGGAGAAAAGAAAACTGGGGGGGTCAGAAAATCGAAGGCCGACTAAGCCTTGTCTAACGGGATGCTAGGACTACCTCCAAGGCGGGAAGGAAAGAGAACGAACTGAGGAAGAAAATGCCGGTTGTTGCCAGGGAGAAGAGAACAACGCGATGGGTGCAGGGGGGAAACCGAGGAGGAGGCCTTCCGGAAGGGACGAGAAAAAAAAAAAAAAGAGGGTAAAAATAAGAGATGCTCGAAGGGGAGAAACGGCCGTGCGGCCCCCACTAAAAAATCTCGTTGGGAGTCAGTAAAAGGGAAAAACAAAGCACGGAGGCCTGGATCAGGAGGCTAGAGTAGAAGAAACATCCTGACTCTCGAGTAGGGATATTAGGAAAGGGAGGAGAAGGGGAGACCTACCAGGATTACGAGAGCCTTCCGCATAAAGAGCGAATTCCAGACTTCTCGTAAAGGAGGGAAGGCTCGGGGGGCTAGGTCCGAGGTCCGTAAGGGACGGAAAAAAAGGACGAAACAGAGGGAGAGGGGGCGACCCCTGCAAAATCCGGCGTCCGCGTGAACGAGAGCCAAGCCGACAGGAAGTCGGTTCTCAAACAGTTTCTGTGAAATGGTTCAATAAAGGGGGAAGGGGGGCGCAAGGAGGGTGGACGAAACTCAGACGCGAAAAGGAACCTCGCGGGTCAAAAAAAAAGGACAAGTCCGGAAGCGCGGGGACGTTCTCCAGAGGCAGCCTCGGGAAGATAAACTTACAGGAAATCAAAGAAGACCGGGGGCCCAGGGTGATTGAGCGTTTTCTGGATCTTGATGAGAGGGACGAGGGGGACGGTGAAACACGAAAAAACCCCACAAATTTATCTTTTCTTCAGGAGCAACTAACCGATTCAGAAAGAGACACGACAAAAAATCAGCGTTAACTTCCATGAACTCACAAAACCGAAAGAGGTACAGGGATTCCGGTCCAAATGGGTTGTGAACAATGAGGTGTGGGAAGATTAAAGGTTGGCAAGAGGAATCCCCACCCTTCTTGGAAGAAAAGAAACTCATAAAGCCTGGAAAAAGTTTTCTACTGGGGGAGGAAACATGGGGGGATCAATCTTCCGAGGAGAACTTGGTCTAAGGGGAGGAACTACGAGGGGGGGGGAGGGGTCAGCGGCCGAGGGAGCATACGCCGTTTGGGGGTAATATAGAGGGAGTACGCAAACAGCGGAGTCTCTTCTTGAAATCTTCTTCTCTTCCAAGGAGGGAAAGAGAAGTAAAGGACACTCCGGAAAAGAAAGAATGCTAACTGTCGGGGGGACTCCGACGGCGGGGGAGCCAAAAAGAAGACAAACAAGAACAAAACTGGGAGAGTTTGGGCTCTCACTAGAACTTTTGGCGAAGGAGTCCTTAAAAAGAGGATAAGAACAAAAATAGGGAAGAAAGGGAAATACCGACAAAAAGAGACGACCGAAATACAAGAGGCTTCCTTCTCTCTTAAAATGAAGGGGAGGGAAGAGGGGTGACTGGGGGGAGGGTAAATCTTCCTCCTCGACGCTGACCCCATAAATGAGAAAGGCACCTGTCTAAGTGGAAAAGCTAAAATTTGGGAGGGAGGCTCTGATTCCTTTGACTCTCGCCAATATTTTTACAAAAAAAAGCGTTGAAAGACGTAGGGGAGGGGGACCTCCCGTGACGGGTCGACAAGGGGGCTTTGAAGGAAGAAAGGAGGGGGGACTTTAATTCCTCTGCTAGGTTGAACCGCATTTCCCTCCGAGAGTTTTTTTCACTAGCGGAGAATCGGAGGCAATCACGGTGGCCCGAAGGGTAAAAAGGGAGGGGAAAACTAGGAAGCATCTACCGTGCCGCCTGCCGTGATTCTGACCGTGGCGCTGCCAGACCAGGAGGGTGTGTTTTGCGACAGGCCGTACGCAAAGAAAAAGGAGTGTTGGAAAACGGGGGGAAGAGCGGTTCGTGGGGCTCGGCCGTACCGTGATTTACGGGAAGGTTACACGACGCCAAAAAACTCGCCAAAAGGATCTCGTGGAAAGAGGGAAAGAAGGAAGCAGGAAGGAGGATATCTTGAAGCCGCCTGGAATTGCATGGAATGGGAGACCTGCTTACTTTCTACGAAAAAGACGAGATGTTCCGCAGACATGGTGGGTGGGATCCACACCGTACGCGAAGGAAAACGTTCACCGACCGTCTTATTGACAAAGGCGAAGAAACTGCCTGGAGAACGGGTTAACGGACCGGCAGGGAGCCAGGGGAAAGTGTCCCGAAGTGATTGAAACAATCCGTCCTCCGGCAATCATCAAGGATCGGCCTGCCACGCGAAAGGACGCGAAGCGCTTCCCACAAAAAAGAACGAGGTCCAGTATTTGTACGTGACCGGTCTGCAAGGACTGGGGGAGGGGAAAGAAAATCGATCATGCTCAGGGGGAAGTAAATAGGAAAAAAGACCCGTGGCAGGGGCGCTATCGAACGATCGGGTGCACTCTCGAGGGGAAAGAACGTGAAAATGTCAGGATCAGCGGTCGTAGCCGTTCGAAAAAGGGATGAGCGGACAGGAGCTCCTGGTAGGGGCGCATCCAATATAACAGGCGGCGGCGGAGGGAAATGGGGGGAACGGAAAGCGGTTCCAAAGAATACAATCTACGAAAAGCTCCTCTTTGGAAAAAGAGGGGGAAGGAGGAGGTCGCAACAAAATATAGAAGAAGCGAAAAAAGGAGGATTATTTGTAAAAGAAGGAAAGAGAGAGACAGGAGACTACTGGGAAAGATGGGGCCAAAGGGAATTGGCGCGGGGTCCTACGTTGAACCGAGGGAAAAGTGAAAAGCAATGGCTCCAAAATTGCGATTATTTGTGGGAAGACAGGAAAGAGACTGGGATAAACAAAGAAGGCATGCAGAGCCGAACTCAACTAGAGGCCCAAATTACCCATATCCCGGTGCGCTCAAAACACTGAGAAAAAAATTTTGGGGATTTCCAGGGGTGTAAAAAAGAAGAAGAAGGTGACGGGGTTAACAACATGCAAATAGACCTCAACTCAATACAACAAACAAAGCATCGCCGGTTGACGGTCAGATGTATTAATAGAAGGGAAGTGTGAATCCGCCAAACCAACCGGGGGGGGGGGGTGAGGGGGGGAGAAAAATCTATCTGACCGTCCATTGAACGGAAGAAACAACTTAGGTAGAGGACAGGCGTGGTTTTGAAGTCTTAACTATCCGTTCGAAAAAAGCTTGCAGGTCAGCGGGCGAGAGTGGTCTTCGAAAAAGGGAGAAGAGGAAAAGAAGAAATTGAGAGAGCACGCGATTAAAACAATCGGCGAACGGATCAGTAAAGGGACCGTCACCAGAAGGGGCTGAACTCAGACCTACTTGCTTGATACAATTGGTGAAAAACTGGACGGAAGAAGGGGAGGGGTCACGAGCCCCTACCAAAAAAAGGTCGGGGGGGGGATTGGAGTAACGAGAGAAAGCTAGAAGCGAGGAAAATCCTGAAGATAAGGGGGGTGAGTGCAGGAGGGGAACGCTGAGTACGATAAAAGGTTTTTTAAAGGGGAAGATTCTGCGGGGATGAGGAGAGTCAAGTAGAACCACCGCCCGCCGATGGGGAAGGGGGGGGATAGTAGGGGAGGAGGGGGGACGTGTGGGGATAGTTCTTGGGCTGAGCGGCTTTAAGAAGGGGGTAGAAGGAAAAAGAGGTTCAAAATGTCTTGATAGGGAACCACGAACGAAAGAAAAGGTTCGGTGGCAAGGGACTTGTCCTATCCTTAAAACGGCCTTCATTCTAAGAAAGGAAGGGGGGGCAGAAATAATATTAAGATGTCAGAGATTGCCCGAAGACCAGGAAAATGTAGAAGCATAAGAAAAAGAGTCCGGAAATAGTTAAAGCAGTAATAAAAGGAAAAATCTATCGCCCCCGAGGGATTCAGGGCGAGGGAGGAGATTGGACGGGTGGAAAAAAGGGTAAAAGCGACGGAACACAATCCTCCCTTCTTTAATAAAGGGGAATTCTTCCCAAGAGAAAAGGGGAAAAGGAAGACGGTACTTAGAAAAAACAAAGACTATCATTAGGGTGTACACTCCTTACCCAAAGAGGCAAGAATCAATTCTGTTTTTTCGAGGAGCCTGAAAGTAGACGGATAATTCCAGACATTCTAGGCGAAGCACAGGGGTGAAACAATGACTACGTCAAGTAGGAAAGACAAGAAAAACGAAGGGAACTTTCTTGGGGAGGCTTGCTAGCTGACAAAGGAGGTCAACGGAGGGGGTCATCCTAAAGTAAGAGGTGAAAGGGGAAGATAAAGGTTCAATCCTGGCACCCGGACCACACCTTTCCACTGCGAACTACATTCCTTTAGAGACCGCAACAGAGACACAGTGACGTCCTGGGGAAAGAAAACCAGGGTCTTTCATCGGTAGGGGGAGTCTATCAGGTTATAAAAGAATGAACGTGAAGTAAGAAGAGGGAATTCGGTTTGAAAATATAGCCTGCTACACAAAAGGCAAAGAACCTGTGGGGAGGCGTGTCAGTAAGTCAAGACGCGCCAAGGGTACGGGGAGGCCGGAAATAATAGAACTTGGCTAGGGGGGGGGGGGTCAGGTCTTTGAAAGAAGAAAGTACCGCGGGAACTGGGGTGAGAGAAACTAAAGTAGCACCCCGCGGAAGAGGAAGGGAAGGAAGTGGGAAAACCTGGAGACAAACAACATAACTTTAACGAGTAGGCAGAACTGTAAGAAACGGGACGACGTCGAGCAAAAAGAAAAAAAAAGATGGGCACCAAGGCCTTCTCCCGCCTCGATACCCGGAGTCAAAAAGAATTTGCCTAATGCAATCCGTGGAGAATCACTCCCGACAAATGCAACGACAGACCCTTCAAGATAAAATCATTTAGCGTTCAAAAGGAACCGATGTTATAAAAAAAGACCACAAAACGGACGCCGAGCATCTAAACACTGGCTAGAGAAGGGAAACCGTCGAGAAGTGGAAAAGAAATACGGATCGGTGTAACAAAAAGGAGGCCGCGGAAAGCCAGACAAAAAGAAAGCGTTTCACATCGCAATGGGACCGAGGAAGAAACTAGTCGGAGGACGTCAGAGGGGGGGGGAGGGGAGTGCACTTCCAGCTCTCTACCGCTCAAGCTTGGAACTGCGCCAAACAGTGGAAAGGGAGAAAAACACAATTTTGTCCCTGGGGGAGGATTGGCCGAAGGGGAAGGGCGGATATGAAAACAAGACCGCGCTGACTAGAGGGGAGGGGAACGGCGGCAAAAACCGCTCTAAAACGGGAAATCGGAAAAGAGGTAAGGAGAAACGCTGTGGCGGGACAAAAAATAGGAAACGACAAGTCTCAAGAACAAGCCGGAAAAGGACGGCACCAACCCAAGCGGAGAGGCAAAAAAAGAAAAAGTCGCAAAGACGACGAGGCGGGGGGGTTTATAACACAACTCGCTGGAAGAGGCGTGAGAGGTCAACCCGCCTTTTGGAAGGGACTAAGGGGAAACGGGGGGATATCCAGGCAGAAACCAATTAAGTAAGAACAAAAGAAGGGGGAGGAAGGCCACCTGTATTGAGAGGGGAGTTACGTTACCTTATCGGACCGTAGCTCGATCTTGGAACCTCTGATCGAAGAGGGGAGGGGGGGTAAAAAAAACAATCTGAATAAAAGAGGGGGCAGGAAAAGAAATGGCAGGCTCAAAAGAGAGTACCCAAAAAAACACACTTGGAAGGAAATCTCAGTTTTTCGAGGAAGTGGGACCAGGACCGGGGCCTCGCGAGGGACGAAAAGAAAGGGACCGAGCGAGAACGGAGTAACACCTCGACTAGTTATATAAGAGGAATGAACGTTACCACCTCCAAGTGGAAGGGGAAAGAGAGGGGGAGCGGACCCACTAAAAAGGGGTCCTCTGTCGGAGTAAAAAGGATAGGAGGAAAGAAAGGAAAGGAAAGAGGAGGAAAAAGTGGCGCACAAAAGAAAAAGATGTATTTCGAGACCTCCGTAAAAGGGGGGGGGTAGAAAAAAAAATGGAAGATCTTACCGCCACAAAAGAAAAAGAAAAGTTACTAGAGGGGAGAGGGGGAAGGTTCTTAATTCATTGAAAAGTAATAAGAAAAAATTCCTAAGACTTTAGCTCTTAATAAAAGAAGGAAGAAGTCACCGAGGGGGAATCTCCGACTGAGAAGAAAAGGGAGGGTGGGGGGGCTGCCTTAGGAAACTCAAGTAGAAATACTTCCGACTGAATACCTTCTATAAGCTATAAGAAGAAAAAAGGGGTAAAAGAAGAGATTCTAGAATCAAAACTCAAGATGTCCGTGCTAAAAAGAATATCCAGCGCGGTTGAACCGTCCATGAAGACACACAGATCGCAAGATCAGGCGCGATACGTCATCTAAAAGGTTAAGAAAAAACTCGTTATGGAGGGGGAGGAGGGTAGTACTCAGTTTTCGAACTCAAGATGAAAAAAGGGCCTTACGACACTTCAATTAAAACGGAAAAGGGTGCTGAAGGGCGCTCGGGGGAGGCGATGAAAGGGTAGCCCCCAGCTCCTGGAGATCAAGGAAGAAGGGAGAAATAGTCGAAACCGATGAAACCCTCCGAGCTCCAGTCCTGTCTCAAAAACGCCTACAATTCCTTAGGGGAGAGATCAGTTAGGAACAGCAAAAGGTAATATAGGAGAGGGATTGAGAGGGAGGAAAACGAGAACCGAATGGTGACACTACGCGAGGGTCACTCCCATTCAAAGGGATTTGTCGGTCAGCAAGAAAATGCGCACAAATTGGAGGTCAAATCTTCACCTTCCGTAAGGAAGTAAGTCAAGGAGGGGGGAAAGAAACGGAGGCGATATGCTTTGAGCAGATCGCCATAAGGGCGGTTCAAGTACACCTCGAGCGGGGAGGGACCGCCGGAACTAGACTCAAAAAAAAGAAGGGAGAAGGAAAGGAACAGCGCGGAAAAGCTAGGTCTAAGGTAAGCCACAGCAGAAACTAAATAAACACCTGCTTGGGGGGGAAGAAAAATTTCAGGGTTCCATTCTATTACGGGAACAGTATAAAAAAGGAGGGAAAACAGCCTCGCGTACCTGGGGTCTAACTTTGGCACATGGAAAGAAAAACGAAGTTCAAATGGGCGAATTGTTCCTCGAGGGGAGGAGGAAAAGAAGCGGTGGGGGGAACGTCTCTTAACAATGAGGAGTAAAGGGGTAATGGCGTAGAACATCTCTGCGAGGCGTTAAAAACCAAAAACCAAAACGGGGGAGGGGGATACTCGGGGAAAACTCTTAATCTAAGGGTGAAAGAGGAAGAAAGAGGGGTCAAAAACTTGTACTCGACAGAGGATTCGGCAAATGCACTCAGCCTCCAACTGCTTGTAGCTTGGTCAGTTAATTGAGTGGAAAGGTGAGGAAGGGGGAGGTTAAGGGCAAACCGAGGGCTCCTTCTCGTCAGGAATGCGAAGGCAACAGAAAAACCTTCTCAGTCAAAAAACCCGTGTCTTCCCGGGAGTCGGAAGGCGAGGGGAAGGCTCTCTCAGGGGTCGGTGGGGGAAGCAGAAGATGCAAAAAAGCTGACCCCCGACAAGATTTTCGACCCGGAAATCGCGACGGGGGGACGCAAAAGGACGAGAGTCAGGGAAAAATCCGAAGGTACGCGTTGAACCAGAACGGAGTCGCGAAGAGGAGGACAGGAGGTCGGAAGGGGGGGAAAAGGGGGGAGGAGTGGGAATTGCAAAGTTATAGGGCGAGGGGGAAGAAACGAAGAAAAAAGAGAAAATGTGGGTGCACGCTCGCGGAACTATAAGATGAACAGGTTGCCGTCCGGGACTCCTCGGCGAAAAAAAAGAGGGGGACGTTCCTTAATTCGTAAAACAGGTCTGAAAAAAGAAAGTCTCAAAAGGTAATGTTGGCGCCAGTGGGGACGTACAGACGGACCCGGGAACCCACAACGGTGCGCAAACGTGGTGCGACGGGAGGGGGGCGTGTGACCGCCTCTTTACTGTGAAGGGGCTGGAGGAAAGAGCACCAACCTCACCAGTAAAGCTCCGAGGACTCTGCATCGCTGAACGGGGAAGGGAAGCTAGTAAACCGCCTTTTTCTCTAGCTGAAGAAAGACGTAGAAAAAAGGTCAGGGCAGTGTACAGGGTTCGTCTGAACAAGACGAGGATGGGGACGGCCGTCATAGGGGTTGGGACCTTATATTAACGAACTGAAGAGGAAAAGGGGCAAGGAGGGAGGTCCACCAGGACAGAGTGCCCGGTTGAAACGGACCGGAGGGTGATGCACCGGACGTTGTGTGAAGGGCCAAAGGAAAGGGGGAAAACAATCTTAACCGGCACAGAGGACCGAGCGGCTGACCGGACGAACGGGGACGCGGGAAGCAAGCTCCACTCACCGAACGGGAATACACATGGGAGGGAAAGGGAAAGTGAGTAGGGAAGGGGTAGGAAAGGGGGGCTGGGGTCGAAAGCGCAGTCGCACGGCGATAACTGCGATTGCAGGATCTGGGAAACATCCCTCGGGGCGCGTGCAGCTGCGGGGGGGAAGAGGGGAGGAGAAGGAGAGGAGAGAAGTTTCTCCCTACCGGATGAAGGAGGAAGGGGCTCAAGAGTACGTGGGGGACTCCGCAAAACGCAGGTCAGACCGCATGTCGGAAGCGCGGCAGGACCCTCCTAGGTAAAAGAATCGAAGAAACGAAAGAAACGCCGCGGTAGTCTGCGCGGGAGGGGGCGCGCCCTCTGGCAATCGCCAGGTAAGGGGAGAAATGCTAGGGAAACCTTAAATCTCAAAGCTGGCATGGAGAAAAGTAACTGAAAGGAGGGGCTCAGTTCTGAGGCCGTTGAAAAAAGCTCCGAGTAATTACTCAGAAGGCGACTGGGATGGAGGGGACCGCCCGACAATCAAGGGGAAAAAAAAAGGGGCAAAAAGACAAAGAAAAAAACTCTCAATACAATCCGATGAAAAAGGACAAAGAAAAAAAAAGAAGGAGAGCCAAACAAACTAACATAGCGGCGGGGGACGGCGGCCGTTCCAGACCAAGAGATACGCAAACTCTATTCCGGCCAAAAAAGGGGCATACCGAAAACCTCAATTCGGAGACGGTCATAGTACTGGCTTATTGAGAAGAATTGGAAACTGTCCTCCTAAAAACTTTTTGGGCGGGTTCCTCACTGGCCATTAAAGGGAAAAAAAACAAAAGGGAAAAAAGGGAGGAGTATTGTTTGACGCTTAACGAGGCCTCTCAATTGCATTTCATCGGGATTGCTCTTTAGAGAGCTAAAAAAAAAAAAAGGAGTAGTCATCCTCGCGATGAACGAAAGGTTAGAACGGGATGTTCAGAAAGAACCACTCAGAGAACTAATAGTACGTCTGGAAAGGGTGGAAGGGGTATTAAGCTCGGAAGGCCGGCCGATACAGGAACAAAAAGGAAAGGGGGAGTACATACTCGAGAAATCTCTCTACAGCCTCTCTAGCGGGTGTGTCTCAGGGGCGGGCGTAATTATTCCGATTTGGGGGGGGGGGGGGGAGGGGGGGGGGAAAAGGGGGGAATATTTGGGTAGTAGTCTCGCCACGCAGCCCCCGCCCTAAAGAATGGGTTTCTTCCTGGGGGACGAATAAGTTTTAGACATGGGAGAGTGAAGAGAACGGCTAAGAAATGTCTAGCAAGCCGTTTGCCAGTTGTACGGGCGCTTCCAAGAAAGAAAAAAAGCCCCCGGTCGGGAGAAACTCGCTACTTGGGGGGGTCTTAGGGAAACGGAAGGAAAAAAAAAAACAACGGCATCTTGCGAAGGCTAGACCTGTCGAGATTTACGGCGACAGTAACATGGCAAGGAAGAAGAAGGGATCCGGGAAGCGTTGGCGCGCGAAAAGAACTCTGAGACCAATCTCTGAGGGCAGGAGGGGAAGAGTGCCGGGGTGAGTCTTACTTGGTCAAAACGGGAAAGAAGAGCACTTTAAATAGGGAAAAACAAATCAAGTATCAACTAACATCCTTAGAAACGAAGACTACCTCCTATGAAATTAAGGGGGGAAGAATCTTACCCTAAAACTATCAGCTTCAAATTGTCGAGAATGAAAGAAAGAAGGAGGAAAAAAAACTACGGGGACAAAATCGTGCAGGCCAACAGCTACCCTCCCAGACAAAGAAACCTTCAGCTCCCAGTTTCTCTTGCGGGGGGGCGTGTTGTTGTCTCTCACTTGGAAGTAGGGGAAAGGGAATACAGGAAGGAGGTGCGGTAAAGTCCCGGGGGGAAAAAACCGTTCCACTGTGGAAAAAGGGGCAGGCAGGCAAACAATCTGCACTTTCGAACAAAAAAGGGGGCGGCGGGTGGAAAACCAGTTCTAAAAAAGGGGTCAACAACACAGAAAGTGAAATGACTTGCCGAAAAGAAGCGGGAGGGAGGGAAGACTCCGGGCCAATAAAAACCAAGGCCGGAAAATGGGGGGTCGATTCGTGCTGTCGGGGAACGGCTTTCCTCCTCGGATAGGCATTCGGGGAAGCATGTCATTCCACTAGAGGTGAAGGGGGGGAAATGTGGGGGCAGTCTGTCCAGCCGCCCTACCGACGTTACCTTGTGTCCTAAAAACAAAAAAAAGCTAGGGGCAACCCTCTTAACAAGGTAGGTGGAGGAGGGAGGAAAAGGAGACTGCTCCCAACATACCCTCTCAGATTCCGTCCTAAGGTACGAAGTCAACACTGAACGTAGGGAAGAAACGACGAAAATTAACCCTCAGACGGTGGAGGGGGGAAAAAGGAGAGCCAGTTACAAAGGGAGGCCCGAGGTTCGTCAAAAGAGCGACGTTACTGAAAAAAGGAACATGGAAGGCCCTCAAAAAAGGAAAAAAAAAAAAAAACCTAAAAATCTGGTATACGGAAGGCGATGTTCAAAAGAGAAAAAGGTTCAGCGGTGCAACACGTACGCCGGCGACCATAACCACGGGCGTAGTCGAATTTAAACCCCAGTAAGTTGCGGGAGAAATAGTGCAAGAATGGAAAAGGGGGATTATGCCTCTTCAGCCACCGAATCGACCGCGTTTCAAATCGCAATTTGAAACGAAAATAAAAGCAGACCCTCAGTCGGAAGCTCTTCATTTCAAGGCATGCACCGGATAGCGGGAAAGGGGGAAAAAAGGGCCTTCAAGAAGAAATTCGCACTCAGGGCTCGTGCGTGGGAAATAAAAACCAGTTGGCCAATGGAGGGGAGGGGAGTTGGCAGGAAAGATCTATTTTGAAAAAAAAGAGCAGGAAGAAAGGAAAGGAAAAAAAGGGCGAATAAAAACGGAGAAAACCGCCGCGCCTCACGGAAAACTGGCTTACGAAAGATCTTAAACCCATTTCTAGAACAGAGGAAACAGAAAGACCCCAGTCGAGCCCGCCTCATACTCGCCGCGGCCCCAAGAGGGGGGCGTCAGGGGGAAACCACACGGGGGGAAAAAACTTTACTATTTGGCGGGCGTAGAACAAGGGTGGAAAAAGGGGGAAAAGGTATCGCATGGCCCAACCAATTTTAGTCCCAAAGACAGGTGGGAACGGCATGGAAAGGGACGATTTTCGAGGGGGGGGGGGGGGGGGGGGGGGGGGGGGGGGTTGTATTTTTAAAATCCGACGAACGGGTCAAAAAACTCGCGACGGCTCCTCAGCGCTCTGGGACTGGGAGGTCAGAAAACCGGACGCCAAGAAAAAAGATGGACGTTCAACTCGTCTACAAAAAGAAGTCAGACCCAAAAAAGAAATGGACACGGCCCGTTGCCGCGGCCGCCCGATTTGAAAACTGAGGCCGGAGCACCGCACAAGAACAAATACGAAAAGTAACCCTAGGCCCAATAGGTTGAAAGCGGTAAGGGGGACGGACAAGAAAAACCGACCTCAATGAGACTGAAAAAGCGAGTCGAAAAAAAAAAAAAAAAAAAAAAAGAAAAAGGGAGCGGGAAAAGAAAAAAGGAAAGTGGCTCCCACAGCTTACGAAGCGCGGGTGGAAAAGGTGTTCGCACCGATCCGGAAGTGGAGGTCTATCCGCAGCGGTTCTAACCAAGGAAAGGGAGAAAGCAGAAAAAGCAGAAAGAGACGAGAAGTCAAGTGCGCGGATCGAGGCGGCAGCCTGGCACGCTGGTACATCCAGATGTCGCAAAGGCCGAAGGAAACCGGGAACTGTCAAAGAAAAATAAAACAGGATGTGAATTACCCTACTCACTTGCCAAGAACATGCGGGGTGCGAAAAAGAGAAACAAAGGGTGAGAGGGGCGGGCAGCACGGCAGGTGACGGAAACCTTCGAGAAGATCTCTCACAACGGAGGAGGGAAAAAGAAGATTCTCGAAGGGAGGGAACGAAAGACGTGCGCCCTACATCTCCATCGCGTTGGAGATGGAAGGAGGAAAAGAGGAAAGGGAGGAGAACCGACACCGGTCACGTCCTCTTTCTGAGAGTAACGGGTTCGTACGGCTTTCAGGGGAAGACCAGGATACCGCGTCCAGGCCGAAATCCAAAAGAAGAAAACCAATGACTTCAAAAAGATGGAGGGAGGCTCAGGGTCAGAGAAAGGGAGGTGCACTGGTCCACCGCCCGACCGCCAACCTCGTGCTGGTGCAACAGAGAAAAACTCGGTTCCGGGAAGAGGAGCGAAGCCAGCAGACAGGCGGATTTCATTTCTCTTCATTGGAGAAAGACAAAAGAAAGGGGGGGAAAGAAATTTACTAGTCGCAGAAAAACCAGAGTGACTCTTCCTCTCGAAAAGGTCCCCGACATTCAGGCTCAGGCTGGAAGGGGGGAGGGGGAGGACGAAAGAAGTTCTAACTCTCTTTGCGGAAAGGAAGAGGGGGAAGGAAGAAAGTAAAAAAAGGGGAAATTCACTCCAGTTCGGGTCTCCGAGTAAGGTGAGGGATATCGGCAAATTGGCCACTCACCACCTCGGGGAGCGGGGAAAAGAAGTGGCGATCCAAACAAAAAAAAAAAAAAATAGAAAAGAAGGAGTAACTTATTCCAAGGGGGACCCGGTCGAGGAAGGGGAAAAGCACTAAAAACCTCCCAGCGAAGACAACTGTTTGAACGGGGAAGAAATTGGTTAACCTTTCCTGGGGGGGCCAGGCGAGGAAACAAGGGGGGAAACATACCACACCGTGAGACGAAACCAGACCGCGAGCAAAAGACACCTTGGCGAACGTTGAAACATGTACTGATCGGCCATTTAATTCTGAAGGGGTGGGGGAAGGAGGGGAGGGAAGAGAAGAGGGGGGGGGGGGAGGAGGCGACTTTCTTGGTCTTCTATGGTTTGGTGAAAGACCGAGCAAAAGGTAACCCCCCATCGGGACGAAGGGCGGATCAGGGGGAGTAGGAATAAAAGGTGACAGTAGACGGTGAAGAGAGTTCCTCCAGAAATCTTCCCGTCAGGCGGCGTTTGTGAACGAGGAAAAGAGGAAGGAGAAAACTCCCCACCACACAGTGTTTTTATCGGTGAAAAGAAACTGGGGGGGAGGGAAGTCGAAAAAGGAAAAAAAGGGGATAGCGTGACCAAACCTCTCGCAGGGAAAGACCATAAAAAACCAAAAGAATCTCCGTAAAGCGAAAGAAAAGGGGGCTTCAGTATCGCGTCCATCGTGGTGAACTGGCTGCGGGGACTTGGGGGTCTTGGGGAAAAGCTGCCATCAAAAATATTCCGAGGGGAAAAAAAGATCATAGTGAACCTGAGCAACTTCTCTACTGGGGACAATCTAAGGCAGGGTCCTTTCAGAGAGGGGGAGGGTCCTGTTGAAAAGCCAGGCAAGGGGAAAGGGGAAACAGCACTGGGGGAAAACGCGAAAAACCCTGCGTCGGACGAGTTTTTAAGGGCTGTTGGACCCTGACTTGCTGTTTAACGGAAGAGGGAGGGGGCTAAAGCAAAAAAAGCTATCTTTTTTTAAGCCGGGACTAGCCGCAAAAAAAAGAGGGGGGAAATGCGAGGTTATCCTCGGCCGACGTTCCTGCGTTATCTGGAAGGGGCTTTTCCTTCAAAGAGTGAACATTATTTTGGGTCGAACATTTGCTCTGAAGACAAAAAAATGTTCCAGGGGGGACTGGTCGTTTTGTCGCCCCAGCTAGGTACTCTAGGGGAAACTACTGGGAAAAAAGAGAAAGGTAAAGAACGAGGGGAAAAAGGGGGAAAGACGCTTACGGCTGCAGCTCAGGGAACCTCCTTTTCTAGATGATTACGAAAATATTGGAGGGTGTGTGCCGTCTTACGGGAGGAGGGGAGAAAACAAAGGGGAGTTGCCTCACGTCAACTCAGTGGTTGGGGAGAAACAAGGATAGACCGGCCTCCTGTACAACTGGAAACAGGGCTGTCCCCGGACGAAGGAAGGAGGGGAAAATGCAGGGACCAAATGTAAATTTATTGGAACGGGTGAAAAAAAAAAAAAAAGAGTTTAGGGTGACCGCCGGACCATCTTCCCCTCGTACCGGATAAAGAAAAAACGCGACAAGGGGGGAAAAAGCGGGGGACCAGACCCAAAATACGTAGGCTCCAGAGTTGGAGGTTGGGGGAAGTGAAACGTTTCTTGCTGGGGACGGGGAGAGGGGGGTTGGGGCTTAATGATCTAAAAGACAGGAGGGAAGTACTCGGCGATAAAGGGGGAAAGGCGTAAAATCGAACACTCATGAACTCGTTCCTCTTCTCGAGGTGACATACAATGTTATGATGAGAAGGGGATCAGAAAAGGCTGTCAAAAAAATACCTTCATTAAAAAGTGAGAGGGTTGAAGTGAAGAAAAAGGGGGCAAGGGAGGGGACACAGTTCAGCGCAGCGGCCAGGTCGGTTTTTACCCTAAGCGGGGACCAAAAATGCACTAAATTACCAGAGACTCCTCGTTGGATATCAGTTGAGGGAGGGGATAGCAAGGGAAAAAAACATCGAAGCCCTTATCTCCTGGTCTTGACGTAGGGGCAAAGTAGAAAAAGAAAAAGGAGGAAAGGTAGCGACTGAAGAATGGGGGAAACGGTTCGGTTTCTTCTTCCTGAGTCAGGGACAAAACGAAAAAAGAAAAAAAAGTCTCTGAAAAAGAAAATTGGTTCTGAGAAAGAAAAGGAGAAAGGATCAAGTAAACCTCCGACAGACTCCTACCCGCAAAACCACACTGCAAAGGAATTCCTATTCGCGAAAAAAAGAAAACAGCGGGAGCTTGTAGAGGAGGAAAGGGACAAAACGAGAAGAGTGACGGGACCCGCCACTCGTCATCCCTGAAAAGGGGGGGGGGCAGCAATACCAAGAAAACCAAATGAAATTAGAAACTAAGAAAGAGAAGTAAGTGTCCAATAAAAAAAAAAGGGTTGGGTAAAAGGTTGAGACCGAAAAGTCTGCCTTCCAGTGGAGAACCCCGACCTAAGAGTAGAGGGGGAAAGGTGGTTTGGAAAAATTGAATGAAAACTCCGTAAAACTACGGCGGAAGGGAGAGAGGGCGTAAATCGCTTCAAAACAAATCTCTTCGGTACAAGTAAATCGCACTCTAGGGACCCGGAGAGTTGCTAACGGTAAGGCACGGAGAAACCAAACTCAGCAAGACCTGGCTTTCAAGTTTCCACAAGGAAGGGGAAAAAGAGAGAGACTACAAACCGGGTCGGGGGAGGGAGGAGTTCATGGAACTGAAACTAAATCTATACTCGTAAAAGCTCCTAAGCTGAGGTGTGAGTTTGGGGGGAAGGAAAGGGGGGCCGAGGGATTAACATCTTTAAAAACGTAATCATCGGAAGGGAAGGATGATGGCCGCCCAACAATGCAGCAGTTGCTTGTTGATATTGGATTTTTCACAGGGAAGTGGCGGGTATCGGAATTTCTTAATTTGGGGGGGGGAGACGTTTCACCGGAGGAGAGAAACCCGACTCCAATTCCCCGTCGGGGAAGACGGTACCTGGTAGCGTCGGAAAAAGCCTTCAGACGACGAAAGGAAAGTGGCAGAGGGGGAAAAGGAAAAAGTCTAGATTTCAAAGAGAAGTGCGAAGTGACGCAAAAAAAAAAAAGAAGAAGGGAAAAGGGGCCGCCTACAGCCGAATAGGCTCCACGCTTAAAAAGACGCGATTAAGGGTGGACCACTGACGGTCACCCACAGGCCGAACCTCAAGGCTTAAATCTCTTTCAGACAAAGGAAAGACCAGAAGAAAAGAAGGAAGAAGGTGATGGACGAGCGCACAAGCCATCATTAACTTGTACAAGCTCCAACCTCGGCCTGAAAATCAGCGTTTGGAGTGAAGAATGACACGGATCCGGACATAACTACTTCAGATGAAGAAAAAAGGAAGAGAAAAAAGCAAGAAAGGGAAGAAAAAGAAAAAAAAAATGAAAACAACCCACCCCCCCCCCCCCACCCCCCCCCCCCACCCCACCCCCACCCCAACACCCCCCCACCCCCACCCAAAAAACCACCCCCCACAAAAAAAAAACCCCCCCAACACCACCCCACCCCCCCAAAACCCCAGAGGAAAGGAGGGGAGGGGGAGATCTCTCGTCCGAAGGGTAGGGAAAGAGGAAAAGAAAAAAGGGGAAGTGAATTTCGTCAGAAAGAGGGAACCGTTCCACCACTGTATGCACGAAACGGTCCCCCCGCCCGCGTCAAGTTAAGAAAGGTAAAGACCAGCGCAATAGGAGGGAGCAGAGTAATAGAATTGTATCAAAACACCCAAATAGAAGTGAAGGAAAATAGAGAGGAGAAAAAAAAACTCCCAAGTCAACCGGCTACCAACCAAGCATTCGTGCTGTGAATATAACCGGAAAAGCTTCAGATGGGGGAGGAGGGGCCGGCAACAGAGAGATTAAGGTCTATTTGGGGACAGTCGGGTCAACAAGAAAAAGAAAGATTGTACCTGGTAGAGCACACACCTCCCAGAACGCGGAACGAAGTCGGTGGGGAGCCCCAGGCTGGGAAGAAGGGGAGCAATCCCTTGGGGAGAGAAGGAAAAGGTAACGACTATCCGACCGTCTAGAAGAAGAGGAGAAAAAAGACGGAATTTGGGGGAAAAACCAATGATTCAATGGCTGAGTCTACGGAGAAGGGGAAAAGAAAGAGAATATTGAAATGCGTGTCGTCACCCTCGCCGGACGTTCCGACAGAAAGTCCGGAAAACAGCAAAGAATAAATACGAACGAAAGAAGGCGAGGGGGGAGGAACGATGCAACGCAAAGGTCCTCTGATTTCTTTTGCCCAAACGAAGAAGGGAAAAAAAAAAAACAACACGGTCAACTGACTTTCCACCGGTACTGGGGGAGAGGGAGAAGGGGGAAAGAGAAAAAAAGCGCTGAACTGGGGATCTTCCCCTGCCACCCACCGCCTGGCGTGAACAGCGGGCAATGGGGGAAAGGGACGGCAGAACCTAGGAGTTCTCGAAGTCAGGTACTGGGGGGGGGGGGTTGGCGGGCTTGACTACCTCGATCGGGAGGGAGGGGGCCGATCCTGTGGAATTAAAAGATTCCCAATCAAGTGGACATCGGAACAGACTACAAACAGGGAAAAGTTGTGGGGAGACTGAGTGGCAAAGTCAGTGACCAACGGAAGAAAAGGGACTGAAAAGGAGAAAGACAGGCAAAGAAAGAAGCAGATAGTCACCGCCTGGGGGAACCCTCCTCGCAAAAAGGGGGGGGGCGTTAATAGGAAAAAAAGGGAACGAAAAAAAGGACGCGACAGGAAAAAAAAGAGGAAAAAAAAAAGCAAACCGCTATCAAATCGCCGCGTGGAAATCGCAAATTGTCGAACACAAAGCCCGTGACGAGACGGGGAGTGTCCGTAAAAAATTGTGGAGGCAAGGCAATCCTCAAAAACTTAAAAAACAAAGGACAGGGGCAAGAAAAAAAAGAGGCAGGAAATTCCACCTGGAAAGTCGCGACCGGATCCGCACGGGTGCCGCGCGAGAGGGGGCGGCCTAGATCTCTTGACAAGCCGCGGAAAGAAAAGGAACAGGGGAGAACGAAAAAAGGACTATCTACCTCAACTGATCGACACGAAATAGGCGACCCGACGGGAACGGAACGTCCTTCTAAGAGTCCGTTCCTGGGGAAACCTTCCCCGAGTTGACAAGGAAAGGCTGGCCTTAGGAAGCACCGAACTGGTGAAACCAAAAAAAAAAAGGGAGCATTTGAAGTGAAGTCCACCGAAATGTAACTCGACCCTGAGTACCGGCTGTTCGCGTCGGGATAAAAAAGTACCTGCCCTACTGCCGTCAGAGAGAGAAAAAGGAGGAAAATGTTCAATAGAAAGCACACTATCAGAAAGAAGGGGGAGGGAAAAATCAGATGGAGGTGGGGGTCACCAAGGCATACCTCTTACCCGCCGACCCATCAAAAAAAAACCTCGTACTAGAATATTGATGGCGCTCGGCAGGGGAAGCAGGGAAAAAAGAGGAAAAAACTGAAGACTTTGAGAAGTAAAAAAAAAAACTCAGCTATGAGACGGTGATCCAGGGCCGACTCGGGTTTTCTTGAACCTGGACGAGAGCCAACAAAATTGGCGATGCGGGGGGGAACTTCAAGGAAAGGGAATACCTTCGAGAAAAAGAGAAGAAAACAACAACAACGAGGAGGAAGACAATAGAGAGAACTATAATTTCTTCCAAAGGGGAGAAAAAGGAAGAGAAGGAGTGGGAGGCGAAAAAAACACACAAATGTCGGCAACTGGTCATTCGAGATCTCGACACGCCGTTCAGTAGGACGAGGAGAAGAGTCCCCCCGGGGAGGTAGGAAAGGGGGGGGGAGACATCCAGGATACCCGTAAAAGACCTTCCATCCGGTACGAGCAGCATCAAGATCAGAAACAGGGAAGGACGCTCACTTGTCATCGGTTCGGACTGGGGCACGCACCGGCCTATCGACCAAGAAACTAGAGGGGTGGGAGGAGAGGGTTGGAAACAAGACAAACCAAAAATGGCCGTCGCAGAAGAAAGGGAAGGACATGCGCTCATGTTCTGCCCGACCGCAGCCAGTTGGGGCTCAAAAGGTCGATTCCGGCAGAGGGGCGGGGACAAGAAAGAAGAGAAAGCA
>Ga0179593_1289069_pt1 | contig 19199 bp, 25 predicted proteins | sample CZODoug2_1_08_16_FD_185931 | JGI IMG/M metagenome (GOLD analysis project Ga0179593, IMG submission 185931) | Vadose zone soil fungal communities from Angelo Coast Range Reserve, California, USA - CZODoug2_1_08_16fungal (PacBio error correction) | ecosystem: Environmental > Terrestrial > Soil >...
TAGACAGGGAAGGACTTATTTGGAATGAGGGGGCCTCGGAGAGGAACTATTAGACCATCCTAACGTCTTTAAGAAGACTGACTTGCTGTCAAGAGAGTTCCTGTAACTACCGAAATGCTTCGGGCTTCAGAAAGAAATGTGTGTTGAGGGAAGGGCAATTGGGGAAAGTAGAATGAGGGACAAGAGCGGGGGTGTCGATGGAAAAAAAACGCAGATAACCAAAAAATTTCCCTTGTCAAGGCTCACATCCGTACTGTGCAGGTGGCAAGGGTGTTCTGTGGGGGGGAGGAGTCACAAATAAAGAGAAGACTTGAGACTGGTACAAGAAAAGGGGTGGGAAATTTTCTCTCTCATACAATTAAACCGGCAGAAAGATCGACTACTCAACAACAACACAAAAAAAGGGGGGAGGGGAAGAAGGTCATGACTATGCCTTGGCAAGGTTGCTTTGATTAGAAGGACGACGTGCCACACATAACCGGGGGATTGGGGACACGGGCTGGTCGGCTCTTAGGCCACAAAATTAAGCCACGGACGGGAGAATGCTCCAGGACAAGGAGCTGGCACAATGACGGAGGGCCAGAAATGGACACACAACAAGAGCAATATATTGGAATTGGATGGATTTGCAACCCTCTCTCATCACTGACGACGTTACAGTGGTGAGTGCAAAGAGGCGAGTCAAAGTCAAGAGGAAAGGAAGGGGAGGACCACAATGTAACCAGAAAAAAGGAAAAATAATTCATCGGACGATGGATTGCAAGTCACCGGGGGCGAAAGCAGCAAAAAGCAGTTGGGGCACATGGACCTCCGAAAGGGAACGGAATGAGTGGACAGCTCGCAGGTGCACGAGCCGGAGTCCAGGTGCCGAAGAAATCTGCAGCTTCAACGTTCGTCAGTCAAAAGGAGAAGTGAAAGAATGGACGAGGGACATAGCCCGCTCGAAAAAATGCCTCCGCCGGGGTCATGCCTTATGCGCTGACTGAAAAAAAGGGCATATGAAGAAAACTTTGCAGTGAAGTCAGGCTAGGCGCGGGGGAAATCCGATGCGGTCTTATAGAGGAGGGTCTGGTATATTGTAGGGAGAAGGAAGGGGGAAAGGTGATGGAGAAACAGAATGTCGCCGAGGGGATATCGGGGGAGTTTTAAAACTGCAAATGTCAACCGTCCAATCAGCACTGCTCTTGTTAAAGGGGGGGGGGGGGGACAATGGGGATTGGAGGGATGAACCCTCGAGGAACAAGGCTACAAAAGGCGAGGAAAAGTGGGAAGAACCCTATGCATGAAAGCTCGGAATACATAAAAAATAAAGAGAAGGGCGAGACCGGTCTCACCCGAAGAGGAAAACAGAGAGGGAAGAGATGAAAAAAAGAGGGTCACCATTTAAGACACTGGGGGGAATCTAAGGCGCCGGCGATACAAGACTAAGGACTCGTTTTGTGATCGAAAAACTCCAGGAGGGATAATAGTTCGCGGTAGGAGTGAAAGAGGAGGGAGAGATGAAGAAAAACCGCCGAGAGGACATGAAGGAAGGGGAAAACAAGTACTTTGGGGGGAGGAATATTGACTCCGGATCAAAAGAACTTACTCGACACTAAGGCGTTCGCGGGATGCAGAGGAAAAAACGGAAAGAGGGAAAAGAGATAATGACCTAGAAGAAAAAAAAAGAAATTCCCTTAGAGAGAATCACTTCAATTTGAACCGTTAGAAAAAAACGACCACAGAGACCGTCGAGCGGGAAAAAAAGGGAAAACGCTCTGCAGACAAGAAACACCAGGGACTTTTCACAAATGGGATACAGAGAGCTAGGGGAAAAAGAAAAAAGCCCGACAGGTGATTCTTCGCCTTCGTAGGGTCGCCAAGGCAGAGAGCTAGTGTTGGTAAAAAGAAGAGCAAAAACGTCTTTAAAAAACAAAAAAAAACATCAAATCGAAAAGGTTGTAAGGCTATTGGCGCACAGTTCGATCCGCTGGTTTACTGAAAAAAAAAGCCCGCTTCTAAAGATGCGGTCGGATGAAATCCAGGGTTTGAAGGGAAAAGAAGGACGGCTAATACGCGGATAAGGGAAAGAACCGGTTCGCAGTCAATCGCGCGATCAGGGATTTAAAAGAGAGAGGGCTAAAGCAGCTTCGCACCGAGGAAGGGGAAAAAATTCAAAAGTCAGCAAAAATGGATCGAACACCAGAACATGAGCGCAAAATGTGCCTTCGAAACAAAAATCGAGCCAACAAATAAAGAGCTAAAGATTTCAGAGAGGATCTTTGGGAAAAAAGGGGGAACGAAGGAGAAAATCAAAACTGCACGGCGAACCCGAAGCTCACCTCACCTCTCGGTTCGGGAGAGCCAATCGGGGGGGGTCGAAACCAGGAAGGGCCAGAAAAGTCCTCAAAGGGAAAGCAAGGGCCGGAGGAAGGGTTTAAGAAACCCCTTCGGGCCCTTATCTTTTCGCGGCAGAGGGAAAAAAGAGTCGGTCTAGGAGAGGGTGGACTTCCGGTGAAATTAGAAATTATAGGAATTGAAAGAATTCTAGAAGAAATAGCTAACTTGCTCCAACGCTCAGGCGAAAGCGACTTCGAAAGGGGAATTTACAAGAGTAAAAAGAAACGGAGAAAAGGGTTTTGGGGTCAAAATAAAGATGGTGAAGAGGCTAGGCGTCTCGCAAAAAAATACTATCCAGCTACTCGCGAAAGGCATCTCTACGACCGAGGGACGAGTAGATTGAGAAAAGAAGAAGGGCTTTAAAAGGGGGTGAGCATCGCGGAAACTAGCGTGAAAGAGCGATGTGAAACTCGCGGGGCTTAAGCGCAAGGGGGGCCACTTGGGGCAGCCACGTTTGAATGAAAGAAAAAGCGTGTGGGGGGGAGAGAGATGGGGGCCAAAAGCGAAGGACGGCACAGAATCAAGAAAAAACAACACAAGCTCTGGATTGGGGAAAAAAAGACGGGGAAAAAGAAGTTAGGAGCGTTGACAAGAGGGCATCCAGGATCATTACTGAATGCAAAAAAACCTCCGTGCCATGAAGTAGTCTAACTCAAAAAAAGAAAAAAACACACGATCTCGACAGCGCTAAAACTTCATTGGAACTGCTGAAAAAAGGCAAAAGGCCGACAAGAGGGGGGGAATACTCAAGGGAAAGGGGAGTCCGGAAGGTCGCTCGACATTTGGGCGGAACCAAAATCGCAGACTTGCACGAGCCAAGAAAATTCCCCGAAGAAAAATCAGGCCGGATAAAGGAAATAGCGGGAATTCAGCAGACTAGGGAAAGGCGCCCGCGCACCGATCAATGGGACAGATATCGTCTAGACAATAAGGAGAGCAGGGAGGATGGTTGGGATGGAGGTTAATGGAAAATCTCGAGGAGGACGGGAGAGTCATATTTCTTCGGGGGAGGGGGGCAGTTTACTGGGGCCGCACTCGTGTCAAGAAAAAAAAGGTGAAGGGATGCACAAGGCGGGGCGGTCATAGTAGATGCATGTCAAAAAGAAAAAAGGGGGATAGTGCAATTTAGGAGGGCTAAGCGGGGGGGGGGGTCGTTTACGGAAACAGATGCCAATGACCGCAAGAGGCGGCACGTCGTAAAGCCGGGTGGGAAAAAAGGGACAGGGGTGGGGGCGATCCCTCAGAGAATAAAGGGAAAGGAAAAAAGGAAACTACCAGGGAGGGGGGGGGGGGAAATGTCGCAGACATCAGAAACGCCTTAAAAAAATCGAAACATCGTCAAGAAAAAACATGATGGAGAATCGATACCAAGGAAGGGGTTAGGGCGGAGAAATCGACCTGGGACAACAATAACATTTTCTGGAAAAGAAGGTAATTCTCGGGGAACACACCGACCACCGCCAACTCCAAAACATCAGAAAAGGACGCCTAGCACGGATGGAATCTGCAAGAAAGAAAAGAACCAGCGAGCATAGGAGTGGAAGGGGAAAGGGTAGACTAACTTCAAAGACCTCAGGACGCACGGACGGCAAAAGAAAGAAGAAATAGGAAAAGACCTCGAATGTCAGCCTGTAAAACTGAGATACTCGGGAACAGATCCCTAAACGGACGACATAATCAAGGGCAATAGGGGGTTCCGAAAAAAATGACGCGACGAAAGCGATACCGATTTAGCAAACGACTAAAACAGACTGCCGCGATGTCAAAGCTGATAGGGGGAAAAGAGAAAATAAAAAAGGCCGTCCGGCAAAAGGACCGCCTCTTAGGGAGGGGAGTACTCGGACAAGCGATCGCCATATGGGCGGCATCCGCAAAGAGAAAGAATGAAACATTAAATAAAGAGGGGGCGAAAAGAATGGACCTGAACTGAAAAAGCAACCGTCATCTGCATTCCTTGCGGCGAGAGGGGAGGTCAAAGGGAGGACACCGAGGAAAACTTTCGCACGAGAGGTTCACGATAAGATGCGGGTGTAGGGAGGAGTCGAGGCACGGTAGGGGAGCAGGTCAATTGGGGAGAAGGAGGGGATAGTGAGGAGAGAATCACGGGCCGGGGTTGGAACAATCAGGAGGAGACACGTAACTTAAAAAAAGAAAGCGGGTCAGGGATTGAAAATGGGAGGTGAAGGATGCCGGCCATGGCGGTTCCGGGGCAAAACGATGAAAAAAGCAAAAAGGAGAAATGGGAATAAAAATCAGGGAGACACCAATTTAAGACGTCTACACCTGAATCAAAGCCTTTCAAAAACCGGAGTTTGAAGAGTCAGCGAAAAAAAGGGAAAAAAAGCCAAGAACTCACGCGGACCGTCAGGTTGTACTCTGAAAAGGGAAAGGGGAAAGCGTACAGGGAGAGAAGGAGTCAGGAGTATGAAAGGGGGGAGGGGGAGAAAGGCGCGAAAAAAAAAAGCCTTGTCGTCACTCCTTGACGCTGCCCCCGTAAATTCGGCGCATCATTTGGGAGTACATCGTCAGTGAGTTGTCGAACGGACGGACTCTCCAAGGAAAGGGGGGGGGAGGGGCCCGAAAAGCGATCGGGAGGAGGGAGGGAGATGGAAAAAGAAAATAAGGAAGACTTCTAATGAAGGGTTTCGCTTCAAAGTAAGCACTGGGCAAGCGGCACCTACCACCAAACAAACGCCGGCGCGGAGACCAAACCTCCTAAAAACGAGGACAAGAGTCAGGGGATTACTGTGAGCAGGACTTCGGCTCAATCGGGGGTAAATTTAATCGGACATACAGGTGAGTGAGGAGGGGGCTTATAAGGGGGACAAGAAATCAAAGAAAGAAGTGGGGGATGAAAAAACGTCGTCCGGCAATGATTATAAGATCTCGGACTGCTCTAAAAGGCGAGACGACACGGGCGCCCAGGTTGGAGAATATGCCGCGGGGAGGGAATAGCAAAGACTCGAGAAAGGAGGAGGGATCGCGGTGGGGGTCGTAGAAGGGGTGGCTGTCGTGAAAGTTGCATGAAATGCGCGCTCCGCGAGTCTAAGTTAAGATTGGCTTTAAGAGCGAGAAGACAACAAAAAAACGAGAAGGAGAGGAGAGAAAAGACAGCAGAGGGAAACGGTCGAAGAAAGCGCAAGGAAACGAAGTCGTTTTCAAATGCCCCGGAACTCGCCGGCCTTGCACTCTCAACTCTTCCCTTCAGGAGGAACTGGGGGGACAGAACATTGAGATCAAACGCGTCAAAAGGGGAAGGGAAGGAGCGAAAAGGCTAGGAAAAGCGTTTGGGAAGAGGAGGGAGTCGCATTCAAATAAACTGAAAGGTCGGAAACAGCCTACCGGAAGGAGAAGACCCACCTGCGAGGGGGAAGAATCGGGCGCAGAAGAGGGAAGAAGGGGGAGGATCAGACGCCAGGGAACGAAACAAGGACGTTGCAAACAGAGTATTAGTAGTGGGACTCCCTAGTGATCGAGGTCAGGGCGGGAAGGAAAACGCGACGTGGGGCTCAAAGAACTAGCTACTTCAGCGTCGTGCGGGAATTGGGAAATGGCATGCGACCGCAAGAAGAGCATGTCCGTAAAAAAAAGACAGAAGGAGGAGGAAGACGACGTAGGGAAAGGGGAATCGAGGCCTGAAGAAGAGGAGAAGGATACCACCAGCCTAAATCGTGTTGTAAACAAGAAGAAGAAGGGGAGGGTCGCCGCACGCCTGCCACCGTCATAAAGAAGAAGCACGGAAGTAAAGGAAGAGCAATCTCAAAGGTCTACATCCGCAACTATTAAAGGCTTCATCGATTACTTTGGAAAGAGCGCATATTCACGGGAAAGGCCCAGGATGGAAGCTGACAGGTGCTGGGAGAAAGGCGTTAGCAGGCCTATCACTTTAATCAATAGTTCAGAAAGCCGGAAACGCGCTAATCGGTGGCATCGGAGGGGAAAGAAAGGGGAAGACACACGAAAAAGGGACGGATCGTCATCCAAGAAAAGAAACGCTTTTCCCACGCGCCATTTTTCTTTATGAATGGGACCATATTTGGACGGTTCTACAGTCCCAAAAAGGAGACAGCCCAACGGGAGGAAAAGAGGATCGAAGGAAGAAAAAGGGGGGCATCAGGGGAAGGGAAACACAATCCCGCCAAAATATCTCGCAAGCAAGGTCAATGAGCAGTTGCAGCGAAAGGCCCTGACGCCGAAGAGGACAAACGCAAAAAAAAGAAGGAAGGAAAAGGGGGGAGGCAGAATAAAAAACACTGATTCTTTAAAGCGACCGTAAAAAGGAGAACCCTGCGGAATTTGGCTAAGCGGGCGGAAGAAGGCGGGGGGAAGGGAGGAACAAGAGCTCAGGGCTAATAATTCACAACTTACCCTCCTTGCCGGAGGAACCTAAGCCCGGTCTCTAGGAGGGCTAATCTCGTCCGTATGCAGATAAGAGAAAAGAGGGAGCAAGAAGAACGAACCGTAGGCTTTTGCTTCTTGACTTTCAAACATGGAAGAGTCGTCCGAGGAGAAGAGGTGAAAAGGAAGACCAGATTCTTCGTGATTATTGTCGTGGCTCTTCGAAGAGGGAGCCTTGTCCAAACCCGCTGACGCTGAAAGAACAGAGGATTGTCGAAAGTAAGAGGGGGAAAAAAAAGACTGAACTTGTAAAGATCTTCCGGTCAAAAAGATAAAGGGGGACACCAGGTGCAATTATACTTGACGAGTTTTGTGGTTTCTAGTAAAACAGCGCACAAGGGGGGGGGGAACCGGGGAGCAAGAGGGACGAAAAAGGAGAGAAAGAAAGGAGGGTAGTGGGGGTGCTTTGGACCCATCATAGAAGACTCTGGGAACACTCAAATTTAAGAAAGCTGGAGCAACAATCCTAAAGAAACCCAGAAGAATGCAGCAGCGCAGTTAGAAGAGAGAGAAAAAAAACAAAGGAGGAGAGAAGAGGCATTCGGCCCCGTTGGCCTCGGGATTGGAATAACACCATTGAACACCAAACCTTGAAAAAAAAAGTCTGACTCGATGGGATAGCGCCGACACAACCCCCACTCCAAGGCTAGACCTAAGACGGGAGAAGATGGAGAACCAACGGAAAATTAGAGGGGGCATCTCGTTCCACCACCAACGAGCATCTAGTACGCAACTTCAAAGCACCAAATCGACAGCCTAGCTAAGGGCCCGAAGGGCAATTACCTGAGGAAAGGAGGATCAAATGGTGCCATCTCCTACAACAAGGGAGTGTAATTAACATCGCCGAGGAAGGAAAGGAGACCGACAAATAATTCATCAGAAATGGGGGTCACAACTGGTTCCAAGAAAGAAGACAAGGCTCTCTTTTACAGGCGACGGAACGGCACTAAGCGTCAGCCGGACGGCTTGGTAGCACTCGACTTATCTCCGTCGATCGCCAAGCTCAGTTCGCGACAAAGGAAGGCGGGTGATGAAAAACGGCCGCAGGCGTCAAAGAGAATTGGAATCAGAGGTGGAGGCTGGGGACATAATCCGGCGCCCTCCGTAAAAATAAAAAGACTCCTTAAAAACAGGGGAAGGGAGCTTGGAACTAAGTCGCCACCGTCAAATCGCATGAAGCGTTGGAGGAGGGGGGCCCTCGTCCCAGCTTAGGAAAGAAGAAAAACAAGGGAGGATGTCAGAGAACGGCGTTTGAGGTGTGAGGCAAATCCTATGGCCGGGGTCTGGATCAATGGAGTGGTAGAAGAGGGAGATCGATAGCTGTAATTGCACGGGCCGTGATGCACGCTATAAAGTATGTAGTCAAAAAACTTCAAAATACCCTGCAGGGTCGTGGAAAACAGGATGGAGTTGAATGAAAAAAACCCGGGTGGCGGGTAAGGAAAGTCCCGAGAGGACAAAACGATAGGAAAAACATGCACGGGAGAAAAAAATCCACTCGGCCTAACAACCAAGTGGGAAATATTCGATAAAGCCGCCCGTAAGAACCGACCGCGGTAACAGACAAAAATTCACTATGAGAGGGGCCGAATGCACCACGGGGCATCGAAAAAAAAAAAAGGGCGTGACAAAAGACAACTCCTCGGCAGAGGGTGGGAGAGAAGGTAATCCGCGCGTTCTTTACTCCGCCGCGAGGGGGGGGGGAAGAGGAAGGCGTATCGATACCGACCACGAAAGGAGGGAGGTCAAAAAACCATCTTGACAAAGCTGAACTTAGGAGACGTCTTGATAAAAAAGAGAAAGGCAGGAGTGGAACCGATACCGGCGATGTCGACGTTCGTCGGCGGAAGCCGGATATTGAAAACGAAGCAGAGAGAAGGGAAAGGGCGTCGTAAGATATACAGCGGGGAAAGAGAAAGGTAAGAAAGTCAAAGGTACCTAACATTGCATAACGTCCGAGCAGAGATGGGAGCACATCTATTTGAAAAAAGGGACCGGGACCACGCCGACCCCGGCTCAACGTCCGCTCTGGGAAAAAAATTTGACAACTCCCGCTCCCATCTGCTTGCAACGGAAGGGGTCAAAGGCCTTCCAGGGTTCGAAACACACGGCGGACAATTTAAAAAAAAAAATCGGAGGAACCAAGACGACGGTGAGGGCTTGGGAGGCCTGCGGTCAGGGTCACGATCCAGCAGACGTCTGATTTTAATGAGAACTGGATGCAAACTATTCATCAGCCAGCGCGTAGAAGGAAAGGAAAAAAAAAAAAATGATTTAGACGAATGTGAAGAAAAAAACACGGGTCAAACAAGGAAAGCAATCATGCCGCGGGTGAGCTTGCCCGCGCCGCGAAGGCGATGCGTCAACTTGGGGCGTATCCATTTTTAAGGGAAAGGTAAAGGTCACTCATTCTTCGGCCTACAAAGGACAAGGGAGTTAGTCTCTGAAAAGAGAGAAAAAAAACGGGAGAAGAAAAGAGAGAAATCCGGAAAAGGACAGCAAACTTCGAAAGTCTGGAAGGCCAGGGGCGCGACTCAGGAAGGAAAAAGATCAAAAGCCAAAATAGACTCTAACACCCGACTCTCGGTCTGGCCAATCACAAAGAGTCATTAAAAGTTGAAAGCTCAGGGAGAAAGGCGCTGATCAAGACCGAATTCTGGAGGGGTTTCGCAAGATCGGCAGAGTTCTGTAAAGGGCGTTGCCGAACTCGGAATGAACCATCACGGCACCTGCGTATCGGGACCAATTCAATACTGAATTAGTCGGGTGGAAAGCAAAGGAATCGGTCCAAAGAAGTAGACAAACGACATGAGCCCAAAGCAAAAAGCTTTGAGCGAGGCCTGGGTTCGGTTTAGTTTTCGAACCCTCTCTACGTGCTCCGGAGAGGGGGTGGATGGGGGCGTTGAAAATGGAAACAAAATCGAAAAAAAAAAGACGTCTAGACGCCGCAGAATAAGGAAAGGCCGTTATTCTAAGGTCTCGTTTTCATCTGCTTGACGAACAAGACGACTCATCGGGGGAACAACCAGCGGCGTCCGCCAGGAAAGGAAAGAAAGAGGACCGGGGAAAATGGCAAAAAAAACGAAATCGAGAGAGGGGACTAAACAAAAACTCCAGCAGGCAGCGGGTTGGACAGCGTCAATGATTAAGAAAAAAATTTTATGGGTCTTCTCACGCCTAGCAAGAAGATGAAAACCTCGAAAGGGCTGAGTATCCGAATCTGCGGTCAAGAGAACCAAAAGGAAGGCCCGGGGCGGGGTAAATCGCCCGGTCACTCAGGCTATGACAACCGTGATACGCAGAGAGTGAACTATCTGTTAACTCTCGATTGAAAAGTAGTGCTTTGAAGGCGTGACGGGGGAATCAGGGTGTCAATTTGGATTGTGAGAATCGAGGGCTCCGTTGCCACATGCTAAAAAGTCGGAAGCGGTGTGCAAAAATCAGTCATCGGGGTCCTCGGGGCGGGATGCCCGAGGGAAAACCGCCAAGCCGGGCATAGGAATCAATAATCCACGAAGTACACGCGCAAACCAGCATGGTGCGTGAGGGAAGGGAATTAGCCATTTCCCGGGGTCTCAAGGAAAGGGGGAGGGACCCGATAAGTACTCCCTACGAAATAGGACAGGGAGAAAAAATCAAAGACAGGGCCCTCGGAAGATGAATCAAAATATAAAACCCGACACGAGAAAAAAAAGAATAGCGACCTGTTTGCGCGCTCATAGGAGTCCGCGCGAAAAAGACGAAAAAAAGGGCATGAAAAAAGGGACGGTAAAGAGTCATTTTCAAGCCGGACATGATGGGCAGCCCAACGAGCACATGGTGGCTCGGCTGCGAGGAAGGGGAGGGAGGTCACGCGGAAAGGAAGTCAAAGAGATCAATTCATCGCCTTGACGCCTGCGTGCCCAGAAAGTCACCGCCAAGGGCTCGCAGGGGCCGACCGATCGAAAGAAGGAGAAGGAGAGAATCATCTAGCTGGACAAAAGTCAACGAGAAAGGGCCCGGGGCTTGGGTCCGTCGCGTGACAACCTCGCTGAAAAGGGGGACCGTCAAATCCAGCTGAGGAAAAGTGAGTAGGGGGGAGGGAGTGGGGGGGCAGAGGGGAGAGGACGATGTATAAGCTTGGACTGAAACTTCTTACAGTACTACCGTCATATTTGGGAAAGAGTTTAACAAGGGGCAGTCAGCAATGGAGGGAAGGGGGAAAAGTGATGAGGAAACAGTGCAATTGAGGAGACTGGAGAGAGGGGTGGGTGTCCACTTACAATGTTCACAGAAGGTAAGGGGGGCGCAAGTCTCACGAAGAAAGAAGTGGCTTGGTTTTGGGGGAGGGGGGTAAGGGTGTGGAGGATATCCCAGATGAGAAGACTTTGAGCTCAATTTTACCCTACAAATTAGGGTTGGACACGGATTTCTAAGACAAAACAAAAAAAAGGAAAAATAAGAGGAAGAGACGAGAAACAACAACAGAGGAAAGAGGATAGGAAGGAGGCTCGGGGGGGGGTTTGGGAGTGTCGGTTGCGTCTTATTTTGAAGCGGAACATTTCAAAAAGCCCTTTTGGGGGGGGATACACAGCGAAGCTGAGAAGAGGGGGATAGCGCAAAAACGAAAAAAACCGGCCACGAAAGAACCGGCATACACGTGCGCAAATTGCTACGAACATAAGTCGGGAGAAAAAAAAAAAAAACATCAGAGATTGAATTGCAGGGTCTGACATCACTAAAACTTTCTCCTAGAGGGGGAAATGCCGACGTTTAAAAAGTTAGAAGGAAAGGGGGGAACGCTGTCCAGCATTGAAAAACATACACTGGCTTGAGAGGAGAACGTCCGCTAGGATCATGAAAAGAAGGATCGGAAAAGAAATGGATGCCGGTCACTACGAGAACAGCAAGGAGAGAGGTGGGGGGCCCACGGAAAGAAGGCGTCGCAGGGACTCTTAAACTCGCGTTATCGAATAGATCGCGAAAGCCAGCGCGCTTTATTGAAAAAAAACGAAAGAGTCAAAGAGAGGAGGCGGGGAACCCCGGGGGAGTGCGGAGGACATCACCGGCGAAAAACCAGTGACAAAAGGGCATAGCGGTTTTGCCCACAATCGCCTTAGCGCTTGAACAAGCGCAAAGGGGAAGGGCATGCCAAATGGGAGGGGGGGAATGGTCGGACGGAGGGACCAAGGAGAGGGAAACTGCGCAAAGGTAGGCTGGTAAGAGCGTGGATTGGAGAGGGTTAAAGTCATGGCAGTCTGGGGGGGGAACTTCAGGGGGTCGCCGGGGTATAGGAAGGAGTCGGGAATGACGAGTGGGAACACGCGGAGGGATGGCGGCCATACCACACACGCACGTGGAAAACTGCGGGGCAGTTTGATGTCTTCAGGGGCACTGCGAAGAAAAAGATGAACAATGAGAGCAAACCCGATTCGACGAAAGAAAAAAAAAAACAGAGGAAGGGCGATAAAAAAAGGAAAAAAAAAAGTAGAGAGGATCGCCGGTATCAAGCACTTCGAGGTAATCCGCGTTCAACGAGGGAAAAGAGTTTCGAAAAGGAGAGGTCAAAGCATACACCGAAGGGGGGGAAAGGCGAATCCAGACGAGAGGATCGTGTTAGAATCTATAACCTCAGCGCGGGAGAAGCACGCTCTGCTGGGTCGGCGAGGAGAGCAGACCACCTCACGGAAGGAGACCTTGGAGCAGGGGAAAAAGGAAAGAGTGGAAGGGTGGACTTGGGGTAAAGCCGAAAATAAGAGTCTTGTCCAGGCGGTAGCCAAGTCGCGTCTCGGCATGAAGAAGATTTTGTCGCCAGAAGGCTCGAGCTTTGGGTCATCAATAGTGAAAAGACAGCCAGCCGGAAAGGACAAGATACTGAATTCAACGGGAGGGGGGGGAATAGGAGGGCCGAGAAAAAAAGTGGGGAAAGCAAGTCGGAGAAGCCGCACGCCGACCACCGGGAAAGGATCTGGAAACATGTACCCCCTCCGACAGATGAGGGAAAAGAGTCAAGGAGCTATTGGCAGGAAAAGGGGGAGTCGGTGAGGAAGAAAAACGGCAAGAAGGGATTTCCGGGAAGAATCAGGGCAACGAACGGGGGGTCTTCGTTGGCAGGTGTCTCCGTAAGAAGCGTGCCGGGGGAAAGGGGGGGGAGGCCGACGACGTAGCAAACGGGGATCAGATAAAGGAGAGAGAAGGGCGCGAAGAATTGCGAGGGGGAGAGACATTTTAGGCCGGTCCCCATTGCTCATTCCTCGTTTGGCTTTCCCGAGCACAGAAGCGCGAAGGAGAAGGAGGGAGGCGGGGGGATAAAATGGGGGGGAAGGAGAGGGGGGGAAACGAAGGACTCATGACGGAGTCCGGGGGGCGGAAGACTGAAATTGCGCAGATTGCGGGCTCGCCGATCTCTCAGAAACAAAGGGAGGAAATAGGAGCCCGACAGAAAGAGGCGCGGGGGCCGCGGGCCTCAGGCAGAGCAATGAGGGAAAAAGAAGAAGCCACAAGGAACGAACGCACAGGGTAGACCGAGAGCCTGCGAAGGCTGTGCCGACCCCATGTTCTAAACTGGGCACGGAAGAACATGTCGACTCCAAGAAAAAATTACTTTGGGGAGGGGGAGGGAGAGAGAAGGAGGGGGAGGGAGAGTTGGGGGGGAAGGGCATGTCAAGGGCATCCCAACCTCATGCCGGATACAAAAGACATGAGCCTCAAAAGGAGGAGGGTGAAATCTGGGACTCTCACGAATCAGTGAGGGGGAGCAAAACCTATCCAATTAAGGCCCAGAAAAAATCCGATAAAGGGGGGAAGGAGGATGGAGGCGTGGTTCAGTTTTCGTCCCCTATGCCTACATGTTCTGTCTTGTCGAGGGGGGGAGAATCTGCAAAGAAAGAGAAAATCGACGTCTACAAAAAAAGGAACCTGCCGGGAATTCGAAGGACGGAAGTTCGCTGCCCGCAGGGAGCAGATGTACGACCGCAAGAAGCTCAATCCTTCGTGCCTCCCAGCATGACGTCTAGGGCTCCAGGGAAATTTCTGGGAATACGTTCCTAATCGAGAGAGAAAAGACGGAAGAGGGGGGTTTTTTCCAGCGTCAAGATGGGAAGGAAAAGCGTGAGGTGGGGCGGCTCGCCCTCAGCCGTACTCACCGGCTACCATCTGCGGAGGATAGAAGGACCACGAGGCAAGGGGAAGAGGGGGGAAAAGAGACCAGGTCAAGCCGGGAAAGGAAGACGTATTCTCGACTGAAAATTCAGAAAAGGAACATGTGAACGCGGAATGCGATACCTCGTTCTTAGCGCCATGGGGGCCACTGGGGGGGGGGGTCCCAATCCGAGGAGAGGGGGGATGGAGACACGGTCGGCATCGTTTGAAGGGAATCGTGGTTCAAATTACGGGATTGAAGCTGCCGGAACCCCCACTGACGTGCCTCTCCATCCAAACAAGTAGTTTTCACAAAAAAAAACACAAACGAGCACCAGCATGGGCATGGGGGACCGGGGAAAGACCAGAAGGGAGGAACGTTGAAATCACGGCCCTGCATACCAATCGACTATCCTGCGAACAATTGAAAGAGGAAGCAGCCCTACCAAAAACAAAAAGACAAAACCACGAAAAACATCATCGGCACCCCCAAGAAAGGGGGTGAGCAGGGACCAGACAGGGAGAAGGCCGCACTCCACTCCGCCAAAGAGGGCATGGATTATTTTCTAAGTTCAAAGAAAGAGGCTCAGGGGGAGAACATGGAGGGCACAAGCAACGCGCCATGACTTTGGGGCTACGATTCTCTACTTCTGATCGGACCAAGGCCGATCAAGTCAGACTTGGACGCCTGGAGGAAGAGAAAGGAAAAAAAGAAGAAACGGGAGGAAAGGCCGAGTCGGATCGCGGAGCCGATATGTCGATCAGCTATATGGAAAGAAAGTCCCGGGCCGGCCGTGAGGGGCACTGTGGTCGTCGGGTCGGGGAAAGAGATTAGAGGGGAGCGGAGGTCAGGTGCTCCATCAAAAAGGAAAACTGGGGAAACTACGCGGGGCGGGGGAAAGGAGGAGCGGGGTGAAGAAAGGGATTACGCTGAACGGGGAAAGTTGAAGGGCTACCCCTATTTCGAACGACTTTTAAAGATTCATCCCACTTAGGGGGGGGTGAAGATGCAGGGCAAAAAGAGAGATTCAGGAGGGGGTGAATTCCCAAAAAGGGAAGGATCCAGATCCCGGGGAAAAGTGGAGAAGAGGCAAGTCGTTCCTTCTGCAAAAGGCTTTTGGGGGTTCGTGTGGAGAGAGAAAGAAGTAGAGAAGGAAGGCTAAAGAAAAAGGGGATGGGGGGGACATGGGAAGAGGAACGAAAGAATCAAGGAAAAGCGGCACAAGGTAGAAAGATCATCTTCGAGAACAACAACAACACGTAAAATATGAAGCTATAAAGGCCGGGGGGGACGGGGGGAGTTCGGATTTTATGAGAAAATGACCATGGGGAAAAAAAGAAATTTGGGATTGGGACAAAGAAACAGGTCGGCGAATGATGGGAGCGCACACACGAAAAAACCCCAAAAGCCAAACTCCTACGAAGTGCGCCTCTTAAAACTGGAACAGACCCTTCTTTCAAGCGGGAGAAATAGAAAACAACCCGTATCATCAGTAATGAAGTAAAGGGAAGGAGAAAACTAAACTCTTTATCTCATCCGGAGAGGGGAATCCAACTACGTTACAGTAGGTCGCAATAGGACGGTAGCCCGTGCTTTCAGACGGCATATCCGCGCCCCAACGGGGGAACGCGGAGAAAAGATTCCCGCTCCAGCAGTACAGGGAAAATGAAGATATGGATGGAGGAAACTGAGAACGGGAAAGCGCAATCGCGGGTGCCAGTCGCATAACCACGGCGAATGATTGTCCAGCAAATTGAGAAGAAGAGGGAGAGGATCGGCCGTCAGAAACGCTCAACGAGGCTGAGGAATGTTAAGAGAAAAAGGGCGTCAATTCTCTGGATAGGGGTCCGGGAGGAGCATCCAAGAGCTCGAAAAGAAAAAAAGTCATTCCTTGGGAGAAAGCGGGTCGCCGGAGACTTAAAAATGAATTCCAACCTTCATCGCATGATAGGGGGGGGTCGGAAGGGGGACTTCGGATTACGGAAGAAGGGAAGCGACGGGGAGGAACAAAAGGTTGAGCAGATGCGGAAGCTGGGGTCTGGGCTTTTGGTTTATCGTCATCCTTCGATGGTAGTCTGGGGGACATTCTTGTTTTCGCCGTAGGGGGAAGGAGGGAAGCTCAGGGGTCACGGGAAAGTTATTGAACCGAGGCAGACGATGGAGGGGGGAAGAAGGGGGGTCAAAAGCCAGACACACAATGCTCGTGGGGAAAAGAGGGGGTAATTGGATTTGAGGCAGGGCCCGGCATTGGCGTTCCGGCGGATCCCTCTATAAAACTATAGAGAAAACCCTGGGAACGGATCAAACTACCCCGGAAGGAGAGAAATACAAGTGAAAATTGAAGGAATCTCCGGGAGAAAAAAAGGGGACTCGGTCACATCCGCTAGGAAGGATGATATTTGGCGATGAAAATCACTCTCTCCCGGACTGGAACAGCGTCACAATACGCCGGTGGTAGAAATCGGAGAAAAACCGCCTGGGACGAAAGCTTTAGCGGATTGAAAAGGAGGAGAAGCCATGCGCGATCAGAAAGGAAAGGCTTACTTCAAAAGGTGAGGGACAAACGATGCCTTCGGCTACTTTCTTTGGTATAAAGAAATTCTTTGCTGAATACCGGAAGAGAAGAGGATCGGAGAGAAGACGAAGATGTGGGGAGGGGAAAACAGTAGTGAAAAAAAAGGAGGGGAGGGAAGGAGATAAAGACAGCGGGACAAGGGATTACCGATACTTGTGAAACGGCGGAGAGGGAACTGATCTAGCCGCTCGAACGAGAGTGGTTCGTTGACCAAGCCGAAGGACACCGTCGCAGAGGAAAACAGGGAACAAGAAACCGCCTCCGACAGAGGGAGGGAAGAAAGAGTCCTATCTTTGTGGCCTTTCTGGTTGGGTTTCCCCCACCACCCCGTATCATCCCGAGGGGGGGAAAAGATTTCAGGGAGGGGGGGGGAAAAAACAAAAGCAAGATCGGAACAAAGGAGAAGGTGTGATCCTTCTGTCCAGGTTTGACCTGTATCAAAAAAACTTAATTCTTTTTTCCTACGTCGGCCCGGAAAAAGCGGGATCGAAACCGCTCTAGAATGAGAAGAGTGCGGAGGAAGAAAAAGAACATGAGGGCCGGGCAGAAAAAGGGGCAGGTCAGTACGGGGGGGGGAAGATCCGAGCACAGCCGCCTTCTGATCGTTCGTTTGGGAGGATCAACATTTTTTCCTTTATCTAAACGAGGCGCTCGAGGAGGGATACGAACCTCGACCGGGAGAAAATGGGTCTTCACCAGGGGCGCGATAGGAGTCAGGAAACAACAAAACTAAAAGGGAAAGGGAAAAGAGATCGCACGGAGAAGGAAGCAGACGCTCAGCCTACTGGACGCGCATTATCTCGTTTGCAATATCTGCCGACCACCGCGACCGTGGAGGAGAAGGTCCGGAATGGGGGGAGAAGAAAAGGACACACAGGAAAGGAAGAGAAAAGGGGGGGAAAGGGCCATAACATTTAGGAAAAAAAGCCACTCTTTTGGTTTTCGTTCGTAGGGAGCTGGACTTTGCCCGGCGAAGGGCGGAGAAGTCCCATCAAATTCAAGGCGGGGAGGGGGAAAGGAACACTGACCGAAGGCGAAAAAAAGGAACGTTCCAGGCGAGCTTCGCGCCTGGTCGTCCCTCTGGAATACAAGGAAGGGGGACAATACTAACTCAAAGGACCGTTGAAGGAAGAGGAAGGAGGAGGGCGTGGTCCAGGGTTTTTCGCCGCGCGACGGTAGATCCTGACGTCTTTTCGTCCGCGGGCAAAAGACGAAAGGGGCTCCAGCAAGGGAGGGGGAAATACGAAGGGGTCCTAAGGGGGAAGGGAGGGAAGTCATCAGGGGTAATTTCAGCGACGTGGCCATCACGCAGAATCTAAAACGACTTCTTAATGAATCTCCGACGAACCGTCGGGACGGACGGAATCCGGGTCCTGGACAAAAGAAAGTCCTAAATGAGGAAAAGAAAAAAAAACTCCTAAGGCATCGGGTGGGGGAAAAGAGAAAACTTAAATGAAAAAAAGGCGTGAAGGGGTGGGCGCTGCGCCCCTCCTATAACTAAAGCTATCCATTACTGGAAGGCTTCCAGATTCGAGGCCGACGGGAGGTATTGGAATAGGGGGGAACGTCATCCGGGGAGGGAAAAGGGAGGGAAAAGGGCATAGGCTGAGATAGAGAGGAACTATATTTTAACTCTTATGTCTGGATAAAAAAGAGCTGGCTCCTCTTTGGCACTGTATTGAAGATGCCCTGAGCGATTTATGCTCCTTCGGAGAGGGGGGTGCGTCAAAAGAGTGGTACAGAGCGGTAGGAAAGAGGAAGGAAACGGGGGGGCCAATGCGGGGGAATCTAAGTCATCAATACACCGCCTTTTTTCTCGAAACTTCACAGGATGACGGCAGGGGAAAGAATTTCAAAGAGTCAAAAGGACCCTTCATTCCCGATAGCTACGACCTACTGCGAAAATCTGCATCTACTATCACAGACGTCCTCTCAGGATTACTCAAATAAAAAGCCCCAAGCCCGAAAATCTCGAAAAGAAAAAGCGGGGGGACGGCAAGGTGGGAAAAGAGGTGAGAGACCCTGAGGGGAGACGCCGGCCGTCAACTCAAATCCATTATGACAGATTACTGTTCAAAAAGGTTGGCAAAAAAAAGCGAGCCTAAGACATGGGGCGAAAAAAGAGAAGGATGTTGCTAACGGGCGGGCGAGCTGTATGTCCGCACCTATCTCAAGAAATGAAGCGAGGAAAAGGACTGCTGTCAAGCTGAAAGGAAACAAAAGCCTCGGAGGAGTCGAGGGCCGGGACGGCCGATCGGAGATCCTCTAATCTGAGCTGTACAAGTCCGCGGGAAGGGATGGTAAGAGTGGGGCCGAAAAGGCTAGTAGCGCTTCCGGTGACCGAAAAGAAAGCTTAGGAATTAGAAAGATTTAAAGGCAGAAAGGACGAGTGGATACTCGGGGACAATAAAGCGTATACGGCTACCGGACGGAGGTCGGGTGGCTACGTCCCTATGAAACATGAACGTAAAGTCAAAAAGCTGGTGAGGAAAGGGGGGAAGTGATGAAAAAAGTGAAGGGTCAATATCCTGAAGGCCGGCGGGGGTGGGTCTATTTCGGGGACCGATACAAGCAAACTTCCCCGTTGGCAAGAGGAACCGGGGCTGGTAAGGGGAGGGTTGTTCGGTTGACGAGTAGAGACTGAAGCTGGGAAGGGTGAAAAAAGGGATTGTGGGCACATGGCGCTTCCCATACAATACAATAACGGGACCAATGAAAAAAAAAGGA
>Ga0179593_1587320_pt1 | contig 19199 bp, 28 predicted proteins | sample CZODoug2_1_08_16_FD_185931 | JGI IMG/M metagenome (GOLD analysis project Ga0179593, IMG submission 185931) | Vadose zone soil fungal communities from Angelo Coast Range Reserve, California, USA - CZODoug2_1_08_16fungal (PacBio error correction) | ecosystem: Environmental > Terrestrial > Soil >...
CGAGAAAAAAAGTAGCCGGCCGAAGGATTTCATATGGTTGTAATAACGGTTAAGTGTCAAACCGGCGTTCGGAGGGTTGTCAATATGTCCGAAGTGAGGTTCGGTGAATCAGCAAAGGGATGTACGGGTGGCACATGTGACGAGAATTCTTACCTAATCGGGGAAGTGCGAGGAACCGGAATAAAGATTAGGGACACACAATATGGGGTCATCCCAGGAAGCACGCTCACGGCGGGAAGAATCGGGGCCCCCTGGGGAGGTGTGACCGCGTTCTGATTCAATACACAGAGCCGGGGGGGGGGGTCATCGTGAATAATTACACCATATATACAATTCAAAAGGGGGTCGGGAAAACCACACCCGCCGTGCGAGCCATCGGTGTTGGGGAAAAAAGGAACACCAAGGCGGTGACTCCGCGCTAATCGGAAAAACTACAGCGGACACCGGGTAAAAAAAGCGGGGGGTCTGTAGGGCGTCATTAGCTGCAGTCAAGGTCGTGAACGGTTGAATAAGAAAAAGCAGTGGGGTGCGGGGAAGGACGGTGGAGGATACAGGTATGCTTCCCTGCAGTAATCCGAAAATTCGGCCAATTTGATGACAATAAACAAAAGAGGGACGTCGGGACTAATCAAGCGGGGTTAGTATGGGCAAGGACCGCGTAAAGCGATCACGGGAATAATAGATATAATGGGTCGAAGAAAAAAAAGGGAGGACGACCGTGCACGGGAGATTGTTGATATAGTCGAAAAACGCGGAAGTGAGAGAGATTGATTTAGGTGGGAAAAGCAGTTGTTTCTGCCAAATAAACCAGAAAAAAATGGGACTGTGCACCCTTAGCCGGAGACAGAGGTTCAAGGACAGAAAGCTACGGGAAACTCGCATACCCGAACTACATTTTTGGGCCATAACGTGGGGAAAGAAAAAAGAGAAGAGACGGGTTAGCAGTCCCAGCGATCGGAAAAGAACAGAAGGAATCAAAAAACGCTGTACCGGAGAAGGGAAAAAAACTCCTTCATTTAAATTCAAAGAGCTGGAGGAGGGAGAGGGAACAGAGTCAATTGCCGAAGTGCCCGCCCTCTGTCAAGCTGGAAGTTTAATTGTAACTGCGCTGGGGGTAGGGGCCCTCGAATCTGAGAAAGGAGGGGAATTAAGAAGAAAGAAACAGCTTTAAGCCCGGGAGGATGAAAAAAAACCGACTCGACTGGCTTTGAGAGAAGAAGGACCACCTTCTTGGTCGAAAAGGGACGGGAAAGGAACGAGGTATGCTTTGGCAGCGAGCGGCTCGCGGAGAATCACCAAGTCAATAAAAAAAAAGGGTTCAATGTAACTTGACAAAACAAGGAAGAAAGAACTGGTTAACCGACTCTGGCAGCTGTGGGAGCAAAGGTTAATAGGCTGGGGGCTCATTCACAAAAAGTTGGGTCGAAATCTTTTTTTAGCTTTAGGGAAGGGGCGAAAAAAAAGCATGTGCGCCGTGAACACCATGGTCGTCTAGGTTGTGTAGCCAATGGAAGCAACTTCATTAGAACGGGAAGAAATAAAGGATTCTCTTGGAGATCTTCCAATGGAAGGGGGAAGAAAGGAACGCTTAGGGGGGGGAGCTCGGAAAACAAGACGAAAACACGGAAACTCCTCGGAAACAGGGGGAACGGGCGCGTAAAGCTGGGGCTGATTAACGGGGGGGTCATAGGGGGGAGACAGGGGGGGACTTACGCCAGAGGCCAAGACAGCAGGACAATCGATGCCCCCGCAGCCAAAAGAAGTCCAACAGCCAACCTGATCAGACACACTACCTCTCTTAGGGAGCACGGGGGGGTCGGTATATCTGGTATTAACACAGGAAAAAGTCACTGGGAAATCAACAATATGGTCAAACCATTTAGTCAAAGGGTGAAGGGTCTTAACCATGTCTCTCTTGAAAGCCTCCGGAAGGAGCGAGGGGGGAGAACATCTCACTGGCATTATACCAATTGACGAGGGGAAAAAAAGGATGAGAATAATAAGGACATAATGGACAGGAGGGGGAACAAAACAGACGCTACTCCTCTCACAACAAAACAGAAAACTCGGAAGGGGAGGAATACTGACTCTAATCCGGCGAATCGGTCGTGACCAAGGAAGAGTCATGTTTAACAATTGAAATGAGGGGGCCAAAAGGTGATGAGTGACAATCAGACTTCAAAATTTTCCTGAGAAGGGTGCTAAAAGAAGACTTGAGAAAGATATCGAGCGATGCGACAGGAAGGGGGGGTTATCAAAAAAAACTGGAAAAAAATGGTGGCTATACAAGAAACTCGTTACAAAGGGGAAGAAAAAAGGGAGAGGAAGGAAAACTACGGCGAAGAACCCAAACAACGAACAGGAACAAGAGACAAACACATGAAATCCTTAAGACGGGAATGCCGTGCCTTCAGCTGGGGGAGGGGGGGGGGGGGGGATGTGTGGGGTGTGGAAAATATTTTCTGGGGCAAAATAACACGAAGTCCCGATTAATTACTCTGGTCACAAGTTCTCAATTAAAGGAACCGGCCCAGGATAACGTGAAACGAACCTGCAGATAGAGGATCTTCGCGTGGGGCATCCGAAGTGGCTTGCTTACTGTCGCCAACAGGAAAGGGTAAGGATAGCTTTCAAACAGGGAAAAGGCGAAGGGGGGGGACAGGTGGGGGGCACAACCTGCACTTCGGGGAACCACAGCTGCCGCGCGCGGACAGATGGGGCCCGTGACCGACGACAGGGAGGGAAATCTCCATCCAGAACCAGAAAAAAAAGGGGGGAAAAAAAAGTCCGGCTCACCAGGTTGCCGGGGTGGACACCAAAAACGGTGCAAGGTCTGCACCAAATCCACGGAAAACTCAAAAGAAGAGTTTCGAGGGGTGGCCTTGACCCGCGTAGAGGGGCAAAGGAAAAAGAAGGGACCGGGGCAGGGAATTGGTGTTTGTCACCGCTAAAACGTGTTCAAAAAACACCAACAAACACACCGGTGGTGGACGAAAAAATGCACATACAAAGGAAAAGTCGGTGGGCAAAAACGTTGGGATGGGGGACAAAAACCGATACGTGATCCGGGGACCAAGGCCGGACGAAAAGGGAAGGGGAGGGCTGAAAGATTCGAACAGGGGAATTCGCGCAGAAGTAACAGCAGCTGGTGACTGATTTGGGACCTTGAAAACGGCATGGAAGAGAATGGTGGTCTTCATCACGGTGGGGATAAAGCCGACCCAACAAAACGGAGTCAGAGAAAAAATGGAATTCGTTAGTTCCGAGAGAAAGGGGGGGAGAGACGAGGAAAGAACGTGGGCCAGTTTGGACAAAAATACGCGGGACGGCGGGGATCGCCGACACATGGAAAACAAATATCCAGAGGGAAAAATCCAAAAAAGGGGGAAAGTAACATCTTGCTCCAGGGGGGGGAGGGAAAGGGGGCGACCGGAGTGGCCAGGCTGATTAAGAAAAGGCCCCATGGCTGGTCTTACGGGATAGTGGAGTGAGGGGCTGGGAAGGTTTAAATAAGAACGAAGGGGGCGTGGGACGGCTGGGAATTGATGTGCCGAAAAGGGGGGTCTGGACACGGAAAAAAGTGGGGGGGCAAGGACATGACAGAAAACAAGTCTGTACTGCAGCCAACATCCATCTAAGTCAGCGGGGTGAAGGGGAAGGTGCCAGGGGTCTTAGGGTGTTCGTGTTCAGGGGGGAAAGGGGACCGCTCGCAAACCCATGTTGCTTAGGAGACAGAAAAGCTCCTCACGTGCAGGTCAACGAACGGGTATTTGACACAAATCCAGGGAATGAGTGGCACGACACACAGAAACCAAAAAAAAGAAAATCAGATTGGACATCACATTGCTGCACGTGGAAGACGAAAAACGTGGGGCCGACACCTAATTGGACGAAAATAAGCGTGGCCATGGCCGTCAGCAAACATAAAAGCACAAAAATGAGCGGAAGTACTAAGGAAAAGCCAAAGAAGGCAAAAACATGCAATAATGGAGTGCCCAGGGGAAAAGGAGGAGTTCGAAGGGGAGAAAACAAGTAGGGACAGTGAGTGGGGAACAAACCAAAACAAGACAATGGATTATTGGGCAAGGGCAGCTTCGTGAAGAGGCGGGGGGGGGAGGGAATCGATTTGCCAGCAGGGGACCGAAAAGGTAGGCTGGGGGGAAAAGCAAGGATTGGCACAAAAAGGTTGGAACAGCCCAGAGGGAAACTGAACTGGAGCTCAACAGCCGTCCGCCATGTGTGGGTGGAATGTCGCAAAGAGAGGAAGGGGAGGGCAGACGGGATGCATTGTAAAGGGGAGTGCAAGCTTGAGGAAGTGGCAAAACTCTGAAACTGTAGAGAGACTGGGTGATGGACGAATTTTCACGCGTGGCCTAGCGCTGGGAAGTCCGCGACTACCAAATACCGTTGAAGTAGAAGGATGAGTGGAGAATGAATTCGAAAGAAAAAAGGGGGGGAAAACTGTTAATGCGGTGCACGATTCTGAAGGAGATGGAGGGGCAGCACAAGGAGGTGTCGGGAATGCCCGATGGTGGGAAAACTCACTTGCGGAAAGCAAAAGTTGGAGGAGTGTCTTTGGTAGGCCCTCCTCGGGCGCACGGAACCCGCGAGGAGTGATAAAACGAGACAACAGGGGGGGACAGGGAAAAGATCAGGCTCACCTAATGGGGGAAAGGGGGAAAGCCAAAGTGAGTCCTGAATGGGGCCTTCTCCAAGAAGAAGGTTTGATGAAAGGAAAACGACTGTAGAAAGGAAAGTGGGTCATGTCGAACTGTAAAAATTGGCGCACCGGGGTGAAAGCGAAAGAAAGGGGTCACAAAACAAGGGTGGGAAACACCAAAAAAATGTTGTGGAAGGGGGGGGGGGGTCAGTAATCTCTGTCCAAAGCCCCAAAGGGAATGGGAAGCCGAAAAAGAGTAAGTTGTTTTTTTCAAATTCCTGGAAAGGGGAAGGGAAAGGGGGGGGGGAAGCGAAAGCGTGCGCATCGAGCCCAAACTGATAATGCAACAGGGATTTCTTCAACGGTGGGAATGGAGTCTTCCTGGAATTCACCGCTTGAATAGATCACGTTCGCCGGAGTAGGAAAGGTATTGTTGAACGGTGAAAAATCCTATGCGCTGAAAAAAAAAAGGAAATGCGGGGTCCATTTTACGAACTCGGCCCCAGAAAAAGGATGACCCTGGGACGGCGCCTCCGGCACTGAACGAACGACGAGAAAGCGGTATTTTCACAAGGAAGTGGGGGGGGGTTCAGTATTTGGCGGAAAGGAAGGGGGTTTCAAGGGGCGAGGATTGGCGCAGTCCGAGCTGCCGCCGGTGCAGTGGGAGCTTTTTGGGCTCGGAAACCTTCGCCACGCGTCGGATATGGGGGAACTTGCGCGTCGAAGGAACCTCGAAAGTCCGAATGTGGGAGAAAGGGCAATCAGGGGTGGGGGAAGGGGGTTAGGCCGGGGAAGACAAAAAGGTAAAAACCATCCAAGCGCTCGATCAAATGGGAGGGGGGGAACCTATCGAGGAAAAAGAGCAGGCAAATACGAGGCCGCAGCTCGAAAAATGAATGGCAGATTCACCGCCGGGATGTTGTCAACTAGGAAGCCGGGCAAGGTCAATTCACAAAAAGCCTAGATACAGGTTTGATAAAGGGAGGGGGGCGGGGAAAAGGCGACCGCTGCGCCGAGCCGCAGTGGAGCTACTCTTGAAGAAACCTGGGAAATGCAGGTGAGAGGGGGAGGCGGAGAAGGTACAGAGGGAGGTGGAAAAAGATGAATCGATGAATACGAAAGCCTACAGGATCCGCTGTTGCAGACCAAAAGGAGGGATGAATGTGAGAAAGCGTGGGTGCAATCTTAATTTACAACCTGGGGGGGTCCAAAGGGCGTAAAGGGAAGCGCCACAAATCTGTTCCGTGAAGGGAGGGGGTAAATTACCTGCGCGGAATTCGGGGACCAACGATACGTCCGGCATGAGCCCCGTTCTGTACCAAAATCGGGGGCGACGGTCGCGCTGGGAATCTCTCACAAATAAGGGGAGAAGGGATGGATATCCGCTCTGCCAGGAAGAAGAGGTTCAGTGGGGGCAAACATAACGGTTATCGGACACCTTCTGGGAGAACAATCTTCCGCCTAGAGAGAAAATAAGGAAATCGCGTTCTTGGCAAAAATCTACGGACGTCAGAGTGAATAATGTGTAACTGAAGGAACACGGTAGGGAAAACACCTGCTGAGTCACCATTCCGACGTTAAGTCTTTTGTAGAGTGAGCTCTTTCTTGGGAGGTTAAGATGGTGGGGGGGGGGACGCGAATAATTAACCTTAAGTCGAGCTCAACCAGAAAGGGGTTGTGTTAAGGACTGGGATGGAGAGCATCATAGACGTCCTACTTCATTAAAGACTGAAGGGGGAAAGGCGGGGGGCTGCAGCGAAATGAACTGTATGCTGACGTGTTCGAATCGGGGGAATGGGAAACGAAGTGGGATTAAATCTCCAATGGGAAAGCTGACCTCGGCTGGCAAAGAACGGAAAACGGAGAAAAATGAGCCGGAGGGAATCTGCGCTACCGGGGGTTGATAATTTGACGGCAAATGGGTGGGAGAGAGTGGTGATGTTGGGGGCAGTTGGAAGGGGCCACAGGCCCCATTGAGTTTAAACAGCAAAAGTCGGAAGGCTTAAATATTGGGGGGGAACGTGGGACATCAGACCTAAGTGGGAGGACGAGGGCATGCTGCCTGTCTCGGCGTGAAAATGAACGGAGTACTGCGAGGTACGCAGAGGTAACACGAACAGTGACATCCTACAAAAATCCGGCACTGAAAAAAGCAATGATAGGGCCGCGGTGGCACGCGCAGTCGTAGAAAACGGGAGTCGGAGAGAGTTGCGTGCCTGCCCTGCTGCATGGGGGGGAAGAGCACTTGTTCAGGGCCGGCGCTTTCTTAGAGTAAAGTCGGGGAAGGCGGCACACCAACGGAAAGCGGAACAGCTTAGGAGAAAACGCAGGCGGGGGAAAAAAAGAATCAGGGTGTACGACGACGTCGCCGAACACATTCTAAGCAAGAAAAAAAGGGGAACATAAAAAATGACAACACGTAAGTCAACCGGCGGAGGCGTTGCGCGCGCAGGCGAAAAAGGCGGAGGAGACATAGTGTGGTGTTACAAAAGACGGATCCTACTAAGGAAAATCGGGTTGAGTCCACCCACACTCTGCTAAGAGAAAGACATGGGGGGACAGCATCGCCAATGAAGAAGATCCAACAACCCGGGGTTGGGAGTTTGGGGGGAAAAAGCTTTAAGTCCCTTTTGAAGAACCAGGATTACGTGTATCGGATACTGTTGGGTGTGGGACCGTGATCGGGAAGACGAGAACCGACAGATAGAAAGCAAGGCAGCTTCAAAAGCCGGGTGTGGCTGATGAAGGGGATCAAAACTGAAGTGAGTGACGGATGGGACATTCGGGAGAAACATGAGCAAAGCACGTTGGTCGCCTACCATGGAAACCCGAACTAGTACCACAGACATCAGGGTCCAAGGGCTCTAACGGTCAAACCGGTAGTCTCGTGGGAAAGAAATTAGGGTTGGGAGACCGGGGATACGGTTCAAACTGTGGGATGGGCCAAAGAGGAAAAAGCGGACAGCGCCAAGAAAATGTGGAACATACTAAAGGCAACCTCGGAGACTAGGCGAGTGGGGGCGGGGAAGCACAGGCGTTTGTAGGCTGGTAAAAGAAAAAAAGGGCAAGTAAAAGGGCGCCATTTAGCACGGGGAGCTAAACAGTATCAGAACCTGCCTCCTGAGGGTTGTGCTAAGCAGAGCAAAATCGAATTTCTGACAGACACAAGAGAGACTGAAGGGGTAAAACAAGTGAAACCGAGTGTTATGAACGCATTTCTCCCGGGGCGTGCCGGTTGCGTAGGGGGGGAGCAGGCCGTGGGAAGCGTGCAGATCCTGTACGCAGGAAGAAATCGATACTTAACACAGCGTATGCGTCACTTCAGTTTGCTTAGGGAATCATTCGAAAGAAAAAAGGGGCTAATCGATGTCCAGGATGCCGCCGGGAGGAGGGGGGGACGTCAGCTCAATTTGACTGAAAAAGTGGAAGATTGATACGAGGGAGTCAATTTCGTTGGCGAAGGGGGGGCTCCGTGTGTGGTAACAATGTTAATCGCTGCTCGGGGAAGGGGGCGAAAAAAAGTGTGGTGGGTCCCCGTTCTATAGAAAAAAGAGAAGACACAAATGAAAGTGGTAGGGGAAACCAGAATTGGTGCTGGGCGCAAAACATGAGTAACAGCGGGGGAAAAGGTGAATCGGAAGTTCAAAATTTGAGGGGGGGGTCCGCCATGTCTTCAAGAAGGAGAGGGGTGGAGGGAGGGGATAGTTTTGGTGGTGGGATTACCATTGCACTTCCACGGGACGGCGCTATTAGGGGAGGAAAGTAAGCAACACAAAATAGGAACCAAAAGCATGTAGGAAGGGGGTACTAAGGACAAAGATGCTACTATGCGAGGTATTTAATAAGAGGCAAAGAAAAGGGGGTGACAAGCTTCATGGCCCGGTCTAGTGACGCAAGACGGAGAAAAGCACGGTCCAAGGTTATGAAATATAAAGAACCTAAGGTCGCACGTACGAGGGGGGGGTGACGGTGCAGGGGTGCGTCCCAACGACACCGCACCGGGGTGAAAGAGAAGTCGAAATAACGGGTCCACGAGGCATCAAAAAATTTGGGGATCTCAAAAGAAGCTAACACAAGATGGCAGGAAGAATATCCAAGGCCGGGCGTCACGGAAAGGTATGTGCCTGTCAAAAAGTAAAGCAAAATATAGTTCACCTAAGTGCTCACGCGGATAAGTAAAAAAAAGAATGAGCATGAGGGATTTGGGCCAAATCGACGTGCGTGTCAGCATCTTCGTGCAACAGCGGGGGAGTGACTGCGAGAGGGGTGTGGATATCTAATCCATGGGGCAACAGCGAATATATTGTTGAGGGAATATGGGTCAACAAAGATATCACGCCCAACGATACGGAGGAAAGAGGAAAGAAGGTGGAAGAGGGGGCAATGGGTGTTTCAAAAAAACGTAGAAGCCCACGCGACGGACATGGGGAAAGGGCGAGCAACGGGAGGGAAGTATCGAGATCAGGAAAAGGCCACGGAAGCCGAGGGTAAAGAGCGGGCAGTTGACGTGATGGTGGAGGGATAATCGGGTAAGGTGTGGGGGGGGGGGGCCTTACACCGTCACGGGAAAGGGTTTGGACCCTGTGAGTGGGATTGGATGAGGGACGTGGGTGTTTCTGTCCTTATGAGGTGAGGTCCGGGGAACGGCACGGGGCACAGATCTCCAGAAGGCGCTAAGCAAAGGGAAGAAACGGCGATGGTACTTACACTCGGTGGTCAGGGGGACGAAAACTGAAAAAGTATAAGAATGCCGGAAGCGGGCATAAAAGAACCCGAAGTTGGGGAGGAATGGTCCTGGAGATTGTTATCAAACCTCAGGTGGGGTGAAGGGGCCGTGGGAAAGGGAAAGGGGAGAAGGGGGGAGAACGGTGTTTTAACACTGGGTGGGACGACGAGGGAGTTCAGACTGGAGGGACAGCACGCTCCTGGGGGGGAACCAAGCCTTGATGATCTTCGGAGGCGGGAAAAGGGGGGAGAAGGAAAAGAGCAAGCGAGGATCGGATTGTAAAGGGGGGCGGGAAGGTATGGCAAAAAAGAAACGAATCGCTAAGCGGGGGCAAATGAAACTAAAAACTCCACTCCAAGGGGGTTAACAGTAGCCGGGAAGGAAAGGTCTAACGGGGGAAACCATTCGTGTTGTTCAGGGGAGATGCTCAAATGGGGGGGGTGCCCGTAGAGTGCTGCGTAGCGCTATCAAAGCTGTGAAGCAAAGGGGAGTGGGCCAAAATCCCGCGTCACCGAACGGATATGGGAAACGTATCTCAATGCGGCACAGCCGGAAAGGGGGGGGATGGGAGGGGGGTTGCTTCCATTTCAAAGAAAAAGGATTCACAAAAATTTCAAAAGGGGGACACGTCGTTAGGCAAGGGGATGAATAAAATTCGGAACGCACATCCGGGGAGAGAAGGAAGAAAATCGAAACGAAAGGAAAGGCAAACGGAGGAGGATCTTACACGTATTGTTAACAACAGGAATGGGTAGAGAAAGGCAGGTCGAGGGGTGCAAAATATAAGGTCGCAGGTGTTCGTGCGAAGAATCAGACAGAGTCCATTGGGGGACTGGGAACGCTGTTAACTGGACAAATGGATCAGATGAGCTTTGTCAAAATGCCGGCGGATGCACGCCAGTTACCAGGGGAAAGCCGTGGAAGCCAGAAGATGCATTCAGGAGCCAGGGAAAGTGCCAAGGCTCGCAGGAAGGCACAGACTAGGGGTTACAAATTGCTGCAAGAAAGGGAAAGTTCAGGTCCAGCATTAAAAGGTTGATAACCTTCTCACAACAACTAAGGGTATCCCGGAGCGAGGGGCACCTCAACACTGCGGCAAATCAGGAGAAAAGGGAGAGGAAAAGAAAACAGAAAGCAGGGGCGAAAAGAAATCGAGCGCGCGAAAGGGGTCTCGGGAGGGAATAGGACATAAGAGCACTGGGAAAATTCGCAATCTGGGGAGATAATCCCGAAGAGAAATGGAAGAGGATGTGAAGTCCCGAAGGGATATTCCCATGGTGGAAACCCATAGAATACCAATTAAACCAAAGACGATGATATTCTGCAGTGAAGGTGCGCAAAAGGGGGGGAAGGTAGTAATACTAGAAGCAGCCACTTTTCCAACAAAAGGTGTGAGTAGACAAAAAATTGTGTCGGGTGGACTTGGATACCAGCATCTGGAATCTGAGGGGAATTTAAGGGGGGAGATATTTGCGCCAATAAGGGCGTGCGGAAGAGGGGAGGAAGGATAGGGCTATGTGTGTTTCCTCATCAGCCACGTTGCTGGAGTGTCTCTGGATGGGGAAAGAGGATTTGATGCGGAATATGATCCTTACAGCAAAGGGGTTCGAAAGCACGAGCAAACAACGGCCTAACTGGGAGGGGGGAAAAGGCCAGAGGGCTCATAAACGGGTGTGAGTTGTCAAAGAAACACGACTGGAGGAGGGTTTTATCCTCCTCAAATCAAGGGGAGGGAAAGCGAAAGGCGGAACGGGACACTTGAGCGCCGATGAAGGAGGGTTAAGAACATAATGCTGCGGGGGTGGACCATTTGAAAACTGGGGGAGGGAAAGTGAACGTACAGATCATTAAGAAGTGTGGGGGGATTTATAAACAACGACAGTACGTTCTACGGGACTAGCGCAGAGGCGGGTCACGGCCGATTTTTGGGGAAAAAGGTCGGGACGCGGCGCGTTTGAGAGCAGTTCAGAGGAAGAAAGGGGGGCGCACCGGCGCGGGAAGGGGGCACGCGAGAAGAAAGCAAATGTTCGTCGAGAGAAGGGGGGCGCTTGCCTGTTGCAATGTAAAAAAAAAATCGAGAACGGCCGAGTTGGTTGGAAAGTTCCAAAGGGATGTGGGTCGGGTTCAGCAAAATGAAAAACCAAGAAGCCTATCAAATGGGCCGCAAAGTGAGGAAACTAATGAACCAACGCCCGTTGCCGCCGGTTTACATGGAGCAGGGTGGACCGCAAGGCGCATTTTGCAGACGGTCATACCGGTGGAAGAAAGGGAAAAAGGAACCCTTCATGATCGGAGTCCGAACCAAGAAAACGTCTCGACCGCTGGATGATCGCGAACTTCCTGGCGGGAAGGGGGATGTGAAAAATTGGCGGAAGCCCAGAATTGGCACCTACACGGGGTTGCAACTTAAGGTATTATTTCGAGGGAAAAACACAGGAGTGAATCTCCAGCCCCTGAAAAAAAACGCCAAAGCGGGCATAAAAAAAAATCTTACCAAGGGGCAGGCGGAATGGTGAAGAAAGGCGGAAAAACGGCGTTGAGGGTTACGTGCTACTGACAAGGAGCGACAACAGCGTTAAAGGGGGGAATTTACTTGGATCCAAACTCTAGGGCCTCCCGGGACCGATCAGGTATGTCCAGAAGTCAGGATAGGGGAGATCGAGTCACCGAGAAGACATACACTCACAAACAAGTGGCAACCAATATTTTTGGCGAAAAAAGAATAGAAGGTGACACACTAGGCAAAGGGAGGAATTCGAATGGGTGGTCCTGCGAATCAACATAACCGGTTATGAACAGGAGTAAGAGTGGAAGGGGCAGTTCCTCGAGCTTCGGATAAAGGGAAACGAAAGGGTGGGAGATCTAGAGGGTCAGGAGGGAGTCAAGGTGGGGATTAATATTGCACAAAAACGATTGGGAGGAAAACTGAAGGAGGGCGGGAACGCCCATGAAGCGCAGAACGGAAAAGAACGAACCATTTTGCGACTTGGCTGGGGGGGAGGGGAGAGGGGGGAGGAGATGGGGTTAAATCTCATAATGACAGTGTCGAAAGGGGGGACCCACTCTCACCGTGTTTGTTAAAACCAATCAGAAACCGAAGGTTCGGTCTATGTGGAGGGCGGGGGGTACGAACTTTTAGAAGGTCGGGTTGAGAAGAGAGAAAAAAGGTACAGAGACCGCGGAATATATAAAATCCCGGAGGAAGCTGACGGACCTGCTCGCTTCTTTGAGGACCTGGAGAATTTGGAGACAGTGAAACTTAGGGAACATGGAAAGACGTATCGTATATATAGTGAAAAAAAAAAAAGAAGGCCGGGAAAAAAAAAGAGACTTAGAAGTATTGTTTATGGGCTCAGAAAAAAAAAAACCGCATTTTGGGTCATGAAGAAATGCCAAAAACTAGAAAAGTGCTATTGGCAAAATATGCAGACCCTGTCGGAGAGGAAAAAAAGATTGTACACATGAGAAAAAAGAACATTAATTCAAAGAAGTAGTCCGAACGAATGGAGTGGGTGTAAGAGAATGAAGGGTGGGTATGGAAGTACCAGGCTGACGGGTTCGTTAGAAGGAGGCAGTCGGATACTCTGGAACATCACCCCAACAAGCCGGAATCGACCAGGGACAAGGGGGTCGGCCGAGAATGACACCCAAAAAAAAACTAATGGACACAAAAGAGAAATCAGGGGCCGGGAGAGTGAGCTTAAAAGGACACGCGGTGGATTTCTGAAAAATCGAAAAGCCCAGAGACCTTTGATCTGTAAGCTCTGCAGAGTTGGGAAGAGGGATCACTCCGGGGGACGCGGGAATGTTCTTCCGTGCAGCGAATCGGGGGGGGGGGGGAAAAATTGTCGAAGAAAAACGTCCAAAGGAGAATAAGGGTGAACGAGCGGATGATCTTCGAACAGCTCTCGAAGCAAGAAGAGAGACAAGTTCCAGTACGGAGATTGAAGGATAAACACCGATTAGGGAGAGAAAAAGCCAATCCCCTGGTGATTAAAAACATTGGCGGGGGGGAAAAAGGGGGGCTTAGGCTTTGAGAGGAGAGAGAGGGATTGGCGCTGGCCTGACTGTAATGCCCAACAAGCACACTCCGCAAAAAAGTTGTGAAAGTGTCCGGCTCTTATATAAGTGAGTTTAGGTGGGACAACTGGGGCCAGCCAGAGGGCTACTCGTAAGGAAAAGACCGGCATGTTAACCACCTAACAGCGCAGATGAACGGCAGGAACAAAAAAGAGTGGGGGACACAGTAGGTTGTGAAATAAGCGGAAGGCGCAATGTTTCAAGAACGACGATAAGGGGGAGAGGGGGGGTGTGAACGTGGAGCCCTTACCAGCAAGCTTACAACGCGTCGTCTGGAGAAGTCAAATGGACAAAGGATGACAGGGAGAAATCGGGATGTTCACTTTCAAAAACTTCGGCAACCGCCAAAAAATTCGAAGGGGAAGTGTCGGTTCGCCGGGCGGCGCCAGATTGGTGAAGGGAAGGAAAGTTGGAGTTTGAAACTTTGACGGGAAAAGAAAGCGGACATCTTCGTCATCGGAAAACACAAAGAGCAAGGAAGGACCACACATCTGTCGTTGCCACGGAGTTGGCTGGGAATCCGCGTCACTGTAAAGAAAAAGAGAAAAAAGATCATCTTTTTGAAACTCGGGATCTGTAGAAAAATTAGTGCCAGATCGATTTCTTGCGCACCAAGGACCCCTTAGGAAGAAATCAGTGGGAACATCTAGAGAAAAAGACAGCGGAGATGGAGTTGGGGCCGGGAGGAAAAGATACAAGGAAAAATGTGAAGGAAGGTTGCTCTCAATTGACGATGGAAAAGAAAGAAAAAGGGGAGATTGAATCCGCGAAGTTTGCGTGGAAGAAAAAAGGGGGGGGTTCGACTCGCCTCTGTAAAAGTGGGCGGGGGTCCCGGCTGAGGAAGAGAAGGAATCGAGAACTGTAGTATGGGATCGAAAAAACGGGGGTGAAGGGTTGGGTCGAAAGTTGAACGGAACAACGCTACGGGGGCATCGGCAAAGGCTAACGGGCGTAAATGAACCCATCTAGAAAGAAATGAGGATGGCAAGGGAATTACATCACAGCGGGAATGCGCGACGTCCGGCCGTGGAAGTCTCTGGAGGGGGGGATTTGGGGGGAGGTTCATCATGGTTTTAGCTTTCTTGTCCACTCGAGAAGGAAAGAGGAATAGGCAAGAAAGGCAAAGAAGCGACACGGAGTCAGTGACACCAATCCTTCTGAGCGTGGGGGAGGGGAATGAATCGCCAGCCAAAGGGAGACCTGCAGAGACTAGCGAAAAATTCCTAAAAGGCGGGTAACGACGGAAGAAATGAACATTACGTAAGGGGCCATTGATTGCGGTCAGCGTTGTTACTGGCCACAAAAAAGCTCAAGAAATGGGGGAGGGAAAGGGTCGCGAACCAGACCATCTGGCAGAGAGAATGTGTCAAAAGCCATCACGAACCACTCACAGGGGGCCACGCAGGTAGGAGGCAAACTGGGGGGAGAAGGGGGACCCGGAAAGGTTCACCATCAGTCACATAAATAAGGGAAAAAGATTTTTTGCGGGGTAGGGCGGAAAAGCATTTCACCAAAAGCGTGCCTTCGATCCGGAAATATATGGGGGGTGGGGACACCATCGGTAATGGGTGAATAGGTATGTAGTCTCAACAACAACCAACAGAGAAGATGAATCGATATAGAGCTGGAAAAGCGGTTCAATACGGTAGAAAACCCCATCGTCTAACGTTCGGGCAACTGGGTGTGACAGGCGTAAAAGAGGGCACGCGATGTAGAAAAAAGCAATCAGAGAACTGGGTAAGGGGAATACCGTGAAGAGACGTGGTGTCCGCTCAATTGAAGAAAGCCTGTTTTGTACGGAAAGTGGGGGTTGGGATCACTACCGGCTAGTTAGTTGAAAGAAAGGAGGTCGGATCAGGATGAGTGAGCGACTCCAGGCGAAGGCTTGGGAAAAGGTTCGTCTGGAAACTGTATGGACGATGAAGGGGAGCACTACAAGAATGGCCGTGCGAAAGATTTAAATTATTAAAATGTAGCAAAAGGGAGGAAAGAAAAGGGCGGGTACAAAAAAGTTTTGGAACGGGGGGACGCCATTTTTGGGGATGGGGTTCTTCATGAGGGAAGGGCCGGAGGAAGTTAGGCGTACGGAAAAGGGCGTCGGTGGGGGGAGGAAAGGGGGGGTTAAAAGGACAATGAGGAAATCCAAAGAGGGGCCGCTAGTTAGTGTATCTTTTGTAAAAGGAAAAAAAGGTTGGGGGGGACAATAAAAATAAGGGAACCAGCAGGGAATATATTAGGGAACTGAGGGGGGACGTTTTGGAAAGGGGGGGAAACCTAGGGGGGGAAAATGTTGGTTTTTGAGAAAACCACAAATTTGATGCCGAAAAAAAGTGCTGCGGCTAAATTCGGTCTCATAATCGTTTACACATGGAAAGAGAGAAAGGACAAGCTGTCTAAGAAAAAAACAAACAACCCGGAAGGGTGAAAATAGGGCGCAGGGTTCCGGACTGGGGCGGGAATTATAACGCAACAAAAAAGGTAAAAACAAAACACACGCGGGGGAGGGGGAAAGAGTAAAAACATAGGCTGAGAAAAACTCTGGAACTTGAGGATATCCTAGGGTGCAGACAGGTGTGGAAGAACGGGGTTATGCTTCGACCGGGGCCAGGGAAACATTGTCAGGAGAAAGTCAGGAAAATTTATTTGCGGGCACGAGGAAAAAAGGGAAACACGCCGTGAAAAGATAAAAAGGGGCCGAACCAATTTTCAATCCACACGTCCACACAAAATCAAGAAAGAGCTCGAAACCAAGTGCACACCAGTAATTAAGGAACGGTTGAGAGGATTTTGTATCGGGAACACATTCGGTGTTCTAGGAGAGATGGGGTGGATGTGCGGGACCCCGTCAGCCTCGCGTAAAGACTCGTAAAAAAAGTCGGTCGTCAAAGAAGGTAAAAAAAAATATGTTGGTTATCGTCTATCGTAACCAGCAAAAAAAAGATCAAGGGACGGAAGGGGTCACTACAAACACAGTACATGGGGGGAGGCAAAGTTCGCGCCAAAATCGTTCGCGCGAACTATGATCGGCCGGTAGTCATACGTTCCAAAGCAAACAATGAGCAGATGACTGTGACCGGGCGGGGAATATAATACCAAGCCATGGGAAGGGTCCCGATTGTCGTCCATCGAACAGTCAGATGTAGGTTGGAAACGCGAAAAGGAGACCTACTTCCACGGACCGAGCGACAATTGTGACGCAATTCGTGGCCGTTCCCGGTCGCAAAGCCAAAAAGGAAAGAGGAATCAGATGGTCGGGAGAACCTAATGGGCAAACAAGAGGGGGGAAAGAAACAAGGCCTTAGAAAAGGACGGTAGACCAGTCACAAAATTCCAGAAAAACGTGGATGGTCCAGTCAACAGACAGCGCGCATGGGAATCTAGAAAAGGGAGAGGGAGCGTACAAACTCTTTGGTGATCAAAAGGGAGAGTGAAGACGAAAAACGGCGACGCCGAGGGGCGTGGGGGGGACACAAATGGTTGATCACATGTTTGAGGTCATGCACACTAAGGAAGTTACCACAAAGAGTCTGGAAAGCGGCCAGTCAGTGAAAAAGGAAACAACGAAATGAAATAACCGCCGGGACTAAAACGGCCTACGAGGAAGAAAGAGTAAAGAGTTTCCGTCGACCAAAGTTGCGCGGGGAGACGTCCACAAAGAGGAAAGGAAGGGACGACATATCTCCCGAGAAGCGGGACAAATGGGGGGGGGAAAAAAGTAAGCGGACTGAGACCAAAGTGGAATTGAGAAAGGAAAAAGGGGGGAACAAGGAGGGGAAACTGGGGGTGGGGAACATGCGAAAAAAAAAGCTTTTCACAACTCGCTCGGAAGGACAAGGGTTACTCGTGCAAAAATGCTCGCAGCTTCACTTATGGAAGAGGAGTGAGGTTCCCACCCAATCGGAAGGAAAGGGGAGAGGAAAGAAAGCAAGGGGGTTGGGGGGGGACGGGAAACTTTGTGCAAGTCGCGGGTGTAGGGTTACAGCATACAGGCCAACATCACGTGGCTTCGAAAGCAAAGAACAAAAACCATAATAAGCCGGTGAATCCGAATAACTCATAATACAGAGGATCGGGATACTAGGGACACTACGCAGAACAGAGTGTGGTTGCAGGAAAACTTACCATCGAAAAAGAAGCGAGAGGGTATCCTCGTCGGGTTTGTATCCTAACAAGGTTAAAAGGGGTCAATTTGGGTTAGAAAATAGTTGTATGAGCGTCACACGAATTAAAAAAACAAAAAAAAAACGGGTTTTGGGGGGAGAACGTTCGAACGGGGAAAGGGCGCCAAGCGCACCGATGTCATTACAAACACCGGGGCGGAAAGAGGAGTAACATACTGTGATAAACAGACACGCTCCAGCCCATGACTAAAGACGTTGGGAGAAAAAAAAGAAAAGAAGGGGGGGAGGGGAACTTTCCGGAGTTTGTGGCGGAGTTTCGGAAATCTAAACACCCAGTGTGCGAGCCTACTAATGGGAGGCGAGGGTGGTGGTACACAATTAACCGAGCCGGCCGGTGTCTCCACGAACCGAGCGAGCAGGGGGACGGAAAGGGAAAGAGGGTTTCGTCGGAGAGGTACAAAAGGGAAGAGGGTGCTTTATGGAAAACGCGACATCCTTCAGGGCGAAGTGAAACAGGAGGGGACGGTTGAGGGGGTGGGAAAGAAAGGCCGGGAAAGGAAGAAAAAGGGTCGTACAGATCCAATGGACTCAAAAGTTACGACACAAAGGAAGAAATGAGAAGCTCTTTTGACGGCAACGAGGTAGTTGCCTGGTCACGTGGGCTGGGGCAAGGGATTAACACCCACTACAAAAGGAGAGGTAGACTCCTTCCAGGAACAGAAAAAAATCGGGCAGAGTCTCAAAGGGGAGAGGGTCAAGTAAACGTCCAGGCGTCGGCAAGAGAAGGGTGGCTCGATAGCAAGACAAGCACACGAAATGGGAAAATGCGTCAAGAAGAGATGGGCATCGTGCTGCCTAGCTCGGGATCTTATTCTCCGGAAGGTTACCGGGTGGTCCGTCGAGCCTAATGGTACCGAGTCACACCGGAACAAACCTTGACATGGGGGATCCCGAAGAGGGAAGAAACGGGCATTAGGTCAGCTGTAAAATATAAATTGAATCCGCCACCGCCACAGAAAAAAAAGGAGCAGAAGAGGAACCCGGACGTGCGCAGGAAGGGGGGGGACGGGGAACGTGAAAGATGGAAAGGATGGAGTTCCATGACGAGAAGTGATCGAAAGCCTATGAGGAGCAAGTCGGTTGATAACAGAGACCGGAAGAAAGGTTGTGTTGGGAAAAAAAGATGCAAGGAGAGAACGGTGGGCAGCAGTCCTGCCAATGAAGGGGTCCTAATAGAGGGTGTGATACTAATCAACAACAACAAATATTGGGGAATAGACAGCTGGATAACCTGCCCTCATTAGGGGGGAGAATGACTGAAAAAAAACAATAAATAACGTTTCCTGTCGGCACCAGGCTCCGGGGTGGTAATGAATATTAACGAAAAAAGCAAAAGAAAGGATCTGACGGGCCGTGGCAACCTCACTTCGGAAGAAGGGAAGACAGGAATACTATAGCGGTAGAAGACACACACGGCAGTCCGGCTGAAAATCGACAAGAGGGAAATTCTCATAAAAACGGGGTGCGAGAGGCGTGTGGCTTATTCAGTCGATTCAAATAGGAGGGGGGGGTGGGAACGCGATATGAAAGGAAGCACGGAGAGAACAGCTCT
>Ga0179593_1248623_pt1 | contig 19198 bp, 22 predicted proteins | sample CZODoug2_1_08_16_FD_185931 | JGI IMG/M metagenome (GOLD analysis project Ga0179593, IMG submission 185931) | Vadose zone soil fungal communities from Angelo Coast Range Reserve, California, USA - CZODoug2_1_08_16fungal (PacBio error correction) | ecosystem: Environmental > Terrestrial > Soil >...
CAAAGGAACCCGGTAAAACTCCCCGGGACCCTATTGGCGAGGCATCACCATGGGTCTACCGCTATGCTTCGTACGTCAGACTCTCAAATGTTGGAAAAGGGGAAATCCAAAGCCTTTACGGGAAAAAAAGAAAAATAAAAAAGAAGAAATGATCCGGGGGACGGCGAGAAAGACAAAGGGAGCTACCACACCCCAGAACTTAAGTAGAGGGATTCCGTAAGGGGTTGGAGCGCAGGGGAGAACACGACTTTAGGGGGAATGTGAATTGGGTCTATCACCTATTTAAAATGGTTGTAAATAGTGGAAGTGGCGACGATGGGGGGGGAACGAATCTCTGTAAAATCTTGGAGCCTGACCGTCAGGAAATGAATGAACAAGCCTGAGAAAAAAGGATACAGAGTAAATTCCTTTAGTGCGAACGGAGTGAGGCGAGGAGAGAAGAGACCTAAAACGGACGTACGAGTACTACGAAAAATAGGGCGGGAAAAAAAAAGTTCAACGCACCAAATAAATGACCCAAGACCAAAAGGGATCCAAACGTAATAAGTTAAAGAGAAGAAAGTGGAAAAAGACAAGACGCGAAGGGCGGAATCAAGGTTCACGTGGCACAACAGATACCAGTAGAGTCTGGAAAAAAAAAAAATGGGGGAAGAGCGGGGTCTTCTACGGGGCTAGCTGTGGAAGAACAAGGGGGTCCTCTTCTTTAAAATCACGAGAAAACTCCGCAGAAGTGTGGCAGAGATAAGGCACAGAAGCAAGGGTATTGGGATCACAACGGCGTACGCTATACCGCACAATCCTAGCGGGGGGGGTACCCGGGGGGGGTTGTGCCGAAAAAATGGGTGAGTGCCTCGAGAAAAAAAAAAATTAAGAAAAGAGGCTAGACAACCCTTAAAGAAGAAAGAAAGGTATCACAGGAGGGAGGGACATCTGACAACCCGGAAAAGGTTTAATATGGGAAAGTGGTCGGGTGGGATGGGTGTCTAGAACGTTTTCACGTTTGAGGAAAAATGGCCCAGCCTGCGCTGGGGAGGCGTCGTCTTAAATTTCCAAAAGAGTGGGACGCCTGTCCGAGATGTTGGTGAAAAAGGGGTGTGCAAAGCGGTAAAACGCCTCCGAAAAAAGAGGGGTCCATCCGCGGTTTCGGATGTCTACGAAGAATAATCGAGCAAATAGATCTGGTAAAGCTGACAGGTGAGAAAAAAATCAGGAGGGAGAAGACTCGCTGCCGGGAGGGGGAAGACGAAGACAGTGTCGAGTTTCGCGAGTGTTGGGGTCCCCGAAGGCGATATCTGCGCGGAAACCAAGAAAAAGTTACCGGAGGTTCAGGATGGAAATCGGAGATCCCACGCTTGCAATCATAGGAAGACGGCGAGGGAGTCAAATCCATCTGAGAGACCACAAGCAGGGGACAGCTCCCGATTCCGGCTCAATGGCTGACCGAATGCCACCATGAAAAGAGCTGAAGATAACTGAACCGCAAATGCTTCAAACCAAAGCCAGGGATGGGCCACTATTTCGGAAGACAGCTGTGTTAAGCAGACTGGGGCAGCCGGAATTAGGGTGTCGAAATAACTCGATGGACGCGACGAAATGTATTGGGTAGAAAGGACGGCGCGAGCGGAAAGAGTGCTTGAAGAGGGCTGCATCACCCAGAGGCAGGCGCAATTTTTGAAGAGGCCTCCGTATATCGCAGGGGGGAGCAGATTCCTCGACGTGCAGGGGATCTGGAAGTACAATGGGGCAACTCTGCGCTCGCCAAACAAAAAAAAACAGAGAAGGCAGGGACAAGCCTCCGAGAAAATTGAAACGCAGTCAGAAAAGATTGGGAATCGAGGGAAAAACTAGGCTGGAGCTCTTCATGGAGGTCGGCGAATTCACCATGAAGATAAGAACTAGGGGAAAAAATGCGCCGAAAGGACAACACCTCTTTAACAGCTTTTTAAGGAGCCTCAGGGGAACGCACGAAAGAAAAAGGAAAAAAAGAAGTGAGCTTCAAGGAAAGGAGGCCAAAACATCGGGAACCAAAGGGACTGCGTCGAAAATGAGCGACAAGTCAGGCCGGCGTTCGTGGCTGGTAAGGCGCAACGGCTGTCGCAACAGCCCAAAGGAGGTAAGTTGAGGGTCATCGTCGGGAGAAAGATCCGCCGCATAGGGACTACGGCTACGAGGCAAGGCGAAAGAAACTGCACCGATGAAAAAGAGTGGCTCAGGCAGGAAGAAGGAGGTGGTGAAAAGCCTGCAAAGAGCGCCCGCATCCTCTCAAAAAAAACAGGAGATTATTAAAAGAAAAGAGGCTCAGATGCATGATGGGGTCACCACCAATTCAAGGGAAAAGGAAATAAAGTGGGTCATCGGCTTCTAGAGGTCGGGATAGAATTATTCAGAGGTAAGCAGCAGAGGCTGGACAGCGGAGATGGGGAGACGCTTAGAAGGAAAGGAACCTACGTCTTAGTGTGGAGACTCAGAGGAAAAAGAACATCGCGCGGCAGACTGTTCTGCCTGTGTTTTTGCGACGAAGCGGGAGCCCGGGTGGAAGCTAAGCAACCTTAGAGAGAATTAGAGCATACTCCGATTTCGCGACAAACAAAAAACTCGAGGCGCTTAACGCACGGGCAAAGCTTCTTTGACCGGGAGGTGGGGGCCTTTCGTCAGCAGAGGGCAAGGGAGGTTCTGGAGCAGCTCAGGGGAACATGAAATCCAGAATAGCTAGGTTAGAATAGTGGGGACAAAAAATGGCCCAATCTCTCTTACTTTCGGTTGCAAATCATGGCGCTGGCTGAAGGGGAAAAGGCACCGGAAGCCTGGGCGAGGCGGGGGAGAGCGAGATGAGGGAGGAGGACGAGAAAAGGACGTCAGAGGAAAAGAGGGCTAGGTAGATATTACCAAGAAAGGAAAACCTGATGATCATGGGTAGAGGAGCATTTTGAAAAAGCTCGCGAGGGGGAAGTGAGTGAAAAAAAAGAAAGAGGAGAGGGCACTGATGGAGGGCAAACCATAATGGGTCGGAAGGTCCAAGGTAGTCTTGAAAACAGGTTGTCGGTTGGAAAGCGGACTCTGTCTTCCTAAAAACTGGCGTTGGTGGCCAGGGTGGGAGCATTTTGACGGAAGGGAACGGAGGACCGCAACCAAAAAAAATAAAATTACCCAAAAAAAAGAAAAACGGAGCCTGGATTGGCATGCAAGAAAGGGTCTAGCCGGAGCACGCGGCGTGGGAGTATGTGGGAGAACAAACAGAATGGATTTCGGCACGCGCCCGATAAGGCGGCTGAAAACTGAGGGGGGGGTATACGAGAAGAGAAAGAAGGGTAACCTTCAAAACATGTCCTTTGAAAGAGAAAAAAGGAACAACCGTTACAAAACACGCAGACAGAGGGATGGCAAAATGCACTCTGGAAGAGTATTAAAGTTCAAACGCTAATGAAAGGAGCCGCATGGCCAGCCTTGGGAAAGCAATCGGAGGAGAGGGAGATGGGAAAGCTGCTCTAATCCGAAAACTGGAGACGGGGATCAAACAGCGAAGAAAGGGGGCGCAACCGCTTGGGGGGCACATACAATCGATTAGCAGAAACTAGAATCACTGAAAAAATGTTACTAGGAAAAACCAGCGCACGGCAGGAGGAAAGAAAGGGAAGGAGAAAAACGAAGACGGTTAATACCCATACACAAAAGACACCGGACATAAGGGTTAGAAATGTTCCTGAATTGAAGAGAACCGCAAGGATTCGTCATGAGAGGAAAAGTACCCCGGGAGGATATGGGTGGAAGGGGGGGCTTAGGGGTCGGATTAGCTTCAACCATTGGTAAGGATGGCAAAGGCAAGGAAAACCCGATGGGCAGGGTTCGGGTATAAGGAGTGACGCGTGGGAAGAAAAGGGAAATACACTTTCCTTATGTGAAGGCATAAAACAGGTAGAGGAGCCGTCACCTTTATCTTAGGGGCAAGAAGAGCGCTAGGTGGAGTCCAGCGTCGGAAAGGGGGGAAAGGAGTAGAAAACGCGAACCAGGTGGACAAAAACTTACGGGGGGGCATTGGTTGTTGGGGGAACTTTAACAATTGATTCGAAACTGGGAAAGGAAGGGAAAAGATGAAGTAGTTACTTCTTAAAAGGGGTTTGGAGAAAAGTTGGAAGGAGGAAGAGGGGTCGGAGTCCGGATTTTTGTATAACGAGATAAACAACGAATTTACTAGCTAGGGCCCAAGAAGTGGTGATGTAGACAAAAAAACTAGACGCGTACGTTCGCACTACCAAGAAAGATGGAGTAGAAAAAGTTTGGAGGAGGGGGATAACACGACAAAATCTTCTTCCGAGAGAAAGGGGGGGGATGGATGCCAAAGGGTTTCAACATTGGGAAAACATCGGGCTCAGCTACCGGGAACCAACGTTGGATCGGGAGGACCTTCAACCACGCCAGGAGGAGAGTGGGGAAAGATACTATAAATGTTGTAAGGAAGAAAAATCGCAGAGAACTTGGTGTGGGGTAAGTGGATTCGCTCCAACGGAGGTATACAACTGCAGTTATGGCGTGGGTTTTTCCAAGGGGAAAGGCTTCCTTTCTTGAGGGAAAGGGAGAAGAGGAGGGATAGGAGAAGTCCTTAAGGGAGAAAGAAAATTCAAGAGGGGAAGGGCCTTCCAGCCATCATGTGGTTGGGACTGTTTCCGGGGGGGAGACGACTCAAACAACAAACAAAAGGAGGATATAGATAAAGTCCGAAAAAAATCACCCTAAAAAAGGGGCGGGTAAGTCTCAAAAAAGGGAAGTTCGACGAAGAGAAGGACGGGTCGAAGTCAAAAAGAGAGGGGGTCACGCACGCCCGGAGAATTTCTGAAGAAAAAAGACGCAAATCACTGGGGGAAACCTACGGAGCGACAGACATCTGTACTACACAACATCGGGGGCGATGGGCGTCAGGAAAGGAGGATCGAGAGTCTACATATCCGGGAAAAAAGGAGGGGATGTGAAGCAACGATCAAAGAAAAGGTTTGTTTCGAGGAGGAGGGAGACATGGTTGCCAATCCAGGGAACAATGGACAGGACCATTTCTATCGGAAGGAAGGATCTGGGCCAAGTGGAGCTCGGATCAAAAAGAGGAAGCAAAGGGGACTTTTAGTGAGACAAAGGGACGGAAACGCACTAGGTATAGTAGGCCGAAGAAAATAGGGTCCTCTACGACGAAAGGAATGGATCGTGCTTCATTCAATAAAAAAACCGGGAGGAAAACCACAGAGGGAGGAAGCCTAAATGGAAATTGGGTCAAAAAACCCAGGTACCAGGACGATCATTTCCTGTGGGGAGGCCTCTCGAAAGTCAAGGGGTTCAAAGTGGAAAAAAAAATCACCAAAAAGGGAAGGGGGAAGGGAAAAAATGTGGTTTAATAGCGGGGGGAGAAAGGGCTGTGCAGGGGACCCAAAGAGCAGTCAGGTTGAAAACAGAACACAAAAGGAAATTCTCCGGAAGTTGGGCAGGCTCTACGCCAATAGGGGGGGAGGAAATAGAAAAGCGTACCATGAGAAAGGGACAAGAAAGAAATGGTTAAAAGCGCATACGTAGGGGTGGAATTCCAACTGTTAGCAATCAAAAAAATCAAAGAACAACCGCTCACTAAGAGACACGCACACCGGGGAGGGGTCCTCTCAAGGCAAGAAGGGTGAGAGGGGAATATAACACCGGGACCAGGGGGGGAAACTTATGGGGCCAGGGCTCTTTTGGAGGTTTGAAAGGAACTTGTTTCAGAAGTCGTGAGTCGTCGAACGGGGGGCAGAGGTCCGCCGTGCGGGCATTTGGGGGGCGGAAGACGAAAAGATGGAAGGGAAGAGGGAACGTTCTCCGCATTCAAGAGAGGGGGGGGGGGTAAAATTTTTAATAAAGTAATGCCGCCTCCAAGTGGGAAATCCAGCCTCGAGAAGTTTAAAAGTCGGGAGTACTCTAAGCTCAGGGAAAATGCAGAGGGCGAGCCATCGATTAGGCGTCAAAAAGGACAAGACGGGGGAGGAGAAGGAGTTAGAAGACACGCGAAAGAGGGGGAAGACTCATCAGTGGCGAGCGAAGGGGTTTGCCCAGAAAAAGGGGACTATTCTCGTAATCTCAGCCCAATTAATAATTAATTGACTGGGAGGGAGGATGGCGGATCGAATAGAAAAGCATTGGCAAGTGCCGAATGGATCGGTCGCGGCGGGAAAGGACATCTTATTGGAAAAAATAAGAACAACTCTACCGCTGAGCTCCTAGGGGACCATGTTAGGGGGGCAGAATGAAAAATGAGTCGGCTAGAGAAGAGTAAGGACCGCAAAATGCGAAAAAAAACGGGCCCAACGCCAGTATTCTACAAGGAGGTGTCAGAGTCCGCCTCACTAGGGTTTGGAAAAGACTACCTGCCTAAGCGAAAGTGCACTGGGGGTAGACGGAAAATCGATGCACAAGTTCGGAAAGCCAAATGTATTTTTCGTCCTTCGGCGCGAGCGAAAAAAGATGCTTGAGCTAAAAGCGAAAAGAAAGTTGGGGGAAGCTGGCCGTCAGGGGATAGCCGAGCAAGAGGGGCCGCGAGTAGAAAGGGGACGAAAAGCACCTTTGCACATGACTAGGAGGTCTTCTCCCCGACGCTCAGGGGAGGCCTGTCAATGAGATTTCCAGAGGCACAGAGTGAAGAAAAAAGGGGACAGCGCGATTGGGAGAGAGGGCCACACTCTGACTGAGAGTTTAAATGGGAGTGAGAGAATTCCCAAGGAGAAAGGGATATGGAGAATATTCTGGACAAGGGTAAGAAAACTCCCGCGGGAAAAAGAGCTTGGGGCGAGCTAATCGCTCGGGGGGGGGGTTTTTCCAAAACCCAAGTGGGTGGGTGTCCGGGAGGAAGCTCTCACTAAGTAAGTCGATGCATGGGAATAGGCCAACTAGGATCCCACGCAGTAGGGAGAAAAAACAAAGCTCAGCAAAAGATGAAGCTCTTGAGGCTTGGCTGGGGGGGAACTTCTCCAAACGGGAGGTCTCAAACTAAGGAAGGGTCAGGGGGGCAGTCAGGAGGCAGAGAGTTTAAGAATGCCGCCAGAATCTACGTGAGGGACAGCAGAGAAGTCGGTATCGACTCTCACGGAGCAAGGGAAGATTTGATAGGGGGATAAAGGCAGGGTGTTGGGAAAACAAGCCTGCAAACTCCCTTCAAAGATCGACGCAACAACACTATTGAAGTAGAAAGAGAGAAGTGGTCGTCCGCTGATTCTGGGTAACCACCTCCTTGAGCCTGGACAGGTAAATCGCTTTCATACGGCCGCGCGTCTATGATTATGTCTCAGTGGGAAAAGAAGGAAATGCGTCGCATAGAGTGGAAGACAGGTCCATGAGAAAACGGAAAAGAAGGGGGCTTAGGGGGTTCTAGAGCCGTGGCGCATTACAAAAAAAAGACGGAGAGACAACTTGTCTGAGAATGGTTGGGGGAAGACGAAGCGGGATCCCTCTGGGTGGACTCCTCGCACTGAGAAAAATTGATAGAAGACGGCAGAGGTTCGCAAGAAACAAGAGAGGCAGAGGATCTCTAAAATGAAAATGCATTGCCCGGGATGGGACTTCGGCAAGCAAAGGACGAAGTTCAGGGAGCGAAAAGGGAAAAGGAGCCGACTCCATGAGAGCTCAGAAGTGTTGTAAAAACGAGGAGACAGAGTCTGAGGAACGGGGGAGGGGGTCAATCTTTCATGTCGTAATGGAAGGACGAAAGGGGGCCTTATAGAGGAGTGGAGAGCGGGGAAGGAGGAAGGGCAATGTGCGGAAGGAAAGAGCCGACGGGTCGAGGAGATCAACTAGGAGGGGGAGACCTAAGTCATCGGAAAAACGAGGGGAAATCTCTTCTTGGAGATAGAAATCAGGCATCTGTGGGGGGACGCTAGAGACTTTAAAATACAAGGCTCAGGGGAATCAAAGGATTTGATGGGAAAAAACCATATTTCGAGGCGAAATTTATTCTGCACAAACAAGGCATGGGTCTGAAAGGTCACCGAGAAAAAATCGGGAGAAGGCAAGGGAGGGTTAACCGGGTTTGTAAGTTTTGTCTTAAGAACGCGGAGAGAATAAGGAAAGGGGCTGATGCAGAACTGTCTCCGGAAAACGGGAGCTTTGAAAGTGGGCGGAATTGAATTGGATTTGGGAGGTGTTTGAAACGTCCAGGGCAAGAGGACTTCTGCACTTGCACTGAAAACTGTGTGGATTGCGAAGCAAAAAACGAAAAACATCAAGGAAGAAGGTGGCGCCCTTCGAGGAAGCCTAGATAGCCTCTCTTAAAAAATGAAGGGAAAAAGACCCTGCTGAGGGGAGAACGAGTGAGAGGAGTATACAGAAGGAGATGAGCTCAGTTCCAGCTGGTCAGAAGAGGTCTCAGAAAAGATTTCAACACGAGGAAAGCTAAAAAAGAAAAGGAGAGAAGATGGATCCCACTCTGGAGGAGGCGACTTACCAGGCGGGCAAAAGAAAGTTAACCAGAATATTAGGAAATTCACTGCGAGCATCAGGAAATGCAATTGGGGTTGAAGAGACGCCTCAATCGGCCACGAGGAGAACCCCGTCAGCGAAGGGAAAACGATTAAAATCTTCCCAGAGACACCTCCAAAAAAAGAGACCAAAAGGACCATAATAAACATCCAGGGGAGAATGCCGCTCCCCGGGCTGAGCTGCAGGAGTAGACTTAAAAGGCGTCGGTGAGTAGTAGGTTGAGGGGGGTTTGTCGCGAGGCTCACAGGTTGAAAAAAGACGGGTTATCCCTAACTCACTCTTCATTTGTCGTTCATAAATCGTAAGGTGTAGATGTTAAACCAGGGAACGTATTGGGGAGGGAGAAACCCAGAGGCGGAGCCTGTCAAGGGATCGTGAGTTGCAAGAAATCAAGTACGCAAGAGTGTGCGGCAAATCTATCCAGTAAGGGAAAGAGGAAAGCCACGATATGACGAGGTGAGAAGATCCTTACTGTTGAATGGGGGGGGGGGGGGGCCCACTGGAAAAAAGGAGGGGATTCGAAAGAGGCGCGAGGGTGGTCAAACTGGGAATGCTCTCGTAAAAGGAGGCAGGGGTGGATCCCAGGGGGAGTAAAGGATGGAGATTTGGGTCGGCAGCCGGACTTTTTGTAATTGGGGGCAAGGAGCAAGCCTCCAAGGATGTAGGAAGTCTAAAGTCGGGGTCTAAGAGAAGCGCGAAGAGTAAGTGCGCAATAGAAAAGAAAGATTGCGTCGAATTTGGAGAAGGGCAGCAAAGGGCAAGATTCTCCGATATGAGGGGGACATTGATTCAAGTTTACAGATTGCGAACACAGGGAACGCGCAGCCAAAAAGATGGGCAGTTAAATCGGGAGCGACCGTGAAATACACGCACGGACGTGCGGTAGGGAAAGAAGGAGAAAGAGGTGAAAGGGGACGAATCCCGCATAGCGGGGGTTTTTTAGCGAATTTGTATCGCGAAAAGAAAGTATCCACTTCAGTGAGAGGAGGTTTTTCAAAAAGGCGGCCGGGCGTGACGAGGAAAGAAAAGGTGAGAGTCTGATCGTCGCATCCTTAGCGGTCAAAGAAGATTGGGGGCTGGACCACCCGCGGTCAGTGTGGTTGGAATGGGTCATTGGGGAGCTTCAGACAAGCAAACAACGTGGTATTGATCCAAATGACAAAAAGAGTACAAAGACCTGAAACAGGGCTGGAGGGGACTCACAAGAGAATTCTCGACGCGAAGGAAGGCGACGATCGACTCCATGTTCAAAAAAATAAAGAAAGCCCGTAATCCTTTAGTAAAAAAAATACTCCACAACTGCCAAACAAAATGAAAAAGCAAGAGGAGGACAACACCATCGATAGGAGGGAAATTGCCGTCCGTAAGGATGTATCCGCGCTCCAAAAGCAAAAGAGTGTGATGTTAGAGAACCCCGAGGTAAAAACGTGGTAGCATCATGGTGCGCTGGCGACAGTGGGGGGTCGACAATCCTCGGAGAGTGGCATCCATGTCAGTTCCGATCGGCCGGGGGGAGAAGAGGACTTGACGGGGACCGCTCCAAAGGCGAAGGAATAATGCTTGGAGCGCACGAACGGCGCGCGGGATCGAAGAAAAAAAAGGATCAAGACGGGTCCTCTAAGACTTAAATAATGAGGCGGGGATCACATAGTGCAATACAACACAAATTAACTAAAACAATAACGGAACTTCGGCCCGTCCTTACAAAAGGGATGCCACCCGGAATGATTTGACAGACTAAGGTGTGGAAATCAGCGCGCACGAACGATCAAGTGGAACGTGGCACAACAAAAGAACCATAAGGATTTTGAAAAGGGTGAGAGGGGAGGACTAATTTCCTTTAGAGAAGGGAGACCAACTAATGAAGCTGCTTGAAACGCACTGTCAAACAGGCTCCGAAGAAAGGTGGCATGCTCGAGACAAATACGGCAAGGGGGAGTACATACATCTAACAGTCTAACGAAGGAGAAAAAAGCAAAGCCGAGGGCTTCGGGAAAACGCATAAGGCCTTTTTGGACCATAGCACGAGGGGCGGAAAAAAAGCTCAATAAAAGACGCCCAAAAAGGGAGTGTCCTCTCCCGGCCGAATAAAAAAGGGTAGCGGGGACGGGACGGACCCCGGAAAAGGTGGTGGAAACTTATTTGGAAAGTCTCTTTTTGGATGGTGTATAAGTTTTTCACATCGGTGCAACGTAGGGGCGTTCAGGTCGTGGGGCGGGACGGGGGGGGGGGACAGAAGAAGTGCGCTTTGAGGGAGTCAGAGTAAAGTGAGTGCCTGCTGCGAGAAGTTCAAAACGCTCGAATTGGGGGATGGTGCCAACGGGGAATTCTCCTCAGAAGAAGTTGGGAAGAAGAACGGGAGGGGGAGTACGGCGGAATCGTCATAAAGGCAGACGTTCGAGAAAAATCATGCTGGGAAAACCCATCTGGCAATTCGCGAAAAGTAAAAAAAAAGAAAGCGCTGCCGGGCCTCAGCAGTGGTCTAGTGCCGAGCAGTTGTTTGGTCAAAGAAAGGATAGGGCGGAAATTCGTCAGGAGAACAGTAATCGTACGGTGACCCCTTCTGCGTGGCGATCTGGAACATATTGAACAGCAGGGAAAATGGCCGCAAGGCGAGGGAGCGGAAAGACAAATCCATCAAAATATAACGAAAAACCCCCTCATTGCAACGCTCACTCTGGACAAAAAATTGGATGGCCCGAGCACAGGATTCGGCTAGCGTCACACGAGTCACCTTCCCGCAAAGGCTAAAAAAACAGACCAACTCGGGGGAATGGGAGAAACGAGGTAGAGGGGGCGAAATCCTACTGTGTGAAGCCAACAAGACCTTGAAGGCCTCGCATTCTGGGGTCCGAAAATCTCATGGAAAGGGACAAAGCCGGTATTGGTTTTCCTCCTGATGGAATACGCCAACAAGGACTGGCTTGATAGCGTAGCGCCCAGAGCGCTCAGTTGTGCCAGGAGGGGAAAACTTAGAACGACGAGTCATATCCGAACGTCGGGGCGCTGGTCCTCAAGCAAACTTGCACTGGGCCAAAACTCAAAAGAGCCAACAGACTCGAAAGACGGCTTGGAACGGCGGCGAAGGACAATAAGAAGAGCAAGAGGTGAAACGCAAGTCAGCGCGGAGTTGGGATAAGGGATTGAAAACCCAATCTTCTGAAGATCTTCAAAAAGATTCGCGAGCAAACAGGGTCAAGCTTCGGGACAGATGCTGCCGGTAAGGCCCGTAAAAGGAAGAGGTGCGACACGCCAGTGATGTAAAGCGAGATCACGTGTCTACTTGGGAAGCCAAGGAGAATGAGGCCACATCGTGTATCCCGAGTCTCGAAAAACAAGGACTCAAAAGTCGGGGACCGCTTCGCTGGACACGTGAAGGGTGGATTGTAACCGGACAAAGTCTGACTAACAAGAGAAGCCGTAGGTCATTTGGCCGTCAGGGGAAAAGGAGGGGTACATCTCGTCAGAAGAATCATCTGCGCTTTGACGAGGCATAAGGCCATTCGGACGGAAGAAGTCCTAGTGAACGGAATTTCGAGGCAGGAAGAAGGAGGTGGTGACACCTAACAAGCTCCCTTCACTGAGACTCACCACCAAACAACAGGAGAGAGAGAGCATGGGCAGCTCTGGCAGCTTGGGAACAAAACTCAGAGGGAAGAATGGCCGAAAAATACGAGGTTCCAAAGCTTCAAAAGAGCGTCGGATACCTAGGCCTCTTAAAGCTCATGGCTGAGGCACGGAAAAAAAAGGGAAAAATCTTATAAGGTAGCCAATTACAGTCGAGGTGGCGACACCGTAGGCCAGCCAAGAACGGCACAGCGTTCCAGAAAACTTGGATGAGCAGTTTTTGGGAGACGAAAAAAAGGAAAGCCCGATGTTTTGAAATCAGATCCTGGAGCGCAGGGGAGCGCGCCGATTGTTAAAGCGACCGAGAGGCGCTGCGATGAGAAAAGATGAAGTGGACCTAGGAAAGTGGGGCCTTTGACTCAGCATCTGGCCGAAGAAAAATTGGGCATCTTCATGGTGAATTAGCCAATCCATTGAAGAGCTCAAAGAATAGTGGGGGACCGGAGACAAACGCAAGGGACAGGGTAGTAAAGAAATGGTCACTGGCGGGGGAAATGCCGACGAAGAGCTTCTTGGTCAGAGCTAATAGAAGTGCAAGTTCTGGAGACATCGCGAGTCTGAGTACTTCTGGTAGGGGAACCTAAGACAAAAAACTTATCTCTCTTGGATATCAGGCTCGTTGGTCGACGCTAGAGCCGAAGAAAAGTACCGTATTTCAGAGGGGCATCTAGTTGAAGGCTACAACATAATTTCGATGACGCCAAGTTTCTTCACCAGGCGGGAGTAATTAGGACGACCATCGTTTAATAGTCAAACGTTTGCAAGGGTGAATTTGGTGAATTTAATGGCTTCAATCTTACAGAATCCTTGTGCATGCGGCAGAACGGGCGCCGGGTTCTCCACGAAAGGGGGGAGGGTTGTGAGTAATTCATATGGAGTTGACGTCCTCCCCGAAAAGACTGAAACTGGGCAAAATGCGGTGGTGTATTTAAGATTCATAAACAAACTTACCTTCATTATACTGGGCCGCACTGCGATTTCAGGAAAGATATCATCTCGGGGACAAAAAACAAGGAACGGAAGAAATGAAGTCTGGCAAAAGAGGGGGGGCAGCAGGTCGTTCTCCGAAGGACGAAACATGGCACTGGGGAATCATTTCGATGGCTAAGGGGAATATGGGTAAAAACCTGCTAAATCGAACTCGCATATTGAGACCAATCGGCGTAAGAGGGCGCAGTTGACAAGAGGGCACAAGTTAACCAACATCTCTACAGAGGGGAAAACGCTCGCATAAAAATTAGGTAAAATGACTTCCTCCAACCACTTGCGAGAAACACCCGTCGCGAACGAAACGAGAAAAGGGGGGAACTACACCAACAAAAAAAGAGACAAGGACATAATTAAACATGGGCAGTGTCAGGAAGTCCGCTACCCTGCTGATGCTCAGAGAGGACACTTAACCGGCAAAATTTCCAAAAGTTAGGGTAGGCGGGTGCTTATTTTGGAGGGAGAGGAGAACCATGTGGTTCAACGACGGTAAAACACCGAACGCCAGAGTGGACCTTGGCAGTGGAAGATCAGGCGGTGGTATATGGAGCCCTTGCCGTATTGGGGCGTAGAGAAGGCACCCTTCTGTCGAGCATGGCCTGGATCGTGTTTCAAAGAAGAGGGCAAAGTTTGGCGTCCCAATCTCAGGGGCAGCAGATCAATTCCAAAACATTTGGGGTCAAAAAATCCTGACGGGTGATGGTGTTGGTCCACTAAAAGGAATGGGGAGTCCGGCGCAGGATGGGCCAACCTGGGAATGCAATTCTGTACCTGCTTCCGGGTGGTGGGTGCAACCCTTTTGGAACTTATTGGGAGGACTCCGAGGTTTATTGCAAGTAGCAAAAGCAAGGAGGGTAAAGGAAGTCAGGGAACCACGTCCTTTGGAGGTCTTGATATCCTCGCGCGGAAGGCATAAAGTGCGCCCTCCCCCTTACGTCAAGGGTGGGAGGTCGAAACGGGCCAGATCGTAGGGACGATAGGAAATGGAAATGGGATGCAAGATTTTTCAAGAGAGGGCGACACATACGTGCAGCGCCCACAGAGGGAACCGTAATCGGGAACTGAAACCTCCCAAACTAGCGTTGAGACGCGATAAATATTTTACTTACTGAGCAAGCATATCCGAGGGGGGGGGAGACCTCATTGGTAGTCGAGAAGAGTAGCCACGGCAGTGATTGCGGGGTTTGTGCCGAAAGGCGTCCGGACTGTTACGTGAAAATTGAGGATTAGAAGTCGTCGACCGAACTTCACTTGGTCGAGAAATTCCCTATTTGGGGCCTTCCAGCCCTCGGCAGGGGGGGGAGTAGTTCCCTTGGAGAAGGGAGAATAACAACAAAAAAGAGGAGAGGAAAGAAGATATAGAAAAGTAAAACTCACCCTTCCCTGTGCTGAGAACGAATGAGGGCAGTCGAAGGAAGGGCGCGATAAGACATACTAAAGGTGTAAAAGTCACGCCCGGGAAGACTTGAGGAAAAAAAAAATACAGGGCCATCACTGGGAATTGGAGTACTTCGACGGGCGAATACAACGTAAAAACCCGTATGGTGCGGTATTTCGTACAAATATTTTCTCGCGTCGGAGTCCATACCGCACGCAACGGCGGAAGGGGAAGGTCTCGCACGATTTAAACGATTGTTACATTGGCGCTGGGGCAGACGCTTGGTCCGCAATCAATGAAAATAGCATAAGAACCAGGCCGAGAGGACGAGATCTTGACCAGGGGAGATCGAACATCGGAAGAAAAGAGCTTAGTGCGCAAGACCGGCGGGGGTGAAATCAAGGCAGACCTACAAAACTGGACCAGGACTACTCATCTGGCTCATATTGCAAGAAAAGCGCCGGAGTACACCAACAAGGACGGCAAACTAATCAGGACAAATGGGACAAGAAACAAAGAAGGCCGCAGCATTCCCAGGAAATCCTCGCGAAAGTCGTAAAACCGTTTCACTGGCCAGACGAAACATCGCCATTGACGCTTTAAAAAATGTTGGGTGAAAGCGTGGCGAGAAGTTCCTGGAATAGCTGGGACGCCCACTAGGTGACTCTGAGGGGAAACTCGAAGAATCCAGGCCATTGCTCAGAAGAATTTCCGGAGCTATCTCACCAATCGGAGGTAAGTTTATCTAAAACGCTACTCTTCTAACGCCAATGACCCGGAGGTGACTTGACCGGGCGGAAGAACGTGAGGGGCCAAATGTGAGCCTCTCGAAAAAATCGACACCGGCGAGACGAGGAAACCCAAGGTACTGTCGCTGAAGAATCAGGGAGAGGAAGGAAACAACGGCCATGTTTTGAATGAGGGGAAAACGGTGGTCAACCTATTTTGGGGGTGAGGAGGAACGTTTGACATTCAGAAATGGAAGGACGGAACGGTGTTGTATAATCCAGCCAACGTGGAGTTCTTCCTCTTAACATTAACAGGCTGTTCAAAAACTCTGGACGAATGTTGTAAAGGTGGACCAACGTAGTGCGCAGTAGAGAAGGTGGGGAAGTAAGAAAAGGGAAGTGGGTCGGTACGCGAAGCGCCTCCATGAAAGGGGGCGTTCGAAGCATCGGGGCTTCCCCAAGCTGGTCAAGGCTGGAAGAGCGCTTCAATCAAAAAATTCCGCGGACGCACAGGCATCTTTCGCGCGGGTTTGTGGGAAAGGGAAGAGAAGAATCTCAGGAGAAGGAGACAAGTAATACTGAAGGTTACAGGATTTCGGATGGAGAAAGCTTCTATCCACAGCAGTGGGACAATTTCCAACTTCTCAAGTGTCAAAAAGCTTAATGAAAAAGCAAAATACTTCACGCTCCCCTCTTGATAATCCAGTCGGAAACAGGAAAAGGGATTCGGCCTCGCTGCAGCAGGGTAAAAAAAGGACCAACGAAAAGGCGCCACCAGGCCCGGCCACTTTACTACCAGAACAAAAACGTTCGCGGTCAATCCGCAAGCCTGTGTGAGACGAAACTTTCCGATAGGGATGGGGGGACCGCATAAAACCTCGAGCACAGCAGCCGGTCTGTGTCCAAACAGGGCATTCTAGCGAAGAAAAAATCGACATAAAAAGAGGGCTCAGGTGGGTTGACCGCGGGCCACAAGGTAAGACGAACATATCTCCTACGCGGGGCGCTGTCCGCAAGCATCCGTCACTCTGACTGCGCTCGCCAAGGCCTCGCAAAGTCGGCGGCTGCACTTCAAAGCAAACAACGCAAAGGTTCGCAGATTTGGAGGGGAGGGACAACCATATCTGAGCGCAGGCAAGGGAGGAGGCAAAAAAATTCAACACCAGGGAAAACGAGCAGAAAGTTAGCCATATCAGGCCGAAGGCCAACTCAAGATGTCAAAGGCAGCGGGTGGAAAGAATCGCAATTTGAAGAAAACTGCTCGTATCTCTATTGAGCGTGAACAGGAGAATGGAGGAAAAAAAATCGGGAAAATCCCGCTTCGTTCCAACACAGGCTCAAGAAAGTCAAAGTAAAACCGCGCGCTGCAAAGCCGGGAGGCTTTTCTGGTCTTCACTCGGAGAAAGGGCAGGGAAACCCCAAGAAGTAGTGTGGAATTTTGCTAGAGTCAGCTTAATTTTCCATCAAGAAGAAGCCTATGAAGAGAGAGGTAAATCCGAGGCTAAGGAGAAGAGACGGCTCGGCAGAAGATGACTCGGGGATGTGTATAGGCATGATAGGGGTGGTGACAAGCCTAAGAGCCTCATCCTCTCCCACAAACAAAAAAAAATGAGGATTCTCTAAACTGGAAGGCTTGGCACCACCTCCTTACTGAAGAAAGTCAATCGAGTGGACATCTTCTTCCGGACTGGATATCCTTAGGGCCTAGGTAACGCCGCGGCGTTCGGCGAGATGAAGAAATTCTCTTAACAAAATGACCTACGGAGGAGAGGGTGTGCAACAAGAGGGGTAGACAGGTACAGGGAAAAGAAAGGGGCAAGCGCAGCGGGAGGAATGGGGCAAGAGCCGTGTGTTTCGGCGTTAATGTTGGGGGGTCTAAGAGCGGAATGAGAGATACGACGCAGATTTTTCTAGAGAACAAGCGCTTCGCTCGAAAAAGCTGGGCTTTGACCGAGGAAAGTGACTTCGGCAGCATCTGGAAAATGCTGATCGCGCTTTTGAAAAACGAAAAAAAAAGGGAACAACAATGGGGCTCTAGACCATCTGCGAGGGACTGCGGGGAAAGAGAGGAGACTGAGGAGGAGGGGACGGCAAAGAAGCGAGCGTTGTCGTAGCGGGACAGAAAAAAGAAGTGCAAGGTGCTTGAGAAAAGCGCCGACGTGAGAGGTTACCTCTCTCATTCGGGCATCAACAAAAACTATCGCTCTTTATGCTATAAAGAAGAGTGGGGAGCTCAGGAGAGAGAAGGATGAAAAAAAAGGGTGGAAGACTGGGCATCGAGTTGAGAGAAAACCCAGAAGAAGAGGCGGCCAGGTAGGATTCAGAAAAGTTGGCACTCCTAACGTGCATTCAACGGAAGGGGGGAATGGGGGAAACATGTGGAGTGGTAAGTGGAGGGGACGAAAAGAACGAATCCTTGTGAAATGCGGCCGACCTGGGAAAAGATCCGCGGAGACGGTGGAATGGTGGGCGGAATTCCTGGAATGGGACGTCCGCGACCGAGAATGCTGGGAAACTTTCAAGTAAGTGGATATGTCACCGAAGAAAAGAAGAAGAAGGGGAAACTTGAGAGGAATATGGGCCGCCCTGCTGGGGTGGGAAGGACCCCAGAATAGCCTCTCGGGATCAAAAAAGATCAGAAAATGCTGCGCGAGCGAAAAAAGCTTCTCCTAGAGGAGCTCGCCGAATTGGTGGAGATATCGATGGCGACTAACTATGTCGAGCGCTCGCTAATGAAGGAAAAAAGACGCACGGATATCCCAACTCGGCGGAGGAGCATTACCGAGGGCACAAATTTAAACAAAAAAGCTGATGCGAACGATCGACAGCAGAAAATGAATTAAAGCCTCAGGCGCACTCGCGATGAAAAAAAAGTAGAAAACAGAAGGGAAAAAAAAGGGGAAGAGAAAAAACCATCAAAAAAAGAGAAAACCGGGGACCAAATAATTAAACTGGGACCGTGTCAAAGGGAAAAAATGAAAGGAATTGGTCGCAGGAGAAGGAAGAAGGGACCGGGTGGAGGGTCAGGAAGGGATTCGGGTTGGGCGATTTTTAGGAGAGAAACCATGTTCAACTGTTCAAGTAACGACCTCGCCATTTGGAGTTAGACTCTGGCGTTGTAAGGGAACTGGTGCCTTATTTGGTCGGAGAGGCAGGCCACCCTCTGAGGAAGGTCAGGGTCGGATTGCAGGAAAGCTCATCTGGGCAATGAAAAAACCCGAACAGGGAACGGACTAGACCAACGGCGAGGAAACATTTGGGGTAAAAAAAAGCCTACTGGTGAGTTGTTGGCCACGTGAAAACGTGATTCGCCAGGAGACGAGGAGTTCCACCTGGAATGCGAGGAGTTAACGAGTCCGGGTGGGAAGAAGGTTTTCCTGCTCTGGCCGTGGCGGATACAGGAGTGTTTGTGGGGCACTTGAGCACCCTCCATTCTTTACGGGAAAAGGCCAACATCGTGGTAGGTCTTGAGAGCCCGCGCGCGCCAGGGAGGAACGGAACCCGAAATATAAAAAAATTTTGTGCGGGAAAAACACTGGCCAGATGATTAGATAGGGGAAAATGTCCATTGTCTGCCAAGATGTCATCGGATGGGAGGAAAAACAAAGGAGTCACCAAGCACCACTATGTACCCAACGTTTTAAAGGAGGGGGTAGCGACAGGAACTCAGCCACTCCCTTCTTTCTTTGACAGCTAGGGTAACTGGAAGCCAACTCAAGGATATCCAATGGGGAGCAAGATGGGAGTCTCGCAAGGACGTAAGGAAAGGAGGCGTGTTTTGAAGGGGGAGGGGGGAAGTCCGGCGGGAATGAAAAAGTGAAGGATGAATGCGTAACCGTCCTTCAGTAGAATTCCTCGTTTTTAAGATCAAGCCCTCAAAGGTGGAGGGTGTGGAAGGGGCATTGATCTCTCTCAACAAAAAAAAAAAAAAAAAGGAGGGGAGGAAGAGAGGAAAACCGTAAAACTCCCTTCCCGAGGCTGGGGGGCTCCCCAAGAGGAA
>Ga0179593_1335195_pt1 | contig 19198 bp, 18 predicted proteins | sample CZODoug2_1_08_16_FD_185931 | JGI IMG/M metagenome (GOLD analysis project Ga0179593, IMG submission 185931) | Vadose zone soil fungal communities from Angelo Coast Range Reserve, California, USA - CZODoug2_1_08_16fungal (PacBio error correction) | ecosystem: Environmental > Terrestrial > Soil >...
AATGGAAAGTCAGCAGTCCGCAAGATTCAAGAACGTTAAAGGAGTGGCGTAGAATCGAAAAAAAGAATTGTCAAAACTTGGGACCCATCGGTGTCCCTACCACAGTTGCAGGAAAAAGACAAGAAGCTTGGGGGTCGACCACGTAACACAAAAGGGTCCCCGGGTCAAAGTGGGGGAATTGTGAGTGGACTGAATACTCAAAAAGCGGTGCGGGAGTTGTGAATGGTGAACACACAACACAGGGGGGTGGTTTTGGGTAAGTCCAAATTTCGAAGCGGAGGGAACTAACAGGGGGGGTAACAGCCTTAAAGTACGTTTGCCATCCAAAGGGCGTTGCTAATGGGCAAAAAGGCGGTGGGGGAAAAAGGCAGGGGCGGGCAGACGTGTGTTGAGAGAAAGATGTCTTCATGGAGTGGAAAGACTGAGGACTGTCAAAGGAAGAAAAAGGGTAAAGAAATGTACGTCAAAATACACCCCATCATTTTAAGCAGGGTAGGGCGGCAACAACACCCTCACGGGGAAAACCACCCAACGAAGGGACAGATCCCAAAAAAGAAATCAACCTTTAAAACCGGACCTATTGCCTGGATTCCCCAGTGTTAACTAAGAATTGGGTACAACAGGGAACGAATGGGAGTGACTGACCGTGGGGGTAAGAACGTAAACCCACCAGAGGGGAAGCGGGGGGCACCCTGTGCTGTCGGGGTATACAAACAAACTTCCGCAAACAGGCACAAAAGAAGGGCTGGTTTATAAAGAGGAAAAAAAACGGGAAAGGAACCCAAAGCGTTAATGCAACGGGCAGGGGGAATGCAACAAATCTGTCCAGGGAAAAGAGAGCGAGTGCAAAACTCAAGGTTAAAAGGCACCAGGGAAGTCAGAATGTTTCACTAACGGGGGAAATTCATGGATTGTGGGACGTGGAAAAACGGGGGGGTGCGAGATACGAAACCGCCGTCTCAGAAGGGGAAAGAGTCAAAACATGATCCCAGGGGTGGCTGCGATAGGCAGTTTTGTCCGGGAAAAAAAGGCAAGGAAACATAGACGCATTAACGACGAAATACAAAGGAGGCGCTAAACATATAAAGTGAAACAACTCAAAAAAGATCGACATTCGCCATGGAGGGGAACAAGATGGGGTCGAAAAATCGGTCGTTAAATCCGTTAATTTAACCGTAATGTATGACAGGGCAGAGCATCCAAGGCCGGGTGCAAAAAAAATGAACAAAGGGTAAGGTCGTGAGGTTAAGGGAAAACATTGAGGACATGCTGGGTCGTCCGTAGTGTGTTTTTTCAATGGCTAACGGGGGGTAGAATAATGTTGAAGTTACAACTGGGGGGGACGGGAAGAACTTTTCGGGACAACTAACAAGTGGGGGAAATCAACAAAAAAAATCACCGGCTTCCTAAGTTGGCATGGGCATTACTAAAGAAAGAGAATGAGTGAAAGTTCAGGCTGGAGAGGATTGGTCGAAAAGAACTAAGACTGGTTAAGAGGTACGGATAGACGGAAGCCAATACAAAGTGGACAATGCGAAATAGACAAAAAAACGTCGGACAACGACTGATGGGAGGTACTGGGAAAACATGGACGGCCGGGGAAAGACCTTTACAGACTAAATAAGAGACAGCTAAAAAGGTAAAAATTCTCAGATGGGGGGTCCGATCTGAATCAAGACAAACGGACCATGTAGGGAAAAGAAATAAAGTTTCGACTGGGGGGGTTTCATGAAGGGACTGTAACGGGATAACTTATCAAGTGTTCTTCACCAAGGAGGGCGAAAGGGTGGATAGCGTGAGTAGAACTCTCGCAGTCAGATCTGTGGAACACCTCAAAACCCTCGAAACATACCAACCAAAAAGAGCAGGGTTACGGAATGTCAAAAAATAACTACTTACACCGTTGGACAGAGGACAAAACCACCCGGGCGAACCCAAATAAACTACCTCAAACACTCCGCAATTAGTCGTAAAAACACTGGCAAAGATAAAACGGGACAACCAAAGCCTTCACCCCGCCAAGTAATGAACAACGGGAGAAAAAAAGATAATTCAAGTGCGCAAACGGACAGGTTGCGAAAATGTGTGCAGAGAGCTCCGATGGACCTCGGGCAGGCAAGGAACGGGGCCGGACAGGCGACAGTGCTAGTATCCCAGAAAAGGTGGTGGGGATAAACGATGGGCACTATCTTCCTAGCTGAACCACATTTTAAGGAGGGTAGGGGGCTCGATCCATTGGATTGTTAGGAGTCACAAAGGTAGGGCAAAGGGGGGGACATCACAGCAAAAATAGGAGTACCGGACCTATGTGAATATTGGTATAAAGGGACGTGATGCACAGTAGGTCATCTGGCACGCGTGGGAGGAGGGAAAAAATGGACTGGTCGGGGACCAGGGCTGAAAAAGAGGGACATGAAAAACAAAAACGATTCGTCCAGACGCAAGGGTGCAAAATTAAAAACGTAAAAGAGCGAGAAAGGCCCAGCGAGCTACACATAGGTCGGGAGGTGTCTTATGTGCACGGGGTCATCAAAAACTAGGGGAGGGAGAAAGAAAACTTTATTAGATAAAAGATACCACCGATGCAAGATGGGAGTCACACTGGGGTCGTCATGCAGTGTGGACCACTGGTGGAAGGGAAGGGGAAGGAGGGGGCAGGCCTGATTGAGAGCAAAACACAACGTGCTAAGGGGTCCGAGTGGGAAAGGAACGATCTCTCCGTTGACAACCAGGGCAACGGGGAATAAAAAAAAATATCGTAAAACAGAAGCCGGAGTTGCGGGGGGTATGAAGACAGGGTCGAAGTAAAGACAGTGTCAGCTCGGTTGGAGAGCATGGAAAAAACAAGACGACGTGACCAAGATTACGACTAAACACGGAAGAGGTGCCCGTCACAAGGCTATCAGAAAGAAACGATGACAGCAAAGTCAAGTAGTCATAAGGGCGCAGGGGAAGTCAGGTCAGGGCAGCAGGAATGCCTAAATAAAATGTGCAGAACGAAGAGCCACCAAGCAACGAACATACACCTGAGCATGGGGTAGATTAAGGGCAGAAAAACAGGGTGAGATATTTAACGGGGGTCTGCGCACTGGAAGATGGGAAAAAAAACAACATATCGAAAAATGGGAAGTCAGGGGGGGGGGGGGGGAGTAGGCGATCAGGCACCAGTTAGTAGAGTGTCCCAATATAAATGAGTCAAAATCTGGTGCTCAGAGGTCATAAGGTCGTGGTAGATGGCGTGAAACGACGGGGCCGAAAGAAAAAAGAACCCCGACAGACGATTAGAGGGGGCACCGATCAATGATACGGCTGCACGAATTGCAATCCGCAGAAGGATCAGGGGGGGGTGCAACAGAAAGGCCGGGCAAAACAGGATGAGGGCTCGCTAATGGGATGCGGCGATGGACCAATTGATAAAGAAGGGTCAGGACACGGAAAATACGGGCACCTTTGGACCCTAGTGTGTTGCAGCGGAAGCAAAATCGGGGGAGGTGGGCACATGTTTTACGGGGACTCAAAAGGCAGTGAGCACGTACAAGGATAAATCAATCAAAGGGGGACACCGAAAGGCCTACTAAAACAGATTGGGGCTAGCACGAAGAAAAACAAAAAAAACATAACTGTACATTGTGGAAAAAAGAAGAGCGGGTAGATATGGGGTAACAAAACCAGCGACGGGGAAAAACAATCAATACATCAACAACGGGGGGGGGGCCAACATAAAAATGGAAAAAGAAAATCTGAAAAGAAAAAGGTGAGGAGGGCAAGGGGTGGGGCGGGGACAGGAAAACACTGCAAGAAAGCTTGGCCCATGCCGGGAGCTCGTGCACCCCGAATGTGAGAAAAAATTGGAAAAAAGAACTAGAGAGGGTTACCCAGGGAGAATCGGATGAGGGAAGTGGGGAATTATGTAACAGAGAACATACTGCCCCACCACAACACAAAAGATCGCAATCAGCACAACAAGCGCAGTAGTACTGGGGGGGGGGGAAGACGAAAGTCATATGGGTAGGCATGAGAACTGAATCAACTTGACTCTGAGGGGAGAATAGGTGGCTTGATCATTCGCAAAACGCGGAAAAAAAAGGAAAACGCAGAATTAACGGAGGGAAGTGAACGGTGACAGAACGCGCCTCCTTATCGGACAGAATCAGAGGTCGGCGCGTGGGGTAGGAGGAAAAACGGAGGGTCATGGAGGGGGGGAGTAAACGCAGGTGGTGCTCTGTAATGAAACAACGGGGGGGGCCGAAACCACATTAGCCTTTGAGAAAAAACGGGTTGGAGAAGAAGCCTAAAGGGCACCAGAAACGTATTCTAAAATTTAAACAAGAAAAGACAGTCTGGAAAAATACACCAAGAGACAAATGTGTAAACGGCAAAAGGGGAAGCAACATATGAAAGGGACTAAACAGGACGCGCACAGACGTGGGGCAAGACGCGGCGCGACACATGGATTAAGACGAACAATAATCAAAAGATTACGCAGAACGTGCCCATTCTCGAGGGGGTCAACTAAAAAAAACCCCCAGCCACCGGGCGGGTAAACGGGAAAGGGGGAGCTCCGAGACGCACGCGTACGCTGTATAAATTGTTGGTGCATCAGGAACATCGGTGAAGTAGGGGTTACGTAACACATAAGGGAGGGCGTCTAAAATTGGTGCAGGGACAACATATGGTGAAAAAAAAATAGGGGGAAGCCAGTGGGGGAGAAGCGGAAATGATCCCGCACTACCTACAACGTCTAAAAAAAACGAGAACCATAAACCAACAACGAGGAGGCGCAGAGGACCGACAGAGGCCTAGGGAATGGGGCGAGAAGCATTCTCTGACAGGGTGTCGGAACATAACGCCAGTTAAAAAAGGTGGCAACGGGGAATGGGGAAAAGTATCGGTCTTGGGGGTAAACGAAAACAACGAGATAAGTTCATAACTACGACACAAGAAAAAAGATGGGAACACAGGGAAACGATTGTACTAGAAAAAGTGAAAACTTGACGGATACCTGGCTTGTACAACCAAAACGAAGTAGAACATACTAACATAGGGGGAAGGGGGTTAATGGGGCTTTAAACACATTCTGGCAAGACATAACGTCGGGATTGTGGGGGGGTGTGTCAGACCAAAACAAGAGGGACCAACTATAATAACGATGGATGGGCGGAAAGATATCCATGGGCATGACTGACCAAAAGAAACCAAAATCCGTGAGACGCGAAAAACGTCAACCGGAATCACAAACAGCATTAAGAGGAGGGGGGAACGTCACACACACAGCGGTATGACAAGTTCCACACCAACGGAGTTGTCCATCGAAGAAAGAGTAAGGCTACTCGCCACAAGAGGAATTAACACACAGTGGGGGAAGCAACAGTGGGGAAAGGTGCCATTTGCTGGAGAGAGGTGGGACCCGCTGACGGGAAAAAGTTTGTTTATCAGGACCGGGAAAAAGACACGAACAACAGCGAGAAACGACGACGACAGATACATAAGTCACGTCGGGACACCAAGACAGCAGAAAAAAAATAGGGGGCACAACTAAAACTATTTCAATGGGGAGAAAAAAAGAGACAGAGATAGGACATGAATAAAACACAGGCAGGGGAACGGGCCATACAGAAACAGGGTTAATGCAATGAAACCAGTTCACCTGGGGACGTTTGGTGAAAACTGGGGACAGGACAAATCGCGCAAAAAGAGGAAAGTACGAAACGCACGTGGGGGGAAAATTGGTGGTGGAAAGGTCAAAAACAACAGGGACGATCAATTGGAGGGGGAACACACAAATTGCCTTAAAAAGAGAACAAAGAAAGTGGAGGCACGAATTAGCTCGAAACCAACAACAATACCACAGACTGCAGGTGAAAAGGAAATTCCTTGTTTGAAGGAGGGGGGCCTCACACAGGAAGGGGGAGATCAAGACATTGTCGACGAGTGGAAAAGGCAGTTGGTCAAAGGATACATGATCACCGGGTCGCCGGGGAACTCTCGTCGGACGGCAGAGGGGCGGGCTAACCAAAAGGTACACTGAGAAGATACGGGCAGGAGGCGGGGAAAGGGGGGTATAAAGTACGGGGTGGGTTATCTGGTATGCGTGAAGACACTAATGATTACTGAGCATCCCAACGGCGGGGGGCGCAGTAAAAAAAACAAAACAACAAAAAGACAGAGGGCAGGAAGGGGAAGGAAGGGAGTCGGCAATCGTGTCTGAGCATGATACACGGCTAGTCGCGTTACAACACCGGGGAAAAGAGGGAAAAAGTGTTCGTTCAAGGTGAAAACCGCACAAAAGTGAAGGAGGGGAAAGGGGGGAAAACAAGGAACGTCAGAGGGTGGGGAAGCAGGTTTCACGAAGCACAAAGGGCACGAGCGAACTGAATCACCAGGGACGCACTGGAAAACTCTTTGTGCCTTTCTCCAGATAAAGAACCGAGCGGGGGCAGTCGTGCGTGTGATCGGGGTGGATACGGGCGCAAAACGCAGGGCGGGCAAAAAAAATAAAGCGGTACGTTGTCCAAAAACGGCTGATTGCGGGTGGGGGGGAAGCAGGGGTCTGAGTATTCCGATTTGTGGGCAAAACTGTCAGACAAAGAAGTGATGTTGGTACCGGGAAGGATGGTTCCGGATAGATGCGGACGGAAAACTTAGGGGAAAGTTGAGACAACGGGGCCAAAACGCCCAACTGAGAGGAGGTGTAAAAAAAACTGGGACCAAGGGGATCAACAGGGAGAACGCGGATGAAACAATAAGGTGCGCTACGCGCTTGCACAGTCAAATACGGGGGGGAGGAAGAGAGGACCCTATCACGATCCAGGTCACAACGGGGGTCATCAAACTGGGAAAAGCCACGCTAACCAACCCAAAACCGAAGAAAGAGGGAGAGGGGGCATCACTGGGGGATAAAGGGTACCCGACGACAGGGTGTGTGAAAACGGGGCAATGTGGGTGATATGTAAAACGATAGGCCAGTACTGGTAACACGTACAAGACAACGAATCAGCAGATAAAAAAAGTCGAAATCAACAGAAGACTGGAGACCTTACAAAGCATAACAAAGGAGGGGACCACATCGCTCGAAGGAGGGAAAGAGGTCAAGTGAAAAGAACCGACGACAACAAAGGCCACAGATGAGGTGTCACGATCAGGAGAGGGGGGGACCCTGGTGGGGGGGCTAGGGTCCATGGTGTCAAATGGACAACGGCAAGCCGGGGGCGTGAGAGTCAGCGACTTGGTAAAAGATAGGACCCAGGTGGAACAAACAAACTGCTGCGGGGAGGGAAGGTAAAAGGCTGTGCGTATGTGCCACATCCGCACCAGTGCACAGAACCAGGATTGAACCGTGGGGGTTGGGAAAGTAAAGAAGTCCGGACTACGTGGCAGCTAAAAACATCATGACGGTGGAATAAACAAAAACGAGTTGCGGTCGGAACAGAGGGTTGGGAATTCGTACGTAAACAGGTTATGGTCACTGACGGGTGCACTCAGCCACAATTCCAACAAAGGGCCGTTAGGACTGAAAGGCGGGGAAAAGAAACGAGGTGCCAGGCGCAACCAAGTACTTCAGGGGGGCGGCAAGGGGGGGTGATCCGGGGGGGGGATAATTTCCAGACAACTAGACAATTTATAGGAGTGAATCTCTTAGGGGTGAGCCTTCAGATTTCGGGGAACGGCGTTGACTAGGATGAAAGGGGTCGTCGTGGGAAGGGCGGGTGGTTTTGGAACAACCAGCGTCACCTCGATCAAGATACGGGTCTGTTGAAAGACTAATCTAACACAAAAACATGACAAGGGGACTATATTGAAAAAAAAAGAGAAGGAAAGACTGTCGGTAGGATCCCCGAAGGGTGAGGGAGTGTGGGTTGCATTGGGGCTAGTGCTTGACACAAGGAAAAGGAAGAACCCAAGAACGGGTCGAAAGGAGCCGCCACATATGGGTTGGGCATGAAAAAGGGTGTTGAACGACTAAAAAAACACAATTGATTATTTTCAGAAAGGTAAACGGGGGCGTCTGAAGGAATTATTGAACGGGACACGTTAATCAAAAACAGTTACATAACTTTCACAACAAAGTTACCAAGGGACTGTTAAAAGGCTCAATGACCAATGGGTACCGGGGACTGGGGCCAACGGCAGCGGAAACGCCCAACACCAAGAAACAAGAATAACCGGGAGTGGGTACATTCAAAGCCAAGAAAAAGGACTGCAAGACGAATGTTTGGGGCAAAGGGGACCGGCGCGCCGGGTCAAAAGGGATCCTCAAGCGGTGAAAGGCGTTCGAAATGGAACCGGGGGAAGGAGGAGCGGCCCGGGCGCCGGCAACAGGCAGGGGTTTCAAAAACTGTACACACCAACCACACGACTGTAACCCGAGACAGGGGGTTCGTGAGTTGAGTTCCACATGAAAGCCATCAGACAAGGCAAAGCTTCATCCTTGGGTGGGGACCAGGTAACACAAGGAATCGAAACAAGGGCAGCGGCCTCAAAAAGCAAAAACAAAACACCCTGAATTAAGCGTCCGAATTCAGCTCTTTTAGCGGAAAATAGTTGATATACTCTAGAGAGGAAAAAAAACATGAGGATGTGGTGTTGCTGTTTATTAGGTGGCGCAAAGCCGGAAGAATTGAAAACTCGGGTGGGGGCGACAGACCTGGGAAAGAAGAAAATCCCAAAAAAATGGGAAATGTGATGGAGGGTCAAGGACTGGGGAGCCTACACAAAACGGTGGAGTTGATAAAGGTCTGAAACCAGAAACAAGGCAGAGACCACCTGGAACAAAAAGTGCATGAGATAAGCCCTGGAAACGGGAAACTGGGTATACCATGGAATCTCCAACGAGAAAGCACCCTGGGACTATTCAGTTTTCCCCTCTACAGAGAGTAGTTCACCCGCAGTCCCGAGGACCAGTGAGACTTTGCTTCCCGGTTGTAACGTGGGGTTGCTCGACCAATGTGTCTGGGATACGTGGGACGACGCCGGCACAAGGGTTGGCTGACCCGAGAAGACCAGCAAGCCATGAGAGATAACAGAATATGGGGGGGGTTCAAAGCTACTTACGTGCACTGAAGTCTCGAGCCATGGGTGTGCGGGGGGCAGGCGTTTTCTGACGGCCAGGGCACTCAACGCGGACTCCTGTATGCACAATTTTTACCTCCTTAAACTGGCCTGGCCACGAGACGGTCCTGAGTGCTATCTAGTAGCTAGTCAGCTTACGGGCGGTGGGGTCGAGCGTATGCGTGTTCTGAGTTGCATCTGGTTTCCTGACCTTGTCTTTCGGCATCTTATGCCTATGGGAGCTTTAAAAATAAGTCTTCTGATAAGGTTGTGGGTTTTTTTATATGGGTTGAGGGTTAGGAATTATAGGGAGTTATAGAGGAAGGGATAAAAAGGGGTCCACAAAACTGGGTGCGAAATGGGCGGTTAATGGGGGGAGGCTCTTCGGAAAGGTGCGAGCAATCAGATGTGACAAAGAGCAGTCGAAGTGGGGGCAAAAGGATTAAAGGGGGACAATAACAGACAAGGGGGGGGGAGGTGGAGGACAAAAACGAATGTGGGTCTCCGGGCGGCGCGGGAAAAATCAGTACGTAATGGGCGAAATGTGTAGTCCATGTGACACATTTCGTATAAGCACAGGGTTGGACGGACAAAGGCACGCAGATGGAGAAAAAAAATCAGGATATATGAAGACTCTCAAATACCAGGATGAAAGGAGCGGTAAAAAAAAACATACTCGAGGGAGACCTTGGGGGAGGCTTGGAGCCGGGGACCAACAAGGATAGTAGGGAAAACCGGGAGGTGGAGGGGAATCAGATATAAGGTCGTCACGAAGGGACCACGTCACAAGGCGGACGAAATCCGGGTCATTTCTAAAAAGGTATGCCCAGACATGGGGGGGGAGCAAGATTAAATTGGCACGGGGTGAATACGGGAACAAAGGAGAGAAAAACATACTGGGGTGGCCTGACTAGCATGTTTTTGGAATGGGTTATCGCACAGCACATCCCAATTCTGGGTGGAAATAAGGGCTTTAAAGGGGAACACCGCGAAACCCAAGTCAGCTAAGGGACGCGAAAAAAAAAAAAAACCTTTCTCACACACGACGGCCAGGGGCAGACGAAACACGGTCGGGAGGGACCCAAAACCGCCATACAGACATTAGGGTGGGCTGGCAAGGGAAATGAACTCTGTGCACAGCCAGTGAAACTTTTCAGAGTAGGTCAACCTCCAGGAACGGGGGGATCTAGGGGGGGGTGCATAAAGAAGACTGAGGAAACAGGAACGGTACCTCAACCTCACGCAGGGGGTCACAGTCAAACCTTAATATGATGGGTGAGTCAAGGGCGCGAACAAAAAAGTTATCAAGCGGAACACATGTGGGGGACTCTTGCGACGGGGCAGTGAACACGTGTGCGTGGGGGGGGGACCTGGGGCAAGCGGGCGTCTGGGGTGCGATCAACCACGCATGACAAAACTACGACCGCAGGTTGACGTAAGGTGGTGAAAGGGGGGCGGACGGGAAGGGGGAAGACAACCACGCAATCCGTTGCGTACCGGGAACCGCACGGAGTATACGAGGGTCTGAAGTTTGGCAGTCTCGGGGGGGGGGACATGGATGCGGTTGCACTGGGAAGGGGGGAAAATTACAAGCGAGGCGTCTTTCTAAACAAAAAACTCAAAAGTAAGGGGGTACAAAGGGAGTCAGGTGCACCACATGATGCGATGGAAATCGGGAAATGGCTGACAAAGTTTGCAAAGAATAGTCGCGGGGATGGACGACAACGGCCACAAGAAGGGCAAAAAAAGGTAGGCAAACCATATGGGGTGTAGGGCGTGTGTTCAAACATGGTACGGCACGCAAGTCCAAAATTAAATAGTGAGAGTCAGACGAAATCATCGTAGGCGGGTAGAGGGGGGGGGGGGGTACATGGGGTGTAGGCGATGGGCGACGGCAACACAACCGCCGCGCCAAAGACGAAAAGATCAACGAAAAAACTTTAGGGTGAGTGGTACTGTCACATGGTCCAGGGGGTTAGTACGGTGTGAGTACGTAAAGGGCAGAGTCACGGGGGCCAAAAAGGTCAAAAAAAAAAGGAGGGGGACAGTCAAAACGGGTTTGTATAGCGTTCGGACGCAATTTGAATAGGGATCACTAGAAAGGAATCGTTCACAAGGCGCATTCGACGAAAAGGCTGCGGGGAACAATGGATTAAGGGTAACACTGGGATTTGGCAAAAAGATAGCAGGGTATGCGGACGAAATGGGACACAGGAAACTACATTACCGAAAGGAACGGCAAAAAAAACTCAGGGGGCGCACAAGCTTGCAGGGGGCAGAGCGACATAGCACGAGATGATAACAGAGCGGGAGTCCTAGAAGATACATATTTTCAAAAAATCCAGGACACAACATCGAGAAGCCGACGGGGAGGGAAGAACATGAAGACAAGGGCGACAGGTCAAATAAATCACAAAAGGGGGGGGTAGAGAAATAATAATACACCTAGGAGACACACGGGAAACGACTTCTCCAGACCACACCGGTAAGCGTGCACAACACGCCGGGAATAGTGGGAAGGAAATATCAGGTGGACCACGGACTCGGGCACCTTAAAAGAAGGGGTGAGACAAGAAAAAGTCACCGAATGGGTTTTACGCCAATCACCCCGTGTGGCAAGAAAACCACGGCATCCGGAGGTCGTTAGCCGGGACAGGGGCAAAAAGGCTTGTGTGAGGGAAGCGACGGCACTTGCCCTCGGCGGCGGGGGAAGGCAAAAGTCAGGCACAACAGAATGTATACAGCTGGGGGGGGGTCGCGGCAGGACTCAAAAGCGAGAAATAACCAAACAAAAAAGTCGCGTTATGCGTCAACATATTCTGTGGAGGTCCGGCGGTAGGAGGGGGAAGGCTGTATTGGAGGTGACATATGGTTAAAGAACGAAATCATAGAGAGGACCGACTCAAAAAACGGACAAATTGGGGTTGAAGGATAGCAACGAAGTGTAAGCAAAAGAAGTCCTCGTTACTGGACCGGGGCTGTGAACTCCCACACTGGTCAGCCGTATAGAAGGGGGTGGGGGGGACTGGCTGTTTGAAGGGGGGGATGGAGAGATTATGTGAGCAACCATCCGGACAGTAGAAAGCTGGATGAAGGTCAGTGCTCCGAAAAACGAGGCACAGATTGTTTACGATGGGGCTAACAAGTAACCGAGACAGAGGGAGGGATTCTAGTAAAGAGGTCTGGGATGGGGGGGAGAGAACATATCAAAAAAAAGGAAGGAAAAGCTAAGTTCGTGAGGGTCCCAAGCTATATGAGGGAGACAGTACAAGTAAGAAAAAAGACAGAAAAAATTGCGTTCCATCAAGAAACAAAACGCAGGTACGCCTTCGTGCAAACAACAGAATGGATTCATGGACTTAAAGTCATTTGACAATCAGACGGCAGGGGTTGACAGGCGCAGTCGGAGATCAACGGGATCGCTGCATTCAGGAGTGAGCGAAAAACAGGTCACAAAAGTGTGGGGATCAAAGACGGTAAATGTAAGGGGAATCAGACTCTCGAGTACCAAAAAAAGAAAGGGGTGATACGCCCTAAAAGAACTTTAGGGTCGGGGAAAGGAAGCTCTGGAAGGGGCCTTGTAACGATTATCGTCACAAAGAAAACAGGTCAGGGCCAAAACGCCACAAAAACAACGGAGTAGAAGAAATAGAGGTTGGGAAAGGACATTTCTTCTGAGATAATGTAAATAACGTTGGCCATTAAGAAGATCCGAAATCGGAAGCGAAAGATAAACATGGGCGAATAGGAGGGAACTGCATGAAGTTCACGTGTCTGGGAAAAGGTGGATGGTGTGTTCAAGAAAGAAGGGTGGGCAAGGCCTTGGGGGTGATCTCACGTAATGCACAGAAGTAAGAGGGGAAAAGTGACAACCTTAGGTCCGTGCGCAAAACATGGCCAGACAGTTTGGACCGGAAAATGCTAGAAGGCGTAGTACCAATGCAAAAAAATGAGATGTCGTTGGATTAGCGGGGAAGGGGACCTAGATATAGGAAGGGAGCGAAGGATAGTTGAAAACTAATCAAAGAGGACAAGATACCGTAGGGGGGGCAAGAGGGTTTGATGGAGTAGCACAAAGGGAAGGCGAAAAAACTCATTTAACCGAGGATCAAGGCTTCCTTGATAAATCGGTACATTCAAGGAGTCACAGAGGATATTGGTTTATTTCGGGGAAAGCAAGCATCGCTTCTAGGCAAGATGGCGCTCACGGAAAAACGCGACGAAGAAGCACGAACAAGAAAGGAAACCATCTCTACTAAGCTAACACGAAAAAAAGTAACAGAAATTGCAACTCGAACCAGAGAGCCGTTACCAACAAGTCGCGAAGATAGGCATAAAGCGCGGACTAAAATCAAAAGATCAATAGATCCATTTGAGAAAAACTGTCAATCAAATTGGCCTGAGAAAAATAAGAAAGAACGCGTACAACATAATACCAAAGACACGATCACCCTCGATGGAAAAATACCCTGTAAATGAAACAGGGGTAAGCAAACGTGTGGCGCCCAGAACATGGGATGAAGGACGGGGAATGAAAGTGGGGTTCACGAGTCCACGAAAGAAATAACACCCTCCGGGCAAGTCTGGGCAAAAAAGTCGTGAGGAGGCTGATTCCCCCGGGGCACGCTTGAAACCTCACGGGTATAAGGTGTCTTACAACCGTAGCGGATGAAAAACAGAGAGGCCGGGTCGGTGGTCTTATCATTCAGGGGGGGGGAACGAGGGGTAGAAACCGTTCGCGTGGTAGAACCGGTCACGATTGTGTCAGAAGTTAGAAAGAAAAGTTACCGGGGTGGCAGTCTGGCTACGGTTGGGGGGAAAAGAGTCCGGTCGGGGGGGTCGAAACAGACAAAAAAGTGAGTCGTTCATCGGGGGGGGCGCAGCCAAAAGTAAGAAGCACGAGGACCGGGTAAAAATAAAAAGGGACGTCCCTCAGTGTCAAACAGGGCGCGTGTGTGACCGTCATCCAGGCTATCCGAAGTGCAGACATAACATGTGTTGAAAAAAAGCGAAGAGGGGGGTAAAAACCTCACGTTGAAGGTGCTTCTGAATCGTAGTCGGAAAAAGACAGTTGCAAGCCGTGTCACATCGGAGAAGGGATCCAAAGGTTGACAAAACCCGCAGATGAGTCATCCATAATACGTAGAGTCGATCGCGACGGGGGGCATTCTTCGGCCGTCGAAAGATGAGACAAAAGCAGTGGCAGGGGCAGTGGGGAAGCTAAAAGGATGTGTGAGCCGGAGCAAGCGCGGACACATGGTGACGCATGAGCGCACTATGCGGGCCGCAAGCGTGGGTTCACAATGGGTTTGGGGACCGATTTGGGGGAGGCTAGACGGAAGCTAAAAAGATAAAAGTTGAATAGTCCTCCCATTGAGGGCGCGGGAAAACCACTCGGTTTGGGGAGGGCATGTCGTAGGGAGAAAGGACAGCTTGAAAGGGGGAAAAACAAGCGTAATCTGACCGGTCTCGTAAGACTGGGGGCGCAAAAAATGGCACCAAAGAAAATTAGCAGGGGAAGACGATTTTGACCCGGGGAGATTGATTTCCGAACAGAAAAATGTGGTCTCTCCGGCTGGGGAGGACTGGGTTCCGCATGACGCTGGGGGGGAGGGTACCTTGAAAGCTCAGTGGCATGGAGTTAAGGGATTTATTAACAACATAGAACCACAATGAAGCAATAGACTGGCTGTGTAACAAATCGACTCACCACGGAAAGGCTGGTGGAAACAAACCGGTGGGACGCACGCCCCGAGCTTTGGAGGGTCTTTGGGGTTGTTCAAAAAGAAGGGGGCTAGATGTGTCCGAAAGGAAAAACATCAAAAAATCGTCTCCGCGAAAGAGGGGTATGGGGGGATGGTCGTGATGGGATGGGCAACTGGGCAGGGGGATCAGGCCAATGACACAAAAACAAACTGGTTGCTGGCAAAAAACGACCTCACACAATCAGGTTGTGGGGGGGAATGGATGGAATCTGTTGAAAGCGGATGACAAGACACAATCAAAAAACTAATGGAAATCGGGGGGCAAGCAGTAGGGTGGAGGAAATAGCACTAAGAACAGAAGGAGTTCCACGGAGGAAACAAAGTAAAGCTGATTAAATAGAACCGGCAACACCGATGAAGTTACAAATTAAAACACACAAAAATAAAGACTGGCGATGACCTAAAATGGGTATAAAACTGGGCACAAGCCCCGGGTTGAATGGGGGTGGACGGATCTCGGTGACTTGGGGACAGATCGTTAGACCATCAGTAGAAACTTTTCAACAGGTCCCGGACAGGGAACGTGGAGAATGTACTATGCGGGCCCTTAGTAACGGGGGGAACAATCTGCTAGCCAGCACTTCATATCAGAGTAACACCTCCTGCCAAAATCTCACCCAAGAATCGCGGTGGTCGCCGCGCACAAGCATCGGCGACAGCGCCGTTGTTCCGGTAAACACGCACAACCAAAACGGGCGTGGACCGTTCCAAAGGACGCTGCTTGGGTACGGTCTGAGTTTCTTGGGATGGAAAAAGAGAGGGGGCAGATGGGGGTGAGTAAGACTAGATCAAAGGTTGGCATTAACTGAAAACCAACCCGCGGTATAACAGGGACGTCAGAAAAACCAGCCACACACATATGCCGGGACAAGTTTAGGGGGATCAGTGTATTCAAGGACCTCCACAAAAGCAACCGTTACCAAGAGGGTAAGCTGGAGAGATGGGGATGTATCGTGAGAAGGCCAACGACACTCGAAAACAAAAAGTGTGGTTGTACAGGGGTTATAAAGGGAACAAAAGGACCGGGGGATATAACGTTGGACGAGAAACCAGGGGGGTCGGAAATTGTAGTCGAAGCAACTCTCGGGGGGAGAGTCTGGGGGGGCGGGGGTGCGAAACGGGGGGGAATTGTTGCGACTGAGTTAGAGGTGTGACGTAAAAATGTGGTCGCCCCCGGGTGCCTTGGGCGTAGATGTCAGGAAGGGATAGATCAATACAAAACCGCCCAAGGGACAAATAGGGAGGAAAATTGAAGTTTATGGAAACTTCCAGTGGAAAAATGGGACTGGTATCGTGCTGGCCAGGGGGGGGCGGTATATAAAACGATGTTATACAAATCGGTGTACGAAATAGGGGGAAAGATGGGGGCAAAAACAAGATAGAAATGGGAGCTTTCCGTGGGGGGGCGCCAACTGGTGCCTCAGTGTTGTCAACGTGGGACAAGGACATGAAGGGAGGGTAACCTACGAAAAGAGGTACACGATGTGGGAGGGTTTCCTTGGGTAACGGCGGGGGGGATAACACAAATCACAAGAACCGGAGACCATAACGAATCCCGAAGGGCCAATAAGGAGGGTACTCCGAGCTCATCAAAACGCCAAAGACATACAAAACCCGGAAATGGAGGTGCAGATGTGGGGCGAGACCTGTGGACGAAACGGAACAGTGGTTTTTCAAGCAAAAAAAAAGGGGAGAGGAGGTCAATCGTAAAGAGGGGAATACAGGGCAAAAAAAGGTAACCAAGGGGGGGTGCTGCCTTGTGGCAAATGAAGTGAACTGGGATAGGGGGGCCCAACAGGGGAAAACCCAGGAGGGCCGGGGGCCACAGGGGGGAGTGGTGTCTCTGTCAAGCGGACTCGAGAATCTAAGCAATGCTCATCTACAAGAGTCGATGCGGGTATGAATTGAAAACGGGTCGATGAAGCGTTGCGGTAAATGGTCAAAGCACAAAGCCGGCGTGACAGTGGTTAAAAAATTGAGGGCAATAAAAACAAAGGGGAAACGCTAATGACCCACCAGGGGTGTTGGGGGGTAAAAGGGAAGTCAAAGGTATCTAAAGGAAGATGGACCGTAACCGCTTTTTGGGCACAAAGGGGGGGACAATCTTACGGGGTAACTGTGTAAAAACGGGGGCTGCTTACACCGAGGAAACTTACTCGGAAAAAACGGTTTTGATGAGTTACAGAACCTACAGAAATGGGTTTGGGGAAAAGTACACAACAAGAAACGAAACCGACGCGGAAAGAGCCAGGGGGACGGACGCTCGTTCCGAAGGCGATCGGAGCAAAAGGGGTCCTGGGGCACCAAGACAAGAATCAGAAGGACGGGGTGTATGCAACAGTGTCCCGGTGGGGCAACAGGAACAGGGACACGGGCTATAGGGAAGGGAAAAGTGCCGAGATGATGCGATGAAGAAAGATTTGATACGTTCGGCGAGGACTTGACAGACTACGGGAAGAACCGCACTAAAAGTAAGGGAAAAAAAAAATAAGCCCATATGATACAGCGTGAGGATGAACGAGAGGGACGGAAAGTAAATTGCCACTAAAACACCAGTAGCACGGGGGGCTTAAAGGAAGGAAAGGCAGGCGGTGCGGGGAGAGGCTGGGGGGACAAAAAAGGATTTTGGGTACATAACCGGCCAACACGCGCAAAGCACAAGTTGGGAACCAACAGAAATAGATGGAACGGAGCAACACGGGGCCATCAAGCACCATAAAGGGTCGACGAAACAGAAACGGGGCAGGGGACGGTGAACGGAAAGAAGAAAACTGGTTTGAAAAGCAGTGAACCCCAGGCTCAAGCAAAAGGAGTCAACCTAAAAGTACAACCGTGTAGGCACAACAAACACACAAAATGCTCAGATGAAAAACGGGAACCGGCCGAAAAACGACATGCAAATGGTTGACCGCACTGGTGAGAATCGGACCGGCCGGGAAACCAGGAAGATCAGCTAGATGGAAAAGGTTTACTGGGCTACAGGTGGATCAGTGGAAAAACGGTAAAAATCTTCCTCGGACCGATTTCGCCCGGGACTCAAGCACGAAGGGGATGGTAGCCGGAGGTCGAAATGACTACTAATAAAGATGAAAAACAAAAAGCAAACCAACAACAGAGGAGGGAGGGGATCGCCGGAGGACAACAGGGGGCGCCAAAGTACCAATAACTTCCGAAAGAAACAGTAGAGATAAGGAGGGGAGCAGAGCCGCGAACAGAGGGGTAGTTGATACCCGAGACAAAAGATAATGTCCCCTTGAAAACACGCACAGGACCGATAAGGAACTCAGGCGAGGTGAGTAGTCAGTTAGCACGGCTGCACGACAAAAGATGGGAGGGAAAAGGTGAAGGGAGACGGCCACGGGTCAGGGACTGAAGAAGGTTCTTACGAAAGGGGAGACAAACAAAGACAATATACACCGGGTGGAGACTACTCGCCTCTATTTGTGGAGGTGTCGGGTGGAATCGGCAAATCATTAAAATAATCGGACCATTAAAAAAATTTTTCGCGGGGGGCAAAAAGGCTCCCGGAAAAAGAAAAGTGGGGGTCGAAAACTAGAAACTTTAAAGCACTTCACATCTGAAGAAATGAATCGACTCTAGTTGGATCTGAAGGTTTGGGACAACTATTACTTGATCTACAGGATGAAAATCATTGTGGGGTATGGGGGGCATCGAATTGCGGCCATCATTGTTTATGCTCGAGATGGTAAAGCGGTGCAGAGATGCAAATGTCACACAACGACTTCGGGGACACGGAAGGAAGACTCATGGTGTGTTTGTTTACGGCTGACAGGCGCGGTTATAAAGAAAAAGGGGGACTATCATACGGGCTTAGGGGAGTGGAACCTGACGGGTCAAAATGTAAGCCACGAGACATAAATTGTTAAAGGGGTCAGTCTCCCCTGAGGAGCCAAGGATAACCACAAGTCTATTAAAGGTTGATATTGATGGAAAAACGCAAAGATAAAGATGCTTAAAAAAGAATTCGGGATGGGAACGGTTCTTCAAGGAAGAGAGAAGAAGACTATCGATGAGGAAGCAGTCCCAAGACCGACAGATATGAGAATAGGCAAAAAAAGCGGAATTATTTTGCGCAATCCGCAAAAGAAAGTTGCTTGGAGGAGTGGGGAAGGCATGGAACTTATGTGAAACAAAATAGAACTGCTGTGGAAGGTGGAGCAGACGGGGGGCGGTCAAAAAGGGAGTCGTAGTCTTGCAGGGCGGGAGAAACATAGTGGTGGGCAGGAAAAAAATTTGTTTGTCCAGAGGGGTGCGGAAAACTTCCATTATCGTTCTCCCCGAAATTTGACTGGTTCAGACTTCTTTTCACGATGAAGCAAGGGGTTGCGTTTTACGTCTACATGGAAAACAGCAGGGGGACCACA
>Ga0179593_1388327_pt1 | contig 19198 bp, 19 predicted proteins | sample CZODoug2_1_08_16_FD_185931 | JGI IMG/M metagenome (GOLD analysis project Ga0179593, IMG submission 185931) | Vadose zone soil fungal communities from Angelo Coast Range Reserve, California, USA - CZODoug2_1_08_16fungal (PacBio error correction) | ecosystem: Environmental > Terrestrial > Soil >...
GCGAAACGGGAGAGCCCGGTCTGAATTCGGCCCAACGGCAAGGGTAGCCCACACCTGACGTCCTCATCCACAAAGCACTGGCCGGGCGTCGGCGAGGAGGACGGAAAAACAATCCTTCGTTGTGCGGGAAAATTTCGAAAAACGAGTGGAGATGTCGGCTAGAGGGTCAACCCACTAGCCTTGAACGAGGGGGGGTGAGCACAGACCCAAGGAAAAGGGGGGGGAAAAAAACAAAGAGTTGGTTTACCCGACCCAGAGAGGGCGGCTTTTTAGGGTAATGGAGTTCAGGCGCAGGGAAAAGGGGTGTATTCCAAGGATGGGTGTAGTCGCATCCGGCGAGATACACCATAAGGAAAAGCGTGCAAGGTGCGCGTAAGAAAGCCGGGGTTTGCACGACGGGACGGTGGTGGTCGCGGGGAGGGGGGAGGAAGAAGGGGGGGGTGTGGGGATATAATCAGCGTGTGCGGCAAAAGGAGGGAAGTGCTTGAAAAGAGGGAAAGTTTCATTGAAAAGGAGGCCGATAGAGTCAAAGGAAACAAAGGGGATTGTCAAAAAAGAAACCGTCCCGGCTGTAGGAGTGGCGAGTGGGCCCCAACGGCAAGGAACTCAACGCGGGGCAGATAGATTATCGAAAAAAGTAAAGAGATCCATAAAGAGTGAAATCGGCACTAGGAAGAAGCAGGCGGTCCAGGACTCTAAGTGTGATTCTCGGCCAAAAGGTGAGCCGTCCAGGAAGCAGGATAAAAGTGCCGCGCTGAGTCATTCACGAGAAACTCATATTGAGACTACTGGAGAAAAACAACAGTTCAAGGAAGTAAAAGGTCGCGAAGCCGTGGAGGGAAAAGGGGGGGGGAGGGGTCACCAAAAAAGAGCCGGATGTCTAAAAAGAAATGGCTCCAAGTGGAGGCACTGGTGGGGCGGAAGAGTAGTGGGAAGGAGGCGGGGGGGCCCTGGTTAGTGCAGCGGCCAGAATGTAGAGACCGTCTGTTTGTCCCGGAAAAGAGAAACAAAAAATAATACTTGCCACACAAACTTGGACCTGACGCGAAGCGCAGGGGTGCACGTAAAAAATCAAGGTGGTCAAGGTTGGGTGGAACGTTTCGTCCGGGAGAGGGGGGAAAAGAGCCCCAAACCGACGGGGTGGGAACCGGCGATAATAATAAGCGTTAAGAGGGGGGGGGGATGCTATCGAGGAAGGAAAGAAGGGGTGGAACGAGGGCTGTCAAAGAAGAAGTAAAGAGATGTTGAACAAAAATCACACATCGTAAGATCGATGGGGGGGGAGGAGTGTTATGGGGGAGGGGCATGCCATCTAGGGGGGGGGAAAAAAATCTACCACCAACGGGGCATAACTCCGGCGGGACTGCGACAAGGATGCCGATGCTGTCGCGATAAGAGAGGGAACCTAAGAGCAGGAAGCTTATGGGGGTTCCGGGATGGAAAAAGTGCAACGGAAACAGGAGGACGGATTCAAAGGTATCAGAAGTGGGTTTCCAGTGAAAGTCGGTCACGAGGGTCACTGGAATGGGTGGGGGGAGTTTCTTAGCAGGTATGGTGGTCCTGGGCAAAAAGGAGCGGGTTCAGCAGGTGTGGGCTTGAAAGGCTTGAAGCCAGGAGGAAAAGGAAATACAAAGTTAATGCAAAACAGCCCGAAAAACCGTGGAGGGGACGACGGGCGAAACGGATTGGGTGTCAGCGTGTGGCGCGTCTTGGGGCAGGGGAGGTTAAGGGAAGATATGGCTCTTCAAAAGCGAGAGCGGGGGATAGAAAAAAAAAGAAACAAGAAGCCGAATCAATCCCTAAAACAATCAAACAACGAGAAAGAAGGGATATTGTCAACGCGAATGAAATTACGGTGAATGGCAGCTGCGAACCACAAAAAAAACTGGAGTTACGGGGGAGAAAGAGTCATTGCACCAAAATGCTCTTATGCCGCCAGGGACATCAAATACCTGACTAAAATCCACCAACGGCCGGGAGGGTGTGGGCGGGTGTAGGAAGAAAAGAAATGAAATGGGGGAGTCCGCCGGCGAAAAAGAAGGGGGAAAAGATAAACAACAGTCCTACTTAAGAGGGAGGGGAGGGCAAAGACATCCAGGGGGTCGACAGGAGTTCCACAAACGAACAAAAAAAAATCAACTTGGGGGAAGGCGGAATAATATGCCCCCCATGCAAAAGGGACCAGCCCGCCTGTGGTGAAGGGAACAATTGGTTCCAGGAGATGCAGAAGGGAAGTACCGACCAAGAGGAAGAGACAAGGGAGGCACAATGGCAAAGTTAACGACGCAAGGACTAACATGCACCGTTTGGACAGGGCTGAACAAATAGTGGAACGGACAAAAGCCGCCGGCACCAGAGCAGGAGCGAACGAAAAGAAGCGCCAATAAAATGCTCTTTAATTCGACAAGGGGGATGGGGAAGAACCGAGCCAGTTCCAAACCAAGGGAAAACCAAGAGGAACCTATATTATAAGGGAAAAGAAAACGGTTGGGGGGAAGTCTTAAAAAAAAATGACCAAAACGCGACGAGGCCAAACCCTGATCAAGGAGGGGATGGCTAGACGCATGGAGCGAAAGGGAGCGGCAGGAAAAAGAGTGTCCTATGGCTTATCGGGTTGCGCACGTGAAAGCGCTGCAAACAACAGAACAGGGGAAGGGGGAGAGGGCGAGGTGGGCAAAGAACCAACATTAAAAAAAGAAAGCGACAGGCAAAAATGTAGTGGGGGACCCATTGCCTGGGAATGTTACCGTTAATCCTAGATCGTCAGAAAAACGCCAGAAAAAGATCGAGGGGTGGGGAAGAAAACGGCGGGGGAGTTTCCCACTCGTGGGTAAAATAATGCAAGTGCCGGAAAGCCGTGGAAGGCGAGAATCACTCTGGCGGATCGAGGAGCCGGGAGCTCAAGAAGTCTGGCTCTGATGGGTCGCTGGGAAGCAGAAGGATTCAGCCACGAGGGGAGCGGCCTGAAACGGGACAGGGAGAATAGGTAGTCTACAGCCTGGACAGCGTCGGCTCGTAGGCTCTCGGCTGTGGGGACAACTGGCAAGCGTGCTGACAGATAAACAGGCAATGGCTGGAGTGGACTTTGAAAAGAACAAGCGCTCCAACGACAGCGGGGGTATCAAAACCACTGCTACGTCCTTCTTACCAATCCGCGACCAAAAATCATGCACGGGGTGGTAAAACACTAAAACACGGCTCAGACGGGCAGACGACAATGAAGGTGTATCGAAACGACGGCAAACCATCCGGGGGTGCCGGAACGCAAAAAGGGAATAGGGTCCGAAACACGGGGAGGAATACATCAAAAAAGACATCACGGGGTGGACTGGCAAAAACAAACAAAGGAAGGGACGTGTAAAAGGGGAAAAAAAAATAATTTGAGGGAAAATAAAAGGGATGGTACGGGATCCATATATACAACTAGCGGGCTGCGTTAGCACAAGAGAGAAGTGCTCTGCTCAGAGATCGCTTCAGTTCGGGCAGAGGGAATCAAGTGTGGGAATAGTTACGGGGGAAAAGGGACGCACAATTTTCGGGGCGGCTGAACCACCGTTTAGCAGAAAAAACACACAAGGGCGAAAACTATAGAGATTGCGAAACGTGGATCAAGGAAGAAAAAAAAATGGGGGGGTGGTCTGGATCAAAAACACACTGAAAGACCAACTCCTACAAAATCGGGGGCACCAAGCACGGACGGAGGAAAGGTGCCGTGCGCACGCAAGCGGTAAAGAAAGGGCGCGAAGGCCAGTCGGTATATGATTGAAACCGGCTCAAAAAAAAAGCCAAGGGGGTTATGGGAAGAAAACTAAACACCCGCGATTGTGGGTTTTGGGAAGCCACCGGGTCAGTTGGGAATGGACAATGGAAGCCTGGTGTGGTAGGACAGGGGGCGACAGGAGGTACCAACCCTTGAGTCTCACCATACCTGGGCAGATAACCTGGGAAAGGAAAGTCAAGAGGCGCGGTTTTTTGGACACGCGCATCGTGGGGGACGCGGAGGGGAAGGGGAAAGCCCGGATTGGGGGGGGGGGAGGCATTTAAGTGGAAGGAAAGGTCAAGGGTTAAGGAGGACTTATGATGTCCGTTGTCTTGCGAGCCGGGCCTCAACCCAATGAGGGAACTGGCCCACTAAAAACCGGAAAAAGGTTAAAAAACGCGAAGGACCTAGGTAACGCAATGAGGACCACCACGGACGGCTCAAAGGGGAGGGGTAGGGGGAAGAAACTAAAGGGACTATCATAAAGCCGACGGAGCGAGCCTCGCATAGAACAAAACGGCGATAAGGAAGGAACTCTCGTGGGGTTCTTCAGAGGGACCAAGTTCAGGGTACTAAAGGAATGGTAGTGACTTGGAAATTAACACTCCAGACCCGCTCGCCTGAACCAGTGTCCGTGGGGCGACCTCAAGCAGGTCTGAAGCCAACGCGATGTACGGAATTGGGATCTAACGAAATCGGAAAAAAAGGGGCTGGAACTGGTTGGCGGGGGACTGATTCAGAAAATGGGGGGGATGGTAGAAGTGAAAAAGTTAAACTTTGTCTGCAAACGAACATGGTCACCATGTGAAACGCCACAAAAGGTTGAAACATAAGAAAGTCTAACTCCAAACTCCAGGTGGTGTGGGGAAAAATTCTAGCACCCTTGCACAAACAACCGGAAAAAAAGGGCCACGACACCGGGTGCAGGGGTGCCCGCAGCACTATACTAGCGAATCAATGTTGGTTGTCAGGGAGACTGGACAAATCAAGGGGGTATTACAAAGGGGAGGGGGAGCACATTGTGCTGGGGGTTGGGGAGGATCGAATCAAGCTCCGGATCACTCTGGGGCCCGAGGGCCGTCTTCGGTGGGAGTTTCCACATCGAGTTCAATAGGGGAAAAAAATGTCCCTGAAGAGGGGGGAGGCTCGGGGGAAAAACTTACAATGATAAGGTCATAAGAGGGACGTCTGCCCATCGAATAAAATCTGAACACAAATGTCAATGAACCCGGTGACTGGAATTGGTACAAGGAATTTAAAGAAAGAGGGAAAGATAGTAGAGTCCAGGGGACCGATTACGAAGTCTGTGGGTGGGAGGGGGATGGGGGGGGGTAACGACGAAAGATGAACGTTTAAGAGTCCCTATGCCGTGAAATACCGGTATTTGGTCCTAGGGTTAAACCAGGAAAGGGGAAGCGTAGTGTAAGCAGGTCAGGACATTTACGAGAAGGCAGAAACAACATACGGGTCAGGGACCAGGGAAACGAGGGAAAGAAGGTCGGGAAGGGGGTTGATAATGATGAAAACAACAAAAAGAGGAGCGGGAGGGCTTGTGGCGCAGGGACCGCGGTTGACAGGGTAGGCGATTGTATGTCACCACGGGAAAAAACTGCATGTAAGCCGTCAGGGGAGGGCGCGCACCGACCCAGTTACAACGCATGACGACGCTGGACTCTCAAAAAGAGAGGAAAACCAACCAACGGAGGAGGGAAACTAGGAAAAGTAAACACATAGGCGCGGGACAGGGGAGTTGTGATTTAAAAAAAGCGGGGGACGCTCGCTGAAGAGAGGAGCAAAAAAAAAAATAAAAAAAGGAACTACGACAGAAAAACGATTCAGCAAAATTCCGAATTGGAGGCAACGCGTACCCAAAACCGGAGGAGGAAGCTCGCGGGGGGATTTACAGCGCGGAAAAACACACAACACCAACGATGAAGGTCTGATTGTAATCTGGAAGGGAGGAGAAAACTGTGGGCGAAGGACATTCCAAACGTTCCTCACCTTAGGAAAGGAACACCTAATCAAACCGGCAGATAAGGCCGTTAGGGAAAAAAACAAAGAAACAAAAGCTCGAATCATCTGACTTCCTACCAGAGGAAAAGTTCGTATGCGACTCAACGTGCGCCGGAAGGGGAGAGGTCAGCCTGGTGGCCGAACAGTGGTGGGGGTCCCACGTGAAGCAAAAAAGCTTGCACACAGAAAAGAATACATTCACCGGCCAACCGGGGCCAGATCAGCCGAAAGAGAAAATGACAAACGTGCTGGGACAACTTCGATGAAACAAAAAAAAGCCTGCCAACCTCCTGCCAAAGGAAAGTGATGTGGAACCGCCAAAGGCAAGTAATTAATAAAAGGAAAGGAAGGACCAGCTTTCAACCGAATGGGAATACCAGCTTAGATTAGCCCTGGCCATGAAAGGGGGTTGGACGGGTGTCCTACGCTGGGGGGAAAACGCCGTCAACCCAAACAGTTGAGTGGAACTGGACAGTCAACGGGGGGGAAGGGGCCATGGGAGTAAGTCGCCGTGTAAAAACACCAAGAACAGGCAAAAACGCGCGGAAAAAACAATACCCAGCCGGGCGAATTGATACATTTGTTTGGGAGGCAAAGGCCAAGTTGGGGGAGTTTGAGATGAACCGAAAGAGCGCGTGAAAAGAGTCCAAGACGAAAAGTTGGTAGGAGCTGGAATGGGGAGGGGCAAAAACGGATGAAAGCCATAACGGCCCGGAATCTCCTTGTCTTTCGAAAAAAAAACCACAGACAAGGGAATAAAGCTGAAAAAAACAACAGACGCATGGATGACTGATGTGTTCCGATAAAGCCGCTAGCAGAGCGGACCTACTGCTCATATAAAGCAAGAAGCCGGGACAAAAGCGAGAGGCAATCTCGATGTTTGCAAGGGGAAAAATACCAAGGGGTCGCAATGAAAACGGGTACAGTAAAACAAAGGCCCCCGCCCGGAAGGAAGCTCACGAGATGAAATAAAAAAACCTTACTGCCTCCACCATGAAACGCGAACGTGGAGGCAGTTCTGTCTAAAAGCCGGTCTCAAACAGCGGCGAGAGAAGATCACGTGCAGGGGGCAAGAAAAAAGTATATCGACGAGGGAACCGTGCATGTCGTGAACTAGAAAAGTAAACATCGGTGGTCAGAGGGGCACGGGGAAGAAACAGAAGGACCTAAGGACAAACCCTAAAAGTCGCAGCAAAGGCGTACGCGTTTTTTGAGGATAACATAAAGGTGGGCAGGTAGGACGAAAAAAGGGGAACCAAGAGAGGCGGAAAAGCAAGGACCACTGACACGGAACGAAGGCGGTTCAGGCGCCAAGCATGAACTTGATCCAGGAAATGTTTTGAACGACTATTACGGTGTGCCTGTACGAAGTGGGGGCCGTGCTTTGGATCCCGAAAATTAGGGGGGGGGTGGTGGAAGAAAAAGATAAACCGAATCGAACAGGTTGAAAGCAAAAACGTTCAGCAATCATAAAAGAATCTGACAACAACCGTGGAGAAAAGATTGGAGACGGGGTCTAAGTATAAAAAGGCAAACCAAAAAGAAAAAAAAGAATTGTTCAAAAAGTACATAAAATTTTCTCGCCTTGTGTGGCGCTAACACACACCTTCGTAGTATCCCGCTTAAACAGTATCAAATAAAACTGAAAAGGGAGCTGTCTCCAAAAAGTGGACCTAGGTAAGGGGGGGTATTCTCTCAGAACGAACAGGACCTCAGACCACCATTGAGGAAGAGAAAAGTAAATCCTTTAGGGGGTGCGGTTTCCAAAAAAAGGGCGGTGTTTCAACGGGAGGGAGGAGGAAGTTGAAAGCGAGGGGTGTGAAAGAATTTTGGTCCAGAGAACACTGAGATTATGCGAATTGTCACGGACCACAAGGAATTTCGAGTGTCAACCAAAGGGTGGGGGGAGGGGTGAAGGCCAGGGGGGGCACGTGTACTATGGAATAAAGAACCCAGTGGGGGCAGGAAGGGAATGTGGGTACCGGAAACGATAAAGTCAGGGGTGAAAAAAAGGGGTAGAGTTCCAACCGGGCCCACGACACGAAGGCAACCAAGCGAACGCTTCCGGCGGGAGGGGAAAATGGGAACACTAAAGGCCAACGCGGGAGCGGATGAGTGACAACTCCCCGATCTGGGTGACCAATCAAGAGGATCCGTCACATGGAACTGGACCAACTCGTAAAGCAAAACCAAAGAGCGTAAAAACGACAGGGCGGATCTACTGAGATCGGAGCAACTTCCGCCACCGAAAAGCGGTGTGCAAGCTAGGGGGAAAACATAGGGTATGCCGGACGGCAGGAGTGCGACGAACAAAAGCATGGGGCATACAAAATTTCGAGGGTCAGTGACGCATTGCCGGAAGGTGTGTGACAATACGGCCGGGGACCTATGGGTTCCAAGGAAAAACTTGCCTACACATAGAAACCATGAAAAAAACAAAAGGTGGACCGGGGCGCGGCCATGGGTTCAGGTTCCACTCAGTAACTGTTGTTGAGTATTCTGCGGCATTTCAAAGATTCAAAAAAGATAACAAACGGTGACTGGTATATTAAGGGGGGTCTTCAATACAGAGGTGAAATTGATGCAAGTTATTCCACTCGGAGAATGAAAGCAATCTCTAAATACTAAGAAAAAAAACAGGAGAAGGGCCGACAAGGGTTCAAACGAGCAAGAAAAAAAATGACGGTGAAGAAAAAGTGATAACGGACAAGGTAAGAGAAGGAGGGGAAGATAGAAAGAGGGGGACGAAGAAGATTGCAGTCAAACCATGCCCCAATCGGGGTCTCCGAACAGCTATTCTGGACACTTAGGATGAGCATTATTGGGGTAAAAGAACCACACATTGTGAACTTAACTCGAATAGCGGTGGAGGAGTGGCTGGAACGTCCACGGGGGGGAAGAGGGTAAATATGAAGCTCCGTAAAGTATGAACGGCGGGTGTTTAACACGGGAGTTTTAAATGGACTGGTGCGCCAACGGAATCAGAGGGAAAATACAGTGGTACATTACCGAAAATCACGAAAATGGTCTACATTATCGGAGTAAGTGGTGAAACGATGAGTCAGGAGGGGTCAACTGGCTTGCGCGTATTGGAGGCTGGTTGAAGGGGGAGCAGGGGTCATCCTGAAAATCGAGGGAACGGGAGCGCGAGGACCAGACGCCCAGTGGAAAAGGCTCGTAGCGACACCCGGAAAGGCGGAAGTACGATATGAGATTGAAAAGAAGAGCGCGAAGGGGACGTCAAGACGTCTCCGCTGATTATCCCGCGATAAACGCGGGCAGGTGACAGTCGAGATGATACCTTCAGGCCGAAAAAAGAAACCGAATCATCGATGGACAGACTACAGACAATGCCGATGTTCCCGATTGTCTGCACAACACGGGGAGGGGATGGAAGTAAACGAAGGAAAGAATCTAGTCGGGAGAGATCTAAGCGCGAATTTCGGGGGCAACGGTCAAACAGCATCAAACCAAAGGCCTGAGTGGAAGGACGGGCACACCAGACAGTAATGCAGATGTGGGGGGTCCCTCCAAGCAACGCCACCACATAAAATCAAAATACAATGTCACAAATGGGTAACGGGGCGAAACAAAGGTTACACTCCCTCAAGGCCTTTCAAACAAGGGTCTAAACAAAAAGCCTGGGTTAAGGGGGAACGGGGGCCAGGTAACGGCAGAAGTCTTCAAAGTGAGCTAGATCACAAGGCCCACACAAATCAGCGGCACCGAGGAACTGACTTAGGGAAGGGTAGGAAGTAAAACACACATGGAGCCAACAGAAGGGGGCTGACATAGGGGGTGACACAAGGCTCTCCTCGACGAGTGAGAAGGTAGGGAAAAGGGAGTGCAACTAGACAAGGCTGGCAAACGTTTACAATAAAGGTGGCTCCAGGTATAAATGGACAGGGTAATAGGGATATAAAAGGCATTAAAAAACAAGAGAATAGAAATACAGTCACAAGATGGTAATAACATGAAAACGGGCATAGTGTGGGTGGCCTTATTTGGTGCCTCAAAAAGGCCGCACGAGTGGCCACCTATGGAAGAAAAACTGGGGGTAAGGCACCTGGGGGGGAGGTTTAGGGGGTCGATTGCCTCAAAATGAACAAAACGGGTAGAGGAGGCCGGAGATGGGGTGTTGGTTTGTGGGCAACTGGATGAACACAGCTCGGAAAAGCTCGCTGAGGAACCAGATCGTGATCGTACGATCTGAGGCACAACCGGTGAAAGGGTGTTGCATTGGGCAACCGGTTGTCTCTGGATCAATTTAACTGAAAATCAGTGGGTGGGGACAATAAAGCGGCATAGGAGGGGATTAAAAGAAGTCGAGCCGACCGGACAGGTAATGGCCATGGAGTCAATTGGAGTTGGAACGATGAAATCCCATAATTCCTGTAGGACGATAGGGAAAGTTCGCGGGAGAAGGAAATCAACCAGGGCGTGGAACGCAGAGTCACGACGTATGCGGAAAAGCAGAAGGCATCGGGGGGTGGGTTCGTGGAGGGTAGAGAAATAGCAAGAAAAGGTCACCGGATCGAATGACGGTTGAATATCTAACAAACTCTCGACTACTTTCGCGGAAGGAGATGAGAGATGGAGCGGGAGGTCGCCAGGCAAACTTTGTTCGTCTGCAATGAAGACAGAGAAATTTTGCCTAAAGGGGATTCCCCAAAAGATCGTTGCGGCAGCCCAGGATTGTATAAAAAAGACAACACACTTCTAACATCCACAAAACAAAGACATCGGAAAAAACAAGGGGGGGAGCGTAACAAAACCCAAGCTCTTAAAGCGCCGGACGTCCCCGCTCTCTCAAGGTTTGAAGGGCAGGGCAGTCGGAAGAATAACCTAGGTGTGAGTCGGTAATTACAACTCGGTTTCCGGGAAAGGGAAAAGACTAGAACGAAATGGAGCAAAAAGCAAGCGCGGATGAAGAGGTCAGACGTCAATCTAAATGGGTAGGGGGGGGGCGCCACCATAATGAGAAAACGAGCTTCGTTACAGTGCGCGTGAAAGAGAAGTTACAAAAAAATGGTGAAGATGGGGCGAGGAAAGAAGGGGGCGTGACCTTGGGGTGTGGGCGGTGCTTTGGTTAGCCTCAGAAAAGGGGCGGCTTGAGAAGCGTAGTTAGATACCCTGGGGAGGGATAGGGAGGAATGGGAAAACAAGGGAAAAAAAGAGAAAAAAAGGGGGGTGGCCGACTGGCCGCGGCCATAAAGATGGAGGCCAGACCATGGAGAGGCCTAAGAAGACGGTTCGGCGAAGTGGTAAGCTAGAGCAACTATCCAATAGGGAAAGACCCGTTTAGGGCTGTATGCAAGGGCTACCCCCAAAGTGGTATGCGTGGCGCCGGCTAACCATCCCCAAGTGTGGCGAGCAATCACCGGAGAGACATCCGGAGAGTTGGAAGGGGACCAGAAAGTGCAAATGGTTGACAGGGGGGGGAGGGGAGGAGGAACTTGGAACGGAGTGTAGCGTCAGTTCGGCCCGTTTTCTCCAACGCAGGGGTCACATGGGGGAAAAACATCAGATGGGAAAAGCGAGAGTCTCCTGCGCACACGCGGACGGGTTTCAGGGCAGAAGGGTAAACGCCCGGAGTGTGTGTGTTTCACCCCAGGTTTGGCAGCGACGGTGGAAAATTCCGCCTGTGTTTGGGTTGAATATGTAAGGGTCATTGAACCCGAAAAGGGAGGTATACAGAGGGGGTTGACCCAAAAAGAAGTAATACGCGAAAAGTTCTCAGGTCTCCACGAAACGGTGAAAACAAAAAGCAAAGTGGGGGGTTCAGGCCTCCCCGTAAGGAAACCCCAGATCCCGTGTACGAGGTCTCAGGATGCGAGTCAGGGCATAAAGGAGAAAGGAGGGGATGACAGGGTGCTGACGATAAGGGACGTCCCAGTCGGCCGAATTTTGGAAACTCAACCGAGGGGGCCCACCGATCGCTGTCCCGGCGTTGGACAGAGTGGGAGGATTGACTCGCGTCAGTAGGAGAGAACATACAGATGACCGGGAATGATTGAACACAACACGCCGGCCAACTAATTCCGACGGGACGAAAGGGGGGGGTACGGTTCACACAAAAAACGGGGATGTAATAGGACCGGACATGGCATCATAAAATGGACGGCACCTTGCGTGGGCTGCGCTAAGAAAAGGCGTCTGTAAACGAGACAGGAGAAAGTGATTTGGGGTCAGCGGTAAAACGGCGTAACCAAAGAGGCCACGGCTCCGTGACAATTGAAAAAGGAATAAAGGAGACCGGTATAAAAGAAGACAAGCAGGGGTTGAAGTCGGCCAGCTGCAGCAATGAAAAGACAAAACCCGTTTGCAGTGGCACCGGCATAGGGGGAGGGAAAGCTGGGGTCGTCGTCATATGGGGACAATGAGAGTGAAGGGAAGGAGAAACAAATTGAAAGAGCAAGGGGGGAAAGGATCACGCATCAGGAGCGAGGCCTATGGCGGATGGGTGTGATTGCCCAAGCGGTTCATGAGAAACGGTGATGTGCGTCGAGCAAGAGAACCAACGGACTAAGGATAAAATCGGGCCCCGCCGTTCAAGTGGCTTTGACGTCTGGCAAAATGTTCCCGGATACAGGGGATCTGGGAGGGTCAATTGGTGGGAAGTGAAAAGAAAGAAAGGACGACCGCCAAAAATAAAAGATTGGGTCAGAGGCAGGGGGGCAGGGAACAACTAGAGGCCGGTGGAATGATGTGAAAACCTTACGATGGCAAAGGGAAAGGGGGGGGGAGCAACGGGGGTTTGCTCCATGGGCGTGCGAAGGAGCAGACCACTTAATTTCGAGACGGACACCAATGGGTAATCGCGGGGGGGAAAGACACGGGCAACGATTGAAATGGCCGGAGAAGCGGTGGAGCGTCCGGGAAACATGGGGAAAAGGGAATGGCAGCGTGAGGGAGACAAACGCCGAGTGGGGGGACAGCGTGGTGGCAAAACATTTGTAAAGCATGTCCGACTGCCCCGATAAACCCGGAGAAAAACAATGTAACAAACAACGGAGGATAAGGAGGAAAAGCGCAAAGGGGTATACAAAAAGTTGCGTGATGTGAAGCCGGACGGTCATGAAAAAAAAGAAGAAGGGAGCACGGACACACGATGTGGGAGAATTGAAAGAAAGCACAGACGTCGGCGACTATCGCTTCGCCGGACCGGTGCCGACCAACGCGAACGCCGCGAGAGGAAATCAGGAGACGATAGAAGACGCGACTGGGGCAACGAACATGCAAATAAAGGGAAAACTAAAATGAAAAAAATTCGCCGTCAAAAAAGAAAATGCGAAAAAGAAAAAAGATACACAACACGGAAACGATAGCCGTGGAAAGCACGCCCCACCAAACAAAGAAATAGAAAGGTCCGGACGCTATCTGGGACTCCTGCAAAAAAACTGCAAGGGGATGTTGTAGGATAAACTAACACGTCAACAGCCCAGCGCCAGGTTAGGACAAAGTGGACAAAGAGAAAAAGGCAAACGAAACGATAAGGAAAGGGCTCGCAAATACAACATGAAAAAACTGGGTCGCGCGGGAACAAGAAGAGCGTGCCCACCGGCCTGAATATGTCATCTTAAAAAATGGGTCTCGAGGACGGACAAAAGTAAAGCAAATAAAAGCAACAACAATCAACACAACTCTCTGGTGTACCTAAGCGGCTCACATAGCCATGAAGGTGGCTCCGAAGAATAAAAGGGGGGCAGGAGCAGAACGCAAGGAAAAATCTGTCAAAAGGGGAAAGCAAAGGGGCCATAACAAAGAGGGATAGGGGAAAAAAAATCATGCGCCTATGGTGTCTTGCTCGGACGACCGCGAAGGTAAAAAACAAACCGAGTGGACGCGCGTACAGACAATCAAAAGGAAGATCGGTGGGTGGGGCGAAATAAGGTTGGGGAGGGGGGGTGAAGCTAGACTACGAAAAGGGGTGGGCACGAAGGCGAGCAAAAACCAGGGGAGGGCGTCCTGAGGGGGCAGGGTCAAATGGGGGGGAAAAAGCTGGAGGTGGTTCGGTTGTGCATAACCAATCGCCGTGAAAGGCAGCAGAGGGAAAAGAAGCCGGACGTAACTGGCGTGGGGGAGGGGCGAAAGGCATAGGACGGCAAATATGGAGGAAAAGGCGAAATTGTGTCAGGAAAATATAAAACCGCGGGGAAAACTAAGGATCGATCGAAAGCGCCTAAGACTCTGAGGGAGCTGAGGATGTTTAAACGAGACGCACCGTCAGCCCTGTGCCGGAGAAGAAGAAAGGTCAAATGCAAGAATACATGATCCCTAATGCGGAAGCAGAATTAAGGTGGGGGAAGCATATAGGGGGTCGATGGAAACGACCATTCGACAACTGGTCTCCCGCAATTGCCATGCAAAACTGCTTCAAAAGCAAGACCAAAACTCAAACGGGGGGAGGAAGCGAACAAAAGACGAAAGGCATTATCCTAAAAGGCTCCAGGAACGGACTTCGCTGGCATCTCGGTGTATCGAATGAGAAACCACGTTGGAGAAAGTTTAAAAAAAAGGGAGACAGAAGTAAAGGGAACAAGAACAGGTGGGACGGCACGCAAAGTGATCTTGATTGTCAGGCGCTACGGTGGAGATCCGTGGGGGGAAGGTACCCCAATAAGTATAGAACAACTCAGGCTGGGGAGGGGGAGCAGAATTCACACGTGCCCGTCGGGGGACTGTAATGTAGTCAACTATAATCCTGCACGCCGGTCAAAAGTCAGTGGGTAAAAGATTAAAGGGCTAAGCACTGGGCGAGTCTGGGGTAGACTCGCGTCAAAGTTAACCGATGTAGGGGGGGCTCCGCGGGAGGGGCAGAGTCAGATGAGAGAAAGAACACAACAAAAAGGAGGGCAGGGGCAACTACAAAGACTGAAAAGGGAATCAAGCCCCAAAAAAGCCGGGGGATGACTCAAAGACAGGGAGGGGGGGGGGGGGGGTGAGGGGCGAGTGATGGGGGGTGGGGCGGTGCTGGGCTGGGGGGGGGGGGGGGGGGCGGAAAAAGGAAATCAACAAGTTCATACCTCCGCACAAGGACACGCGAGATCAAAAGTGAGGATGGTAGGAAAAAAAACGCCACACGGTCACCTTAAGGGAACCGAGTGCCGCCTTGGCACGAAATCCTCAATGATGGCGCCAAAGAGCGGAGCTAAATGCAACAAAAAAACAAGTGGTGCAGGGTCCCGCACCGTGTGGTTTTGTTCGGGGATGGAAAAGCAAGAGACGGTTCGATGTTGCCGTAGGAGATCAAATAAGTCAGAAAGGAAGCGGCGAAAAAAAGTGAGAGTCGGCCGAGCCGCTGTTTCGGCAGTGCCGCGCCTATTTACGGGATGGTCTAAAGAAGGGGGGGGGGGTGGGTGGTCAGCAACGAGAAGTAACTGGGACCCGGGGACATGAAAAGAATGTCAATGAAAGGGAGAAACGGAGGGAAAGGAATCCAGCAAAAAATTTTAGAAACCTCCCGAGAGGGAAGAAAGGAGGTAGGAGGTGATGACCAGTCTGACGGCAACGGGGCTTCCAGACGGCGGGAAACGAACATCAGAAAATAGAAAAGATCGTTGCGGAGCAAGCGGCAAAAGGGGTAAAGGGGGCTGGCTCAACCGCAAGGAACGCCCTGAGTGGAATTGAAGGGAAATCCATCACAAGTCCGCACCGTTGGTCAGCGGCTGAGAGGGCACCGCCAGCGGAAGGAAAAGGGAAAAATCTACACAAAAGAACAGAAGAGGGGAAAGGGGGGTCCAGGAAAAAATGGGAAAAGCTTCCGCCTGAATTTTAATCCATTAAGGGGTTTGACATGAGCCAATAAAGTTCGGGGAAGAACGGCGAACCCCAGGGAGAACATGGAATAAGTCATCTGGGGTGGGGGGGGGGGGGGGGGGGGGGGGGGGGGGGGAGAGCTTGCCACTCACTAAGGGCACTGCAGGTCTAAACGACCGAGCAGGAGGCAAGAACAAAGAGCATATTCCCCGTAATACAGCGTTAAACGAATCAGGCATATGATCGGGGGAAAATGTTGAGAAAGTGTTATTAATTCTAGGATAAAGAGCAATGAGGGGACGCTGAGTGAGAACAAAAGGACTAAAAAAATAGGGGAGGGATACGGTGCATTAGGCTAGTGTCATGATCCTCCTAGAAAACGGAACGGCTCTAGTATTCGGGCAAGGAACAAGGGGTCATAACGAACTACAAGAAAAAAGAAGGGGGGAAGGACGGGGGGGCAAAATGAATCCTTGGAGAAATGGTAGAACCAGGCGGACGGGCTGTCATTCCGTAGGGAGAGAGCGAAGAGAACTGAATTGAAAGGGGGGTAAGGGACATTAGGGAGGGGGGGGTCAGGGCGTAGGAAATAAAATTCTAAAAACAGGTGGACTTTGGGTTTGCCAAGGGGGGAAGGAAAGGGGGGGTGTAAGACTCTGGAGGAACGTATAAGACACGTTTCCCGTGCTCAAAACCAACAGAGGAAGAGAGGGGGGACAAGGGGGGGGGGAATTAGGAGAAAAACATTCAGGAAGTACGCTTCCTCGACTTGAGGCGGGTTGACGGAAATCATGTGGGTAGGCCGGTCAGTTCGAAAAGCGGATCGTATGGGGTAGGAGGGTCACTTCATAATCCGCAATCACTCAAGGGGGAAATAAGATTCTCCTAATCAGAGAGAAAAAGAAAGTGGGGGGGGGGGAGGCCTGACACAGTGGAAAGGAAAAAAGAACGGAGCAAGAGGACCACGCTCATGGACTACCTGAACACAGACGGCAAAACCACAAGCTTCAGGAAACAATTAAGAAAGTTCGCAAAACATCAAAAAGGGGCTAGGGGGGGGAGTCGGTCTAAGAAAATGGAGAGATTAACTCCGGGAAAACAGGTCAAACAGGTAAAACGTCCTAGGAGAAAAAGTAAAAGAAGGGCGCAAAAAAAGGTGCGGCACCTAGGAGCCGTCTTTCAGACAAAGGCCCCACCCAGAGCGGGAGAGAAAAAATTCGGAGGGAGATGGAAAAAGGGTAGGAAGAACGTGGTCAGAGGGATTCAAGGAAAGTTCGTGGTTTGAAACCCAAGTTAAAAAGTGGGAACAGGGGGAAGGCAAAGTAAGCACGACGGGAGCGTCCTCTAGCAAGAGCCGGAATGTCCCCGTGTACGAAACTAAGACGCGGAGAAGGGGAAAGGGAAGCGGTCACTCCGGTGTGAGCAACTGCATAAATAAACACAATCCGCCCGACTAGCCCGCGGGAGATGGGACGGAGCGGACGCCGTAAATTCTCCGACAATGTGGATAGAATGAGGGACAAGAATTTGGGGATTATCAGGGAGGAGAAGAAACCAAGATAAGCTATTTATGGGCCACGCACGGGTTGGTCAGGATGGGACTCGTCAGAAATCGATAAAACGAACATAGCTTGCTCCTCGACAGACATTGACCACGGGCCGGGAGGGGGTGGAAGGACCGGGATGGCGAAAATGGGGTTTGTGGGCGGCCAGGGGGGAAGAAGGGGTCATTCTGCCTTTGACGGAAAGAAAACAAAAAGGGGGGGGCGCCGGCAGATCAACACAGGGACGGAATAGCCTAGTGATACAAAGGTCGTTGAGAAGGAAAAGGGACGAAGGGGGCATGAAAAAGGGGTACATTCCAGGAGTCTGATTTAGTGTCTCGGAAATCATAATACAGAGCGTGTCGGGAAAGGGAGCCAAGATGTCGGAAAGCGAACGTGCCAAGGAAACAAGCGGGAGGGGACTGGCATAAAAAAATCTCCTAGGGCTCTGGGTGGCGACAGTATGAGGGGGCATAGTGTCAAGCAGCCAAGTCAAAACAAACGCAAAAAGGGAAAGGCAGGGGAATAGCTAGGACGAGAAAGCCGGGACGTGGGACTCCAGAGGGGGGAAAGCAAAAAAAAAGTGGAAAAACGAAGGGGGGGGGTGCGACAGTGAAAGAAGGGAGGTAACTCGGTCACATGGGCAAAAAGGTCGAAAAAGGGGAATCGGAAAGACTCACAAGGAGGGGAGAGCGAACCCTAAGTAGACCACTTCACACAAAAACGTTTAACCAGGGACGCAAAAAAGCGGCAAGGCTAACTTTAGACTCAGATAAATCGACGTGGAGAAAACCCGAGGGGAAGACAGACAACGGAGGGGGAAAAACGAACAGACCACTACACAGTAAAAAGGTTACCAAGACGCAAATAACAACTCATCAGCACGTCTTACGAGCTGGAAAGGTGTGGTCAATGTGGGGAGGTTCGTAAGGTACAAAATTAGAAGTCATGCTCATTGCGGCTACAAAAGCGCGACCGAAGTTTTAGGGCGAGACAGATAATAAGAAGAAGAATAGCGGGAACATGCAAGCGTTGCGGACAAGAGGACGTGGGGGGCCGTTTCAAAAAAAAAAAAAAAAAGGGGGGCAGGAGGGGAGGGGCAATTTCAGACTCTCTCAACACAACCAGTTGCATTGATACCAATCGGAGTGAGTGCGAAAGGGATCAAGCACGCGGGTGTTGAGAAGGACAAGGGAAACCAGACTTCAATTGGGGTTCACTCCATGAGAACAATTTCACAACAAAACGAAATAGACAGAAGAAAGTGAGAGCTGTGGGTCACGGACAAGCAGCATCCGGAAGGTATACAGAACCCTACACTTTAAGAACAGACAGCGTAAGATATTGGGTCGACTACCCAAAATTAATGAGTTGATAGGAACTGCAAGAACGAACGGCGGAAGAACAGCGGACAGCGCGATTCGTTCAAAACCCTCGAATGGCCATTTTAGGGGGGAGATTCCGGACCTTACAAATCCGCTGGCGGTCGGTTTGGGGGGTTCGAGAAGGCGGGTGCAGACGCCAGAGTAAAACACTGGAAATGCGTGTAAGGTATCCCTTACAGTAGGGTTGGGCGAAGGGGGAAACCGACAGCTCGCGACTGGGTCGAGCGCAAAGTGGTCCCTCACAAAGAAGTGGATGGAAAAATGGAACGAAGGGGGTAGTCACTGTAAACGTACACTTTTGCCATTGGAAAGAAGAGCCCCTCGCGCGGAAAGGGGGAAAACAATACAGTATAATCGGGTCCTAGACTATAAATAAAACTGATGAAAGGGGGAAGGGGATGTGGGGAGCCGTTCTACCTGGGTAATGGAAAAGGATTCGAAAGACACACAGGCACGATTCGATCTGAGGCAGGTATAAAAAACCGTAAGCAAGTCAAAGGAGAGGGAAGGGGAACAATCGAGAAAAAGCACACGATTCTAAATTGCCCCGAGCATACAGAAAACTAAAAGAATCTAGTAGACTGCTAACAGGTTGGGCAACTCGATGGGGTCGAATGGCATAGCTGGGAAACGGGGGGGAGGAGATGAAGGGAAGTCCTTATGAGAACGAAAAAAAAGAAAAAAGGGAAGAGAACGAAAAAAGTTCCAAACAGAGGAGTAGGCAACCATGTCGAACA
>Ga0179593_1277436_pt1 | contig 19197 bp, 27 predicted proteins | sample CZODoug2_1_08_16_FD_185931 | JGI IMG/M metagenome (GOLD analysis project Ga0179593, IMG submission 185931) | Vadose zone soil fungal communities from Angelo Coast Range Reserve, California, USA - CZODoug2_1_08_16fungal (PacBio error correction) | ecosystem: Environmental > Terrestrial > Soil >...
GGGCTTGCATCATCACGCCGTTAAAGGAAAAGCTAGGGGCGGCGACCCCACAGAGGGTCAGTTGTTGCTAACAGTGTTGCGACGAGGTCCTATCTGGAGAAGCGTAACAACGCCCATTTTGTCAATTCATGTAGCTCCTGTCATGCTTTACAAGTTCGTGGGTCTTTCCATCTACAAGATAGATGTATAAATTTGAGCTCAGGGGGGAAGGGGGAAGGCTGCGAGGCTAATCAGGATGGAACATCCAGCTACGCGACCCTAGTAGGCGAGGGGCAACGATAGCATTACTCTTGACATGGTAGAGTCTCTGACAAAAGTTGGGGACTCTATTAATCGAACGGAATAATTGAACGTATCAACCAAGGAGAATCAAATAAGCCTATTCGGGAATCGAAAGCACCCGAAAGGCATCATATGTGAAAGTGAAAGAAATGGCGCCTCGACACTTGACTTCGAAGGCGACGATTTCTCTGGGGAACAAAGTCGTCAAAGAGTAGTAATCATGTTTCATCGTGTGTATTTTTGTCCGTTCGGTGGGGGACGGGACTATCCGGGAACTTGTAGTAGGGGAGCCCGAAGATTGACCTTCACAATTGATTTAAAATCCGGGAAAGGGGAATGAGCGGCGACGTAATCCTGGAGACGTCTGGGGTCATTGGAAAACGGGTGCACCCTGATTTAAGCCTCCTGCATTCACTGAAGTAGTTGCACGAAAGTCTTAGGCAAGATTTTCGAAATCAGCTGAAGAAGAAAAAACAAAAACAATAATGGCAGGGGCTAGATCCAAAAAAGTTTGGGGACGAAGGGGGATATGCCGAACACCTTCAAAAAGGCGGGGAATGTACTTAGATAAATGGGATGTCCTCCGGGATCGGGGCCAAATTCGGTCTTTGCTTCGGTCCAAGAGAAAGCATCCTTGGCCAGCGTATGGGGGCCTATTCTTATATGTCTTCACTTCAGGGGAGCTCGGGGTGCATCAGGCGGGGAGAAAAAAAACATGACTTAGACCGTTGGGGCCAAGTGGATGAAGGGGGAGAGGGCTGATCGTTACCCTGCAATGGGGGAGTCATAGGAATAGAGTGAAATGGTCCTGACGATATGGAAGGATTATATTTGGGAAATACGGCGATGAGTTGCTACTCAATGCGACAAGATGTCATGGGGGGGAGAAGGTCCACTGTGAATAGGACGGCGAAGGCTCTGAGGCAAATGGGCTCGACCAAAATGAGAATGTTCACTCTGAAAGTTAGGAGTATAGGGGCTTCAACGGGGGTCGTCTCTGTGCTCTCGATTGTGTGGAAGAAGGAGGGCTTTGGCGGGGTTTAACGAAAGTTGGGATTTTCTGCTGGGGCCCGTTGCAACTGAGGTGCCATGATAAGATAGAAAATTAAGGTCTGGGATACGCCTTAACAGTACAAAGATCGAGGTTCAAGGGCGGCGAACATAAAATATTGAGCATCAGAAAACCAACCCCACTTTCCAGGGGCGGGAAGGGGTCGGAAATGAGTGTAAACATCGGGCTAGACATTGGTAATTCATCAGAACTGCTCAGAAAGGGTTACTACCCGTCTTTCAGGGGGGAACCAGTGGGAGAGACCTAAATAAGAAACTTTGCTTCCTGTTGCTATTAACTAAGATTAATCAGGAAAATCATGGGACGCATGTCTAAATTTGAGTACAACATGTTTGAAATGTTGTGGGGGGATATATAAAGTCCGTGACCTGGTGTGGCTCAACGGGAGTGGGAGTCTAGGTTGTTTTCTGGGACTTGGGGGTGATATAAGTGCAATCCGGTCCCTGACAAAATGCGATTCCGGCGAGGTTGACATGAAACGGAAACGTGACCGACCCCGTTGGGGGGGGTGTGTTTGTTGTGGTGTTTGGGGTTGTGCGGGGGCTGAAAATCACCACTTTGCGTCAAGCTCGGTCGGCCGTGCAACGATTGTGCAGTCTGGGGTCAGAACGTGGCGACTGTGAAAGACTCTCTAACAGTCAAAATTTCCTATTCTGGGGGAAAAACAACTAAAACCAAATTGGTCGACGTGTTCCGTCTGAAAGTTGGGAATTATGTCATTCGCTAAGAGAGGAGGTAGCCAATCGACCTAATGGCTTGAGAAGCAGTTGAGGCAAGAGGAGATTGAAAAGTTATAAGGGGCGAACAGATATACACTGCCGGTTAGCCAGGGACAAAAGAGGGAGGGCGAGTGGCTGTTCGGGGGTAAAGCAAGTGGAGGCGGCGGCTGGTTCACTTCTTCACCATAAAGAGGGCTCGGCTCATCTGCAAGAGGGGGGAGGATGTGCAAAAAAAAAAAGGGGGTGAAGGGGCTAGTCCGGACCGAAATATCGGAGGCAGATGGGTCGGCCAGGCAGGGTGAAGAACGTTCGGCAAAAGAAAAGTGAGCTGAAAGGGGAGTCCAAGTGTGTCAGGCACTGGGGTTCTAATATTGGCAGATAGGACGAAAAAAGAGAAAGAGTTCTATGGGCTGAAAAAAAAAAAAAAAAAAATGCTTAGGGAGGGGGGAAAGCCAGGTAGGATATTCAGGTATCTGTGGGGGGGGGAGTGGGGGGGGGGGGCGAAAGCTGCAGATAATGTCTTCGTGCGGGTCGTCGGAGTGGCAAGAAGCAATAAAACAGTAAAAAAAAAAACGTGCTAAGGACAGTAAAGAGGGGGGTCGGATTTTAATCTTGCAAGCGTTTACGTAAGCTCAAATGGAGTTCACGGCAGGTACTGCAGAGGGGGGAAGTTGTGTGCTCAAACCACTGGGGGGGGGGGGGGGGGGGGGGTGGGGCGGAATGGTAACGGGAGAAAAGACTGTCGAGACAGGCACATATGTAAAAGTACAATATGTCGGAGGGAAAAAAAAAAAAAAAAAAAAAAAAAAAAAAACCAACAACACAACAAAAAAAACCAAAAAAAAAAAAAACAAAACAAACAACAAACCGTCAAGAAGTGGGGGGGGGGGGGGTGGGTCAGAAGGGGGGGGGGGGAAATAAATTGGGAGGGAAAATTCAATGCGAAAAGTGGAAATCAGGGTGACACTGGTTTAAAGAAAGATATGGGGGGGATATCACCACGAGGCTTTTTAAGCGGGGGGGGAGGCTAAAAAAAAGAAGGACATTGAACTTGTTCTCTGAGCAGGAAGAGGGTTTCAAACTGATGTAGATAGTGGAAATGAGAAAAATGTCGACGCTGAACAATAGGTAAGAAATAAAAAAAAAAACGTAAGGGTTGTCTATTTCTGAGGAAGGGGAGATGTCGAGGAAATCCTCTATTGGGGTTCTAGGAACTTATGGAGTTTAAGAATTGGACATTCATTAGTCGCGGAGTGTGATAGAAAAGCAAGCCTGGGGGTCTACAATGGGTGGTCAGGAGACTTACAGGAAAGAGGAACCTAGGTGGAAAAGAGGGCTGTTCGTATTCGCGGGGCTTGCAGAGATTGCACAATAGCGCTGGAAGTTCAGGATTGCCCAGGGGCTAAAAAGCTAAACCTGTCAAACATGAAAAAAAAAAAAGAGACAAAGAAATTCGGAGAAAAAAAAAGAAAAAAAAAAAAAAAAAAGTAGAAAAAAAAAAAAAAAAAAAAAAAGGAGAAACCGAGAGTATACAAGACGTGCAAGAGCGTAGCTACACCGGGGAGTGTTTAAAGAAACTAAATCAAACTGAAAAAAAAAAAAAAAAGGGATTAGAAAACCACCTGGGGGGGGGGGGGGGATTGAAAAGAATTTTGCAGGTGAGGGGGGGGGGGAGAGGGTGTAAAATTTCTAGATTACTACTGGACTTATTGGCTTCGACTACGGGAGGGACGCACTCAAACAACAGGGGGAAAAACAATAAAAAATCAAGGTAAACTAAAAAATAGCAAAAATGGTGGTAGAAAATCACTCAGGGATCCTAAAAAAAAAAGGGACGGGGAGCACAACAAAACCTAATGTAAAAAATATAGACTGACGACGTCCAAAGGAGGAAAATTAAAGCCAGTTGCCGAGCTGAGGTAACACCGGTTCGTGAAAAATGAATGTGACCGGATTAACCGGGGGAGATTGCAATGTACCCGGCGCATCAACGATTATGGGGAAGTACGACAAATGAGGGGATAAAGGGGGCGCTGAGGGAGGCGGATTGAAGATCCGCGGGGCCATGATATTACATAGATGTCAAGTGGGGTCAAAGCTTATCTCTCGAGGTTCAGGAAATGTTTCGCGGTGCGTCAATGGTAGGAACAAAAAAAAAAAAAAATACGCTTCCTAAAAGGGGGGGGGGAGGATGAATGATTCAAGCAGGAGACACTTTAGTCACAGATAAAAAAGGGATATCACTGGAAAACTTCTTCGCTGAGGGAGGAAGGGGGAAAGATAAATTGATGGGCATGATAAAAAAATCCTCAGGAAGAGTGGCCTGAAGTACCATCGTCACAGATGAACATGCACTGCCATGGAGCTCGGCTATGGAAAAAAAAACATAGCTCCTAGACTCAACATGTCTTATGGGGGAAGACCGAACAACAGCGGGAAACGCAAAAAGGTGGACCTTTATTTTCGGTGAAGGGGGGTTGGGGGGGGGGAGGGGGGGGGGGGGGGGGGGGGGGGGGGGGGGGGGGGGGGGGGGGGGGGGGGGTGGGTGGGGTGGGGGGGGGGGGGGGGGGGGGGGGGGGGGGGGGGGGGGGGGGGGGGGGGGGGGGGGGGGTGGGGTTGTTGGGGGGGGGGGGGGGGGGGGGGGGGGGGGGGGGGGGGGGGGGGGGTGGTGGTGGGGGGGGCGGGGGGGTTGGAGGGGGGGGGGGGAGAATAGGGGGGTGAGGGAAAAAGAACAACAAAGTGGACGGAGACAGAAAAAAAAGTGCTCCTCCACTGGGGGTATTGCAACGAAAGAGAGAGTTGCTCCGTAGCTGAACTATTCTGCATAATATAGAGAAAAAGAGAAAAAGTATACGAGGGTGATATGATGTATTGAAAAGCTCAATGGGGGGTGAATACAAGACATGTCAAGAAGGTTCAGTAAAAATAAAAACCTTCAGACCAGAAAAAAAAAAGTCACCTCAATCCCACCTACCAAACACCACACCAAGAAGAAAGGAACAGAGAAAGGCAAAAAGAGTACATAGAAACTGGAGACTGGAGGAAAGTGGACAGGGCGGGCTCAGAAATAATTCAGGGGCCTCGAGTCGGTCCTTGGGGCAGGAGTGAGGGGGGGAGCTCGTTGAAGAGGCTGAAGGAGGGACTAACAAGGCAAACGGACAAAGAAGCATAAAGTGGGCACGAATGGGGTCGAGAGCCATTGAAAAACTTTGCATAGCGACAGCTTGGGGGGGGGGGTATGAGGGGGCAGACGGGAGAAATGCCATCAGGGAGAAATGGGTAAATCGAAAAAGAACGAATTACAAAGAAGATCAAGGCACGGAAAATGATAACATTAAAAAATTCGATTATAGGGGGTTGTCCAGGTGGGGGGACGGGGGGGGGGCAACCCGAAAAAGTGTCAAACAAGAGGTTCAAAATAATGAGGGAGGGCTCACTATGGGTGGTTTTAATCGCACAAAACAGAAATACGATTCATGATTAGAAAGGGGGCATAACGAACTTGTGCGTCGAACTAAGAGGTACATCAATGTGGCGTAGTCTGCCCGAAGTGACTAGGAATCTCTCTGATTCTTACCATGTCTAAAAGAATTCCAGGACACCATGGAAGGGAAAAAATTAGGGGGGGAAAAGGAGAAATAGGTCCAAACGGAAGGTCGAGAGCGGCTGGGAATTTAACAATATTATGTCACACAAAAAAACGGGGGAGGAACCTCGGTGGGAAGAAATATTCAAAGCTTAGAAAACAAACTGAATTATCCCTTTGTGACTATGGTAGGGAAAAAGCATCAGTATGAAAAAAGACTTAAGAGCTTGTTTACCGTAAGGGAAAAAGAATCAATTTCATAAATGAGTTCACTCCACGAAGGCCAGCGTGAGGGTGACAGAGTAAGGGGGAAAACTGAAAAATATAGAGGGAATGATGTAGTACACGAGAGCTGGCTGAGAAGGGGGGGAGGCGGGGCAAAACAAGAGACTAGGGCAAAAGGTCCAAGCTGAGCTGGTGAGAGTCAGGGATGGCGGAAGGGAAAGACTACATAGGAGGAATCACCAGCCTCTACAAACTGAGGGGGAAGAGTCAAAACACATTCCAATCATTTGGCGGGCTAAAAGGTGGAGCAAAAGGATGGGGGATTAGTAAGCGGTTATACGCCCAGTAAGAGTATAGTGAAAGACGCAAGGAGGGCATGGGACAAAGAAGCAAACGGCGGGAAGCACGACTGAAAACCTTCCATCGTCGTAGAATGGGGCGGAGATAATCCGATTGGGAAAGAAAATCTCAGGGTCTTAAAAGCTCTGTTGGCGGTCAAAAATTCCTCGGGAAAAGAGAAAGTCATAACGGACTCGGGGGGGGGAAGAGAACAATGGATAAAATTGCATGTTTCGCTGTCAAAGCGTCAGCAGGAAAGCAGGTGTCGGAGAAGTTACAACGACTGGTTGTCTCGAATAATGGAGCTGCACCGCAGTGTACTGACTTGGAAAAGGAGGGTCGGCTGGATTACACGCATTTGACAAGGTGCAGAGCTGATCCACATATACCGGAGGAAATGGGGGGCAGCGTCAAGGCAGGAAATAAAGACGTGGCAGGGAATAAGAGATGAAAACCAAGAAAGTAATCAAAGCCCGTCAACAGTGGGAAGGAAGAGGAGAGGCAGTGCCAAAAATTTTTGAGCGTTTTCGTGGGTAGAAAGAGGGCATCGACGCCAGGTTCCGGGGTAAGTATTCGTTAGTGTGCAGGGCAAAAAGACGGAAAAAAGGAAGAAAAGGGGTCAAAACGGAGAAAGCATGGGGAAAATCAGGGGGAATGAAACGCTCGGGACTGTGTGGGCTGGTTAACACTGCAGCTATGAAATAGGCAAGACGGTGACGCGGCGACTCGGCGGGAAATTAAAGGATCTGACATGACGCTGGTAGTGGGCTGAGGGGGGGACTGGGGGGGCAGAGATGAGGGAAAAAAAGGGGGTGTAGACAGGGAAAAAGTGAAAAAAGGGATTCACTGGGGCAGCGGGGGGAGGTAAGGCACATGCGGGAACGGAGAAGCAGTGTGTCTAGGAAAGCTAATGGCTCGAAACGAAGAGGGTATAGAGTCGAGGACAGTCTTACTCAGGAAAGGTGAAAATAGTGAAAAGAAGGGTGCCAGCAAAAGGAACGGCTGTCAGGGACTAGTCGCTCGTCTCACGACGCGCGGGCGGTGTGTCCAAAGGTAAAGACGGGTAAAAAAATCCTCTGGAAAATGACCGCGGCAGGAAGTTCTGAAGTAAGGTACTGAGGGAGGGGGCAGGAAGATCTAGGGTGTCAATTGACTAACAAACAGGGGGGGAGTCGAAAGTGGTGTGTGAGGAAGTCGCCAAAAAGGTTTTGTAAAATGTGGGTTGCAGGAGGGGAGTAACGAAAGGGGGGGAGCAATAGGGGCTCGAAGGAAACAGAAAAGGGCGAGGGGGGCGAATGGGCCTGGAGGGGGGAAAAAGGGACAAATTGCGGGACCGAGGACGGGGAGAGGAAAACTGATGGGTTCGGCGACAATGCAGAGAAAAAAGGGGGGGGGGTGTGCTGAGATCCAAAAAGGGGGCGGAAAGGTGGGGGATGGATGAAACAGTGGTAAACTAGATAAGAAAAAAAGTTGGTGCTAAAAGAGGCAAGAATAGCTAGCTTCGACGCTGTTAGTGTCCAATAGCGTCAAAAAGATGTGCGCTTGGCAGGGGGACACGAAAAAGTGTAATGATGTAGAGCAATTTGTATGGGGGTGCAGGGTAGCCACGGGACATTGAATTGGCAAAGAACAAAAAAAAACAAAATCCTATACGTCGGAAAAAGGAAAGGGTTAAAGGTAGAATTTCCGCTCCGTATGAAGGTAATAGGAAAAAATAAAAATGAATACGGGATCATAGGGTGTAAAGGGGCAGAAAGAGTATGGCGTGGGTGAGCAACCGGGAATATTATCGAACAACCTTCTGAGGACTAAAAGAGGTCCGATAACAATAGGGGAGGGGAAGTTAAACCGAAAAGAGGGGGGAGTTAGAGGGGATAATGTAAACCTCTGAGAGCGAGGAAAAATACGACATGAGCGAAGGTACTAGTACAGTGGGGGAAGGTGTATGGAAAAAAAAAAAGACCCAGGACGAAAGTGTGTAGGTCAACCAATTGAAGGACACACTGTTGGGGGGTTGTTTGGGGAAGCCTTTGTCTTTTGTTACCTTTGACAAGGGAGATTACATAAGTACTGGAATATATGCATAGGACACAGAGCACATCGACACTTTTAACTCTGGAAAAAAAGGAAAGGGGGGATAGTGGGAGTGAGCAAAAAAAGAAGTCAGACGAAAGAATGACACGCGCATCAGCCAGACAGTCCTTGGGGCTGTGTAAATTTTGCTTCCGCGGGCACTAGTAGCGAGTTGATATAAATGAAAAAAAAAAGGGTAATCAAGGGATCAGTTTATGGGCAACGGCTCCCGAAAGATGATGAGCAGAGTGAAACACACCATGAAAGGTGAAACTCTAGCGGAAGCAAAGCAAAAAAGGGACTGACCCTAAAAAAGTCAAGCACGGAGAGTGCGGGAAAAACAATGAGCACGGCTCAAATGTCTCTCCGGCGCGCTGCTCGAAAAAGGAAGGTAGAGGTGATGAAAAACAGGAACGCATGACCACATATAACAAAAAACCTATTGCTGGAAAGGCGCAACAAAAATAAAGATGTCCGACTGCACGTCATAGGGGAAATTTCAAAAACAGGAGGTTTGAAGGTAGCAAGGAAAATAGTAAAAATTTCTGCTCAACGAGGAAATGACCAAGACGTCGCAGCTCACACATCTAAAAGCGAAGCGTAGAATGGGTGTAACAATCTAAAAAAATCAGAGCTAGGAAGCAGTGGCGAAAAAGGTATAGTGAACTATAAGGATTTCAAGACGTGGCTGACGAAACGTTCTAAAAGGGGGAAGGTATGGTGTATCGAAGGCAAATGTGCCAGAAGAAGCGTCGCTTCCCATGGTAAAGAGCCAAATGTGCAGATTCTGGGCGAAGAAACGGGGCGGCGAGTAGAAGTCCTCGCCGGATCGGTCATGAAAGTGCGTCGTGGATAAGTAGACTCGTACTATACGGGAAGAAAGGGAGGAGACGTAAGCAAAAGTAGCTCGGGGTAGCGTAGAAAGCAGCTACGCAAAAGCGGGGGGGAAAAAGAATGGGGGCGGTATTTGAAAACCATTTCTATATCGAAAAAGGGAGAGAGAGGGCACGTCAAGTCAGTTAGCAGAGAAAAGGCTAGGTGGGCTACCTCTATTCGAGACAATAAAGGCTTTTATGTACGGATCAGCCACTTAAGGAAAAGATACGAGGGGGGGCAAAGTGCTCATGTCTGGGTGTCTGGCGAGCACGTGGGTGCGTGACTGGGCAGATTTGCGAACGGAGAAAAAAGGCTAGCTAAAAGGGTGGTCATGAAAGGCGGGGAAGGAAATTAACTACGGGGGGTTCCTCTGCATTTCGGGGAGGGAAGGTGGCTATAGAGTGGCGTATAAAAATAAAAAAGGAAAAGAAAAAAAGAGATGACACGAAAAAACAAAGGAAGAAAGAGGGGGTAAGGGGGGTACAAATCAGCAAACTGATTTGGAATAACTACTATTTGTTTTCACTCAACATTAGGATAGGAGGTAATCATACATTTAATAATAAGAGAAGAAGCGCAAAGCGGATCGGCCACAGAGAAAGTAATGTCAAAACTTAATTTGTTGGTCATGGGGGAATGTATGGGGAGAATGCAAAAGCGTTACTTAAGGGAAAAAAAAACGAGAATGAAAGAAGGTAACGTGCGGTTCACTAGCTCGTTTGGGATGTGCGTAACGCGAGTGTAGAGACCTGGGCTAGGTAGCCGTATGTTGGGGGTAAGACGAGGGTCGTTTAAAACATTTATAAAAATTACCTTACCTTCGGGAGTAAGCAGAATGGGGGACTGCTGAGACTTCGAACGATGGAACATCAACAGCAAGGCAATTGGACCGCGGGTCTGGTCTTAGAGTACTGCTATCTGTACCGGGAGCGGAGTGGTCTGCAGGGCACTTGAAACTCAACGAAAGTGTAATGCAGGGGAATGGAGGGGGGCAAATAATAAAAAGAGGAGGATTCTTCATACAAATAAAGAGAAAGTGAAACGGGGAACTATCTAGGGTAGAGATTTCAGTCCAAAAGGGCTGGTTTGGATTTGGAGGGAAAAGTTCAAAAAGAGTAGTCGAGAACTGCGGCAAAAACACTGGAAAAGAGAAGTGAGCGACACGTAATCCATAGGGGAAAAAAAAAAATGCGCGGGGTACTTCAGAGAGAAAATGGAGAAATAAAGATACGAAAACCACCCCGGGGAGGAAAAAAAAAAAAACAAACAAAAAAAAAAAAAAAAAAAAAAAAAAAAAAGTAACAAAAACTCCAAAAACACACAGGGATAGAAGGAAAAAAGGTGTGACGGGGGGTGGTCGGCCTGGGGGGGGGGGGGGAGGGGGGGGGAGGGGGGTGGGGTGGGGGGGGGAAGGTGGGGGGGGGGGCAGGGGGGGGGGGGGGGGGGTGGGGAGGGGAGACGGGCCCAACTAAAAGACAAAAATCAACAACGCGAAAAGACCAAAAAAAAAAAAAAAACGGAAAACCACACACCAAACAAAAAGGTACGAATCTCAGGACTAGGTCTCACCCAAACTGGGTTTGACCAAAAAATGGGACATCACAATGGGGTGAAGGGGGTTGAAAATGCTGGGGCGGGTGGGGAGGAAGGATTAGTATGCCTAGGGGGGGGGTGCTAATGCGGATGGAAAAAAAGCATGTGGATGAAATGCATGGGCAGGGTTGGGGGGCTTTGGTTGGGAAAAGGGGAAATGGGCAAGTTAAAAGGAGGAGGCAGAATTGTAAGTGCACCGTAGGCGGGAAACTCCATGAAGGAGAATGACACCCGGGAAAAGGTTGGCAAAAATTGACCTTTTACATTGGTGTGAGGGGTCAGGTTAGAACCGTAAGAAAAAGGAGGTGGCAGATGAAAAGAAAGGGAGGGGGGAGGCACTCGGGGGGGAAAAGAATAACAAGTTGTGCCGGGGGATGCTGAGTTCGGGGGAAAAGACAAATATGAATCAAAGAGGATTAAAGTCACGGAGGATTGACTAGCAAAAGTCAAAAAAAAGGGTAGGGGGAAAAAAAAGCGGCGGTCAGGGAAAGAGGGGAGGGGAATGACAAAAAAAACGCACCCCCCGACCGGGCGGGAAACAGGGCAGAGGAGAGGGAGCCGGACAAAAGGATGAGTGAAGGGCATGATGGAATCAGAAAAATGGGGGTTTAGGGGGGGGGGAATGCTTGGGAAAGAGTGAAAGGGGCTTTAACAATGACAAAAAAATAAAAAAAGGGAGGGCAAACATTAAGAGGTCTGTACATGCGGTCAATGGTCAAAAAGAGAAAGGGCTCACGCAAACATGTTAGGAAGAGAAACACGGGGGGAGATCTGAGGAACGGGGGGGGGGATTCAGTGTGTTCTTATGGCAAACAAATGAAAAGGGGGGGTGAGGAATGGTAAAAATCAGGGTAACACTAGAAGTTGTGATGTCTGCGAAGCCAGGGAAGAGGGCGTATGCAAGGAAAAGGTCCAAGGATAGATGAAAATCGGCGACCTGGCGTTAAGAAGATTGTCAGGGTGGAAACGGTAAGCGTAACGAGGGAAAAATCGGCGGAGGGGGGGGGAGAAAGTATAGCACGTATCACGGGGGGGGCAGTTCATGGAAAGAGGCCTTAGATTAGGGGAAGGGGGGAACGATAGGGATGGTTTTCGTGACGGTATAGGGGGTAAGCAATGGTCACGGTCAGCATCATAAAATCACTAAAAGGGATCGGAAAAGGAGCTCGAAGTGGTGGGGGGGGGGGGGCAACAAAACGAGAAAATAAAGGAAGATAGAAAGCAGAAAGCCTCAGTGGCGGACATTAGGGGATATTCGCAGTGGGGGGGACGCTTTAAGAGTGAAGGAAGTCGTCAACAGTGGGGAGTTAAGAGCGAGCGCTGTAAGACCTTTTATTCGTGCATGAAGTGATTACTCTTTCTATTCACAGACAATGCCGTGGTGTTGCAGCGACACGCGAGTAAGATGTCATATTTGGGGGTAGCGTAGGGCTGGATGGCGACGGGGTGCCTTTACTCGCTAGGGTCTTATATCACAGTCAGGTTGAGTGGCTATTCCCCCAACACAAGCTGACATCAGACGGCAAGGAGCCTGCAATGCAGGGAAAGGAATCGCGGGGGGTTCGTCTAAGGGCAAAATGTGAAATTTTCGATTGAAGAAAAAAGGGCGGGAACTACAGGCCAAACACCTCTAGAAAAAAAAAAAAAAAAAAACAAAATAAAAAAAAGAAAGACCCCGGTGAAATAAAAAAAAAAAAACAAGGCACCAAAAAACCATCGGATCAAAAAAAAAAAAAAAAAACCAAAGGGGGCCGATGGGTCAAGTTTGGGAGGTAACAGGTAATGACACGGGTGGTGCAGAAGGACCGGAAAAGGTGGGGAGAAGGAGCTTGTCCGGGACGAAGTATCAATCGACGAGGGATTACGGAGGGGAGGAGAGAGATGTGCGGCAACATAGGTAGTTATTGTCTAGTGGGGAGGGGAATGACAGATCAAGTAGACGCGGTGAGGATATTGCACATGGAAAGGGACGAAAAATCGTAGAAATTCGGAGAAGGGCAAGGCGTAGGCCTCGAGAGTACAGATAAACAAGAGTCTTTGCACAAGATCAGGACGTCGTGAAGGAGTAGCGGGACAACAAAAAAGGAGAGAGAAGGTTAATAAAACAAACAAGCAAAGGGGGGCCATCTCAGGAAACGGAAACGGACAAAAGTCCCGTATCAAAAAAAAACGAGGGAAAAACAACCAAGTTACAGGGAGGAAGGATGGCCGCTAAAAAGCGCTGTGGGGGGGACCAAGAGGAGGGGGGCTAGGAAGGTGTCCCAAAAACAACCGGCTCCAGGGGAACACTCAACGAAGGCAAGGGATTAACGTGCTGCATCATCAACTGTAGTACATATTGTCAACAAACGATGGCACGTGTCATGCAATGTTAAGTAAAGGGCCGATACCATTCCGGTGAAAAAAAGGAGGAGGGCAGGATATACGAAACTAAGATCATGTTATGTCAAGAATAGGTTCGGAGGGGGGTCAAGGCCACGCGGTATGACGTCTGCTATCGGACGACACGTCAAAAAAACAGGTGTGATAAGACATTGTATCTGGGCGGGTGGGGTGGGGGGGGGACAGTGCAATGGCCAGAATGTGTGAAGGGTGAGCCAAATGAAAGGAAGTAACAAAGAGGACGGACTTAGCTTAAGAAAGAAGGTAATGTGACCGGTAGAAGGGGGAAGGCCCGGCTACGAAGGTGACTACAATGATGGCGTAAGATCCACCGGACTGCAAACAGCAAAAACCAGGAAGCCTTCTCAGGGGAGAAAAGAGGAGTCGGGTCTGGAGGGGCCGGCGAAGAAAAATCGTCATCCAAAAGAAGTCTGCGAAAAATAAGTACAGCCGTACTACAGTATAGAAAGAAGAGAGATTAGAGGAGGAAGGGATGGTAAAAAAATAGTGTTGCTGAGGAAAGGATTGTAGGAACTAGTAAGCGCTAGAGAACTTGAAATAAACTACGGACTCAGGGGGCCCAAATTAGATTGGTCTGGGGAGGTCGACTCTTGGAGATCGCTTGTGGTCACCCCATGCACTATTGCAGAAAGGTGGGGCAATAGCAGAATCGACAGTCCGAAAAAGCAAAAGGAGGCAGGGTTTGCGAAAAAGAAGGCGGACAAAGGCAAAAGGATCTTGGGCTGGTAGGGGCACCTGGAGGGTAACAGGAACAAGTTAGTCGAGCAAGGGGGGAGGGCTCCACGAAGCGACTACAGCCATGCTTCTCAAGAGTTCCTTGATAAAGTGTATCCGGGGGGGGGGGGCAAAACCAACGTTGAATGGTCCGGGGAGCAGAAACGCGATCTATCGTGAGACACACGGGAAGGGGGGGAACTATGGAAAATACAAGCATGAAGAATTAAAAAGGTGCAGGGGGAAGGGAGCGCAAAAAGGAATATCGGAACTAGGAAGAGGTCCAGAAAATGCAGGGTCACCGAAGAAAAAAGGGAACCAGGCGGCCTGGCGCAATTTCCAATGGACTGCTACACAAAGGGAGGCGAAGTAGGTGGGGGAAAGACAACAATGACTTTTTGAATAAAATGGCCCAGGAACGGGCAGGGAACTTATACTGGGCTCACAAACAAAAAAAAGAGAAAGGAGGGGGGATGTCTGAACTGGGGGGGGACCACGCCTAAAACCACTCTGAGTTATGTGTGTGGCGCGAGTAGGCTAACGTTTCAGGGTATGAGATGGAGGCGTAATGGGGTGCAGAAGGGGAAAGCGGGAACGATAAAAAAGAGGAAAATTAGCGATAAGGAGACCGGCGTGAACAATACACAAGTAGAACATCATGTAAGAGGTCTGTGAAAAACCGAGAATGAGGGCTCGAAAGATGAAAAAAAAAAATACTTATATTATGGCGCGGCTGAACTTACAAAGACGAGAAAGGAGCACAAGAAAGAGAGGGGATGGGCAATGGATGGATGTCAGTGAGGCGTTAGGCACTCGACGTAAAGATGGGGGGAAAATTCGCTCACTCGGCAGAAAAAAAAGATCCAAGTGCGGTAAAGCAAGAACTACACTCTCAAAAACAGCGCAAGGATTTGGTCGAAAGCCGGGACAGTGTACTGGACAAGTCAACGGCAAAAAGAAAGAAAAGAAAGGAGCTTCACTGCGGGAACGAAAAAGAAAAGGGTGACAGCCAAACGGAGGAAACCGCAGAAGCTGGAGATACATGATAGTACTATACAAGGTAAGGGAGTAAAGGAACGAGAGAGGACGACAATCTCGAAGGGGACAGGTCCAGCTTCCAGCGACAAGGAGGGGGGGGGGGGGGGTGAACACGGACTAACGTAACTTTCGGTCGCAAAACGCGGGAGAGGATAGCAAGGCAGATACGGGGTCAAAGACCAGTCACGAGAAGGCGGGAAAAGGAGGCCGAGAAAAAGTTGGCGTTCGGGGGATAGGTAACAGGAGGATAAGATCCGTGGCAAGAGACGATTCAAGGGAAACGGAGGGGACCACGAAGGGGGTGAAAGCTAGCAAAGGTTTGACAAGCGGTAGCGGGGGCAATGCAGATTTCGAGGGGAGAGAGAAGACAGATAATGCAGCCATTTGGTGGGGGGGGGGATGGAGGGAAGGTCGTGCGGGGATAAAGACGTAAGAGGCTGGGGGAGGGCGGTGTGAAGTGGATTCTAAAATTCGCATGCTATTCTATCCGGCGGACAACAGGGTGAAAGTTAGGCAATCACAGCGGGGAGAGATAGCATTTGAGAAGATTGGGGACTTGAAAAAGCATGCGGAATCTCAGGTTCCATGCATGCAACCTCTACACGGTCGCGAGGGGGAGGGAAGGGAATAGGGTCGGGACCCGGACGTCAAAGTGGGTGATGCTGGAGGCCAGGAGTAGAGAGCCGCATAGGTTCGATTGGAAGTGGTCTGAAGGAAGTAGAAGAGTCGACGGCTGCAAAGGGAGGGGCTATCGATCCTCAGTAAAGAGAAACTGTATACTGGTTCAATTGGTATTTCTCATGGTTATGTCTATTAATGAAACAGTACGTGGGTGTGGTAGGAACGCTTGGAGTTGCGGAATAATCTTTTTTGGACAAGCGTCAATTTCGGGTGTGATATTCAGGGGAAGGCCTCCCGTTGGGGTGCTGATGCTTCATAGAAAATAGGTAAGGGTGGTAGGAGATGCAGGACTGTAATGACGCATGCGGTGATGCAAGTATTATTTTCGTAGAGTAGGTCTCTAAACAACGCTTGATGTGCAAAGAGTAGGGGCTCAGACAGGCTACAGTGGGGACACATCGGAAGACACACACAAGGGCCAACATACGCAGTGTTCTCAAGACATAAATATTTTCATCGGAGAAGCGTTAATCAAACAGGGAGGAGGTAGCGGGGCTCGGAACCCGGGTACCGTAACGGGAAAGGGATAGGGGAGAGAGAGGTTAACTGAGATCGGGTGGGAAAACGGGGAGATCTCTGGGCTAAATTAACCAGGGGTCTCTGCACAAAGTGAAAGGGAGGGTGTCGCGAAAGGGGGGGGTGGTGGTCGTGGGCTTATATGATGGGCGAGGTGCCAAGAGAAGAGGGCGATTAAAAAGAGGCAGGATAAACCTCGCTAAACAAAACAAACAACGGACTAATCATAAGATGCGAAGTTGGGGTCGTCGGAATAATACGGGATACGGAATGGAAAACCGCAGCGCAGCTTCGGTCATCATTTTAAGGTTGGGGGGAGACTACTGTACAGCAGATCGGAAAATTCATCAAAACTTTAGGGGACCTGCAAGATAAAGAAAAGCATTCGACAGACTTCGGGGAAGTCGTCTTGGGAGGGGACGGCGGACCGCGAAAGAAAGCACGCGGGGGGAAAGGTCACCCCCCCACCAACTCCACAACCCCACCATCCCCCCCCCCCAACACCCAAACCCCCCACAGGCATAAACACCGAAAACCCCCACACACCCCCCCCCACCACCCCTCTCCCGAAAACGCAACACCCCCTGAGTCCAAATAGAAACCACAAAAAACCACCAATGGAGTCCAATACTAAAGCTTGCACTGAAGTCTTGGTACCGTCTCAGGATGCATAGGGTAGTATACCAGAAATGGGGGGGGGGGAACATCAAGCGGAAGGAAAACGACTGGAGGACGACTCAGAAACTAAAGATCTGCGCGAGCCTAAAAGGCCTGTAATAGGTGTCAATTCTTGACAGGGACCTTAAAAAAGAAGGAGACGTGTACCTTGTATAGGCAAAAAGACTCACTCGGATAGGGGAGTCTAATAAACGAATGGGAGGGAGGATTTGATATGATTAGGGGACCCGCATCTAAAAGGGTTTTCGTCTACTAATTGCTAGCTAAAGGGAAATTTATGGGTACCTGCCTTTCCCTGGGGAAAGAGAAGGGGCAGGGGGAAGGACGAGGGGGGATTCAAGTTTGAAAGTTACAGATGTACTCTGAGGTAAGTGTACGTGAGAGGGATTCAAGGTCGTCTAAAAGGATTGATAAATACACTACTTGAATGCTTCGTAAAGGGAGCAACAGTCGTCTGAATTTTCGAACAACTAAAAAGGGAACAATGTGGCTAGGAGGGAGTCTAAACGGGGGGGCCTCGCAAAATGGGTGGGGCTTTTTAGTGGAGTCGGCAGGCTCGCGAAAAGAGAATGGTACTACAACAGGTTCGTCGCGAGCAGAAAAGTTTTGACAACCGAATTCTTGAACCATTGGAAAGAGAGGGAAGAGTGCCCAGGGAAAGGGGGGGAGAGAGGAAGGTGATGGGAGAGTATGTAGTAAGAGGGAGTAAGGTAATAAGAGATGGTTTTCACTCCCGACAAGTAGGCTGAAGAAGTGGAAGGGGGGAAAAACAGACGAAAAGGGGCAAACAGAAATTGGGGTAAGAAAGTTGTCTGCAAAGAACTTGTGCTATACACCTCGGCAGCTTGAGACAGAGTGGAGAGAGTGGGGAACGCGGCTTCCATAAGCTTTAGAAAAAGGGGGGGAGGGGCGAGGAAGGTGAAAAAGCTTGGGCCCAAGAGGGGGATAATCTTAATTGGCGGATATCAATGGAGGGATACAAGCAATCATGGGGTGTCTGCTTGACAGAAAGCTGGCCGCAATGGGAAAAAAGTTGCCGAGGGGGCATGTGGTGGGGAAAGGGCATCGGAGGAAAAACGATAGGAAACAAGGGGGGGGCTGCAGCAGCAAGCAACGCAAAAAAAAAAAAACAAAAAAAAGGAATTCCGAATCGGTTTCTACCTTGTAAAAGAGCTGTGCTAAAGGGAAAGGGAGATCGTCCGGGGGAGGGGGAAAAAGAGAAGCATTTCTATGCAAGGGATAAAAGTTCAGCGGTGCGATAGGACGAGGACGTCCTTGATACGAGGGGGGGAAAGGTTCTTGGGGATAAATGGGAATGATATCGGGCAAGCAGGTTCAGGACAGGAATAGTCATTGCATGGTTGGCAAAATGTGCAAAAGGAGAGTGAGCTCATTGACTGACATTCACCTGGTTCTAAAACTTCGGGAGAAGGGGGAAGAGGGGGACAGGCGGAGGGGGTTGTGCAGACGAGGACGAAGGGGGGGGGGGGGGGGGGGGGGGGGGGGGGGGGGGGGGGGGGGGGGGGGTGGGGGGTGTGGGGGGGGGGGGGGGGGGGGGGGGGGGGGCGGGGGGGGGGTGGCCAGGGGAAACAACGTTACTACCTCAGAAGGGAAAAAATAGTGTCTGGGGCCGCCAATCTTACCCTGTCGTGCTAGAAAGGGTTCGAGTAAAAAACTGGAAGGGGGGGAAGGGAAAGAACTGGGAATCCAATTAAAGCGACACCTACCTCATACGGGGCTAATAGATAATACAATATCAAAGTGGCGGAACTGATCTGAGGAGAAGTCCAAGTTCACCGAGATTCTTGCTCAATTGATCAAGAGTAAGAACCACAATTACTTTAGTGTTGCAGAGCGTTATAGGGAACACAGCGGAGGAATTGAAACGCAGGATAAGAAGGTGGGGGACAGGGGTGGGTAGGGTGCGGGTTGGGGGGAACCCTTGAATCGTCTCTGGAAAGACCGGGCCGGGTCATGTAACGGACAAAGACGGTTCAGGGTGAGTGGGTCACTATAAATGAAAGTCAGAGAAAAAGACCAAAAGGGTAGATTGAATGGGGGAAAAAAAAAAGCATAGTCGGTAGGTAGGACGTGGCCCGCAAGGGCACCAGTGGGGATGAGAGAATTACTGGGATAGGGGGGGAGACGGAGAAGTGGATGCAAGGTCTGAGGCGATGCTCTAGGGCCTGGAGTTGGCGAACGAGCTGAAGATGCTTTCAAACTGCTACTCGCGGCAGGAGCAGGGAGGGGAAACGGGCGGGGAAGAAGAAGGGGCTTGATGGAAGTCCGATGGAAGAGTTTGCAATGGACTGGAAAGGATTGGTGAGGCGGACGAGTCAGAGGGTCTTCCAGGGCCGTCCGTCGGGGACCTATTCTTCTACTGAGACTAGGTATGGATTCAG
>Ga0179593_1458166_pt1 | contig 19197 bp, 25 predicted proteins | sample CZODoug2_1_08_16_FD_185931 | JGI IMG/M metagenome (GOLD analysis project Ga0179593, IMG submission 185931) | Vadose zone soil fungal communities from Angelo Coast Range Reserve, California, USA - CZODoug2_1_08_16fungal (PacBio error correction) | ecosystem: Environmental > Terrestrial > Soil >...
CCTCAGGCCAGGCGCCGATAGGGGAGAGGAGCACAGATTCCCTCAGAGCACGTAGTAAAGAGATGAGAATCCTACACCTGTAAACGGGAGGAAAGGAGACGGACCAGCCGGGGTGGCCCTTCTTGGAAATCGGATCCTCCCCCCTACCATCTGAGTCCAGGCCGGGAGCCATGGAGAGGAAGGAAAGCTGCCGAAAGGCGGACTGGTCTTCAAAATCCCACATGAAAATCGCTTAAAAGTGAAGGTTTCGTCGGCCTGATCGGCCAGACCCGGTCCTGAGGCGGATTACCAGCGTCGGATCTAAAAACCGAACGTCCGATCGGAAACCAGCGCAGCGAGGAAGTAGCGAGACGTACGCTTTCGAAAGACAGAGAAAGAAGTCTAGGGACCGGTGAGGGTATCACTTTATGCGCCCTGACGCGCGCGGAAAGGGAAGAACGTGCGAGGTGCTGACGATCAAAAAATCGTGCGGAGAGAGTCGGAGGAGACATGCCGAACGGGGAACGAACGAAAAAAAAACGGGTCTAGCCTGGTCGCACATACGCAAGCAGCAGCGGGGGAGACGGAGTCGGCAACAACACGCTTGCGCCCAGGGCAAGGAAAGGTGGTCACCACCGAATACGGGAGAGGAGGTCACAGCTCCCAGCGGCGAAGTGGCCGTGGAGGGCAACATGTACGAGGAAATGCGAAACTCGTGTCACCAGCAAGGGAGCGGGGTCGGAACGGTAGCAGCAGGTTCCAATAAGCAAGATAAAGGGAGTAAAATAGAGGGAAAGAGAGGCGCATTGATACACCTGCTCAGGGGGGGAAGGTGAAAGAGAGAGATATCACACGCAGAGCAAATATTTCCCGAGGATCTAAAAAAAAACTTAGGATGAGTAAGGAGAAGATCCGTGTAAGAGGGGGAGAAGGTAGGGAGACGGTCGTAAGCACCGTACAACCACCTGCGCTGAGGGAGGCGCGAAAACAAGGACTCGCTCTCCGAAACATATGACTCCAGAAAACTTGCGGGGATCGGAGCCTCGAATCGGGCTTGAATATGAGACTATCCAGGGGACCCCTCTGAGGAACAACTGCGAGATCATCGGCCTCCGAATTTTGCTCGAGAAAAGAAGAAAACGATCAGCAGGGAAAATGCAAAAGAAGAGGGTGGTTTCAAAGCTCGAGCACGAGCGGGTTAAGAGAATCAGGAGCGACGCCTGGAGGGTAAGGATCGAAGGCGGAAAAAAAAAACCTAGAAACGCTCGCTTGGAGGCGCCAAAAGACTGGTAGCAGAAGTTAGAAAGAAGCGTTCTAGATTGTAGGGAGAAAAGGAAGCCACGCCAAAAGACCGAGCGCTCGCCGGCGGGCGCATACCTGCAGAAAGAAAACCGAGCAGATCAGGCCGAGCAGAGAGTACCGACGGAACTTAAATGGGGAGCTGAGGGCCGCGGACGTGAAGGAGGGCTGACGGTTCAGCGATCCGGAGGAGGAGGCCGAGAGCGGGACAAAGGAACGAAGAGATTTCGGGATAAAGAACTGCCCTCGAGCCGTAAGAGTCGGCCATCTCAAGCAAACTCAGCCGTTCTCGGGCGGTGGTCGAGTTATGAAAAGAAGACGGGCTGGTCCGCGCTTCGAATTCAACTCAAGGGGGGCGGTTTTATAAGGAGAGCAACCAAGTGGTGGAGTCTGCTTTACCAGGTCCATCAACTGACCCTAAGAAGCGTTGCATCGCCAGAGCGACTAGGCTCGAAACCAGCTGGGATGGAAAGAAGTGCCCGAATGGGTCTTCACGCAGGGGGCAGAGATCGTAAGCGGTTACATCGGAAAAAAAAGATTCTCGGCTCAGGAGGGGAACTGTGTTCGCTCTTATCTTTATGCGCTGGGGAGAAAGAAACAGAGGGCTGGGGGTCCTTGACCTGGTATTGAAGGACCGAAGTGTCATTCGGAAAGAGCTGGTCGGTGCACAGAAGGGGCTAGGGTTATTCACGTAAACAGAGAAAGGCCCTGATCAGACAACAGTACTTGGCAAGCCAGGACTTAAAAGGGCGACGCAGCTGGGAAAGTTAGTCGCGTCACGCGCATTTTGTAGTAAGAAAAGGGGTCACCAGTAGATTTTGTCACCAAACATTCGGGGAGGGGGGAAAATCTGTGTTCTTGTGCTGGGGAAAAAGCAGCTACGAAGACGGGGGTGAACACCGAGGAGATGGTTAAAATAAAAATCCAACGAAAGCCCAGAAACAATAAGAACAGCGAGCCAAGTGTCAGAGCAGTGTGAATGGCGAGGAAAACCCTCAGCGGGAGCCGCAGAAATCTTCGAAGGAAAGACCCAGAGTTTGAGGGAAGTGGGGTTGGGAAACCACGGGGGGGGAGAAACGACGTTGGAGAATCAGGCACAAGAAAAGAGTCGGGAAAAGCGGTCGTCGGGAGGGACTTCCACATTTTCGCGGCCGGAAGGATCCAGGTCGGAAGCATATTAAAACTCGAGATCAGACTGGAACTCGAGAGACGAGAGATCGCATTCAGAGGGGGCGAGGGAAAGAATGCTGCAATAAGAGGTCACCAGCGGACCGAGCTCAAAACGGGGCAGAATACGCCAGATAAAAAAACCAGCACGCGAAAGAAAGCCTAACGAGACAAAGAAGACTGCTGGAATGAAAGAGGTCGATCCTAAAGCGGCCCTTCGGGCCACAGGCTGCGGACTGAATACAGACTACGATTTCAGCCACCACGTAAAAACAACCCTAAAGATTCCACCCCCAAAACGGGTCTGAAGGTCTACAGCTTCCGGGTTCATCTGACGAGGGGAACCTACATAAGGGATTAGCAAACTTGCGTTCAAAGGGGGGGACTCCCAGTCGGGCAGGCACTTGGAAAGTCAATCCGACCACGTTGGGAAAAAAAAAAGTGGCTAAACACAGTGACTCAAAAGCTGCACAAAAGGAGGAGGGAACAAACGCGCAGAGTCGCCATGTCCGAAGTCGCCATTAGCGCGGGCGAAAAACTCCTTCGCAATCCGCGCCCGTCTCAGAACAAAAAACAACAAGAGGTCTGGGAGCTTAACATACTGGAGCAGGGGTTTGAAGGGGACCCCCCTTTGGGTTTTAGAGCGCGCGTCAAAGAAAGAGTGAACATGAGACCACTGACCCAGGATGACCTGCAACGGTCTGGGAGGAAAAAAATCGGCCGGGAAAAAAGGTTGAACGACGAGGGAAGAAGCTATCAGAATCGCCGGGCTGGGGGGCCTGCGGTCCTCGGGACGTTTAACTCGATGCGGCACGGGTAGGACGATGGCAGACACAACCTGGGTGTGACACATGACAAAGTGATAAAGGGACGCCGATAGGAGGTTGTATTCCCAGTCAACCGGAAGAAGCTCATGCTAACCACCGCCAAGGGCAATCATGAAAAAAAAAAAAAAAAACAAAAAAAAAAGAAAAAAAAAAAAAAAAAAAAAGAGAAGAAAGAAATAGAAAAAAAAACACCCCCACGAGGGGTGCCTCGCACTCGCGGGTGCGTCCAGGGAGGTGGAAATTCTAGAAAATCCCTAAAAATCACCGAGAGAACGAAAACGAGTTGGGAGCGCAGCGCTGCTGTAACTCAAGACAACACACCCTTAGGTACAGGAGTCTATACAAAAACTCAAACGGAAGAGGCATGGGGTCACGCGCAGGTTGGTTGGGAAAATGGTGAAACGCGCTTGAAAGTGCGCAGAAAACCCTTCCTCCTTTCGAGGTAGTCACACCGGTAGGAGTCACCTTGCCAGGGGGCCTCAAAAAGCTAGGGAGACTTGTGCGGAGAAGGAAGGGCATAAGGCTAGCTCCTGCTAAACGCGGGGGCCGCCGAAAGGGTTAACACTCTGAGGGGGAATCGTATAGAGGGGGAGACGAACAGCCAACACAGGACAAGCCTATCTAAGGACAAGGGTCAAAATTGTTCAAAGGAAAAAGCGGACGACTCGGGGCGACACGACAAGGAAGGACGGTGGGGAAAGGGAGATCCGACGAAACGCGTAGAATGCTATTTCCTTCAGGCCAGCAAGGATTCCTGTATGCGGTCGGGAGGCGGCACGATAAAGAGTGAGGTGGGGGTTAGAAAGAGACGACGAGCATAGAAGAAAAGGGAACGAACGACGAGCGCGAGAAGCGAACCCTACGGCATCTTATCGCCGCTTGCAGGGGTCGTGTCCCGAGCAGCGAAAGGCAGCTGCTGGGAACTGACACCTAAACACACATAACATATGTCACTCAGGCACAGATGGAGAATCGTGGGGCGAAATACCTCAACTGAGTGGCAAAACTCAGAGAAGTCGAAGTCGAGAATTCTGGAAAATCCAGTCTCAGCCCGTAGGTACGTGCTGCCACTAAGACTATGACAGAAACAAAAAAAAAAGAAAAATCGGGGAAGTCGGTTCCGTCGAACTCGAAAAAGAGTGGGGGGGGGCACAGCGAATCTTTTCGGGGGGGTCGTGCAACAGAGTCTAAGTGAGGAATTGGCACTGGGAGTTTCTGGACGATTCTTTGGGCTGTACAATAGAGAGCAGATCACAAACTCCTCAGTAAAGAACAACGAGACGACGGACACGTCCCTTAGTGACAGGAGTCCAGCCGTATTCGGAAAGACCGGAGAGAAAAAAGCAGAAAACCTGCAACAATGCGGGACCAAACGCAAGGCTAATCACAGTCAAGTTGTACTTAAAAGGGAGACCAAAAATCCAGATTGCGGAGTCCTTAGTGTCCGAGGATTATGTAATCACTTCTTAAATTTCCGGCATACAGGTGAGCCCATGGAAGCGTGCCATGGAATGAGAGGTGAAGATTACCCTCGAGCTGGAATTCGAGGGAGTCGAAAAAGGCGAATCAGAGAAGGAGAAACCCCCGGAGGATCAAGAGAGAATGCCTTGGTCGAGATCGAGGCAATGGGTCCGCCAATAGAGGCGTACCTGTTTTCCCCTAGAAAATCTTACCGGCAATGGGGGGCCGCACTGTGATCTCCGGACTTAAGACCGTGACCATGGAAAACCCCTAAAAGCAATGAGCCCAATGCGGCCTGCCTCCGTAAGAACCTGTAATGGTCTGCCAAGGCGTGGGGGTACCAAATGCAAATTTTTCAACTAGTGATCTGAGATGGACTGTCAAAAAATACGTGAGAAGTAAGGTAGGGGAGCTTGCGTCCGTCCGGTCTTCTATCGCAATCGGCGAATGAGGTAAAAACCCGGTAAAAGCCAACCAAAACTGACACACTCCCAACCCAAGCAAGGGAAAAACCCAAAAAAAAGACACCTCCTTTTTTCAAAGCACTACGCACAAAGCGTGCTCAGTTTTCGAGTGTATACCAAGCCGAGTATACACCGTGACTGGAGAAAAGAAGGTGGCAATCTACGCTAACGTCGGTATGGCTCTAAAAAATCTGACAATAATTCTCTAGCGCGAACTCTACTAAACCAGCCTGTTTGGTGAAAAGCGATGCCTACTTATCCTTGCAGGACGACAGCTTTCCGTGCGTCCGCGATAGCTAGCTACGCGCCTGTTGGGTATGCCAGGGCCTCGGTCGCGTCAAGCAAAAAGTACTGGTGGTGGGGGGGAGGGTAGAAAAAGCTACCTCACGCCTAACTACAAATCTAAGGCGTGCTGCACCGAAAAGTGGCTGGTTAATTTGTGAAGGTTGGACATCGAGGGTTATGTGGGGACGGGCGGTGACGGTGGGGGAAGGGGGGGAGGACGGGGTAAACAGCTCGTCGTGACTTGCACACTAATGGTATAGACTCGGTATAAAAACCAAGCGCGAAAACGGAAAGCTCGATCGCACAGAAAACTCGCCAAAGAATCAGAGGGGCCACTCCACGTACCTTCCGCAGGTTGGAAAGTTCGGAAAAAATAAAACATAGTCCACGGGGGGGATGGGGGATGTACACCAGAGGCAGACTCAAACGAATGGGAACGGGACGGCTGGCGGTTGCAAGGTTGGTGAATGGGGGGGGAAGGAGAAAGATGGGGGTATGGGGAGCTCAATATGGAAAGACGGGGAAGGAGTGGAGGGGGGGAAGAGTCCAGCTACAGGAGCCCTCCCTCATCGGGAAGGAGTATCTGTGGGGGTCGTATAGAAGGGCGGAAGGAGTCTAGGGGCCTTGACCGATATAAAACACATCTCAGGACGGAGGTCACGAAAAAGGAATCTCTTGAGGAGGTCTTGGCGTCGGGCAACCGGGACATCCGATGGGAAAAAGGACCCATCATCGAACCTCGGGACCGTGTGAAGGGGGACGAAAACAAACACCTCCAATCGGTAAGCCGGAGAAACAAAAGAAAGCAGCAAGGTGCGGGCCGTCTGTTGAAAAACGGTGGCCTTCTTGAAGTAAAAAAACAGAAAACAGGACGACGGGTGGTGAGCAAGGAAACTCCTCGTAAACATGGGAAAAAAAAACTCTCGTGACAGCTCATGGGGAAGCCGGGGCGGAGCGCTGTAAAAGTGCAAGTTATCTGAAAGGAACGAGAACAGAAACGCGGCCGTAAGAGGCAGGCTGCTATATCTGCGATTAAACGGACACCAGGAGTAGGTACGACACAAGCGGCTGGCCGCTGGGTAATGTTAACATTGGAGGGTGGAAGCAAACGGAAACTTCACCTAGAAAAAATCCGCTCTGGGAATCAACAGGAGCAAAGGGTGCGTAAAATGTCAAAATCCAGCTTGAAGGACGAGTATAACGTGGGACAAAGATCTCGGGATAACACAGACGCGAACGTTCAAAAAACGGACGCTGGGTCGCGATGGAGACGTCTGAACAGGTGAACCAGTCCGGAAAAGCATTCAGCCAAAATTGTTTCTCAGGGGGAACACGCAGTGGACTCGTGGGTGAATCGAATCCCGAAAACTGCCCAAGTTTTCTCTTAAACAAAATGTTACGAAAAGCTCTCGTGGAGAAGGTGGGGGGGGGAAGAAGGCGGAAGGGGAGCCAGGCAGAACGAACCAGATGAACGTCAAGGCGGATGGAACGATGGAAGTTTTGGACTACCAAAGTGTTAAGATGAAGGGGGACGGACGGAATGCACAATGGGGAACCCAAATTTAAACGGAGTGACGTCGTCGAAAGTAGGACCGAAAAGAAGAAAAGGAGCGGCAAAGGCGTGCCGGCAATGCGCGACCACAAAGAAGATGAAAAAAGCGTTGAGAATCACCTTCCTTCTAGCGGTTGGTGGGCAAAAAGCGTCTTGGGAACTTATCACGGTGTCGATTGGAAGCAGGGACGGAGAGCCAGTGCGAACCCCTAAGAGGCGCATAGCAGCTAGGATGAAGCGGGGGTTGTGCGTTTTCGTGGGGAGGCTTCTGGGAACCGTTGTGATACAGGAGATGGGGAAGCAGCGTAAAGCGGACTTGACGCATCAGGAGGTAGATGAGACTACCGTGGGAAAGAGCGCAAGAGTGACACTTTAAGATGCTCGCGTGGAGGGACTTCCCCGCGTGATCCTACAGGGTGACTCTCACCTGGGGCAAGGAAAAAAAAGGAATGTTAAAACGACCGGAATATGCAAGGACGTCGTGATCACCCCAACGAAAGTCCCTCAACACTTCCCCTAGCGGGGAAAAATTCAGGGGATGGAGGGCAGAGGAAGAAGATCGAGTTCGTGCGCGTTCAGCCCAAGCGGGGACCGAACGCTCCGCTGACATAGGTCTTTAAAAGAAAGGGGGAGTGGAGGTCATGTTAGGACAGGGAAGCCGGGGGCACCATGGAAAAAAATCGAAGGGAAAGAAGCAAGACCCGGCCCAAAAAAAAACACCTCTATGGCAAAAAGAAACTCAGGGGTCATAAAAACTGAAAGACGAGGACTATCGGGAGAGAGGAAAGTGCACTGTCTACCACTGAATTCCGGGATTGGACAAAAAGACCTGAGTAAAAGAAAGGGTGAAAACGTGCTGATTAATCACAGTCAAAACGATGCAAAGTATAAAAAAAAAACAATGAACCTCCCGCGTCCAAGGGAACCGAAAAAACAACAGCAAGGGACAAGGAAGAAAACCCTCATGAGTCTACAAAAAGACGTCAAGAGACTACTATCTCCTCAGGGGATCAAAGAGGGGAAAAATCCCGGGAAGTGTGCACAGCGGGAAATCGAAATCGTGAGAGAAAACGCGTCACTTCGTTCAGAGAACCAAATGGGAAAGGGAGAACCAGGATAGCGGAGTCGATGAAAACATCCGAGGATTAGATCGCACTCCGCTATACAGAGACAGGGTCGACGCCGACCGAACACACTGAAAATAAGCACGGACCTCAGAAGAATTCGGGGAACATCAAGGGCCCGACGGACATCGAAAGCCGGGGAATGGTGCTGTTTCGGCGACGTACAGGAAAAAGAAAGCAAGGAGCACCCCCGTGCAAAGCGCCAGAACCTCTCGGACGGTTGACCATTTTTCTTACGGTAAGCCGACAGACATCCGGAAGACTGTCAATAGAAGTAAGAAACTCGACTGTCGCAAAACGGGGAAGCAGCAGGGAAAATTCAAGAGAACGTGGCTATAACGAGAGGAAGGTCCAGTGGCTGTCTTAAACCACCACAAACAAAATACCAACAAAAGCCGGGAGCTCGCGGCTGCTCGTGGCGTAGGAAAAAGCGACCGATACTTCGAGTACGGAATCACAGTTAACCGTCAAGGCCAAAAGGTATCGAGAACGACGAAAGACTTACTGGGGACAAAAAACGGGACCTTCGAAAAAAACCGGAGGGGTGAAGGACCGCGAACATCGCACATGAAAAACCGACAGTCTGGGGATAAAACCACGAGCGGAACGGAAAATAAAGCGAGGCAGACTAAAGGTTTGGGGACGGGAGGGGGGGTCTGGGGGGCTCGATAAACTACGACCACAGCAAACCCGAGGTGAAGGCATAAACGCTCCTCCAACAAGGGCAATGAAAAAAACCACGTTGAACTGGACCAAAATAATAAGGGGGGGATTGCGAAACGGGGAGCCGAGCAGTTCGTCGCGACGGGGTCCTCGACGGAGGTCGAATCGAGGGTCCACGAACGCACGTGTCGTTGGATCCGGCAAACAACGAGGAGTATTAAATAAAGGGAAAAAAATCGTGAGAAAGCAAGCGAAGAGAGATTCGTATCAACACAGAACAAAACTCATGATAGAAAGAAGAGAATGAACAGGCTCTCGCTCAAAAATAGGTCAAGGGAAAACTGGCTGGACAGCGAGCGGCCAGAAAAGTCTCTAAGCAGCTGGTACACGGTGTCTCGGCGGAGGAATGGCGGCCTACGACTGTTAGAAAACGTCCCGACAGCTGAGGTATTATGTAAGGAGTAAAAAACCGCCGCAAACAAACCCTAGGGTTCAGAAAAAGTAGCGGGAAAGTGTTTAGGATTGAACAAACCTATAGGGAAAAAAAGGATCCGGGGGGGGTGGAGGAAAGAAGGGAACCGCCCGGAAAGAGCACGCCTTAGGGGGGTGCTCCGGGCTGTTCGACATATTAAAAGAAGATAGCGAAATAGTGTGGGAGCGCTAGCAAGACCGCCCGAAATAGGAGAGCCGCAGAAAACGAAGGCAAGACAGCAAAAAAACCGAAGAAGAGGAGCGCTGCCACCGGCCAAAGTAGCTTAAAAGGGAAAACGGCCAGCGAGGAGGAGGAACGGACGAGGAGGGATGATCGCGCAGGGACGGAGGGTCAGGATTACCTGAAATGAAACAAAACCGGGTTTAACTTCCCCTCTCGCTAAGGAAAGGGCCTCGTTATGCCGTAGAATCGGCCATCTAGAAGCAATACCGCTCGGAAAGCTAAGCAGCGGGTCTAAACGTACCCAAAAAGGCGGTGAAGAAGAGTCGCTTCACGGTGAGAGGGATCCTGACGGGGTCACCGCAGGGAGTATCGGTGTGTGAGGGGGGGGGCCAAAACAACAGGAAACCTAGCTCTTTATAAAAACATCGGAGAGAAAACAAAAGCAATCTGGGGAAAAACAGCGCGCAGATGGGTGAAGCGAATGACGTCCTTTTCTTGCAATTAGAAAAAAAACAAAAAGCTATCGTCGAATAGGTCCCTTCGTTCAGACTTCCCGGCGGACTCTTCATTCAAAAAAATGTATACGAGAAGGTCATCCAATTTAGTTCTCTGTTAGAAAAACTTGTCTGAGGGGAAAAAAGTCCTGCGGTACTGACGGGCCGTCAGTCACGTTGAGCTATCTTGGAGCACAATCAGGTCATCGTGTGAGTCACTGTTCATACCTCTAAGGCCTGAGAAAGAGGGTCACTTGGCAGCCCAGAGGCAGGGGTAAGAGAGCAAGGCTTTAGGGAACGTAAAGAAGGAGAGGAGGGGGGTCATTTGCTTCATGGGTCTTCATCCGGGGTTGTCAAAGAGCGGTTGTGCCGCGTCTTCTGGGTGGGTGACGGGAGAGAAAAGGAATGGCGCGACCACGAAAAAACAGTTAAATAATAACTGACACAGACCAAAGAAAGACCACTGAAGCAAGAAACAATGCTGTCGCGAGAAGAAGACGATCGTGTTTTGAAGGGCGATCAAGAGACCCTCAAGCGCCGGATGCAAGGAGTCCCTCATCCCTACCCCTGGGAGGGGAAAGAAGTGGAAGGGGGGAACCTGTGACAAACACACAGCAAGGGGCGGCGAGGTAAAAGGAGTCTGGTTATTTCGAGTGAAAGGAAGACCCGGACACAAGGAGCGTCCTTGAAGAGAAAGCTCTTAAAAGAGAACCTCGCACGGGCAGACGTGCACCAAGCACAACATGGACACTAAGGGGAGAAGACATCGACGCGGGCGGGAAAGATCGGAAAGATGTGCCAGAGAAACATCCTAAAACCCAACAAAAAAAACCAAAGACAGAAAAGCGGGGGAAAAAAAAGAGCGCCTACGATGTGGCGGATGAAACTAAGCAACCGTCGTGAAAGGCTTTAACAAAGGACCGGGGGTACAAGTTACGGATAGCGAAACGCCTGCTTGCGCCACCACCAGAAAAAAAGTCGGCGGTCATGAGCTCAAAAAAGAGGGAAATGGTGAAAGAGTCAGTTACGCGGACCACAAGCTGGGCTATGCAAACTCTTGTCGAAAAGAAACTTGCGGATTAGGCAAATGCAGTAGAAGTGCGAAAGACATGGGGTGGCGGTCAGTGGGCAAAGGAAAAGTGGGAAAGCGGCATCATTCCCAATCTGTCGGGCAAAAATCCAACCCTGCATCTTCTAAAGGGGAAAGGCCTTCGAAGCTGCATGGGAGCGGAAAAATCATCCTGGCAAACATTGCAAAAAACGAAGGAAAAATACTCAAAAATCGGGCTGAGACACGACGGGAAAAGATTTTGGAAGGAAACCACCAGGGGGAAGGGTTTTCGATAACAGAGTGCGCTGAGGGTGGGTGGGGGGGGGGGGAAAAGTGTGTGGTAGGCCGGCGGTAAACAAGGAAAAGCACTGCGGGTCGCAAGTGGGGAGGAAGGTACACACGTTGACCGGGAAGATCAACGCAACGAGCGTCTGCGAAGAGAATGACCGATCTCGATAAATGGGTCACGGTGATACGAGGACCGGACGCCTAGGTAAACAGCTAAAGGGGGGGGTTCTCAGAGAAGCCGAGCGGGTGTGGGGGAGGAAGCGGCAAAATGTTTCGTGGCGATGATCCAGCCAATAGTTCAGCATTCAAAAATCTTAACAGCGCTCGAAGCGTCAACCCAGTCAAGAAAAAAAGGAAGCATCGCGATCCTCGAACCCGAGAGCAGAAGAGGGGGCGGCAGCCGCGACATCGACGAGAAAGCGCCGGCATAAGTACGCAACCCGGCGAACCGATGTCAAACAGTGGGGTTGGGAAAGTGGGGGTGGGGGGTATGAAGAGTGCGCACAGACGTCGCCGGAAAGTGGGGGACGTCCAACGAGGCCAGTGCACAGCGGACCAGAAACAGAGAGACAACGACGATGGGAACTGGGAGGGGGGGGAGACGGAGCTGAAAGATGGGTGAAAACTCCCAAAAAAAAAACGCGGGCCTTGGGGTGCATCCTAAAAAAAGACCTAGATTCTCTAATGGTAAGCGAAACTGAACGAAGCCGAAATCGGGAGAAGGGCAACGAATTGAAGTGTGGGAAAAGCGGAGGATCAAAGTCTCTCTGAAAAAAACAGGCAAAACAAGCGGGGTGGAAGAAGGCCAGACGGAAAAAGACAATGTCGTGAAATGGAAAGGGGGTGGTGCCTTCCAGCCTATAAGGGGAAAGCCTGTGGAGAAATTCAGGGAAAAAAAAAAACGACACACCATCTAATAATTCACATTTGCGAAAAGGTCGCAGTGTCGTCACTTCAGAGAAAATACTGGAAGTCTAAAAAAGTCTACAAACAAAGGAAATCAATCGGCAACACAGGAGACAGGAGGAGTGGAACGAATTAGAGCGAGGGCATCGACGCGGGGAACTTGGCCGACGGGTCATTACTCGGGGGTGGACTCCTTCAGGGGGGGGAGAAAGATAATCAACTCCAAAGTACTCAGCAGAACGCTAAAAACTAAAATAAACAACAACGTAGCGGTGCAGGAAAGGGGGGAAAATCAAAGTGGGGGGGAGTTGCCGCCCGACGTAATCTGGGGGCGTGCCCGGAACCCAGACCGAAAGAGGTTGGCCGTCGAACGCGAAACTGGGGCGCATCGGGGGAAGCTAAAGGAGAATGCGTGCACCAGATGGTAGGGAAAGATCCCTGAAACGACGGAGGAGGGCGCGGAACAAGGCGATCGGAATACCGCCGACAGAAGGGAGAACAACGTACTAATCCGACAGAAAAAACGAAGCTTATGAGGGGGGGGCTAGGGGGGGGGGAGCACGCAATGTCTCAGGGGGAGGGTGGCGACGGGGTAGAGTGGGGGGCGACGGCGAGTGGAGGGTTGGGAAAAAGGTCGTCGTGGGCGTGCAACGCGGGTCAGAGGTGCGAGGGAAGTACGGATCTTAAAAAGGACGTGCGCATAGGAGGGGATACATGGGCAAGGATGTAAGGGCCTGCATTCCAACCGTCTCATTTAACCTCAGGGAGAGTCATACGACACAGAACCGCTTCCAATGAACTATGATCGAAGCAGAAGACAGCAACAAACAACACGAGGAGGGGGAAGAAAAAAGGATAAAAAATTGACGAAAAAAACGAAAGAATTGAAAAAAAAAAGTCTTGAGGAGGATGAAGATCCACGAGGGAAAGAAGTGAAAGCGGACTTAGCCTGTGAGAGTGAACCATGAGAGAACCGAATCATTGTCTTCCTCGCGAGACTCTTAAGACCGTCGCCACAGGGACCGAGGGGCGGGGTGGTGAAGAGGGGGATGTGAAATTAATGCATGAGGGGGCTGTCAGACGGAGTCAGAACTTAAACTTCTTAGGAGTGGTGGCCAGCGGAAGCATCTGGAGTGAATCGCAGAGTTCTGACGAAATAAGGAGAACAGGCAAAGCTTAACAACAGTCATCAATAAACATCCTGGTAAGCACGCGAACGATAACCGGCTCACGGATGGGTCTACAAAAGAGAAGAGAACTTATCAATTCAAGTGGGACAGCAGGGAGGCATCGGGGCCAGAATTAGAAACGGAAGAAATCGAACTCTAGCGCACCTGTGGAAGTAAAAAAGCGATTCAAAGATGTACGTTTGCCGAGTAGGACGGCTAGCGAAAGCGAACGAGGAAGGCAAAAGGCCTCGCGAGAAATGCCCAAAGCACTTTAATATCGAAGAGTCGCCTCTGGTTGGTGAAAACGACGGAGTCGCTCCGGGGCGAACTCACGAACTAGCAGGGGAGAACAAAGGAGATGAGGGCAGAGAAAAGGGTCAGGCCGACCCATGGGCACTTGTCGGGGGCATCAGAGATGAAATCGAACGAGCAGGTTCGGTGATGGTAGACCAGAGAACCGAAGATGAGTCGTGCGAAGAGAGACGGATCGAAAGAAAAGAATTCAACGCGAAAACGCAGAGCTCGTCTTAAAAGTCAAACGTTCGTCCGCCCAAGCAAAATGAGGAGAGACGCGGAAACCAGCAACGCGACCGATAACTTAAAAAGGCGACAGAAACATAGAAATCAGAGAGAGGAAGAGGAAACGGAACGCTCGTTGACAGAGGCGGGGGAAAGAACCTCAGAACAGAAGGTGCGAACTGACATCTCCTCACGACATAGGAACGGGGTCTCAACCCATCTGATGACAAATTCAATGACTAGGCATTTAGCCTTAAAGAAGAAGAGGAACTTGATCGTCAGAGAGACGATCAACACCTGAACTTATCTAAAATCTTCGTAACTCGGATGCTAGAAGAAACATGACCCCGCATGGGTCAATGCAAACCCAATGCAAACAGGGGGGGGGGTATTAAAGTGGGTTGTGTGGGCGAAGCGAAACAGGTGGACCTAGGAATAACATCTACACCCGAAACAACGAGCAATCGGATAGAATCATTACAGGAGGTGGACCCTGACTATAGAATAAGAACCAAAAAATCGATCGAAAAAATTAAACACTATACATGTCTCAGGGCCGTGATCTGGGGTCTCTATCCGGGACTTTGGTAAAAGTATGAACGTCGAGACACATTCAGGGTCTCCGTTTACTAATGGGGAGCAGTTAACAACGCCTTAAAATTTAAGCGCGATACAAACTCCAAAGGTTTTGTTGTGAAAAATTCGCCTGAATGGGGAAAGCGAACCTCTTTTAGTCGGTGGGTAAAAAAGGACTTGAAAAAGCCAGGATCCTAGAAAGCAAAAGAAGCTGTCGGAATTGCACAGGGGGGGCGGCCGTGGTGTGGCGACCATTGTTGTTAATATTAACTCAGGGGACGAAGCACTGGGGCAGCCGACGAAAGTTGAGATGAAAATTGAACCGGAAAGTGGCATGAACATACTAATACCGAAAGGTGGGAGGAAAAAACCAATCAGAAGTCAAGACTTTCAAGGAATCGAATAGGAGGAGAACAAACCGCGAGGAGCATGAGAAGCAAGGCGGGGCACGAGTGGGCTGACAAAAAGCGTAGTCAGCAAAGGTCCACGAAAACATCGACGGGACTCATCGCAACTAACCTGGGAAAGAGCGGTCAGCGCAGTTCTTGAAGTCGCAAGGGTTTGCGTGAGTGGGGGTCGGCACTTCCGCTTTTGATCGGGAGATGCCGCCAGGGACGACGAAGGTGACTAAGCCGCATCGATACCCCTCTTGAATTGTACTATCTGAAGCCGGGAAGGGTCAAGTCGGGGATAGAGAGCGCGTCGGTCACTAAGCGCAACTTTGGAGGGAAAAAGAAGGAACGAATGGTGTACGACTCATCCGCATCCTCATGCGGGAACAAACAAACATGGAAAGTCATTCTGAACAGGGGTCACAGACATCGGGAACGTGCCTCACTGAAGAGAGGGGGGGAGGGACTCGAGGGAACCAGCTCGGCAATCCGCTAAGAGCTGACTTGGGGAGCAGGCAGGACAGCTTCGTTTGAGTTTCAGGGGTACCTTGGCAAGAATCACAAGTAGCTACAAAAAAAACACCCAACCAATGATACGAGGCACACGATGAGAAATTTCCAAGACTTTAATACGTATCAAAATACTCAGCTTGCACGCAGAAACTTCGGGCGAGTCAGGACCTTACCATTCCCAAGACTTGCTTTTGCACAAGAAAGTGCAGTGAAAGAGCCCTTTTGCGTAAGGCTACTAAAAATCATCGCAGACATACCCCGGATTGGCACTGGGAGCTATCGAAAGGAACTCATTAACAAATACGAATGTACCTTCCAACAGCACCAAAAAAGTTGTTTTGTTTGTCAGTAACCACAACTCTTCTCAATCTCTAACCAGCGAATAAGGGGAGAAACGATCAAGCTCAAGCAAGGGAGCAGGAAGACAAAGGACCAGTCAAACTTCGAACGACCAATAGTAACCTTCAGGAATCAACCAAAGAAAGGTAGCGGGGTAAGACCCTCCGAGAATAGTCCAGAGAAATGGCGATCGCCAGGTCTAGGAGGGCTACGCGTCGCGCTCACGATCCGCCTGCCAGCGAAATGGAAGAAGAGGAAGGGACCCTTCACTGAGGCCATGCACGACCGACGAGCCTATGGCACCGGAACGTCCATCGAGAGATGCCGAAAGCGCGGCCAGTGAGGGACAAGAGCGCCGAGGATCGTGACTAGTGAGGTCGCCTATCGTGCACGTAAAAAAAAAAGAAACACAAAAACAAGGGGTAAAAGTATGAAAGCTAATTAGAAACACTCTCCATCCGAACTCCGACGCTATGTAGCAGTACACTTAGGCCTCGAGAGAATATTGAATTGTCTGGAACTATCTAAAAGGGCGAGAAGCTCCGGATGGTCTCGTGAATCTGGGGAGATCGACCGAATGAGTAAAGCGGAATCCTCGTAAGGAGGAAGCGACGAGGACGAAAAATACTACCCGCTCCGCTCCGGGGCAGAGCACCTATCACCAGCAAAGCGAGGCCGACGGTAGCGGGAGACCTATGTACGGCGCTTGTGGTCAGACAAAAACGACGAACAAGGCGGAACAAACGCCTCAACCGCCGCAATCCGTGCGGGGGGGGGGGGTGTGTGCGCAAAAAAATGTAGAGGGAAGATTAAACGCACGTACCGGTCAGAGTTTTAGGGAAGGGCTCGATACCGTGAGGCAAGAAGCCACGTTCCTGGCAAAGAGGTCTCGGGGGAGTAGATCTAAAGCGCAAGGGAACGGGAAGAGCACAGTGGGGGGGAACTTTATGTGCTCGATAGTCCTGACGCGTCAAGACCGAAGGTAGAAATATAACTCAACAAACTGAGTTATTAGAGAGACCGACGTCATAGCTACGCGGAGGAGTCAACTTCGTCACAACGGTACAAAACCTGCGAGGTGGGAGCGTAACGCTTAGCAGCTGCTCCCGTACGCGGTCCAACTGCAGGCACGCAGGGAGGGGTTATAGATGCGACGTGCAGACGGACCCTATCTTACTCCTGGACTCGAAATGCATCTGTATCGACTTTGAATGAAAGCTCACTTAAAGCGAGAGAGTAAGTTATAAGATAGAAGAGAGTGTGCTCCCACGCTAAAAGGATGTCGACGAGAGGGGACTCGAGGATTCTTCGGAGAAAAAACCCCCAAACACCACAACACACACCCCAACAGGAACAAAAAGCGCTCAGCTCTTTACTAGAGATTGTCGTTGCGGTTCGAAGGATGTTGGCCCTGGTTGTGTGCACATACCCAATCTGGATGTAAACCTCCCCAAGACCGCCCCCGTGTAGCTCGCATCATGACCTCGGCTTCCGAAAGGCAGCTCCACATTACGGAAGGCGAGAGAAGAGACTCAGCGAGAAAGTCATTAGAGAGAAGTGAAGTACGCTATAAGCGGAAACCTGCGCGATGTTCGCTCTCTGTCCTCTGAAGTCGTAGGGTACGTCGTCCGAGCCAGAGAAAAACCTAACTGGGCCCGAGAAAAAAAAGACAAGTGGGTCCACTGACACGAATGGGGTGCACAGCGACGAAAGAGAAGGGGGTCCCGGGGTATGGTTCGTCAGGATAGGTAACAAATTGCAAAGGGAAGGGGAGCGGAGGATTCACTGAGAGGGGGCTGTCTATAGGGCTGCGTGGTGCGATCGGTTCTGTGATAAGTTGCTCCTCCAATCTATTCGTGAAGTCGCCTATCGAGACCATACCCAAGAGCCGACCTGGGTGAGAAACGAAGTGGCCGGGAGGTCAGTGCAATATTAGATATTAGGAGAAGACGCTGGAAACTAAGGGCAAAAGGGAAGACTGAAAATCCAGGAGGCCGAGCGCTTGGAGGGTCTTATTGATGTCAGCTGGTGTAAGAGTAGAGTTCTCCTGGGAACGGACTCAAGGTTAGGTGGGCCGAGGTAGTTGAGCGAGATATGGTCTCTTTCAGACATGGTGAGAAAAGCCATAGGAAGCCAAAGGTGCTGAAAATGATCGATTCAGGTTCAAGAGCCAGGACGTCCGGGTAAGCGTGGCCATGGAGTCTCGTCGCCAGTGCAACTTGTAAGGGAATACTTACAAAGTGGCCATCGGGGGGTGATCACATGCGGGGGTGAAACGTCCTTCTGGTTTGAAGGAACGCGACCCGTGAAAGGGGGGAAAGAGAAAGGCCGGAATGAAACATCCAACGGGTGTGCAAGCACCAAGAAAGGTAGAGGCGAGCGGTTGAACGGGGGCTTGGGGTGGGGAAGGACCTCCAAGGAGCGAACCTCATCAATAGTCAGACCCGAGGTAATAGTGGAAGTGGTCATTGTACCAATGGGTGGAGCAAGAAGGGAGGAATCGTGCAAGGAGAGGGAAAATGGCTGTGAAGAAGAAAACCCTCGTCCTTGAAGGTGCCCGCGAAGCAAAAAATCTCAGACGGGACTTAAAGGCAAGACAGTCAAGAGAGACATGCGACTCGGATGAGTGAAAACGCTCCCGCGCAGTCCAGTCGACACTGACCGAAAAAGGAAAAACACGAAAGAAAAAAACTCAAGAAAAAATTCGCTCGAAATAGTTGAAAATGCCGAAGGGAGACCGGAGCGCAGGAAAGCGGGACCGGCGCTTGCCAGAAACTTGAGCCAAGAACTCACCGACTTCAGAGAAAAATAAAGAGGCCTTTCATCATGCTTAAGCCCTAAAGCTGGGGCCGTAGCACGAGTGCTATAGAAGAGGGAGGATCAGGTCAATCCGGGGATCCTGATGTCGACGGCTGCCTTGGAACAAAAATCTTCCAACCAAACACCCTGGAGATTCAAAGGAACAGTTCAACAGCGAGAGTCGAAAAGCCTTGGGCAAAGAAGAGACCTTCTTGAAAAAACAGAAGAACAGAGCGCATGGGTAGAACACTAAGAGAAAAAAGTTTTCATGAACATTGGTTTAGAAATCGCTCAAAAATTCACAAGGAACATGAAAAAAAGGACGCAACGGCGACCGGAAGTCCTGAGCGTGCACACCTGAAGAAGAGGATCGACCATCAAGGGAGGAGTCGCGTCCTTAGTGCGAGCCGATCGAGCGCAAGGGGTAAATGGAAAACGGCACGCCGGGTTGACATCTGACGCAGCGGATCCGAGCCGTGATAGAGAGCATTCAACAACTGTTCGAGGGAAGACGAACCACGAACGGGCATCCATGCAACAAATTGGACAACGGGCGTCCAGAGGTCGGGGATCGAACGGGTCAAACTCGAAGAAGCCGCAGGAGATAAAGAGTTAGCGCGAAAGATAAGGGCATGTCTAACAGCATCCGGAAAACCTCGTACGCACCCTTGAGCC
>Ga0179593_1600151_pt1 | contig 19197 bp, 17 predicted proteins | sample CZODoug2_1_08_16_FD_185931 | JGI IMG/M metagenome (GOLD analysis project Ga0179593, IMG submission 185931) | Vadose zone soil fungal communities from Angelo Coast Range Reserve, California, USA - CZODoug2_1_08_16fungal (PacBio error correction) | ecosystem: Environmental > Terrestrial > Soil >...
TGTGCAAACTGGCCGTGGGAAGGGGCATTCCACCATTGAGAAGGATAGCCCCCCTAAAGCCTGACATGGGGAAGGTCAACAGTAAAGAAATTGGGGGGGGGAAGTGCGAAAAGCTTGGGGAGCCGACGAACGAATTTTTTTTCAAAAAAGGACCCTGGGAACTACTCCAAAGATGGAAAACGAATCGGCGGGAAACCAACAAAAAAGGGGGTGATGTACAAACAGGAAACGTACTCTCCCCTGTTTAAACCCTGCCAAGCGACAAATCGGGGGACGACCCTTTGGAAACAAAATGTGAAAACCTACGTAGACCAAGGGGGCGAAGAAGCGCGGAGAGAACGGTGTCCGTGGGGAAACGGAAAATGAATACTGGGGGCGGGGACCCTGAACATCCAGGGGGGGGGGGGATATCTCACAAAACACAAAAAAAAAAAACCAGTAGGGTTATTATCAATAAGAGAATATAAGAACAAAGAGGGCTGCACCCACGGGCTCCCCCTATCAAGATAACCAGGGACAAGCTGGGCCTACGGCGAGCAAAGGAAGCGTGCTGGGGAACTAAAGAAAAATCATTCCACGTAGAGTCCCCGAACGCCAGCGTCTCTAAGTTCCACTGGGTAATGTATCAATAAAACGGGCAAAATACCTCGCACAGCCAGACCCATCCGCAGGGGCTTTTCCCCATCAGGAGAAATACCCTCTCGTGCTCCAGGGAAACCTCCGCTCTCACGCCACATCTGCCGGGAAACAGTCTCCGTCTCCAACTGGGGGGATCAGGAAGTCAAACCTATTAAGCACTAACATGGGGGTGCTAGGTGGATATGTGTGGGATGGACACATAAGGAGGTGTAAGTGAGGCTTTACCAGAAAAGACAGAGCGAAACCTCCAGTACGTGGAAAATAAGAAAGTAGTGACGTGAGGTTGAAAAAGGGGGACGTCAACGAGGGGAGCAGCCCTCATCTCCTTACTTGAGCCAATGCGGGAAATATGAATAGAGAAAGGGCATTTTGTTGGCCCCGAGGGAAGGGGGGCCCCTTGACCGAAAAAAAGGGGTTCTTAAAGAAAGACGCGGGGAAGGGACAGTTAGTTGGGGGGAGGAATCGTTTGGAAAATACAGAAACAAGGGACAAAGTTGCCGGTAGCGTGGGAAGAAGACAAGCAAGAAACCCAGGCAAGGTTCTGACAGGGGGGATCGGACAGGGTGCACTCAAGGAGAGTGGGAAAAGCAGGAGGTAGACAAATCTCGGCCGGGGGCAAAAAGCAAAACACCCGGGAGGGAATAAACCGAGGGAGGGGCGAAGAGAGGGGGGGGGGAAAGAAAACTCAGAAGGGGGGCACGAGCCAACGCACACAAACAGGGGCAACGGATAGGACTCTAAAGGGGAAAGGAAGGAAAGCTTTTTCACGAAGATCGAGGCTGGGACCGAGTGGTCCTCACAATAAGGGACAAGGAAAAAGTCGACGGTAAGGGGGAAGGGCCGCAACGAAGGGCCACCCGGTCCCCCGCACGGGGATCCAAACCGAAGGACGTTAAAAAATGAGGTGGAAGAATGAAAAAAGGAATGAAACGTGAACTTAATAGAGTGGGGGACCCTCCGAAAAAACTGGTCCGCCAGAGGGGATCCGGAAACGAAGGGGGGTTGGACCTTGGGGAGAAAAGATAGGCCCCGCCTCAAAAATGGGCCGGGGAGGGGGGAACGTTGGGATGGTCCCACCAATGCATAAAGAAAGAAATAAAAACCTGAAGAGGGGCCCCCAACTCAACAAGACCCAAAAAGGAGATGAAAAAAGGCGCAAAACGAAAAAAGAAACGCAAGAAAGGGACGGTTTAAAGGGGTTAGAACCAGGAAACACAAACTGGGCAAAGGGGAGCACACATGGGAAAAAGCGGGAGAAAAACAGCCGTGGGGAAGGGGCAAAAAGCGTCCTATGAGTGTAAGGGGGGGAGACAAGGGGAGAAAAAAAAAGTACACCAGGTTGGACAAAAATCCAATCAGGGGGGAAGGAGGAGCCGGAGAAAAACAAATTACGGAAAGGGTCAACAAAGTGGGAAACCAAGCCTGACTCCGCCCAGTTAGTAGAGGGGTGTGCAACTAATTTTACAGAAGGAAACCGCGAACAAGGGCTGTTCGGAAGAAGTAAACTAGAACAAATTGGGGTGCAAGTGACCGCGGATTTAGGAAAAGTGTATCGGCGAAAGTAGGGACAGGAGACTAAAGTTCACTGCAAACAGGCGGAGTACACAACCAAGAAGGAGTCTGGGGACAGCCGGGGAAAGACAAGCCAAGCTTTTAGGACGAGCAACATCAAAAAAAACAAAAAGTGGGGGGGGGGCCGGGGGGATACTCGGGGTTTAGAAGGAGTGGGAGAAGGCCCAGGCAGTGGGAAAGAAAGCAAAGGGCAAGTCCTGGGGTTCAACAGAAACCGACTCGTTGAAGCAATTGGGGGAGAGGGGAAGACGCTTTACTTCATCCAAGACCGCACCCCAGAAAAAGGTAGCGCAAAGTCGGAACTGGGAGGGCTTCAAATTTAAACAAACAGCGTTGATCGAAAAAGAAGCCCGGGGGGAAGTCTAGGGGTGAGGAAAAAGCAAACACTTTGGGGGGGTCGGTAGCCAAAAAGGGGGGGGGCCAACGCGTCATGGATGGCTCACAAAAAAAAAAACCGAAGGGACGAAAAGACCGAGTCAGTTGTGCCCTGGCAAGAACCGAGAAAAAGCGGGGCTAACCGACGCCCGTCCCAAGCGTGACAAGGCTTCTGGGGGGGGGGCACGGCAAAAAAAAAGGACTATGGCGATGTGGAAAACAGATTGTCTCAGTAAAACCAAATGAGAGGGAAGAGGGACTGTATCCTAATAACAAGGATAACCAGAGAAAAAGCAACATCCTCTATGAAAAAGAAACTCAGCCTATTCTGTTTCAGAGAGAACTGCTTTGTTTCCGTAAATCTAAGATTTTGAAAGGGGGGTAGGGGGGACGGGGCCCCCCCCAGCACAAGATGCCCACCCTCGAAACCAGGTCGTCCTGACAATCAGTGTGAAAAGAAAGACATCGCAAAGAGTCAACTCCACGCGCTCATCTTCCCTAAACTGCAAAAGGAGCCTGAGTGATAGGGGAAGCGGAGAAGAAAAAGGACCTGTCGGACGGAGAACGTCAGGTCGCCCGGGTGAATACTAAAATGCCTAAAAAAGAACTTGGAGAAAAGGGACCCAAAAGGGTTGTTGGGGATCGATGTACACAAAGAGGGAGGAGAAGACACTACGTATTTCTGGGGTCAAGGGGAAAAAAAAAGAATTTTTCACCAGGTAAAAGCCGGCCTCGCCAAAAAAGGCGTCGAAGGACATGAGCCCAGGTAAAGAACGGAATGACCTATTATGAAGTAAAAGGCAAGGCACACTAAAAAGGGGGAAAAAGGAAAAAACGTCGGGCTAAGCGCCGCGTACCAGGTAAAGAAAAGGGCCCATCACCCTGGGAACTGAAGACAACGGCAAGCGTTGTCGCCAACCGAAACGGCAGCAAGGTGGCCATAAACAAAGGTAACCGAAAATCGTGGGTCAAGAAGAAAGGGCCAGAGCCCCGTAAAGCAAGTCAACGGAAAAGGCCTCCAAGAGGCAGATCAGGGGCCTAAGAAAAGGGGGAGAGGTAAGGGTTCAACGGGGCATCATCGGCGAAAAAGAAAAGGAAAGTCTAGGCCCCAAATACAGAAGAAAAAGAAAGTGTGTGGATGAGAGGGGGAATAAGAAACGGACTCGTCGAATAGGAGGGCGCAGCGGCCAGGTAGTTCGATGAAAAGGAACGAAAAAATAACATCCCTGGGGGGAAGGGAAAAGTGGCCCAAAGGGGGGTGGGGGGTTTTCCGACGCTCCAGGATTGAAAGGAAAAAAAGGAGGTTGGTTTACATTGACAAAAAAAACAGTGAAAAAGCGAAACGAAGCGTGGAGTCAGGCTGGACCCGTGCCAAAAAAAAAGGCGCCCCCCGTGGAAACTAGGAGAAAGGAGGGTAGCTGGACTAGGCAGGAGGGACTACCTATGGAAAGCGCAAGCAAAGCCAGGCCCTAAAAAGTCGCCTCCAAGAACAAAGGAGAAAGGCTCCGGAAAATGGATTAGGCTAGAGCAGGTAAACCCCGCCTTGGGAAAAAAGAATGGGGAGAAGAAAAAAGCAGCAAAGGCCGCAGGGCCTCAGAATTTGAGCGAAAAACGGAGACATGGGCAAGAACGCGGAAAAAAGAAAGAAAGTCAAGGTGGGGGGGGAACGTCCGATACAGCGGGAAGGAAAACAAGAGTGGGGGAAATACTGAAAAAAAAAAGATGAAGATCAGATCAAAACAAAAAGGAGGAGAAAGGATGGAAGGACAGGATAAAAAGAACCGGGATGGCAAGATCCTGGGGACAGACGACGGTCGTCAGAAGTACCCAAAAAAACTCCACCTCAAGGGAAAAAGTTGTGGGACCTCTATAAAGGCCTTTGTTCCATCAGTTGAGGACGCCAGAAGAAAAAGCCGGCGAAAGGCTGCAAAAGGACAAGGTCGGTCCAACATCTTTTCAAAACGCGAAGCGGGAACAACCGTCGAATCAGGAGAGAAAAATCCTTCGGACCTAAAACGGGGGTGGGGTCAACACGTTCCAAAACCAGGGGAAAAGGTGGACAGAAGAAAGAAAAGATTCTGGTCCCGAACTCAATGTACAAAAAGAAGAAGATGGGCCAGAAAACGGAAAGGGGGCAAATCGAAGCCAAAACTCGTGACCGAAAAAGGCATGGCCACGGGTTAAAAATGGTACGGGTGCAAAAAGAACCACCAAAAGGTCCTTTTGACGCTCAATAAAGGGCCAAACAAAAAAAGAAAATTTGAAGAAGGGGTACAACGAAACTGCAGCGGAGGAGGGGGGAGGCCGTTTGAAAAAAAAACACAGCGCCAAAGCCAGTTCAACGAAGAAAATACAGGACGAAGGGGGGGGTGGGGGCAGAGTGCAAGTTTTTGTCCCCAGACTACAGCAGGGGGCCAGCAAGATTCGCATGAGAAAAGTGCTTTCAACCCAGGGTGAAAAGATGGCAAAGGGGGAAAAGGCACAAAGGACACACTCTGGCCTAAGAAAAACGAACTGCCCGCCGGGTACGTAGACAGGGATGAAGCGTATCCGGGGGTGGGAAAAACCCGAAATCGATTCCGTTGGGGCCGGAATCTATGCAGGCTGAACTAGAGGCCTGAAGGTGCTAAAAAGGGGCTGGGGGGCGGGAAAAGGGTCCGAATACCAGGCCTGAAAAAAAAACTGGAGGGGCCCCATGTGTTGACCCTGGAAAATTGGGTAGGTGATCGTCGTACAACAGCAGGACGCGGCGCGCCGCGAGCTGGGAAGAAAAAGAAAGCTAAAAGATGACAAAATGGGGGATTGTCTGCTCTCCCCCACACATCCGCAGAAAATCCGACCTTTAGACAGGTCGGCTGCACCTGTCGACAGGCATCATTCCAAATCTATGGAAGAACCGGAGGCTCCGGAGAAAAAAGTCCCAAGGGGGGGGGGGGCCCGGAACCGGAGCTCGAGCTAGAGTTGGCAAAAGGGAGGGTACAAAAAAAACCATCAAGACATAGGTAAGTATGACCGAGCCCCAAGGGCGGACTGACACAGACAAAAAAAAAAGTGCTCAAAAGGGGGAGGGGGAAGGGCATTTCGATCTCAAAGGGCGTCAATAGCGAGAAAAAAAGTGGGTGAAGGGGGCCAACATGGTCCTAAGAAAAAAAAATAAAAAAGGGGGAAAAAAGTCTAGCGTCAAACAAGCAACCAACCCAAAAAACACACCCGACAACCAAGTGGGAGGTGTGTAGGAGGGAAGAAGCCCACCGCTAAAGATCCCCGGGTTAGTAGGGAGAGGTAAGGGGAACGGGAGCTGGGGGGGTGGAAACCAAACGGCGACCTACCTCGAAAAAAACGCAGGTGTCCGAAAAAGGAAACGGATCAGGCCAACAAGACTCGCAAGAACAGCGCCGGAGTCCAAGAAGCCCGGTCGGAAACGAAATCTGGTTCAGGGCCAAAAGCAACCAAAAGCAAAAGTCGGAGAAAGTCTTTCCATGGTACGAGAAAGGGGAGAAAAAACAAAGTCCCTTTGAACGAAAGACTCTCAGGGTTCCAAGGGAGTCAAAAGTCTGAATAATCATAGTCTATATCCAGGAAGAACATCCTTCCAGGTTAGGAAAAAATAATTTTTTCCAGTTACGTTTTGTATGAGTAAGGTTAAACGCATACCCAAAACCATTGGAACTGCAGAATATCTAGGAAAACACAAAGTTTCTTCCACTCGGGAAACGTCTCGAAAACCAATTGGCTAGGAACCATTAGGAGCCTGCCGGGAAGCACCCTTGAGAAACGAGGGGAACAGATCGTGGGGATTCATGACTAAGACTCGGAGGCATGTGTCGGGGAGCCACGAGGGGTGACCTAAGCAGGTCCAAAGACAAAAAAACAAAAAAATAAAGTGCGCAGACCAATAACAATACCCGACGGTGGTTGGGGATGCATTGGGTTGGAAGAGGACAAGGCCCCTTCAGGAAGTCAAAGTGAGTAAAAAGACCATAGTTCATAGGAGCGGGAACAACCGAATCATCGAAAAGGCCGGGAAAATGGCCCTGCACGCCTCAACAACTCGGGGTGGGGGAATAAAAAAACAATACTGGTCACCAAACTAAAAAAAGAAAGTACAACCAAAAGGACCATCGGTACGGGTCCCATGGAGGCCGGCGGGCCGGGGGAAAAAAAAAATGATTAGGGGTGTATACCTCTGAGACCACCTCACTACGGGGGGGGAGGAAGGGGAACTTTAAGAAGAGCCTGGCTTTAAATAAGGGTGGTTAGCAGAAAAGGATCAAGGGAGTTCAGGGGGAGCCGCTCTGACTGGGGAGAAAAACCCCCCATTGAAAAGACTCAGCGGGAGCACCCAGGATAATGCAAACGACTGGGGGAAAAAAAAAAAATAGGGCAGGATACCGGCCAGTCTAATCTTACGAAGGGACGGGACAAGGCGCTCAAAAGAAACCACCCGCCGGGGAAGCTGGGGTCCAAAAAAGAATGGGGGAACCTCCCCCTATACTTTCAAAAGGTTTTGGGCGCGCTAAAGTGGTGGGTTTTGGGGTGTTGTTCCTCAGTTATCTCACGGTCAAAGGACTTAAAAGGGCCCGGGGGTCTATGAATGTCGTGCCTGGAAAAAAAACACGGGTTGTTCTCATGTCGCACTCCTCCACCACTTGTCGAGATTCTGCAGTCCTCAGCGTCCAACTCCGATCTACACAGCTCTCTCCCCTAAAAAAGGTTGGTCAAAACAGAGTTTCAAGGTACCCAGACGCTTCGTATGGTAAGAACATAACCGGAAATGGAAATAGCCAGGAGACAAATTTACGGAAAAGGAGGTCCGAAAAGAATCGGGGGGCAGCTTCCCTGGGCACAGAGTGTTGGGACTGTCATCGTCGCCAAGAAGCCCCAAAGTGTGTAGGTCTTTTCACTCTTAGCACGAGAAACAGATCCCCGTTGGAAAACCGGCAGAGAAACTGCCCTATGGCACCGCCGAAAACATGGGTTGCACCACCCAAAAATAGAAGCCGAAGCTTGAGCATGACACTTTGGGGGGCCGGCAGAAAGAAAGTCCAAGAGAATGTTCCAGGGCCTAAGGTCCGGGGGGGACCGGAGGGGAACCGTGAGGCCCTACACTTCCCGTAGTGAAGTGGTGGGTTATGGGTTCCTCTACAAAGGGAAGCCAAAAAGTTGGCCGTCTGACTAGGGGCCTAAAAAACAACAGTATAAAAAAAAAAAAAAAAGGCAACAACGGGAAACCCCTGGAAGGCGGCGGCAAAGCATGCAGAAAAAAAAACCAGAGTGATATCTAAAGAGACTTACTGACCGGGCAAGGAATTCACCGAAGAGGGTGAAACTAAGGATACGCACGTGAGCGTTTGGCACACCCAAAGATTAAGAAAGAGAACCAGACCTGCCGGAGCGATCAGAGGTCTAAATAGAACCTCCTCATCCGCGGTTGATCTTCGCCTAAACGGGTGGGCCACCGGCGAAGGGGAAAAAAAAAAACTGAATTAGAAAACTGAATTCATTGGGGTGGCTCAATGGGGAATCCCGGAGAGACCCCCCTCAGCACTTGAATTGACGGTTGAAGGAAGGAAAAACAGGGACGGGGGGAGGATGAAACGAACATACCCCAGTAACAATGGGAAGGCCGCCGTCAGAAAGAACTGTCTTCCAAGGGAAAGCTGCTCGTAAAACCTCGCCACACGGACTGGATGTGAAACTCTGTACCCATGGTTCGGAGCCTAATTGGAAAAGGAGGGGTTGGGGGACCTGAAAACGGGGCCGCTAACAGGCTTAGGCAGGGCCTGCAAGAGAGTCGTTCGATTTTAGTCAGCCCGGAATACCTTCGGGCTTCAAGGGGGGGGGGCGAAAGCTCTTTTGGTCCAACGAACCTCGCCGAAAAGAAAAGACCAAACGTCCTAGGATAGACTCAACGGGTACGGGTACTGGTTGGTTTGTCTCTAAACAACGTCCCCCTCTGGGCCCGCTCTTACTGTTTGCGTGGCGAGGACTAAAAAAGGACAGAGATTCCCATGGCGTGTCTCAATAAAGAGCGGATCGAAGAAGAACTCAATTTGTCGGTCTCGAGATATGGAAGAGTTTCGACACACCCTCGGGGAGCACCCGGATGAAAAGATCCTCTAACCGTAATGGGAACGGTGCACCACCCCGACCGGCCGAAAGGCCCCCTGGGCAGTGCGAGAAAAAGGCGAGAGAATGTTGTTCGGGAAAGACGGTCCCAAAAGGAGGTGAAAAGGGACCTGAGCGGACAGCTTGCGGCCTGGCCGGCTCACGTGAGGGGGACACACAAGGAAGAAGCTAAGGAGATCTGGTCCCCTTGGTAGTCCTAATCCCAGGGCTGGGGGGGGTGAATCCCCTTTTGCATCCTTGCCCCTGGTCAGCTCGAGGTGTCTGGCAGAGGGGATGTGAAAAAATTCAGCAACATTTTTCGCACCGGACACCTTCAAAACTAATTGGGGGGGGGGTGACAATCAACGACTTCGTTGGTAGGACTTCAAAAAAACGATCGATCTCTTCAAACCCCCGTGAGGGGATGCCCCCTCTCTAGCTATCAAAGAGATGTCCCCCCGCTCCCACGAAAACCTCGACAACGTTCTCAGCAGGCGAGCGACCTTCTTCGGGTGTCTGTGGGGGAAGGCAGAGAAAAAGACACGAAGTCTTCCACCACCTGTTCTTTGAAACAGTTAACAAAGGGGATCTTTTGCCTGGAGTAGATGTTCGAAACGAGACAAGACATTACTGCTCCAATGCTTAAGAGGCAGGGGGGGGGAGTGACACACGGACGAAAAGAGGCTCTCAAACCTCCTCGCCTTGCAAAAAAACGCGCCACCCTGGACAGCCAAGCGAGGGACGGGGTGGAACCTCACTCCGGGGAGACAGGACATGATGTTCCAGCACAGCAAGTTCGGGGGTGCGGTAATGTGGGCGCCAACAAAGTAATTCCGGGAAGGGAGAAGGACCTCATAGGAATTCCTAGTTCCGGTCAAAGAGGGGGCGACTTAACTCGTTCTCACGGGAAATAATCCGGTAGGAAGGGGGGAGGGAAAAAGCGCAGCAGGTTTGATTAACTAGGCATCGGCTTAGGAAGACCTGGGAAAAAAGTAAAGAAATTCATGGCCGAGGGGAGCGGGTCCCAGAAAGCTGCGGAATGACGGGTCACAAGGGTGATTTGGAAACCAGGAGTCCGTCGCCGGGGAAGTAGGGAAATTCCATCGACAGAGTACAAGGCGCAAGCCGGGGGACCGAAACAGAAGCAATATTAAATCAGAAGCTGCCTCTGGGAAAGCAAAAGGGAAGGTGAGCACCTCTATCGGAAGGTTCGGGAAATTCTTTAGGATCACACTTGCCACGAAGAGGGGGCAAAAACGGGGGGAGTCTCACGTAGAACGCATCAGCACCGAAGCAGCTGGGAGAACGAAAAAGCCCTAATCGGGACCGGGAAACGGCTCTCACCCGTTCAAGCGTATAAAAGCAAGAAATGGCCTAACGATGGGGGTACTGAACGGGTCAGGTGCTCGGAGCCATGCAGGGAAACGGTAGTCCAGATTCGAGGGGAGAGGAAGAAAAAAAAAAAAACTTGGGAAAAGTTAAAGGAATCTTGGGCGAAAAGCTCCGCCCAAAGTGGACCTCATGGGAACGCCCATTAGGGAAGGTTTTGGTTGAGCTGAAACGGGAGGGGGGGGCTTCGTCGTGGGAGTCACTTGGTAGAGAAGAAGACTGGGAGAACAATCAGCAAAAAAATGATCAGTTCCCACGCAGCTGCAGCACAGGTCCACGCCAACGGGGTATGCGGCGCATCGAGGGACTGAAACAGCGAGATCACGTTCGGGAATGGGGAGTTCGGATCAAAAGGGCAAAACAAACGCGTCGGGGGGGCTCGCCCCCAAACAGAACGCGGGAACACACAGGCCTGAAGGAATATGGGAACTCGGAATGTTATGTGAAAAGGGAGGGGAGATACCCGTTGGAAAAAGCAAGGGAAGATATAACTGATAACAAAAGTTTTTTGAGAGCAGGATTCCCACCACCGTGGTTACCGAAAAGAGGGGCCCGGTCACTGGGGACTCAGGAGAAAGGTGGGGCAGCTTCCTCGCCAGCCCTGAGGAAAAAAAAAAAAAAAAATGAGACGCACCTCGACAATAGGAGTGGAAGAGAAAGCGAGGTATGACCTATGGGGAGGCCTCCAATGAAAGAAAAACTAAGATGTTATTGCATACAAAGCCCAATGGGGGAGGAAATTCACCGAAGATGGAGGGTCATGCGGTTCTACGACTGTTTTCCAGCAAGGGAAGAAAGCAGGGACCTTCCTATTAACCGGAAGGGGAAGAACTGCGATTGGGGGACACAAAGGGGGAATGCAGAAGAGAGCCTCTGGAGATTTCAGAGATAAAAAGGTTGATCTGGTAGCGGCTGCATATCGCGGGGTAACCTTTACAATCCTCCTCCAACAAAAAAAACTAAGAAAAAGGGTGATAAAGCAGTTACGGGCCGGGGCCTGAGACAGTACACAGGGGGTGAATCTACCCGGAAATCCTATCAAAAAAAAGGCGCCGCGAGCCAGGGGTCGGGCCCCGGCGGGGACAAAAGCCTACGGCAGTAGTCTAAAAAAAAAACTCATAAAAGGGAAGGGGGAAGCAAATGGCAAAAAATTGGTCGGACGAGCCGTAAGATGTGAGGTCTAGCCAAAAAAGTTAACCAGTCACGGCGATGGAAAGGGAGAGAGTCATATCTCTGGGGAAAAAATGACTCGAGGGGACTGAAAAGAAAAAAAGAAGGGTCATACAGTGTGAAAGGAAAAAAACGGGGGGAAGATACTTTGAAAGAGGAGGGAATGGCTCGGAACGCCCAAAAGAATCTATTTGAGGAAAGAAATCGGTTGCCTCTATTGGGTGGAAGCAAGCAAAGACCGATTCAAACCGTCCACACCCGTCGAACAGAGGTCGGGGGGAAGAAAATGACCGTCCCCTTCGGGCCAGCCCGTACATCAAGCCATCTAGGGGGGAAAGGCAGGCTGTCCCCAGCTAAAGAGAAAAAAAAATTCAGAGGCCTGTCCATTCGACGAAAAACGCCTTGGTAATGTCTATGACAAAAGGGGAGGTCCGTCAAACTAATGGGAGAGCTGGAAAGAAATCGACAGTAAAGACGGATCACGGAAAGCACGCCTGGGTAACAAAAAACTCACAGAGTAGCAGGCCAACCTCGGGCAAAGTCGACGGGAATGTCAGGCCGGAGTCCTGCCACCGGGGGAGCCAGGGGGGTAGCCACTGCCCTCGCAACTGAAAGAGCGGGGCGGGGTATACCAGGGGAACAAGAGGAAGCCAACATCATCTAATGCGTAAAGAATGGGGGGAGGACGCATCCCATTGTCGAAGGAAAATTTTCAATTTTAAAGAAACAATGTCAGGGTAACAACTAGGAAAAATCGGGAAAAGGAGAGCAAGGGGTGATCCCGCCGATCAAAATACTCCTGCAAACAAAAACCTCACGAGCAGTTCGGGAAGAGTGGGGGGAAAACTACCTTGGGGGGGAGAAGGGAAGTCACGATCCATTCAGCACTGACCCGGGGACGACGCGGCGGGCTTTATAAGGGGGACCAAATCCTGTGGCAGGGATGGTGAGTCACGAAGATAGCATTCGCATAGCTGGCACGAATCCTGGTGGAAGGGACAGTCTGAACCGGGTCACAAGAAAAATAGGGACTGGGGTGGTATCACGTGGGCAGCAGTTGTGGAACGGAAATGCTCCGATGCACATGGCGCAGAAGCCGTGGGGTACGGCACGTCATGGTGGGAAAGGGTCGGGAGTCTCGAAGCCAGTGGAGTCGGAGGGGGACGTAGGAAACGTCAAAAAGGGGGAAAGTGACCCGGTTGGTGGACTGATCCTGAACGAAGGGGAGGGGGTCACCAAGCTTTCTTCAAAAGTCCCAGGGGAAAGCATGCACAACGCCTATCACGGAAACGAAGCGAGAAAGGAAAAAAAAGACACGCGGGGAAAGAAGGTTACTTCGACGAGCAAAGCAGAGGGGGTCGGGAGGCGCACGGGGGGGGATGGGGTGTGGAGGGGGCGTGAAGCAGGAGGGGAAACGAAACCCCCTCTCGATGGCATGGGGGCTGGGGGAAAGCGGAGCGGGCCGATGCGTGGAAGTCAATCTTCTCCCCAAAAAAGAAGGGGGACCAAAAGCTCGTTGAAACGATAAAACAAAAAATGAGAGGAAAAAGAAGAAAACTAAAAAAAAAAAAACGGTGGGAGAAAAGAGAAGAGAAAAATGGGGGTTATGAGCCCGATAAAGACAGTGACTGCATATGGACAAGAGTGGGGGGGGACTCCTATTTCGTGATTTGATCAGACTGTTGTTCACACGCGGTGGACCGATAGCGCCGGAACCCTGGACAGACCTTCAGTGACGCCTGTCAATGGCCTGCCAATCAGGAAAAGGGAGCGGCGACGAGGCTGCCTTCGAAAAACCCAGGGCCGGCAGATTACCACCCCCGCTAACTGCTTCTAAGACGACCGCCACGGGGGGAGGTGTTTACTTCAAAAATGGCGGCAGGGCGAACGAGGGTGCGGGATTAACGGTTAGGGCGCAAGTAAAGCGGGAAGGAAGAAAAAAGGGGACGAAAGCTCAAAGAAAAAAACATCAGTCAAGAAAATCAGCAAAACAAACCACAGGAGGGTCAAAGGGGCCCGCCCGGGGGGACGGGGACGCCTAAAGTGGCAAAGCAAAGAACAACCACGGTTCGGGGGGGGGGGAGGGACCCCCATGCTCAAAGGAAGAAAGTTGCCGTACACCCCCATAGAACAATGGCGGCCCCACAGAGAGTGGTCGGAGCAAGAATAAAGGAGCATCCGCAGAGGGGGAGTGGGTTTCCATTTGGAGAACGGGGGGTACCGACCCCGCCCGAATACTCATCTCAGAAGGGGTCGCAGAGGTTTTGGGGAAATCTGGAAACGAAAGAGAGAGAGCAGACGTTACGTTTACAGGGGCGGGGCAAAGGACTGTCCCTGTGTGCAACTCAACCAACAATCTTCCCCCTACCAGGGAAGAAGGGGGAGACGCCTCCGAAGAAAAGGCAATCTGAAAACTCTCCTGTCCCGCAGGAAAGTAAAGGGGGAATCCGTGGACGGGGCGCCCACGGGAGCAAACCTTCGAAATGAAAAAGGGACTTCCCACGCCGGGGCTGGCCAATCCCTGAAAAGACCTGAACGAACAAACGCGGGTTTGCCCCGGCCGCAGAAGATGTTAAAGATAATTATGAAGGTTCCTGGGGGAGGGGGAGGGGAAAGCCAAGACTCCCTACCAGTAAAGAGGTGGTACCCCTGGGATTGTGTCCCTCCTGAGAATAATCAGTCTAGGGGGGCGGGTCGAAGGGGCCGGTGGAATTGCACCGAGATTACTCCCTGCCCGGAGGGGAAGATGGAAAACCTCATGACGAAAAAGGTTTGGGACTTCTGGGACCCTCCACAAATAAAGCTTTCAAAAAGTTAAATATCCGTTGGGGACGCGGTTACCCCCTCAATAAACCCTCGCAAGTCCCCAAGGTTGAGAAAGGCGAATTCCGAACCCCTCCCCGGGGAGCGAAAAGGGTCATGGGGGTGGGCTCTCAGGAAAAAAACGGGGGCCGGAGGGGGAAAACAAAAGCGCTGGATCCTGGGACCGAGAAGGCCTCTCTTGGAAGGGGAGGTACAACGGTTCGGGGAGGGGGAGGGCGGGGGGGGAAGGAGAAAGAAACTCGCTTAGAAAAAAAAGGGAGGGGACCAGTCGGGCATCGGACTGGGGGGGGGGGGGGGGAGCCTGGAAACAACGTCCTAGCTTCAGCGGGGAAATATGAGGCAAATTGCACACGAAAGGTGTCGTTCCTCCTGAAAAAGGGACGAAAAAACCAATCGATCGGGTTCCGACGTTCGCCCTCATAAAAAAGCTTTCACCTCACCGGCCTTTGTCCTTGGACGCGACAAACCGGAGGACTTCCCCGTGATAACTAAGCCCTCCCCATGAGCCCCACACAAGGCACGCCGCTGAAGCATCGATCTCCAAGGACTTTGCAAATCAAAACGCCATAAAAGAGGGGAAAGAAGCACCGCCTGACTTGGTCGTTTGGGATCTCTGGCTACGGATGGGTACCAGAACTCCCAGGTATCTGAAGGGGATGGATCTTCGAAACAAATGTTTCAAATGTCTTGCAAAAGGCTGCCTTTTTATCTCGTCGGCGACTGGAGGAGACGCCCTCCAAACATCGGTTAACGCTTTTTCACCGGCCTAAGCTCCCTCCCAGGCGTGTTTGTCAGGGAAAACGTCCCGAACTGGGGGGCGTTAACAGGGGCTAAATGACCAATGCGTTTAAAACCAGGGCAACCGGCTCCATGCAGGTCTCGTGATAATAAAAGGGGGGAAGTGGGGTTTTGGATCCTAGGGGGAGGGAGGACATGAAGGTCTAACAATTAGGTTCAGCCAGAAAGAGACAGACCGAAAAACGGAGAAGAAGTGCTCCCAAGAGCCGCGAATCGGGGGGCATGCCTGCAGGCAAGATATAAAACCCAGGGTAGGGGGAGATCACCGACGCTTTGAACTGGGCACCTCAGGAGAACGTCTGAAGGGAAAGGGAAAGGAGAACACTCTGACGCAGACAAAGGGGGTTGATCCGAAAAAAATCAGTGACCCCCAATCGGAAAAGTCGCTGGAGGGGAAAAAACAAAAACGCCTACTCGACGGAAAAGAGCATCGGCAATATCCCGCAGGGACCTCAAGACCTACTGCGAAAAAAGGTTGGGAGGAAGTGGCGCCGAAAGCTGAGATGATTAAAAATCGCGGAAAGAAAAGGGGCCCTCAAGACAAGGGGGGAGCCTGATCCTGGGGGAAGTTTTACCTCAAGCGAGACGGGGTGCGCTGCTAGGAAAAGGAAACTGTGGCGGGGGGGAAGCGGTGTAAATGAGGGAGACCCACTAAACTACTCCAACGGGACAGCGTCCCCCGCCATCAAATACTCCCAGTGGGGGAGGCCGGTTTATTTCCAGGAAACGTACAGACGGGAGGGGGAGGAATGGAGCGACCAAGGGACAGGAACCTTTGAGATTTACATCTCACAAGTGTAAAAGGCTGAGGCCCATCCTGGGGATCTTCCTCCCGGAGAATTTGTACCCCTATCTCTCTCCCCTGGGAGCGAAGGTGGGTAGTTGCCTCGTACACAAACAAGAAGAAAAACGGTGCCGTGGGAAGAAACCGCCAAGAAACCCTTTGGCAAACCCAACTTAAACAAGAAGGAAGTCAAAACTGGGGGAACCGCGATGGTTCCCAAAAGGGGCTGCACTCCTGGACCTCGGGGGGGGGAATAAAGTCGACGGGTCCACTTCCAAAGATTACGGGGGGGGAGACAGCAAACGGAAGAAAAGGGGGGCAGTCGCCCATCGGACCCCAAGGTCTATCTCAGGGGACTTGGGGAAAGCGGGAACGGGAGCAGGGACAATCGGCCCCGCTCGGAAAAAAAGAACCGGGGAAGACGAGTATGAATGAAGGGGGAAAAAGAGGAAAAGGTCTCCGAAAAAGAGGGAAACCCGAGGGGACCGAAAGTTGCAACGGGCGGCCCCGGCAATCGAAAGTCGCCCTCGACCGACTGAGTTGTTGCGGCAAAATGCCTAGAAAACCGGCAAGGGGGTGCAAAAGGAAACAAATAAAGGGCGCCGAGAGGAAAGCACTGTAAGATACTAATACTGGGTACTACTTACGGTCGACTGGTTCCGGCTGCCGAGAGCAGTCTAACCGAATACGGTTGAATGGGGACTATTGGGTTAAGACTCTTCCATGAGGGGGAAAAAAAAAACGACGTTGCACTTCTCAACTAGGAGAATGGAAAAAAAAACCAACCAAACGTCCGTGGAAGGAACCCGCTCACACGCCGCGAGGACAACTCGGAACCCCTACCCCCCTCCTCCAAGTCCCTGGTGCGACATTTCAAGGAAGCCGAATTTTTTGAAATAAAAACACTCCCCCTTATGCCAATACCGATTTCTTTCATCAAAACCCGGGGCGCGACGACCAACAAAAATAAAAGACGCTGCACGACATGGCTCTACAAACCCGGAACGAGCGAAGCGTTGGGAGAAAGGTGCCCCGGTCACGAAAACCAAGGACGCGGGAGAGAGAAAGAAAGCCCGGCGTGTCGAAACAACCGGGTTGGGGGTGGGTGTGTGCTGCCCCAACGGGCTCCCCCCACGGTTGAGCGCTGACTCCCAAAACACCAAGGAACCAACCGAGTCCCCCACCCACGCACAAAAAGCCGTTCTTGCTTCCCCCTCATGCGGGGCGGCCTTTCTGACCGCAAACCCCCGCCACTTATGATTCGGGGGAACCGAGGAAAAAACTGGTGAAAGGGCCTGTTGCGCACCTGATAGGCCGAGACTTACTTGGGGTCAAATCTAATTTTGGATCCATGGGTAAAATACCCAAATCTTAACAACTCAAACATCGCCAGGCTAGTTGAGTCCAAGTCAGCAAAGCTTGATTTAGAAAAGTTGAAAAAATCATGAAAAGAAAACAAACTTAAACTTTCACAAAAAAAACAAAAAAGTCAGCAAAAACAGCTTGTTACCTCAACGTCAAGCAATCCGGGTTGTGAAAAGAATTGGTTAATTATTGTACACGCCCGAATAAAGGGGGGGGTCCCTCACATCTGTAAAAAATACCTGAAAAAAGGACCTGGTCAGATTGCTTTTAGGTGGGGTGCCCACTCAGCATTAAAAAGCTATAAAAACGCACCCACAGAAGAAGAGTTAATGAGAATACAATCCAACGATAGACGGGGAAACCAAAATCAACATCATTAAGGCAGTAGCCCGCCTCTTCGAGGAAAAAAAAAACTCAAAAAACAATTCTAGACCCCTTGCGATCTTGCAAAGGAAGGTTTCAAAAAAGAAAAGAGGGGGATCCACGAAAAATTCTTCAGATCAAATTTCTAAGCAGGGGGGGGGAGTTGTTGTCCTAAGCCACTCGCCCAAAAATCGAAGAACCTTTAAAAAATTATCGAGTTAAAATTCGTAAAAATTCGAGGGAGAACCGCGCAAAACGCCACAAAGGCGAAGGGGCACCGAAGTTAAAAGAAAATCGGTTTGTGAAAAACCAGAGCAAGCGTCAAAACGTTGGGTAAGGGGAAGGGCTCAGCAATAAAATTAGAAGGAGAAGTAAGAAACAAACTTGAAAAAGAGAAGGTCCTTTCGGCGGAAGGTCAGCTAGGGAATCCCTCTCACCAACTCAAAGAAAAACGAATCGTAGCTGGAAGAGGGGCGTAAAAGGGGACTGAGATCCCAGAAGAAAAACAAAACAAAAAACCAGCGAAAAACCAGGACCGTGCTTGGAATCGAAAAAGTCCCGGGGGAAAAAAGACCCCAATGCGGGGTAGAAACGAAAAAGAAAAACTAGCGATCTGCTGTCCAGGAAAGTTAGAAAAAAGGGGTGGAAGGGCTGTAAAAGCCGTACCAGGGTCACAAGGTAATAAAGCCTTAGGGATGGAGGAGGGGACACGCGCTAAAAGGCGAGACGCGACGGTATAGATCAAAGATGCTTAAGCGTACAGGAAGAAAAGTGCCAACCACCGAGGGGAGAGGCCAGGGGGAGGAAGCTCAAAGTCGGAGTAGACAAGTGCAACCAAGGAAAGGACTTCTCGTATAAAAACTGGAAAAAAGGCTTCCGAGAGATGATCGAAAAGTAGAGGGTCAGGGACCGCAAAGAAAAGGATGTATTAGAGCTACTAAAGTAGGCAGGACATGACTTCCAAATTGTGAAGGGGGACATAACAGGAGCACAAGAAAAGTGAATTGAAAAGAAGCAAAGGAGACGTGCGGTGAAGTTAAGGGAGACGCAAAACTTTTGAAGAGAGGGGGACCTAGGAGATTTGACAGTTTGCCGTCGGGGAAAAGGAAGCTCGTGAGGGGGGGGGTACAAGGAGTTCGTGTTCAATCCTCTCTTAGACAAGAAGGTCTCCGCACTCGTAACCCAAAGCGCCAGGTCGAATCAACGGAGAGCCGAACACAACACAAGTAAAGAGGAGGAATCGGAAAGCCCTGGGGAACGAAAAAAAAGGGGTCCAAGGCCATGAAAACCCCGCATTCAGCACTGGGAAAAGTAGATCGAAAAAAAGATGCGTCAGTGGTAGGAAAAAGAGTCAGGAAAGAGGAGTTAGTGCGCCAAACAGTCTTTGGTCACGCAATCAAAAAAGGCCGAAACGAAAGACTGACGTCAACAATGTCACGGCCCTTCTCACACATTGGGGAGCTCCTTGTAGGGTACTGAAAGGAAAAAGAGAAAAAACTAACCTGTTGGGCAAGGGTCGTGAGAAGTACCGGAACCTCCCGGGAGGATAGAATAGAACAGGATTGAGAAAGAATTTGTCTAAGCCTCAAAGAATCAAAGATAACCACTTCAGGGGGAAAAAATCGTGAAGCGAGGATTTTTCCGTTACCGATTCCAATGGCACACATTCGGTGCTGGACCGGGAAAACGAATGGAACGGAGGAACCTATTAGGCCTCGCACTGTGGGCGGGCAGGCCATGATGAAACTTAACGCCCGGGTGGCGTCCATGAAAGGCACTTTGTATCTGTAAGCGACGGTACCGCACATCAG
>Ga0179593_1314201_pt1 | contig 19196 bp, 20 predicted proteins | sample CZODoug2_1_08_16_FD_185931 | JGI IMG/M metagenome (GOLD analysis project Ga0179593, IMG submission 185931) | Vadose zone soil fungal communities from Angelo Coast Range Reserve, California, USA - CZODoug2_1_08_16fungal (PacBio error correction) | ecosystem: Environmental > Terrestrial > Soil >...
CTTGGTCGAGGGTGGCAGGGGGAACAGCGAGCACGGAAGGGGAGAAACCCCACGTCGTTAAAAGCAGACAGGTCTGGGGGGTCCAAGAGTCCCGGCACCACAACATTGGCAGTCCCCTTAAAGGAAGTAACTTCCGTGATGCCTGGAGGCACAGAATAAAGAAAAGGAGGGGGAGGGATATGGTAAAAGCCAAGGCACGCGGCAGATGTGGCAGAAATTCAGAAAGGATACTGCTTAAAACAGCACCTCTTGCCGTTGGGGAACTTCAAAAAGGAGAAAAGGGAACAAGGGGGGGGAAGCAAAGCACAGCTGAGTTGAAAAGAGGTGACAGTCTGGTGACAACTATAATTAACAAGGAAACCAGGTTTAGAAAAGAGGTAGTGAAGATATCAGCACGCGCAGCCCTGGGAGGGTCTACTAAAACACTCGAAAATCAGTGAGACAAATGCTGAACCGGCCCGTCCGGACAGCTCTTCGGACCAACCAACAAGATAACGTACGAGGACAATAACCGCCCCCCGGGCCAGAAAAAACCGCTCGAAACAACCCGGCGGACTCGGTTGATGGGCCTCGAGTACTCCACGTAGGGGGGCCCGGAGGTGCTTCCAGGAGGGCTCAATCTTGGGGGGGTTTCAAAAAAAAAAGCCGACTGGGACAATCTTCACTGCAAATCTCAAAAACGATTAAAAGATCTTTACCTTGTTCAGTCGCGATATTGCCCAAAGGGAAAAAATAAGAGGGGCGAGACGATAGCCAAAAATCGGCTCCTGGCAGGTCTGGGTACACGTATTTGGAAAAGAAAGAAGGGGTGGGTGCAACGGCTTCAAACCCCCCTCCGGGGTGGGGGACAACACCTACAGTGGGAAGTGTGAAGATCCAACATTAAACCAAAAACGCGCGCCAATGCAGGAATTTAGGGGAACAAGACGGGTAGTAGAGATAAAAAACTCTATGGTTTTGAACGTGATTTGCCACTGGGGGCCCCCGAGGAACAGGGAGAGGGCGAGTGAAGTAAAAGAAAGACCAAAAGGAAGTGACGGCAGCCCGATAAACTAGAGAAAGGCTTGCCAGCGGGGGAGCACCAAAAAACGGCCCGGTCGGGGGAAGAACTGGACTCAAAGGGGGGAAGTGGGGGATAAGGGGAATCTACCGGCAAATAAGTCAAAGGGAAATTAAAAAGTCCCAAGAAGTCCGTTTTGAAAAGAAAAAAAATACAAACCCCCCTGTCCAATCCCTGTTAAACACCTCCGCCCATGGCACCCCAAGGTTGGGAAAAAACCCGGGTCGACCCGCACGCAATGGGGGGGGGACTAATGTGTTATATGAATGATGAAGGTTTGGGGGGAAGACCGACGGCAAGAGCGGGCAAGGGCAAAAAAACTGGTGTGGGAGGGTAGCGCTTCCTCGGAAGGGGCCACAGCCGCCAGGGGGGAATTTGTCCAATCGGCGTCTTGGTGGAAAAAACGTATATGGGGGTAAAACAGGGCACAGGACCTACACCAGAGGACAAGAGAACGGGGGTGGGAAAAAAAATACTGCAGCCGCCCAGCGGCGGATGTGAAAAAAAAAACTGATAAAACATGATTGAATCCAACTGGAATGGTGTTTTTTGTTGCGTAAGGGTGGTGTCAAAATCAAACGGGGGGGGGGAACGGAGGGAAAAACAAATGCGGCCTTTACTCCGACACAACAACGCGGTAATCCCGGTAAAATCGGTACAAAGCTCCTGTTTGGCCCTGAACCGTGCCGAGCGGAGGGAAAAGGTCGGGGGGTTTTCTTCATGGGGTGTGAGGTTCTGCGAACAGGTCTGTGACATCGGTTCTTTTCTAAAGGTTCTTTGCGGGTAGGGCTGGTAACGGCCAACATTTAAAAAACAAAGCTAGGGGCCCCCGGAACAAGCGAGGAAGGAACAACCCTTCGCAAAAGGTGGGCAAACATTCGGCACGGACTCAACAGCGCGGCGTTCAATCAGAATTTCGGGGCAGAGGACCTAATCCTGCACTTAACCCCCGCCGTCGAAAGCAAAAAAACGCAATGGCCCCAAACTCCCAGAGTCAAAACATCAGGAAAATCAGGGAGTCACATCAAGGAAAGATAGCCGAGCCAGCAAACGTGGAGATCCTCCGCGGAAAAGTTTCCTTAAAAACCCCTTCAAAAAGGAGGATAGTTCTTCGTATTAGAAAACACACCCAAAAAGGAAGGGCTTCCAGCCGGGACGGATCAACCGGCGTCAAGCATCTGCATCTGGGCAAGCCTGGGGGGTTACATCAACCGAAGATGGGGGTGAGAGAATCCGGATATCCCTCAAGACCCAAGTGCCACGTCAAAGGTCATGGGAGACTGTAACCTGCTCATAGAAGTGAAAAGACAGCAAGAACCACCACTCGGAATACAGGGGGGGGAGGTCCCCGCGTGCGTACGATGAAGGGTGCGGAACCCGCGACGGCGGAGGAGAAAAGGAGAAGAGACGAAACAAACGCAAACGCCTTGAAACGCTTTTGAAAAAACCAGTATAGGGGGAGGGGAGAGGGGGGTGCATCTCCACTTCCTTAAAGGGGGACGGCCAACTGGAAGGACCGTATTTAGTTGCGAGTCACAAAGGAAAATCTGCAAAACTGACCCTTGACCCGCCCCAGACCGCTCGAGTCTTCAGACCTCCACGAATCACGAACATCCGGGGGTGCAAAAAAGAGGGGGTGGATCTAAAAGGGCTGAGAACAAAACAGCGCGCCCAAACATCGGAAGACATCTCCTTAAGGCCAGCACGATGGGGGGGGGCGCAAATGAAAAAGAGAAAGCAGGGGGTAGCCGGCCGCGCCTCTAAATAAGAAGTTCTTGAGGAACACTTCGGTGCGAAGCCGTCATCAGAAACAGAGACAAAGGAGAAATACAAAGGGGTAGTGCCGGGCCTTGCCTGTGACACATCAAAGAAGCCCGCGGCAGGTAGAAACACAAGGCGGTCGGAAAAGGAGGATCCCGAAGCCCCCCAAACCAAAAGGCCATCAACACTCAAGGGGTAGTGACTGCCGAGGGGCCGGAATCCAAAAAATCACCTGTTGAATTTTGGATCACTTAGGTGGGGCTATTAGGCACGGAGGCCAACAAGATGGTGTCGGCCTATTGAAAGTTTGTTGGAAGTTAAGGATCTTCTCCCGGGCGGGGGAAAACAAGAAGCAGGGAAAGAACCCGCACTCGGTAATCGGCATCAGGGGGGGGGACACGCCTCAAAAAGTGGAAAACCACCGCGAAACCAGGCGTGAAAGGGTAAAGGCATAACACTAGAAAACAACGCTGCAGAAGGGAAGTCGAACACCAGCCGGGATGCGTGGAGCGCAGAGAAACCAAGAGACAAAACGGCCCTCAAAAATTGTGGAGACACATAAGGCAAGATATTCCACCACCAACGAGGGGCCACTGGACCCTTCTCGGCCAGACATGGTCAGACCATCTGCAAGCCCGTCTCAAAACGAAACCAACCCGGAGCAGTGACAAAAAAAAAGAAAAAAAAAAGGCGGCGAGCTCAGTTGGCGAACAACCCGGGGCCAAAAAAAAAAGGGAACTCCCGGGTCTAGGAGGGTAAAATGAAAAAAAAAAAAAAAAAAAATCCGGTCGCAACCAACCCAGCCCACTTACTTTGTCACAGGATACCAAAACCGGTATGCCAATTCGACGCGCACGGGAACCTCTACCAAAAAACCGGGAGACCCTTCACGTAAAAGGGAAAAGGGGAGCTTGGGAAGGCCTTTCCACTTACAGAAGCCAGACGAAATAAAAAATTCCCTCCTGTAAAGATACTCTTCTGAGGAAGAAAAAGAAAAAAATCACATCGGGTTCTCAAAAAAGCCAAGAAGCAGGTGGTCAAGGGAAAAAAATAGGAAATAATCGGTTCCACTTAAAAGAAAAGGGTGTTAGAACCCTGGAGTGACCAAAGGGGAAAGAGGGAGTCATCTTAATAATCAAGACTAAAAGGCTTGGTCAATAGAAAAAACGTTTGACCATAGGCGGTGTTGTTGTGTAGTGCCGAACTTAAAGAACACCGAAGGTCCGCGGGGAGCGGGGAGATCAGGAAGAAAGTGACGGTCGTAGTTATGCCCTGACCGAAGGAAGGGGACACAGAAGTTTTAAACAAATAAAAACCGAAAACGACGGTCACCGTGGAGGTTGTCCGTCTGGAAGGGGGAAGCCGATGAGCGAAAAGAAAACAAAGTCGGGGGTTTTTTTGTTTATGTGGGGGATTGGCGTGTGGTTGGGTTTCTATGTGGTTGTGGTTGTTTGGGGTTTTTTTGAATTTGGTTTTGGGAGTAGTGTGGTATGGGGGTTTGTTATAGGGTTAGAAATCGGTGGTAGAGTAGAAAGGGTTAGATATAGTAGTGGGCTAGGGTTGTATGTTTTAGGGTGGGAAGGGGGAGCGGGGAGGGTGAGGTGGAAATGGCGGGACGGTTGGTGAATGGAGGTAAAGAGGAGGTAAGGTTTGTAGGGGGTTGGGGGGTTGGGGGGTGAATAGGTGATGAGGGGGGAATGGGGTTTTTTGCGGGTTTAGTTGAGTGGAAGTTTGTGTTGAGGTTGAGAGGAGGCGTTAGAGTGGGATTTCTTGAGTTAAATTAGGGGTAGTAGGAGGGGGGGGGTGAACGAAGTGTGTCGATCGGAAGGGTATTTCACAGTAAGAAGGGGGGGAGACGTGTTTGGGGTTGTATGGTGTGCTTGGGAAAAGGTTGTTATGGATTGGTTGTACAAGGTTGAGTGTAGCATAGTGTAATACGGTTTGGTTCTTAGGTGTTTTGTCTGGAGAGTGTTTCGATCTTATGCGTGATACTGTGTATTAGGTTGGTGGTGGGCTGTGTGTGTTAGAAATATGTGATGTCGATTTGTAGTCTTGTGTGGAGGGCACTTGGATAGGATTATTGGTTGGATGGGGTGGGGGTGTGATTGTGTTTAGAGTATGTTTATGTTAAATTTAAGATGGTGGGAAGGTGGGTGATAAATTAGGTTTGGTTGGGGATCATGGGTTTTGAGGGGAGGTGCTGCTGTGTTTAAGTAGAGTGATTTGGTTGGGGCTAGGGAGGGGGGGAGTTGCTAAGTCGTGGGGTGTCTCTTTCTCAAGTTGGATGTAGGGATTGGTAGTGGGAATCTTTATTGGTAGGTTGGTATGTAAAAATAGAGGTAGCTTGGTTTCTTTCCAACAAACCATTAGGTAGAATACATGAAGAAAAGACGGGTCAGCGTGCCGGTGGTCTGTTGTTCACAGGATCCACGCCACGTCCACTCAAACACAGATCCTCCAAGCATAGAGATAGACTAAAGGGTACTCCACCAAAAAAAAAGCCCGACGAACGGGACCCTGGGAGCAAATCTGACTCGTTTGGGAGGGGGGGACAACATTAAAAACAGATTTGGGCGCGCCCACTTTTCCTAAAAAACGTCCCCAAACAAGTGGGAAAGGAGGGGGAAGCACAAGAAAGATCCTGAAGTCACGTTCGGACAACAAATTCCTCACGAGATGGAACCATCTGGGGGCAGGGGAAAGGGAAAAGATACCAGGGAGAGATCGGAGGAACAGGGAAGCCAAGCTATCGCCCGGAAACGTAGTACGAATGGCGAACTGATTATGCGAACGTAGTAGAATGGTGAGGGGGGGGCGGCACACTGGCGCTGAACTCAAAGGTCAGAAAAAATTTCCACAACAAGAGAACAAAAGAACCTCCCCGTGTCGCGGAGAGTCAGGGCCGTCGTTCAACGATCCAACCGCTGGATTCCCGCTGAAATGGACTGCAAAAAGCAAGGTCGCCGGAACGAGTGCGTGTTGGCAACTCGGGTCCGAAGAAATCTTTAGCATCGGCAGGGGTTCTCCAAAGGAACTGAAATCTGGGGAAAGGATGTCAGGGTGAACAACGAGAAACCGCAGGTAATGTCAAGGGGAAGAAAAGGAAAAAAACGAGAGAAGCGAAACTGCTCCCCAAAGGGAAAAAATCTGTCAGAGGATTCAAGGTCGCAGGGAACTAGCGTAAAAGCAGAGGGTGAATGGCATACGTAAGGCACGGGAGTTGGGGAGGAGCATGGGGGTGCAAAGAGAAGTCAGGGAAGCACTTAGGGGGGGGCCGGCAAGGGCATACCGCGAAAATCTCTGCGAAGATCCGGAGTGCCCCGACCGGCTGAAACACCAAAACCCGGAAAACCGGACTCCCTTTGTGCGAAAAATATACGGGTGGCCATGAAAACAAAACACAACAAGGGCTAACCGAAGGGCCGAGCGAGGGGGGACGGAGAACACCCGGGGGGGGCCATCCGCCCGGAAGGACCTCCGCAAGGTTACTGTCAAGACCCCCGCCGGAAGCCGACGTATCCAACAAAAAACCTTCATCCGGTGGCACAAATCTGTTAGAGGGGAACAAGAGGGGGACGACGCCAAGGCGCAAATAAAAAAGAGAAAAACGTAAACGCGCGGGGTGGTAGGCCATCGAGAAGAGTCAAAAAAAAGCTCTCAAGAAAAAAAGAAAGATCGCCTGGGAAAAACTATTCAAGGCAAAAAGAGCAAAAGAAAAAAAAAAAGCAAAACAGAAAAGGTCAAAACTCGAGGGGACTTTTGCCGTTTGGTAACTTGAATAAATCAACCCAAGGGAGGAAGGTCCTGGGTATGCGGTCACACGGATCATAAAACTCAGGCGGGCGAGCGTCAAAGGGGAAAGGGCACAGTAGAATTGACTCACGGGTAGGGGTCTTAGGGGGTTTCGCCCTCGAAAGATGAGGGACTTGAAGAGGCCAGAGGCGCTTCAGATCATGGTTCAAAAAAAAAAAGACGCTGAGCAAACAAAAACAAAAAAATTGAGGGATTCTGAAAAGAGTGAGACGGACGCAAATCGGGGAGGAGGCAAGGCCCGATGCGTCAACACGGCGAGACGACGAGACGAACTCACGCAACTCTGCATGCGCCCAGAAAAAAGGGCTCCTACCTTACTAACTTCGCCAGAAAAAACCGCCCTGAAAGGCGGGAGACCGAACAATGGAACGAGCCCAGGGGCGTTGCATCGGGGGGCGGCAAAAGTTTTCAAACACACAAAGTTCCTTTCCAAGGGACAGCGGGAACAAAAAACTTGCAGGGGACATGGGAAGTCTACTGGGAAAGAGCCAAGCAAACTGGGAAAAAAAACAAAAAAAAGGGTTGTCTGTGGTTCAGTAACCAAAGGAAAGCGCGGACGCAGGACAAAGGGGCCAGTGGTCGAGGCCCCTACTACAAAGAGGGAAAAACCTACACATGGGCAGGAAGGGAAGGTATTGTGACGACACTCGGAGGGGGGTGAATGTGAGAGAAGACAGGAATCAGGGGGAAAAAAAAGATAACCGTGGGGGGACTGAAAACCAAAACTCTAATCGCAAGAGAGCCGGGAGGGGTCCAGCGGGGGTAAAGCTGAAACGTTACGACGAGATAAAGCACGTCGGGAGTGACTTCTAGAAAAAAGCGGAAAAAGGAGTCGGATAACCAGAGGGACCCGCCCGTCCCAAACATCTGACGCGTCTTGCTGCCAACCGAGACCAAGCGGGACGCGGGGGGTCACTGCGAGAAGAGGGATCGACCGGGGCGAGAAAAAAAAAATCGTTGCAGGGTGAGTTGCGGAAAAAAAAAATTAGCCATTCTGCCTTCAAGACCGGACACACTGGATGTGGGGCGGTCAGCCGAACAACCAGGGGAAGGACAACACTTTAGGTCTAGCCCCTGCTGACCCTTTGCAACGTAGACTGATGAAAAACGGGGACTGGGTCTCCCGGTGGCCGGGCAGAAAATCAACTAGTTCTCACGTTAAAATTACCTACTCAAGACCCACACCGCCTCCACCGATACAAGAAACTTGATAGCACACCGGTGAATGTTAGGTGGCGGGGTATAAAAAGAAAGAAAGGCGGACTATAAACGGAGAGCCTAAAAAACCAGGAAGAAAACTACCCCAGGGGGAGAAAGGTTGGGTCAGCCTGGAAAAAAAAAAACGCCTGGTCAGCCAATAACGCGCTAAAAAATCACGGACTGAGGGGGATCAATCGGTAAGAAAACACAGGTTAACTCTGACCTGCAACCTACGCAGCCAGCCAAAGGCCATCCATAGCTACCTTGGTGGTTCACCGGGGACAGTTAAAAGAGTGGTAGGAGACAACTGCCGCCGTCAGAACGGAGGTAACCAGTGTGTACATAACCAGCAGAAAAAGAAAAAAAATTCCAAACAGTGTTCACAACCGCAAACAATCCAGAGTAACTAAAGGGGAGACCCAAGAAGAGAGCCGGCTCGTCAAACCTCTAACTTCGGCAGCGGGGAACAAACCGACGTCTTGGACTTCCGCCCCCAATGGAAACTACGCAGAGGGCTATGGGGGGGAAGCTCGGCCCGAAAATGACTGCTGGAGAAAGAAAAACCTATCTGTGTTCCTACTTCGCGAAAGGAGGGGAAACAAGGGAACGGAGACCTGGCAAGAAAATCTCCAGCATAGTCAATTCCAAAAAAAACCGTGGGGTCGACTGGAATAGAATAACACTCCCTGAACTGCAGGATCGTGGACAAAAAGAAGGGGAGCCGCAGCTTTATGTGAGGAAAGGGAGGTCACAACAAACTCCAGCACGGTTCAAAACTGGGCACTCGGCATATGGCCAGCAAAAGCTTGCGCAAGGCAGGAAAAACTCAAAAGGAAGTAACCTGGGAACGAAGTCATGGTGACTCTTAAAGAGCGGGAAAAAGAACGCCTTAAAAAACAAAAAGAAAAAAGGCCGCCGCAAGACGCTCAAAAAGGAAAGAAGTCCTCATAACAAGGGGGCCGGACGGCACGACAAATTTTTTTACGGCGGCGCAGGGACCGGGTTGGAAGGCAATACGGCAACGTGGAGTGGGAAAAAGCTGGCCGGAGCTTCTTAACGTTGAGGTGGAAGAGGGGGGCTCTTGGGTGGGGAAACGACCAAGGGAGGGGGGGACAAGACCAACGCAAGAAAATAAACGCAAAAAACTAAAGCCAGGGCAAAAGATCGATAATCGAAGGAAAAATGTCCTGGCGCATTACTTCTGGGAGTCCAAAATTCTGTTGGGGTACTGTGTCTGGTAAATGAGGGTCAAACGGGATGTTGCGCGGCCACGGTCTACGAAGCACCAAAGGGGCAAAGTGGAGGGAAAAACTGGGGGTCGAAAAATAACAGGGCAAACCTTCAAAAGAAAGAGGACGGTTGCTCCCACTCAGTGAGTTTACCAGACGAGCTCAAACCACGGTGGAGCTGCCAAAAATTTGAGTGAAAATACGCGGCCCGGCGGCATAGGGCCCAAGCGGTCACTTAAACAGAGATGCGGGGGGAAGAAACAACTCAGGTGAAAGAATCCGTACAGCAAACAAAACCAGTGAAAGTGGCAGACACCAGCGGGCCTCCGCCAGAACACCCCGGCAAGCAACAACTCTGTGTTCCTCCTCGACCGAACCACGGGGGGGGGACAAGGGGGGTGAATTAGGACGGCTCTCAACTACCAAAGAAAAGACGCAAAACAAATGTTTTTGTAGAAAAGACTACCGCGGTCCGAGGGGGGGTCAAAAGAAAAAGCAACACCTTACAAAATGAGCACTGGTAGTACTGTATCTAAAAAAAAGAGAGAAAATCTAAGGAACTGTGGGGAGGGACTCCATCGCGCAGCGGCCCGTTCTACAGAGTGGTAGCACTGCGTCCCTGGGCGTGAACTTGAAAAGGACGACGAGAAAACCGGGTCTTTTAGGCACTCTGTCCCGGCAACCGTTGTGAGCCGAGAAAAAGAGGTTTGCAAACACAGAGATCGTGAAATCGGGGGGGATACGTCAAAAAGCGTGGACTTTAACGGGTCAAGGGCTTCACCGAAAAAAAAAAAGGGGAGCGCCAAAAACCTAAACAAGCAAGATCCTGCCGAAACGGAAAAAGGGCGAGGACAGCAAAACCAAAGCGAGGAAAAGGGGCTCAGGCGGGCCCGCGGGCGGCGGTAACGGGGCCTGAGGAAGATTGCAAAAAACATGTGCAAAAACAAAAGGCTGGGGGAAAACCACCGAGTGAACTGAGGAACATGACAACCCCGCGGGGGGGGAAGAAACCGTCTCAGAAAAATTAAACAAGACCACTTCGGAGAACCAAGGGCGACTCAGACAAGCCGATGGTTGCTGGGAAAGCTTCACAAAAAGAGCTCAAAGTACACGCCGGATGAAAGGGGACCTGCCCAGGGAAATTCGTTGGACGGAGCTAAACCGGGAAGGGGACCTTCCAATAGAGGAAGAATCTCCCAAGGGACCGGGGGATCACTTGCGGGTCGGCAAGGGAAAAGGGGGAATAATCGTAACGCCATACCGCGAATACAGGTGGAGTCTGTCAAGGGTGGAAAAAAAAAAAAGCTCGGTTCCCGAGAACCCCAGGTTCGCGAAGAGTTCGGGGAAACGGTCCAAACAACTTCCACCAAAATCGCAGGTTGGTCGGGAAGCGCAACCGCCAGGGAAGGGTTGGAGAAACCGCTTGGTCAAAAGATTAACTCCTTTAAGCCCGGGTCCGGTGACCGGGCCAAACAACTGGTTACATATTGTACAGGACCGTGTGTCAGGTACCGCAAGGGGCCGGGTGTTGGGGTACAAAAAAGTCCTGGGACATCTCAAAAAAGCAAAGGTTCAGAAAAGAGGGGTGGGTGCCAAAGAAAAAAACACAAGAAGTCTCTGCGGGGTAAAGCTAAAACACGCGCGCGTCAAAGGGTTGTTAGTGTCTGACAAAAAAAGCCACGGGGAGGGGACACAAGGCGGTTCGACTGGACCGGGAATCAAAAAACTAAACTTCAACAGCGAATAGCGAACTGACAGAAAACAAAAAAAAGGAAGGAGCCCAGGCTAATTAAACAAGTCTAAAGGGGTCAAATCGCAACAACCCTAGGAAAACCTTGTGCCGGTCTGAAAAAAGGTGGTACAACACAAAAAGGGGAAAGGAGGTCCCCCGGGAGAAATTTAAAAGGGTCAGTAGGGGGGCAGCCTCAAGGTGCCGTAGAAAAGACGGAAAGCAAATGGAGGAACTTGACCAGGGGAGGGCATGTCGGCAAAAATGAAAAAGGGAGGGTGGGGGATCGCCCCATAATCCAGCAGTCGAAAAAGCGTCAAAAGGATTTTTGGGGGGGAGTACTCCAGGCGTTGGGAAGGGACGAGAGTTCCAAACCGTCTTCGTATCGAAGGGAATGTCAACGTGTTCATTAAAAAATCAGGAGAGGGAGGGGATCACCCGCCAACGAAAAAAGCAAGGGAGGGGGAAAACCACCCCGGGGGAATCACAGTTTGCCCACATTCGAAAGTGTGCCCAATACGCAAAAAAAAAAGCTTAAAAAAGCAGGGGGAAAGAAAAGAAGGGGGGAGTAGTCTAAGAGCGCTGACATGGGGGGCCACCTGACAGTATACTGTGCCCCGGTCAAGCGGCAAAATCCTCGGAAAGTTAAGGAAAAAGAAAGAGACTGTGGGGGGGGCCGTGGGGACCCAGAATGAAAGGCCAGAAAGAAAAAAAAAAAAAATCTCGTCAGGGGGGCCGGAAGAGCATGAAACCCCATTCCCGAGAGGAAGTAGAAAATCGAGTCACCGGGGCTTTACGGCGTAACGGAAAGGGGGGGAAATATCTTGAAAAACGGCCTGCGCCAGCGCAGAACGGAAGCGAGACGGGCGATCGCAGAAAGCCTTGGGGGAGAGTCGTCACGGAAAAGAGCGGAAAAAAACAAAAAACCCGAGAAGAAAGGTTCAGGAGTTTTCATGTCCGCCGGCCACCGACTGCAAAAAAGATTACAAACCGCTATCCCCTGGGATTCTTCAACAAAAGAAAACTGGAAACGAGGGGGGGGGGGAGGGGGGGTTCCAAAGTCGGGCGGAGGCGAGAAAATCTTCCCTCCGAAAAACCAGCAACGATCCACTATTCTCCCCTTGCCATCCAGAGAAGGGAAAGGTGATGAAGGTGAAGACCTGGGGTGGATGTCGGAAGAGATCCCAAGTTCAGGGGAAGAGGCGGAAACGTCGACCCGCCCCGACAGCGTCCGAGTCAAACAAAACAAACAAAAGGAGGAAAGAGAAAAGATTAAACGAAGGCACGCGGTGGACAGGGGAAAATCCGAAAGCCTGCGCGAAACGACGTTCAAAACAAGCCGCGCAAACACCCAAAAGGGCATGGAGGGGAAAAATACCCCCCCCAGGCTTTCAAAGGACGTCCATGGAGGGGGGTGGGGGGGCCAAAAACGAACCCGATCTGAAGAGATTTGGGCCTCTTTGGCCGGAACCTTCAATATTGTCTGCGGCCAACACAAATGCCTGTACAGCCAGGGGGGGGGAAAGGGACCTCAAATGGGAGACCACATGGGGATCAGAGGAAGAAGGGGTTTCACAAAAATGGGTGGCCGAGAAGGCCACTCATCAAAAAGGGGTTTGGGAGGAAAGCGTCTTACCGAAGCCGGGCACAGAGAAACAATCCAAAGGACGGGCCGAGGGGCGTAAAACCGCATAATCATGGGAAAAAAAAGCCTCTGCTTCCAGCCAACTACGACACAAGAGAGGGAAAAACTCTCAAAAAAAAAGAACCCTTAAATCAATCCTAAAAAAACACCCTAGTGGGGGGCCATCGGGGTGAAGTATAGAGACCGTCACCTCTGTAGGGGGGGGGAGGAAATTCCCAAAATCTTTCCCCAAGAGAGAAATCACTGCCGGCATCAATAACCTCGGGAGGTACCTATCAGGCCGTGAAGCGGTTAAATCGAAAAAAAAAAAACTGTCGGGCCCAAGGTTCAAAAGGAGGGCATTCCGATTGACTATACGAAACTCGGAAAAGAACCTGGTCGGGGATTTACAACCAAGAGAATTGGGGATTCAGAGGGGGGCAAAGTCAATCCACTTTTTTGCCGACCGAGGGTGGATAGACGGGAAGGGGGCCAGACTACCGAGGGGACCTTATCCGAAAACGTGATTGACTTCAAGGCAGCAAGAAGCTGAACAGAAAGGTCCGTAATTGTGACAAACGAGGGCCAAGTCAGGGGGGAAAAAACTAGTGACTGAGAGGCGAGAAACTCCAAAAACAAACAACACAGGAAAAGTGACGGCGGGATCAGACCGGAAACTAAAATAAGTGCGCGAAAACAAAAAAAGGTTCGGGGCCGACTGCGGGAACCAAAAAGGCAGTAGGGAAAGGGGGAATCCAACAACATTGGGCCATACTAACGCACGTGCCGCAAAAAGAAGAATACCAGGGGAAAAAAAAAACAGTTTTTAAGGGCTCCAGGGAAAAACAAGAGGTCCAATGTCCCAACTTGTGGGTGTGTGGACCACGGCGACCCAAGGAAAAGCAAGGGGTTTTAGGAAAAGTGGAAAGGGGATGAGACCTGAGAAACTGAAGAAGGTAAGAATATGCATGATAGGAACAAGGTGTGATGGGGCGCTGCGCTCGGTGCAAACAGGAGCTCCGAAACGGATTCAGAAAAAAAAACGGCGCGGGGGGGAAAGCGCAAAATGGGGGGAATGAAAAAACATGACACCTATGACAAGCAGAAGTTAGTCTGAAAAGAACAGAAGCGGAACTAAAACGGCGGATGGGGCACATGCAAAAGACCTGATGTCAAAGGCAGTTTGGTTGGTGGGGTGGTTTTTTCACCGAGTTACCCGACTTAGGGGGAAAAACCAGCGCCGTAACGCCACCGCAACCAAAAAAGGACACACCGGGTAAAACATAGACGGGAAAACACGCCCGGGAAGGCGGGAACAGGAAACTTGACGCGCCCGGAGAAGATCTGCCCACATATTGCTACAGACGACGCAAGCCCGAGCAACAAATGAAAGGGTCTTCAATTCCCAGGGGATATCTCGAAAAAAAATTGGGGGCGAAAAAACATCGCAAAAAGAGGATACAAGCTGCGAGCCTAAAGGGGGAGAAATTGGGTGCCCCCAACGGTCCCAAAAGATCAAGGGGGACGGCCGGTAAAGGCCAGCCACGAAGTAGCGAAAAGAGAAAGCATGATATCTCGACTCAAGGTCCCTTGGGGGAACAAACCTTTCAGGGAAGGCAGACTATAAATTGGGTCCACCAACGCCCGGCGAAAAGAGAAAAAAAAAAAAAGAGAAGGAGCAGAAGGGGCTTCGTCCACTAGAATAGCCGCCAAGCAAAAAAACACCACACAAAGAAAACTCACAAGGGGAAGCGTACTAGGAACCCAGGAAGTGCACTGAGAAAAAAAAAAAGTCACGGGGCACGAAGGGAATTGAGGCGAGAGGCCAGAAGCAAAAAAGCGTGAAAGGAAAGTGCGGGGACCTCGTATCAAGAATCGTGTATTCCAAATCGCGTAACGCTTGGGGGGGGAGGCTCTGGCGGACCGCAAACACACAGGACACCCTACCCTTTTCAATTTGAAAGAAACATGGGCCCAACTAAAAAAGCCCTGGGACTCGGCAATCTACAAAAAAAAAACACCGTAAAAAACAACCTGGGGAAGGCCTGGGGTTGTGTTGGCGTCAACGGAAAAAGAAGGTCGTTAAAAAGCCATGGTGACCCCGGGCCCTAAACGCCACGAACGAATCACCGAAGAAAAAAAGCACTGGGAGAACTCCGCCGTTAAGGGGGCAACTAGGGATACAAGAGGAATGGGCAAACAGCTGACCTCAAATTGGAACGGTTAAAGCAAAAAAACATTACGGAAAAATCGTCGTTGGAGAAAAAAGGTAGAACACGGGAGAGGCCCTAAGCCGGCGAAAAGGACAGTACTGGAGGGCGGGGGACCCCGGGGGTGTCGGAGAAGGGGAACGAAAGGAGGCCGTCGACTAGAGGGTATTGGGGGGAAGTGGGTCCACAAGAAAAAGATTCAAAAACCTCGAACCCGAGGAAAATCACGTTGATCGAAAAAAACCTAACCAAGAGGTCATGGGAACGTGGGCTAGTCACGACTTGGAACCTCCGGTCCCTGATCCGTCCTTCACTACAGAGAGAAGAAGGGTGGCCGCCGGAGGTCGAGGCCAGGTAACACCAAGGGTAAAAAACGGGAAAATTTAGACTATTAGGGGTAAATGGGGTTTCGAAAAGCCTTTGGCAAGGACAGGGTGGGGAAAAAGTCCCGGAGCAGCTACATAGGTCGTTTTCACAAGAAAAAGCAACCTCGTCGGACCCAAAAGAGTAAAGGGAGTGGAGGGCCCGGGGAACTGTACCGACTTCCCAGAAGATCCCAGGGAAAAAGAAAAAAAAAATGAGTAAAAATGCCTTGCGAGATAGAGGGAAACTTATCCACGGGTGCGTTCAATCTCTGAAAAACAGGCGGGAAGACCTGAAGAAAAAATCAAGAGAACCCTGGAGAAAACACATGTTGGTCGCTCAATAGGAGAAAAAAAACATTTGAACGAACCTCTCGGAAATGGTCCGTCGCCGCGAAACATAACCAGAAAAAAAAAAAAAGCCGAGGGTCGACTTCCGAGCTCCGGAGACAAAACTTGCAAGCCGAGCTGGTGAAAGGACACCGGCGGCGGGTCGTAACCCACGTCACCAGGCTGTCTCGAACCCAGCGAAAGAAAAACAAAAGGGAAAAAAGGGAAATACGTCAAAACCGAAGCGGCCGAACAGGCAAAAGGCGTGGCCAGGTCAACAAAAAATGGCCAAACCCTAAAAGGAAGAGAAAAAACAACGAAAAATAGTGCTAAAGTGCCAAAAAAAGCCGGAGCCCGCGGCGGGAAGGGAAGGGGAGACAAAGGGGTGAAAAAAGCGGGGGGGGACGGTTCTCAAGGGGACCCTCCTTTCCAAAAAAAACGCGGACGATAACAAGGAGGCGGGGGGGGGGGTCGACCAAAGGGGACACCTTTGGCCTGGAAGGGACGTTCCATCAAACGGAGGGGGAAAACAAACAGAGGGGCACACATCGTGCAAGAAAGTGAAAACAAGCAAACGCGGGAAGGTGGTTCATGTGACCCGACAACGAACACCCCTAAGAAGCAACGGGGGGAGAAAGAAGGCCATCCTGGGGTCGTATGGTCCAAGCAGGGGAACACCTTGAAGACGCGCAAGCGGGTGAGGGGAAGGGGTCTGGGTACTCATCAGACGAATATCCGCAACAGACCAGCATTGGACAAAGAAAAAGGTTGTTCGTGTTTTGAGTTGTTTTTTGTGCGGTTAAGAAGGAAAAAAAATAAAAACAACGAAAAATGAGAAGAAAAAAAGGAGAGGGAGTGGTGTTTGGTTTGTTTGTGGGTTCGTTGGCTTTGGGTCTCGGTGGGTGGAGGGTGGGTTGGTTGGTTGGGGTAGTCTGAGCTGAGTGTGAGTGGCGTTGAGGGCGGCGTCGTATTATGGGCGAAGGAGCTGAGGGGGAGGCGAGGTGGTTGTAGAGGGTTGGTAGGTGTATGAGTGGTATTGTGTAGTTATGGGGGTGTGTAGGGGTGAGAATGTGGAGGGGGGTCTGGTGGTAGGGTGTAAAGCTTTAATTTTGATGCGAATAGATTTGGATGGTTTTGAGGCGTAGGGTATGTTTTGTAGGGAGCGTGAATGGAGTTGGGAGTTGGGACAGCCGGGGTTAGGGTGGCGTAAGCTGAGGTGGGGGGGTATAATGGGGAGGGGTTCTTATGGTTGGAGAGGTGTATTGGATGGAATGAATTGGTAATTGAGTTTGCGGCTTGGAATTTGGGTGGGTGGGGGGGGTTGAGGGCGGTTTATTTTAGTGCGGGGCGGGTAAGGAGTAGGGAAAGGTGACCGGTGTTTATAGATGTCATGAGGGGGTGGGGTTTGTGTGGTAGAACAGAAATGTGGTAGGTGGTAGTTTTAAGGGTGCGATAAAAGTGGGGGGTTGGGTGTGTAGGGGGAGGGCATGTGGGAGGCGTGGGGTCGTTGGGGGTTATTGGGTTTTGACGGATATGGATTACTTTTTGGCCGGGGGGGATGAAGTGGCCCAGGACGTTGGAAAGGGATTAGGGCAGATGTGGGGTGAGGTTACATTGTTAGTTGGTAATAGAGTTGTGGGGTGGGGGAGCCGAGGGGATATGGGGAGACAACGTTGGTGGTTGGGGGGAGGTCTGGGTAGAGAGGATGGAGATGACTGGTGGGTGGTATGGATTTGGTGTGGGTTTGTCGGGGTGGTTTTAGTAGGGGTGGGTGATAAGAGGGGTATTGGGTGCGAGGTAGAGGGAGTTTGGGGTGGCATTTGGAGGAGGTTGCTAAGTTTAGGTATGCAGTGGTCGAGGTTTGTTTTTGGATTGAGGGGTGAGGGTTGGAATGGAATTGGGTGAGTATTTAATGTGGAAGCTTAAGATTGGCAGAGAATCAGGTTGGTAAGGTTATTAGGGGGGGGGGGGTTGTAGAAGTTTGGTTGGGATAGCCTAAGGTTGGGGAGGATCGGAGTGGACCGTGGGGTAGATGTGTTTAGGTAAGTTGCCGTGGGGGACTGATGTGGAGAAGGAGGAGGTTGAAGGGGTCGTAGGAGGTTGTGGTATGAGGGAAGGGATTGGGTAGTTAAAAATGTTGAGAGGTTTTGTGTTTTTCGGGCAAAAAAAATCGGACCAGGGTGCTAATCTTGGCAAGAGCGACAAAAGCTTAAGAGGGAGAAGGGGGGAGGTTCTCAAAGACAAAACAAAAAAAACCAAAGCGCACTACTCTCAGAGCCCCAGCAGAAGCTGTAAGAAACCTCGACTCAAAAACGAAGGGGCTTCTCAACGAGACTATCAAGAAAAGACAAGGGGACTGTCTCTTTTTGATTTTGGTTCCACTTTGACGATGGGTAAAAAAAGGTGGTGGAAAACTACCCAAAAGTGGCCTAACTTCCCCAAGACGAGTCCCTGCGGCAGCAGAAAAACAGAAAAGAAGGAATCCACGTAGGGAACAAGTTCGGAACGAAGATTATTTCCCAATCAAATTCGGAACAACCGTTGAAACAAGATCCAAACTGGGAGAGATCCGTAGGAAAGGGGGGAAAAGACCCCCACTCGAAAAAGAAGGGGTAGGAAATTGCAGGAAAAGGCTGTTGGCTTATAAAACGGGTGGGAAGACAGGTTCTTCTAGGGAAAGACCCAATCATTGTTCGCAACCAACCCACCGAGTCTGTTTGGGCACGCGTGGAGTCGAGGCAGAGGCGGCGGGGTAAAGAGGGAACTGGGCGGGTACTCCTCAGGGGTGGCTGGCGTCCGCGTGAGGAAAAGGAAAAAAACTTCAAAAAGAAAAATAAAACGGGCGCACAAGTAAATCAAAAATTGAAAGAAGACCACTGAAACTGGTCAAAGACCGCTGAAAAAAGAGCTTTGCAAAAACTGTGGAAAGGAATCTGAGCACACAGGATGGAGTGACGAGAAAACGAAAGAAACTCGGTGCCGGGCGCAAGCACCCGGCCGCTAGAGCGCCTAAAACGACACAGCTGGTAACGAAACACGAAGGGGGTAGGACAGACAAACGACCAATGAGGGGCCAAAACGGAATTGAAAAAAATGGGACTGGGGCAGCCGCTCGGCAGATGGTTGCGGAGAAGGGGGGGAAAGACTTAGAACTACGCGAGGTTCTAGGGGTGGGAAGCCTTAAAACAGATGCTACGACGAAGTTCAAAAAAGTACTCCGCCGTGGAACACAACGATCAACCACTGCGAAAAAAAACCCGCACCTCCTTCCTGGCAACCGTTTGTTGTCGGAGAAAGGGGGACGGTTGTAACCTGCAAACCCCAGTGGGGAAAATACGGTGGCATGAGGATGGAGGCTACCAAAGGAAAAATGAGGCCTCTCAAGTTATTGAAAACCCCGGGCCGAAGACAACTATAAACAATCTGGAGGCGCCGATGGGTCGGGGAAAACCCAAAAAAAAGTGCCCCTTCGCCCTTAAGGAACCGTTGGGGGGACTACAAAGCCATCCAGAAAAGGCAAAGATCGGGGGGAAGAAAAGGGGGTCGCGGGGGTCCAAAAAGCAACCCACTAAGCCAGTCGGGAAACAAAAAGAAAGGGGAACAAAAAAAAAGGAAGAAGCAGCACTCAGTGAACAACGTGAAGGGCAAATTGGGGAAACTGAAAAGACCCCCCGAAAACCCCTGGGGAAAAAGGGAGGGAAGGAGGGGGGAATCTTCAAAGACCAGAGTCTTGGAAATTGCGCTGGTCCCGGTACAGAGAAGGGACGAGAAGGGATATATTTCTTCATTATTGGGAGTAAGTCTACGTTGTGAAGAATCGCGACTCGTGGACTCTTCCTCGCTATCCCTAAACCAAGCGAGGGATGGGTAACTCAAGA
>Ga0179593_1607390_pt1 | contig 19196 bp, 20 predicted proteins | sample CZODoug2_1_08_16_FD_185931 | JGI IMG/M metagenome (GOLD analysis project Ga0179593, IMG submission 185931) | Vadose zone soil fungal communities from Angelo Coast Range Reserve, California, USA - CZODoug2_1_08_16fungal (PacBio error correction) | ecosystem: Environmental > Terrestrial > Soil >...
GAAAAGTGCCGATGAGGGGGAAAGTGGGGTATGCTTGCGCGCCTAAGAACGCGGAGATCTGCTCGGAGACCAGTCGACGGGGACCGGTGACATAGACAGGGGAAAACAGGATACAGGAAAGGGAAGAGAGTGCGAGAACACGTGGGAGGGGAAAAAAAGCAGGTACCAGGATAATCCTTCACAATCACCCGAAAACCGCCTAAAAAAAAAAGGGAAGAAGATATGGGAAATCTTCAAAAAGGAATCGGAATGCAAGGGTTAGATGCCATTGGGGGGGGTCAAGAAAAAAGAAAAAATTAAAACGCACTAAAAAAAAGGGGCGGAAGGGGTGTTTGATATTGGGAATGGTTAGCGAGTGGATCCCTAGTCGAAAACAAAAAAAAAAAGAGGGAAGTGATACCCTAAAAGTGACAGCAAGAAAGAGAAAAAAAAACAAAGAAAAAAAAGAAAAAAAACCAGAGAAGAAGGAGGGGTGTTGTGAAAGGGGGGGGGAATGGGAGGGAGTCGGGGTGAAAAAGGTAAAAAAATTTCTCTCCTTATAGGAATCTGAGGCACAGAAGTGAGAAGAAGTGCGGCACAGGAAGAAGTATGAAAAATAAGGGTCTTGGTAAAGGCTGAATGGGGGGATCCTATAAAAAAAGAACATCACATAACACGGAAAAAGTAGGTGAGGGACAGGGAAGTAGAAGTGGCAAAGAGACCCATCATTTGTAAGCAATAACTCAAAAAAGGCGCAATACGAAAACAAAAAGTCACGAGGAAGGGGGAAAGTTCAGAAAAAAAAAGGGAAAGGAACTCAGGAAGAGGGGGGAAAACTGGGGTGATATCAAAGGACGAAAACAACAAGAAGGAAAGAATAGATAGCACGATGGGAAAAAACCGGATGGGTACATCATTTGGGGAGTCAGGAAAGAAAAGTCATTGTTCAAGGGCTGCGGGGAACTGGGCCGGAAAACCTGTAGATTGATAAAAAACCAGGGAAAGGGGACCAAGAAGTGTATATGAGGTCGGAAGAAATTTGGGGGGTCAAAGAAAAAATGATGAGGTTACTGGGGTGGGGGGCCATCGAGCGCGAAAGGGAAACCGTCTTGCGGCGAAGATTTGGGGGAAGGGGAGACCTTCACTAGGCGTATGAAAAAGAAATTCAGAATCAATTTGGACTAAAAGAAAAAGGTGGTTAATAGGGGGAGGCCGTGAAAAAAAGGGAAACGTAAGATTTGGCGCGGGGGGGGGGGGTTGTTTTAGGCCCGGTGGGAGGTTAAAAAAAAAGTTGGTAGGGGGTTGGAAACCGGAAATCAACGAAGTGTGAAAAAATTTTTCCACCGAAACCCAAGGGGGAGAAACTGGGGGGAGTGGGGTCAAATCCTGAAAGAGCAGAAAACACAGGGATGGACCGAGATCGCCCACAAAACAGAAGAAAGGGACGAGAAAAATTGGTAGGGGAACAGAAAAGGGGTCAGAGGGTGCAAAAAAAGAATGAGCCTGTAAAAGAGGGGGGAATTATGTAGAAAAGGGGGGGGGGAACGGGGTGCCGAGAATGGAAGGTCCAAGAAACTCAAGTCGTACCAGGGGTACCCGACGAGCACTTATTTTAAACCGGGTGGCAAATTGGAGTTATTAACTGCCCCCACATGAGGGAAAACAGGGCCCCCGGGTTGAAAATCGTCAAATTACGGTTGTAATCGGTTATGTTCAGGCACATCAAAATCCATGGGGTCCTCCCCAGGGTAAAGGAATCGGGGGGGCTAAACTTAAGTAACCTTGGTGGGTATCTCAAGGACAGGAAAAAGGGATTTCTCTCTGTAGGGCGAACCCTTACAGCAACAAATCCTTTTTAGGGGTGTCGGCACAAAATTTGTTTGATTGGGGAAAAAAACCGATAACAAAAGGGGGGGGGGACACAAGACAAAAACTCCTTAGTGGTCTAAAAAAAAAGAAGGGGGCCCAGTTAAGACCTGTTCCATAATGGGGGTGGAGGCCCTCTTCTGCCGAAAAATACGAACAAAGGCTCGAGGGGGGGGGGGGGTGAGAAAAGCATGGAAAAAATGTTCGGGGGGCCGCAAACACCCTTGAACAGGGGCTCAAAAAAGGTAAACACAGGGGGAATTAAGGGTATTCTAGTTTCACAATGGAAGGTCCAAAGGTAAGTGAAAGTCCCCTGGGGTGTAACGGAGAAGGGGCTAAGCAAATGAAAGCGCTCCCTGAAGAAGAAAAAACTTTAAAAGTCCGGCTGGGGGAGTCCAGGGGGGTAAAAAGGGTGCTAAACCAGTTGGAAGGGGGGGTGGTCTGGGCAGGGGGGGGGGGTGCGGAAAAACACGGGTTGGGGGGCAAACGCCGTCGACGATTTCTTTGGCGTAAAAAACGTGGCACTGGGCGGGGGGGGCTCGTGGTCAACTGTACCCCAATCAAAGCTTAGAACGGGGGAACGTGGCACGCCTGGGGGAAAAGGGTAGGGGACTTTGCGACTAAGAACAAAACGCCCGTTTACACAACCCCCTCAAAGGGGGATATCCCGGGACTAATAAAAAGGGGTTTTCCCGAAAGAAGAAGCCGTTGTTTACGGGGGGGGGGGGGGGGGGGGGCGGGGCAGGGGGGGGTCGGGGAAAAGGGGGGGTGGGCGAGGGGGGGCGGGGGGGCGGGTTGAAAAAGCCTCGAAAATAAGGAAAATTAAGGAAACGGAGGGGGCTAATTGCACGCAAAAGGAAAATTCGGGCGAGAAAAAAAAATTTTTGGAAAAACATCGCCAGGGGGGGCGCTAAATCCGCATATGTGGGGGGGTCTTACCTCCAAAAATCGAGGACAGGGCACTCACACAAAGGCGATGCCTTTAAAAAAACGCACACTGAAGTCTGTTGAAATAATGGTGGGGCCGCTTCCTTTAGATTAAACGAAATCTAGAGCTTCTTGGGTGAAAAAAAGAAGAAACTTTTCCGGGGAAGAGCTATAGGGGAGGGGGACTTGTGAGGAGGTCTGCTGAGGAAAAACGCTGTTTTAAAGGGGGGGTCAGATTGGGGATGTCTTGGGGGGGGGAAAAAAAAAAAAAACCTTGCATCCTAATGACTGCGCGTGACGTGGGAAACGGCGGTCTGAAGTACGCATTGTATGGGTGGGAAAGGTAAAGGGAAGGGGGGGACCCGCCACAACTCCTCCAACCAAGGGAAAGGTGCGGGGCGACCATGGGGGGAGCTTCTCTACGCCCTACACGCGGCGAAAGGACGAGAATGCCTCAAATACGACAAAGAAGACACATGGGGTAAAAAATCTCTCAGAAAAAAAAAACAGAAAAGAAGGAGGAAGGGGAGATCAGCCCATTTTTGACCTTATCTCGAGAAATCATAAAGGAGCCTTCGTCGGAGGTGCGGGGGAAGGGTTTTAGGGGGGGGGGGAGGAATGGAAAGGCGGGGGGGGGTAGGGTCAAGCTCAAAGGCCCGTTGGGGGACGTTGTGGGGGCCAGGAGGGGGTCCAACAAATAAAAGCTCCCTTTGTCCGCGCAGTCAAAAACAGGGAATGGGCCTGCACAGCACAGGGGCTCGAGTCCAAAAGGGAGGAGAACTTCAAAGGCAGTGTCAAAAAAAAAACAGAAAAAATCCCCGTATAAGGGGGGGGTGAGGATGTAAAAGTTTTTCCAAGGGGGGACCGACAAAAGTCCTTTCAATAAGAGTCATGAAAAGGCCGGGGGGGGGGGGAAAAAGAGAAACAAAGCTTTCCGCGTAAGATTCCCTTCCTTCGTTGGTACGAGTCACATGCCGAAAAGGGGAGGGGGAATACCGGCGGGGTTGAAACAGGGGGAGGGGTCAAACACGCACGGGTAAATGGGGGAACTGTAGGCGGGCAAGTCACACACCGAACGGTTTCTGGGGGAAAAACTAAATATGGGTCGCCCAAATAAAACTGAAAGGGGGTACAAGTAAAAAAAAGGGATCACTATTACAAGAATGGGTGGAGGCACAAAGATTCCCGCAAGAGGCATCTGGGGGTGGGAAAGTTAGGTGTGAAGACATACGAAGCATGGTCGTCAAAAGGTACTAAAAAAAAAGGTTCTGGCACCCACTTTGGAGGGAAAAATCTCGCTTCCCCTCGTGTGGAAAAAACGCGAAGGGGGGGGGGGAAAAGGCCACGGGCGGTGTCGTTAAAACACCAGGCTGAAAACGCCCTCAGCCAAAAATTCTCCTGTACCAGGTACACATGAGTAAAAAAATTAGGAGGGTTCTTACACTCGTCCTGCATTGGTCACTTTCCCAAAAAAAGAAGAACCCTTGGAAAGTAACGTTTAGTGGGGGGGGGAAAGAAATTTACCATTGCCATGCCGGAAATTACCACTATAAAAACATCGTTTCGGGGACAGTCACAGACTTCTTCAAGACCCACAGTCCACAAAAAAAAAAAAGGTCAATCCACAAAAAAAAAAAGAGGCCGTGGGCCATTTCAACGTTTTCCTTCTTGGGAGGGCCGAATGGGTCGTTTTTCCTCAAAATCGCGGAGAGTCTTGGGGGGGGGGACACAGTTTGCTTAGAACACTTTCCCTAATCGGGGAAAAACCGGGGAAACCAGGGGGGGACAGAGGCAGGTAAAGGGGGGTTCCCCTATAACCGCTCCACACCGTGGCTCACTTTTTCCCCCAAAGGGGAATCACTCGGCCTGTCCCAGGGGTTGGTGGGTCACACCCTTGGGTTTTGAAAAGGTGGAAATGGTGAGTCAGAAGTGTGTTGGGCCAAGACTTGAATCATAGAAAATCATCTCAAACGGCAGACTCTTGGCAGGATTAAAAAAAGAACTGGAAAAATGGGTTCGCGGGCCCTGGGCGACGCCTTGGAAATTCAGAACCGGAAGAAATCGGGAAAAGGAAACTTCTAGATCGTGCCGTCATAAAAACAGTGGCTGGTGGTAGGAAAAATAGAATCAAATGGGATGGGAATGCCGGGTCATCATAAGATCAATAACATGAAAACAACCGAATCACACGGGGTAAAAAAAGGAAAAGGAAAGGGTGAAAAAGGAAGAATCAAAAGGAAACTACTGGTGGGGGGGGGGGGGTGTTATAAAACCATTCTTGGGGCATCCTGAAACACTGTCCAAATTACGCCAGGGGCTATTTAAATCCTGACCCCACACCACAAAAGGAGGAAGAAAAAAAGACTCCACCCACAAACCCCGCACTTGAAAACTCCAAAAGTTCTAAAGAAAACAAAAAACAAAAAAAAGAAGAAACTCAAAAACACCAAACCAGAGAAGAAAAACAAACAATAAAAGTAACTCACCCAAAAAAAAAAAGACATTAAAGAGGGTTATTATTGAAAGTAAAAAAAAAAAAATTTATAGAAACATTGGGGGGGGGTGGTGGCCATTTTTCTTTGAATGTCAATTTACTTCTGAGTTGAGTGATAGGACTTCTTACTTCTTTGGTTATTGTAACTGTCTTTATATTTTGGTTGGACTATAACTCAAGCAAGTTACCATTGCATGGAAGCGGGACTCGGAGAGATATGAGAGCATTATAAATTTGGGGGGGGCCACTTTTCTTCTCTAGAATCCTCGCGTAAAGGTGTCTTGGAAACTCTCGGAGCTCTAAAAGTTGGAAACAGAAAAGTGCTGTAAGGAGCACATGAATTTTAAACCCTGATAACATTGGGTCCCATCTGGACATGAAAAAAACAAAACCTGCTGAATCACCCAAAGACACGTCAAAAATATCTTGTGAAAGAAAAAGTAGACTGGGAGCTACCATGTACACTTACCGAAGGGACGTTGCAACAAAAGGTGGGGAAAGGGAATGACTTTTGGAGATTTACAACCTCGAAAAAGGAGATGAAATCCCAAGCCCTGTAAGGCCGTTGGAAACAGAGAGTAGTATGCATGAATCCCAATGAAAAATCGATCAAAATTATGGGGAAAAAGGGCATCTGTGGTGGATATACTTTATTTTACTTAAGGCCCATTGGAGCCTGTTCATGGAAAAGAGTACCATTTCTTACGCCATGAGAGACAGGAAACGAGAACGAGACCCATCAAGCAATGCAAAATGCATCAAATGAGCAAATATGCAGATGAGATTCACCGGGTGTGGAACAGAAGTTATCCCAAAAAAAAAGATCCTCAAAAAAAACTAGGAGGGAAAAAAATATAGAATAAAGAAATATGTAAACAACGGAATCATTGGAAAAGGGAAAAGGTGGGCTGCATTGGGATGGGGGGCTTGCTGCAAAGGGCCTTTTGCAGGACATTTGCAGGAAAAAGATTGGGGAGGACGAAAGGTCAAGGATAAGCCTAATGGAGGAGCACAAGGAATGGGGACATTTTAAAAAGAAAAAAAAATTCCGATTCAGGGGTTGACTTGATATCAGACGAGAGGCTAACAAAGACCCAAAGGGGTCATTTCTATGTTGGAAGTCTCTGCATGTCGAAAGAAGTTAAAGCGACAAAAAATCAGAAATATCAATTTGTGGGACCACGTGAGGGGGGAGTCGGCCTTTAGAAAAAAATTGAGTAAAAGTGAGAGAGAGTTGGGGGCACGGGGGTTAGTAATGCTGGTGGGGGGGGGGAGTTTATAAAAAGGTCCCGCGGAGGGTTTACAGTCCAGCATCAAGCCTGGGGGAAGGGGGGGGAAAACCGACGCTTCGGTCTAGACTTGGACGTTCTAAGGGAACGAAGGAGGGCAAAGCTCGCCTACGGTTCTATAAAGGCGAACACAACATTCATAAATGGGGGCTAACGAAAAAGATCTAAGAAGACCGCTGGGGGTTTCATTCTCGTGTCAACAGGTAAGTGCTGGAGGGGCAAAAGCACCCCGGGACTAACGAAGGAGGGGCCTTTTCCGCGAAACCAACCGTAGTCAGGTCAAAGGTCCACTTCCAAAAAGGGGGGGGGGGGACACCGGCTGGCCAAACTTGATGGAGCCGGGGTCTAAGGAAGCGTCAAGGGAGGGAAGACGACAGGAGTTAAACGGGTTGGAAGCAGGAAAGTGTTGCGGTCACGCGCAAAAGAATGGGTCTGACGTTTTGAAAAAAGAAAAAAATTCTGGAAAAAACGAACATGCCTCGACATTACGCCCGGGTGGAGACGCAGGAGGAGGACGTTGCTCAGGGGGAGTTCGGAACAACATGCGGGGAAAAACCCCAATTCCCGGGGGGAGGGGGGGATAACCAAAGACTTTTCACGAGGCCTTCTCCGGGGAGTTGTCACAAAGGGGTACGGGGATGTAGGAAGAGGATCGTCAAAAGTGAAAAGGGGGCGACCTTCGAAGCTTGCAGCAAGGAGTTTAAAAAGACCCCAGGCTGGTATGAAAGAGGGTCGCAGGGCTGGAAGCACAAAAACCCCTTGGAGGGGTGCCGCAAAAAAAAAGTTTGACAAGGGCGCAAAGGGGGGGAAAAAAACAAAAGGGGGGGGGGAAAGGTATGTCGAGGGTTAAAGCGGATATGTATTCAATAATAACAGGGGCCTGTTCCATGGGGGGGGGGCCGGAGAAGGGAAAATCCACGGGAAAAGACGCCCGAGAAAAACGCGAAAACTTTAACTGCAGGAAAAAACTTGTCTCCGACCTGGACATCGGGGGGGGTTTCTCACAAGGGGGTCAAGTGAAAAAAAAAATCGTCTTTTTTTGCAAAAACGCCTTCTACGAGGGCTTTGTGGTCGTGGAAAGGGCCATCTAGGGGACAGAAGGGGAAATCGCCACCGGGGTTACCCAAAAGAAAGAACTTCATTGGGAAAAAGTGACTGGCGCTTGACCGGTCTTTTTCGCCACGGGAACATATCCATTCCGAGGGAAAAAAGAACCATCCTCTTTCAGGAGAAAAATGAAACTGCGGGGGGGTAAAAAAAAAACTTTTTCCAACGGGGCTTCCAGGGGGGAGACGAGACCGACCAGGAGCAGGGGAGCCTAACTGCACAACCAAAAAAACAGCCTGAGTTCCGCGGGGGGGGGGGTCATCTGTCTCAGCAGTAAACATCAGGGAGACTCGGGTTTCCTGACCCCTTCAAAAAAGCGGGAAAAAATTCTAGGGGGAAAAACGCCCCCGCGAGGACAGCACGCAGAGAAGGTCACTAATTCCGAAAGTTTGCAAAACCGACACGGGACGCCGGTCTGTAGAAAAAAGGAGGATAAACCGGTCAAAGAGACGAAGAGGATTGTACAGGGGAGAGGTCTTCCGGGGGGGAAGGAAGGGACGGCGAAAACGGCCAGGAGGAAAGGTCGTAACTTTTCTCGAGCTGTGTGAAAAACAAAAAATGTTTTTACCAAAACACAAAGGATTAAAGAGGGGGGGGCACGATAGAAGAAGCAATTATTCGGTGGGGGAAACAAAACCTTGGCAGTCAGACTGATGGCGTCTTTAGGACCGGGTCATGCAAAGGAAAATGGACGACCAAGCGACGGGGGCCTTAGGGGGGGGGGGAAGCTTTGGGAAAGAAACCGCCTAAGGCTATGTTCTTTCGAAAAGGCCGTGCTTCCTAGGAAAAAGAACATGCGCCGAAGGAGAAGAAGGCTCCACAAGAGGATGGAGGAGAGATCAGTGTGGAAAAAAGGGGGGGGAGGATCTCTCATAAAAAACAAAAAAGGTTGATGATTAAAAATCAGCTATCCCATGTGTAAGGACGTTGTCGAAAAGAAGAGTGGGGGGGGGGGGGCCGAAGGTCAACGTCCTGAGGAGATCATTCTGGGGGAAAAAAAAGAGGGGAGGTCGCCCGCTGCGCCTTGGTTGAAAGGCGGTGGGGGGGGGGGGGGTGGCGTGCAGAGGGTAAAAAAGCCAGAGGGCTAAAACACTGTGCCTGGCGCAAGCCAGGAGAAGTCAGAAAAAAACGCCAGCATCAATCAAAGGCAATTGCGTCCAAAGAAAGCCTCTCCTTGGCCAATCGATATGAAGTAAAGGGGGGGGACCATTGAAGGGAAAAAAAAGGTTCTAAAAAGGGGAAAAACTGTCTGCTCCGAAAAAAAGACCTGCAACGGGGAAAAAACAGCACAAAAGGGGACCTAAAAGGAAAAGGCATTCTGGGAACAAAGTCACGGGGTAGATCCTCACGGGATTATAAGGAAAACAGCAGGGGGACGTTTGGTTCTGTTCAAAAATCAAAACGTCCTCAGGGGGAACGTGCCTTAAGTTGGAGTCCAAGGGGCTTTGAAGGGAGAAAGGGGGGCATATTGGCCAGGGGAAGGGTTGCGCCATGTTAGGAAAAACTCGCGGGAAGGAAAACGCTCAGAGAAATCACATGGGGTCGTAACAAGGAAAAAAAAAAAAAATCGCGCGGGCGCTACTTGGTGGAAAAAAAAAACAAAAGTTAGGCAGAAAAAACGGATCAGGTCAGAGAAAAATGAGGGAAAAGACCCAGGGGAAGGGGAAAACGTCTCTGAGACATTGGAGCTAGGCAAAAGCTTATGAGGGGGGCCAAGGGGCGGCTAGGTTCAGTGTCTAACAACCTGCAAAAACGCCGCAATGCCAAGTCCCCAGGGCCTATTAAGGAAGGGGGGCTATTGATTCATAGGGCGGGAACGCAGGGGGGGGGAAAAAAGGGGGCCGACAAAGAAAAGTATCGGCGTTGTCAAAAAAAAAATACCAGAAAAGAAGAAGCAAATCCATTGAAAAAGGAACACCGGAGTAAAGTAGGGGTCCTCTAGTAAATCGTGCTTGGGAAACGGGGTCCGTTGTGCGGCTAAATCTTTCTGGGGGGGGAAAAAAAGAAAGTTCGACCCTTCGCCCACACACAAAGGGGACAAAACCAGGAAGTTATTTACTTTTAAGGGGAAAAAACTATCCTGGTAAAAAAGAATAAACATGCAAAGGGGTCGTCCCAAAAAAAAAAAAAAAAAAAAAAAAAAAAAAAAAAAAACAAAACAACAAAAAAAAAAAAAAAAAAAAAAAAAAAAAGAAAAGCAAAAAAAAAACAAAAAAACCCCCCAACAAAAAAAAAAAAAAAAAAAAAAAAAAAAAAAAAAAAAAAAAAAAAACCAAAACAAAAAAAAAAAAAAGAGGAAAAAAAAAAAAAAAAAACAAAGAAAGAGAAAAAAACAAAAAGAAAAAAAGAAAAAAAACCACAAAAAAAAACGTTGTGGGTGCGCCCCTGGGGGTTGCGCCGTGAAAAGGGTGTGTCTAAAGGGGAAGGGGGGCTACAATCCGAGGAAGGAACCATGGGGGAAGCAGTCAGGGTAGCGGAAAACTCGGCAGAGGAATCCTTCTAGGAATAGGTCGCCTTGGGAAGAAGGAGCAGAAGGACCGTAACTAAAGAGTGGAAGAGACAGGAAAGAGGGTGAATGTGGGAGAAACCACATCAAGGAAGAAAGGCCGCGGGGAAAAAGGAAAGAAACTCACAAGGGGAGGAGAACAACGAAAAAAGACCGCAATGGCTATCCGCAAAAGGGGTAATTACTAAAAAGGAAGGGGGGTCAAGAGATCGCAACAACCAAACGCCCAGGCGTTGAGGTTTATAGTTAAACCCGTCAGCAAAGTGGCGAAAAAAAGTATTCGGAAAAGGAGGAGGGGAGGCCTGTCCGCGTGGGATTCTTACATGGAAGAAGTACCTTTAAGGGGACGAAACTGGTGGTAGTTTTCCGGTACAGGTGGGGGATTTTTGAGGGAAAAAAAAACGGCAAGGTCTTTATATTGGATTTGTTTGCCTATGACGAAACATCAAAAAAAGAAACTCTTTAGGTCGGGGGAAATACCAGGGGGGGGTTCGAAAGATATAGTGATTCCATTGAGAATGGGGTGTCCGACGTCCAAGTAAAAACAGGATATCCTTAGGCAGGGGTTACAGCCAAAAAGGTTCGCATTTGATGATCTATCTGGAAGTTGGGGGGGGGGGGGGGGGTTAAAAAGGAAAAAGAGGGGGGCTTGGACTGAAAACGCAAATTTTTACCGATACACTAAATCCCAAAGAATAACGCGCGAACATCAGGGAAGACTCAGTAAGTTGAACAAGATAACGACCGGCAAGGTACCCCTTAGGAAACATCGCGTGCGGAAGGGGGATGTTACTGTGTGGCAATTGATCCTACCAGGAAGGGAAGGGGATCGAGAATCCCACAATCGCCTGACGTGGGTCCCAGAGAAAAGAGATGGGATCACCATTCAAAAGGGATCGGCATACTGAATGATGGGGTCAATGGCATTTTTTGTAGAAGAATAAAACTTTAAAGGGAGGGCCATGTTGCAATGCACGGAAAAAGAGGGACTCTTTTGTTCTCCATTCAGGCGCGCCGGGATGCCGCAAGCCGAATAAACAGCAAAAATGACTCAGAAAGGCAGAAAATGAGTCATATCTGGCAAACTTAAACCCGTTTGGGGAACCCGTCAACTAGACTCTAGAAAGTAATGGAGAAGGAAAGAGAATAGATAGAGAAATTTACAAGTGAATAGAGGGGTCATTTGAAAAAAAGGGGAAAGTTGCTGCATTGGGAGGCTGGGCTTGCAGGGGTTAAGTGGGGGGGGCGTGACCATGCTGGCTAAAATTTTAAGGAAGAGTCCCCAGGGGGGCCAAATAAGTACATAACCGGGTATAGGTATGAAAATCAAGGGTAAAGGTCATAAAAAGCCAGTAGAGATGGAAGGGTTGGACTTGAATAACAGAGTGTCTCGATATGTTACTCTGCTGGAAAATTTAAGGGTTGGGGGGAGTAAACGATAATCTAACATTGAGAGTTCGTAGAAAATAAGCCAAAGGGTCATAAAAAAATCAATGCACATCAGCGTGAAAAAAATGGAATCTGGCCTTTACTGTACTAAAGGGAAAGTCTGAAAAAAAAATGTTTACCGGGGGTGGAAAAAAGGGGGGGGGGTGGGATTTCAAAAGGGTATTGTAGCGGGTGCCCCTTAAAAGGGAGTCCAGAAAGAGAGGGGGTGTTCGGGGTTCCCAAACTCCGCCATATTCGAAGGGGGGAACTTGGTCGAAAATGGAACCACGCAGAGTAAAACTGCTACATCAAAGGGGGGAAAAAGAGTTCCCACAACATTCACAAGGGGGCCGGAAAGAAAGAGAGGCGCCGACCCACGGGTTCATTCGCACGGAATCAAAAGTCGCTTCTTGGCGGGAAGGGGATATTAGGCAACAGGACCACTCTCAAAAAACCGAGAAAGGGAAAAAAAGACGAAACTAAGTCATGCCTCATTGGAAAAAGACACTGGTAAAAAAGGGGGATAAAGGTACACACAACGGTATCTATGAGCCACTTTTTCCGACTACCACTGGGGTCCAAGGTCCTGGAAAAGACATCGGCCCTTTTTTAAGCAAAAGTGTTCTTCAAGGGAGAACAAAAACAACCCCTGGGGTCTTACAGGTTTGCTGGGAGCTAAAGGGCTCGGGAAATTTAAAAGGGGGCTCACGGACACGGTGGGTCGAAGGAGAGGGGAGGAGGGACTGCGCCGGAGTTCTTGCGTCGATGCCTTAACCCAAAAGACCTTTGCTATTGGAGTGCGGCCCAAAAGTAACTCTTGGAGGATGTGAATGAGGGTTCCACAAACACGTAGGAGGGACGGCCTGGCTTCGGCAGAAAAAAAGTTATTCGCACAAGGAACGGAACCCTTTCGGAAGGCATGAAAAACAAAAACAGTTCAAAAGCCTAAAACCTTGGGGGCTCTAAAGTGCAACTTTCGGAAAAACAGAAACTTGGGAAGGGGTACACTTGTCGGCGGTGACTCAAAAACACCAGGTCCTTGTTCCTCCAAGGTGCCTGGTTTGGAAACTCCAAACGAGAAAGTTTTAAGTCACAAATTTGGTGGAAACATGTTTTGTATGTTTGATGGGGAAAGAAGATTTTTGAAAGGGAAACGTTGCCGTTCCCCGCTTTGGTGGTGTGTGCCGGGAGGGGGAAAGGGGGGGCGACTACCCTTGCACAGGACGTCTCCGAATCGAAACGTTAGTTACAGTGCGGGGGGGGATTGCGAGACTAACGGGTTGGTCCTTTGGAAGGGTCCGGGGGGCAACGGAATGGACGGGTTTTGGTGGGTTTTTTGGTTTTTTGCAAAAAAATCCTTTGGCGACTAGTCGGGTTTTTTCTTTGTAATTTTAGGTAAAAATTCCAAGGGCGGAGCGGACGCCGTGGATCGAAGCGAGTGAGCCATGGGCAAGGGAACTGAAGGGGACAGCGGTGGGAACGCAAAAGGCAGGATACTCCCTTTGAACGGCTGCCACTTAACAAAGGCGGGGGCTACTCAAGCCTCGCGACTCCTTCTGGGATCGACGAAAAAAACGCTTTGGTGTTACCTGAAAAAACCCCAACATTGGGGGCCCCGCCAGAGGGGGGATGCAATTTTTTTTTGTTTGGGGGGGGAGGCCTATCAGAAAGGGAAAAAAGTCTTCCTAACTGCAATATCCACCAGAGGGGAGGCGCTGATTTGGGGGTGGGTTTCTCTCTGGGGTCCGTCCGGTGGGAGAAAGGAGTCGTCATACCTGAGCCCCGTTTCCTAAAAAAGCGGGAACCCCTGCAAGAACTGCATTAGGGGGAAAAAAAGGGGGACACCGGCCCCAAAAAACAGAAGGAAGGAAAAGACTAATCGCAAAATTTCCTAGGCACCGGGGAAAAACGCAAATCAAGACGGGACGGCCCTCACAGGATGTAAGGAGGCAACCGGGAGATAGAACAGGCCGGGCTGAAAAGGTTTTACGTAAGAAACTTTTGGTCTAGGGGGTGCCACAGGGTCCAGAGGGCTGACGAAACTTCCCGGGTAGGGAAAGTTTACGGACTTTGGGGGGGAAAAACAAGGTTTTAAACGTGTTACTTCAAGTCGCGCGATTGGAATACGGAAGCAGAGGTTTTTTGAGGGGGGTTCAAATATTTCATCATACCGGGTCTGAGGGGGAGACTTTCCGGCAACTTCAGGCGGTCTCTACTGCAGGCACCGTCCTTGAGTCCTTGTACCGCGTTGCCTAAAAAAGGAACGGTCCAAAACAAGGGCTAAATGTGTCGGCGAAAAAAAGGAAAAAAAAAAAAAAAGCTTCATAGGAAAAAGCCCGGCGACAGAAAGGGGTAAAAAAAATGCCTCCGGCAAGGGATTTTCTACAACCTCGCTAGGGGGGGGGTTAACACAGTGTGGCGAAAGAAATAAAGAACAACAAACCGAGGAAAAAGAGGAAAGAGAAGAGCAAAAGAAAGGGGGTTAACTGAATCAGGCCAGAGGTCGAAATCCTCTTGGCAGACTTCCTCCGTCAAGAAGGGGGGGGTTAGGAGTCAGGAAAAAGGGAAGCTTAGTTGGGGTCGTACGCACATGGAAAAAAAAAGGGTGTTGCAAAGGCAGTTGTGAAAGGCAACGCTGGTACATTCACACAAACTCAAGGCTGCCAGGGGGGTCGCGTGCGCCAAGCTTCCTATGAAAAGGGAAAGAAAATCGTGGGAAGAAGTCTGCTGAAAGGGGTACACCCACTCAATCCTTCAAGATCTACCAATCAGGGGAAAATGAAAAAAGTAAAAAAAAAAAAAGCGGGTTTTTTCCGAGTTTCGCGGAAAGGACGCTCCAGGGGGGGGGGGACAGATGAGCGCCTCGACAACTTCAACTTAAGGAAAAAAAATCAAGGGGGGTGGGAGATCTGGAAACAAGCCTGCAGGAGGTCTCGGGGGGGGGGAAAAAGGGGTTGGAAATCCTCACTGGGGAAACTATTATACATACCAGGGCAGGGAGGTTCAAAAGAAACGGCCAGTGCAGAAAAAAGGGGAAGGGGGCAACTTATTCTTTGTAAGTCGGTCTGCGTCCTCTCATTGTAAAAAAAAGTCTGGGTGGGGGCGGTGCCGAACAGGAAGGGGGAAGATGAGTCTTAAAGGGGTGGAAGGGGAAAGGGACATGACGAAATAGTTATAGCATGGGGGGTCGCAATAGTAAACAAGGAAGCCTTCGGGGAACAAGGGGTGTGGCAAAAGGAAATGTCAGAACGCCTCGGTCGGGACATAAAGGGCCGAAAAAAAGGCTCCGAACCCCTTGCTGAAAAAAAACTTCTCGCCAGGGGGCGGAAAAAGACGTCGGAAGTTTGAGGTGAACGTTCCCGGGGGGGAGGGGGGAACGCCCGGGTGGGAAACTAAGCCCTCTCGAGGGGAACATTGACACATTGTAACAAAATTGGAGGAGTGCCAAAGGGGGTTAAAAATTCACTTTGGGACTATCCTCCCCGGGGGGACCACGTCCGGCCAAATGAGTACTTATACGGCTTTGGAAAAAAAGGACTTCGGGAAGATATTAATCCGAAAGAAGAGAACACCTTCTTAAGGGGGGGGGTCTTAAAGTAACCCAGCTGCATTATCGCGTGTGACACGTGTACTCGCAATGCAGGCTGTTTGCAATTAGAACGCCCCTTCGACGAAAAGATGGGACAGTGCATCTTTTGGGGGAAAAAGGGGGGTGGGGGGAACCCTAAGAAGGGTAAAACGAAATAAACACCCTGTCCCGGGTTTTGCAGGGAAAACCCTTTGGGGAAACGGGGGGGCTTTGGTTATTGGGGGGTGGGGTTTTTGAGAAAAAAGAAAAAGGTGAGGGGGTAACAAAGGCAATTTTTGTCTCCCACAAGAAGGGGAAGAAATCTGAATCAAGTCTGTCAAGTAGGTCAAAAGGGAGGGAGAGTTCTTTGAAGGCCTTGTGGAAAGAGCCTTTTTCTACTTCCTTTATGTCAAAAAATCCTAAAAAGTAAAACGCATGTGTAATGAAAAAGCAAGGCCGATCAGTTAAGGGGGGAAAAAAAGACCTACACCAAAAGGGAGTTTGTTGAAAGGAAAAGGTCTGAGAAAAGACATGGCGAGAAACGGGGAACGTCCTTGCGATCGCCCGTAGGACTACTGCAGGGGGGGGAGCAGAGAATATCAAAAGGAAATCAAACGATGATACCCCAGGAGGTAAAGGGGGCCGGAACAATCCAACATTCCACCGGACGCAAAGGTGAACAAGGTCGGGCCAGTTTTGGTAGGGGGGAAAAGCTTCATATTAAAAAAGGGGGAGGAAGACTGGGTTAAAGGTCCATGAACTTAAGGGGAAAAAAGGGGGTCAGGGGAAGAGGAAGGGTCTGGAGATGGCCGATGGTTGCGCTATTACCAACAAGCGAATGGACTCAGGACCTCGTAAATGAAAAAACGGATAGTCTAAATAAAAAATTCTCGCTCAATTAGAAGAAGGGGGGGGGTGTTCCGCGTCCGCGAATACGTTCTGAGTATCTGAGAGGCTAAATCAAAACGTGAAGGGGGGTGTCGACTAGCGGGGAGGGGGAACGTGAACACGGGTCGGTGGGAACTTATCCACAAGGGTTAAAAAATGGAGGAAAACCGGAAAAAATCACAAACCTCACAGCAAAGGGAAACAAAAAACAATCCGATGAAATCACTCTAACTTTGGGTAAAACTCCGTCCTCTAAAAAAAGGGAAATTAAAGGGAACCCGCGGGCCGTTTCATAAATTAACTTTTTGCTAGAGAAACCGAGATTATAAAACATCTCCCGGAATCCTTGTCAAAAACAGGGAGAAAAAAAGGGGAAGCTATTTTAATCAGAACCTCATCGGCAGCATGATTAACAATTGTCATCAGGGGGTGAATCATATAAAAGGAGGGGGGGGTAAGGGAATTGTCCATGTGGTCACAAAAGAGGGGAAAGTTCACACAAGAGGCTTCGTAAAGTTCTACTTTCAGCCATGTCAGCGTGGTGAAAAGGGGGGGCGTCAATGCAGCTCCAGGACCTACCATCCTCATCAAGCAAATGCAGAAAAAAAAATATGCAGAGGAAAAGTGGTTTGGGTAAGCCGGGCATAACTCTAAAAAAAAACCCAGTCACGAACACGTAGTTAGAGGGGAAAAAAGGAAAAGATATTACGATGGAAAACACAACGGTGGAGATCAACACATCATTTTCTGGCATTTGAATTTTGCTTCTTTCTGGGGGGGGGGGGCGGGGAAAAAAGGGGACGCAACTGAGACATGGGGAAAATAAAAACTATGCATGAACACGTCGCAAGGGAAAAGGAAAAAATACCAGGTAAGAATGATGCAAAAAACAATATGCCATTGAACAATCATCAGGATGACTGTTACTTGGGGGGGCTCTCGGGGTCTCGATCAAACTAGCGGGCAAATGGGGGATTACTCGCTCAGGAGAAAGAAGGGGGGAGAAATCGCCAGGGCCATCATTTGGCACGGAGAGTTAATGTAAGGTTAGTCACAAGCTTTAATAAAGGAAAGGACGAGAGGTGTGCAGTGTGGCGGGTTGTTAGGGGGGCGGTGGGCGGGGGCGTTGTATCCGTTACACCTTCGTGGGGAAAGTCCCTCAAAAAGCAGTGTGAGGGGGGGGAAAAAAAAAACCAGACCTCTCAGGGGGAAAACTGGACGTGCGAATTAAAAAGCCATCCGGCTTAAGACGGGAATCGAAGGAGCTGCGCCATCAAGAAAAAATTTGGGAAGGTATAATATCTGACTGCAAGAGGAAAAAAAAAAATTCATTCAAGCGGAATCCACCGGGCGGGATGGAGTCATAGGGGGCCACTCTCCAAATCTGGCAGGGGGGGGGAAGAACAATACAAAGTAGGGAAAACAGTCTCCGTCCAGGCCAAAAAAGAAGGGAAGGGACGCGCTCCCGTACATGATCCGGAATAAAACTCCCGCCAGGCCTTCCGAACCATAGGCCGGCGAGGGGGGAAGCCGGGGCCTGGGAGTCACAAGCCTCCAAAGACTTTGGGCTCCAGGGGTTGCGAAGGTACTTGGAACTCGAACAGGACAGGGCTTCTTAAAAAAACGGGGTGATCGCCGGAGAGTATTTTCAGCAGAAAAAAAAAGGGGGGGGGGTAAAAAAAAAAAATGTCGAAAAAGAACGCGTCGGAAAAAAAAGTTTGAAAGGCTCCCACATAAACTGTTTCGAGACTGCAGAAGACCGGGTCAAAAGAAAAAGAGGGACTTGCTTTCGGGGCATGATTGAGTCGAAAACCAAGGGGGGGCGACCCTGAAGCGGAAGTCTAGCCGCCAAAAAAGGGGGGCTAGCAATACGTGCTCGGAAGGGGAGTCTTCTGGGGGAAAGGAACCTTGCCGGGTTACTTCCCAATTTCAGGGTGCGGGCAATGGGGCGCACAAAAAGGGGGAAAAAAAAAAAGGAAAAGGTGTTTATTCTAGGTTACCCGGATGAGGGGACAAGTCAATAATGAAATGCCGCTGGAAGTTTGTGGAAAAAACAAAAACCGGCGAAGGGGTCAGGAAAAAAAAAAGCCCTTGAAAACGCGCGGAGCGAAAAAGTTGAAGGGCGTCAAAGAGGGGGGGATAGGGCGAACGAATAGTTTTTCTCAGGTGGAGTTTATGACTGCTGGCCGGAGTCTTTTTGTGTGCAAAATCCGTATACCGGTGGATTTTTGCCGGAAAAGGGCCACGGGGTGGACTTACTTGGGGGGGTCCGCCCAAGTGGCCTCCTCGCAATGGGAAACGGTGGACTGGGGAAAATTCTATCTAAAAACGGTTTTCCAACACGGGAAAGAAAAAGATACCGGAAAAAAAACGTGCTGCACCCCTCCAAAGGAATAAAAACGCACAAAAATTGCGCTAAAAAGAGGGGGGGACCATGTTTGATGGGGCGATTTGGGGTTTTCGGCAAAGGAGACGACCTGACAAAGTCTGCCTAACAGAAAACAACAAGGACGGGAGATGGTGTAGTCGTGCGAAAAATGATGAGGGAGGAGAACCGTTTTTAAAAAGTGGACGCGGAAAAAAGACGAAGGGCCGACCCTTCGTTCGGCAACCTGAAACGCGCGGAAAAAAGGAAAAAAAAGAGGAAACGAATGGGTCCGAAAGGAGTTTGAAAAAAAGAAAAGGGTAAACCCCGGGGTCTGTATAAGTAGCCGCCGGGAGGATAAGAAAAGGTGCCGCGAACGAGGAATTTACTAGAAATGCTGGGAAAAGGGGGGGTTGTGCTGGGCGCAAAACGCGATCGGAGGAAAAAAAGGGTACTTGGAAAAAAAAAAAAAAAAGGGGCAAACTCGCTGTGCGTGTCATTCGCTATGTTCTGATAGCGGGGGGAGATTCGTGGGCAAAAAGGGAAAGGCGAAGGGGACTGGATCGGCATCGGCAGGAACTGCAAGCTAAAAAAAGGGGGGGGGCCTTGAGGGAAGGGGGGGAATAAACCGGTTGAAGACACAACCTCCTTCAACACGCATGTGACGGCGACTACGCAAGGGGGAAAAAAAGAAAAGACGACTACAAAAGCAGGGCCGCTAGTAGCCTGCCAAGAGGGAATTGAAGACAGGAACGATCATTGTTGCAAAACCATGACTG
>Ga0179593_1608777_pt1 | contig 19195 bp, 23 predicted proteins | sample CZODoug2_1_08_16_FD_185931 | JGI IMG/M metagenome (GOLD analysis project Ga0179593, IMG submission 185931) | Vadose zone soil fungal communities from Angelo Coast Range Reserve, California, USA - CZODoug2_1_08_16fungal (PacBio error correction) | ecosystem: Environmental > Terrestrial > Soil >...
GGAGTCGGAAAGGGAAAAATCTCAAGAGTGCCTGGCCCCGGAAGGCAGCAAGAGAAAAAGGAAGACCCCTAGCTCTCCTCACCTACAAGGCCATCAAAAAAAAGAACGAACCGAGTCGACAACTCCGGGGGTCGGGGGGGGGAGAGGGACAATAAAGCGGGAAAACGTCCAAGAGAGCAGCCGTTGGGAAGGGGTCACTTTTCGATGAAAGAAAGCGGTCGGCGGAGGGGAAACACGAAAGCTGGGGAAACAAAAGGAAAGGGGGTAGCTAAGCTTTTCCCGAAAGGAAAGCGGGGGTGGCGACAGCCCTGGAACTAGGACAAGGAGGTGTCTTGGGTCAGAGGGGGAAAAAGTCCCGAGTACTCGACAAAAAAAAAACACCACAACAAGAAAAAAAAAAACCTATGAAGGGCCCTCCGGAAAAAAAAAGAGTCTTCTTCATCTAACATATCTATCCATCCGGGGCCCCGTCGACCTGCGAAGTAAGAAATTCCTTTGAAAAAGAGGAAGAGGGACAGGATATACAATATATTAAGTGATCAACGGGCAAAGAGGACTGGCCTTCTGACAACGAAGATGCATCCATTCCCTTAATCAAAAGCGACGTCCCAGTCGAACAACCTAGGATAAAACACTAAAGAAGGAGAATTCGCCACGCGACTCAATCTAGAACATTATAGAAAACCTCAGATAGGCCAAAAAAAGTCGCCACCTCGACCAGGAGATGCGTCCCCAAAACCCGCAGCGAAAACCGAGGAGTTCTTTCCAATGTCAAAAACGCGGTTATAAGGAAAAAAAAACACGTTTACGGGGCCCGGGTTGGAAGCCATGGGCTCCAAAAAAAAGGGACCATGCTTTAGCGGTAAAAGGGAAATGAAACGACCGAGTCTCCACTTGCAACGAGCGCCTTCGCGCTTCCTCAAAAAAGGGACGAATTTCGAGAAGCGGAGGGGAAGCAGTTGGAAAGGGACGAGGGAAGATCCCTCCTAAAAAGGTTTTTGAAAGTAAACACTCGAGCCAGCCCAAAAATCGAAGATCCAGCACCACTTTAAGGGCGCTCAAAAGGGGGGGCGGTCGCACGATCAAAAAAGAAGAAAAAAAAAAAGCCCACAACAAACAAAAAGCCCGGGGGGGACAGGAGAGCCGCCAGGGGAAAAAAGACGACTTGAAAAATGGACATCCCCACTCGAGAAGGGAAAGTGCTGTTGCGATTGCAAAGCTTGGAAAACGAAAGCTCACCCTCGGGAGTCCGAAAATGATGGCCAGGGGGGAAGCCGCGGGTCCCAGGGAGAAAGCCAGCCCCCCTGGGACGAAGAAAAAGAAAAACCGAACAAAGGGGCCTGTTCAAACAAGGGGAAAAGCATAAATAGGAAGGGGGGGGGTCCCAGGAAGGGAAAGGGGCCTGCCCTCGGAAAAACCGATTCTTGGGTTAAGGTGAAGGGGACGAGGGAGTCCATCCTGACACATCAGGGGGGAAAATCGTATGGTCAAAACCGAATAATTTTTGACAAAAGGGAAAGACTCCTCTGGTTGGGTGAAAAACCCCTTATCGCTTAAAAGGTGTGCGCAAGGGAAAGTCATAAAAAATGGCCGCCTCTGGATCTAAAAAGATTGACGGAAAAAGAAAAAATAGAAAAGAAGAGCCCCCCGCACTTGCGGAAAAAGGACAAAAGGGCTTGTTTCAGAAAGAAAACCCGCCAGGAAGTGGTAACGAAGGAAAACCGACGAAATAAAATCCCCCGAGGGAAAAAAACCAACCCCTGAAAAGGGGGGACCTCTCGAAAAATGGCACAATCGACGGAAAAATCCCCTAAGGAAGATTCGGAAGAAATAAAGGAAAAGGGCCCAGAAACCCCTACAGCGGGGGGAACCTCCTGACCGAAAGAAAAAGGGAAGCAACAGGAGTTCCGAAAGGACCCTAAACGTAATGGCATTATAGGGACAGTGGAAAAAAGGGCCGCCAGCAACCCGCGGGCTACAGAAGTTGCGGGCGCGCCGTCAGGAGGACAACGAATGTTGTGCGCGGCGGGGAACCTTCGAAAGTGCTAGACAGGACGCGAATGGTGGGGGAAGGATCAGGGGGGAAGGGACGGTCTTAGCTAAAAATTGGCCAAGAAGGCGGCGGGTGAAAGTGGGGAAGGGTCCAAGAAAGGTGGGAGCAAATCCGAAGGGGGCAAAGGGAATTGACAATAGTTTAAAAGCTCGAAAAAACAACAACGTAGGAGGAGGGGGGGGAGGATGAACGGGTAGAGAAACCAAGGGACGCAGATGGTGGGAAGTGCTCGGGACATCGCACCCGCAACCTCACGGCAAAGCCGACGATACAAAAAAAAAATCGATCCCATGCATCCAGGGGGCAACCAAAAGCAGTTGGAACGAGGCTAAGAAGGGGTCCACACATGGTTCATGGGCCCGTCAGGGCGAAAGAGAAGGGGGGACCTGCTGTTGAGGAGGCCGGCCAGGGAAAAAGAAGGGGGCCCCCCTTGAAAATACGTCCCCTTGACGCCAAACTCTAAAGGCGCCCGACGGGTGTTGCTTCAAAAAAGGGCGCTTCAAAAAAAAAACGTCTCACCGGGCCGAAAAGAGGTCCAAAGGGGGGTTGCGGGGAGCCCATTGGGGGGGATCGGGAAGCAAGACGATCGAAAAAAGGGAACGCCCCGCCCTCAGCTGAAGAAAGGGGCGATATCCACTGACCTCCAGGGGGTCCAAAATAGCGAAAGGAAAGACGTCGTGGGCGCACGCCTGGCGGGGGAAAAGTTGAAAAAGAAATCGGCGCTTAAAAGTTGGCCGTCAAACAAAAAAAAAGGGAGCGTCTGCCGTTGGAGATGTGAGGGTTCAGAAAAAAAGAAAACTCCTAGCGGACAGGTCGTAGGGAAAATCTGGCGAAAGACTGCGGAACTGGGCGATTACAAAAAAAAAAAGGGGAAGCCGGTCCCCCAACCGCCGGGCAGGACGTACCTGCGGCCCAATTCCGAGAAAAAAAGGGAACCACCCTTATCTTGGAAGTTGGATGTGTCCAAAAAGCTCTGCCGCCGAAGGAAACCACTACTCGGGGGAGGCACCCGTCGAACTGGGAACCGGAACAGGGAAAAAACAAACCCTGTGTTCCCCTATCAAGGCTCCCCTTCGGGGGGCAGCGGGGAAAACCGCGAGTTGTGTAGCACGGGGTCGTCCCGGGGGATTGAGGTTCCCATGAAAAAGCAGGGCGCTGCAAAGAAACACCGTCCTCGAGGGTGAAAAAAAGAAGGGGGTTCGGCAAGAAAAAAAAGGCAAACAAGCCGTCAGCCAAGCCCACCAGCAGAGGGAGGGACTGGGTAGTTGAAAGCAATTCGCTGGCGAAGGGGGCCGCGCGCTCGCAATGGGGGCCAAGGGGGACGACGCGTCGCGTGGGTGCTCTTGGGGAGAAAGACCGACTAAAACGGATCGCCATGTGGCGAGTAGATTAACTACGGATCGAAGGAAAAACCGCCGGCCTCGACGGTTTGAAATTCAAACCGGGGGAAAAAAAAAGAAAGGATCGGTGTATTCTAGTCAGTACTGAGGGAGTCTCGCCTTCAGTACATCTAAAGGGAGCCGGCTGCAGCAGGAAAAAAAACGAGACTAGCCCCAGGGGCGAAGAGCGTTCCAGGAAAGAAAAAGGGAAAGTGCATCGATCGGAAAAAGGGTCTCGAAGTTGGAGCAAAAAAGAATGGGAAGGGGAAAAGCTACTGCGGTTGGGGAAGGGGAAAAAGCCTGGCCACGAAACGGCGGGGATTCCTCAAGACACAAGGAGAAGCCTGCTAGCAATTGAAAGGAGAAACCAACGAAGCATCCTTTGAGGAAAAAGACTCTTGGCGCCAACGAGCAAAGAAGAGGTGGGCTCGGGGAAAAAAAGAGAGCCTGATGGGCGAAAGGCCCGATGTAAAAAAGCCGCTACGTAGTCAAAAAGCTTTGGCTTCACTGGGAAAACAGAGAAGGGAAATCCCTGCTCGATAGAAAGAAAGGAAGACCGTTGGTGACGCAACACCGCCCGTCCGGACAACCTGAAGTCTCCGTCTAGATGGAAGCTAGATGGCACTGGCGCAAAAAAGGGTGGCGAGGAGAAAAAGGGCAGCCTGTGGGGGTTTCAAAAGTTACTCGACAAAGGGGGAAACCCCAGAACTATTTCAGAACAAAGCTCTTCCGCCACCGAACTCTCGAATGCAGGAAACCAGCCGGCCGAGCGAACATCCCGTCCGGGAAAAAACGCTTCTGTGGAAAAAGAGATCCCGCCGCCGCATCTAACGAAAAAAACCCACCCAAGTTGAGAGACGGCAGCGCTGGAGACCACTGAAAAAAGGCCCACTCCCCCCCCAGAAAAGAAGAAGAGGTTGTCCTAGAACAGGCGGGCTCGGCCCCCTAGAAAACGAGCTCGGGGGAGTGAGAAGGAAAAGATGTCCTTTTCCAAAAAGGGGCCCTCGGGGCCGGAAAAGAAAAAAGAAAGTGCAGGTTCCCAGCTCTACATCAGCTAAAGAGATGATGACATAGAGAGATGGATGGTCCAGAGGGAAAGAGACGCGGGGCCGAGGGGGAAGGGGGGGGGAAAAGAGGCCGCCCGGGAAGAGAGAAGAAAAAAAAAAAAAAAAAAAAGAAAAAACTCCCAAAAAAAAAACAATCCTCCCGCAAAATCAGAAATTGGCAAGTCCAGTCTGATCAACACTCCCTCAAAGGGGGGTGTTAAATCCTTGGAAAATCAGAGAAAACTCGACCCGGGAATTTTTTTGTAAGGAGTTTTATGTCACGGGAAAAAAAGAAGGGGTCCGCTCGCCTTCTCGGGCCGGAGCTTCAGTAGGGAAAAAAAAAGGACCGGTCCGACGGCGGAATCGCGGGGGGGGGGGGGGGAAGGATCTTGAACTGGGAGGGGGAAACTCCTGGTTTTCGGGGGGGGAAAAAAAGAAAAGCTAGTAAGAGAAAAAAAAGAAAAAAAAACAGGAAGGGGCAACCTCCCACCACTAAAGGAAAAGGATTCTCCCCCGATTGAAAAAAGAAGCACGGAAAAAGGTATAGAAGTACCGCAAAGTCAAATAAGAAAGGGATAAAAAAAGGAACACTTATTCCAAAAAAAAAACGTCGAAAGGTCCCAAGAGAAGAAAAAGGAATAAACTCGACTTCGTTTGCCAGAGAAAGAAAAGGGAGAAACGCCCCTGCTGAAAAAAAATCTGTAACTCGTATCTGCTCAAAAAGGTGAAAGCTGCCGGAGAAAAAAGGGAGCCTCGGTGCGAAGGGACGGAACAAAGAAGGTGCTCCTTGGAGGTCCGCCCCAAACTCGAAAAAAAAGGAAATGGGAGAGAAAAGAAAGCATACTGGGCCCCGGCCCTCGCAAGAGGGAAAAATTAAAAAGGGCGGAAAAAAATGTCCCCCTGAGGGGGAAAGGGCCGGTCCGGGAAGAAAAAGGCCACCGCGTAGACGATAAAAACCCGTGGGGGGGGCGGGCAAAAAAGGGTGAGAACAATAGAGCGCGCTCGAAAGAAGAAGATGCATAGTCTCTGGGGGGGAGGAACGAACCTAAAGAAAAGGGCGAAGAGGAGTCTAGCGCAAGAGAAAAGAAAAAGTTTAAGGGGGGTCCTCCGGATGACGAAAGAAGCCCGTGACAGCCAAAAGGGAACAAGGATTAAGACCCGAGCGTCCCGAGAGGGGGGGAGGCACCCGTTTGAAAAAGGAAAAAAAGGGCCGCGGTTTGCCCGCAGATCAGGAGAAAGAAAAAAGAATTCAGGAGAAAAAGAGCAAGCCCCCGTGGTCCGCACGATCAAGGAAAAAAAAAAAACGAGCAACCAAAAAAAGCCCGCCGCGCTGGGGAAAAAGAGACAAAAAGGGAAAAACAGAATAAAGGAATGAAGAGCGGAAGAAAAAAAGAAATCTATGCTCGGGGCTGGGTGAAGAATAGAAGCCTTGACCACGGTCTGGGCAAGAAAAAAACGCAAACCTCGATGTAGGGGGAACCAGGCTAAAAAAAAAAAAGAAAAAGGCCCGCGGGTCGCCTGCAGCGAATGGAACGGAAAGAAAAAAACGGACTAACAACCTTGAGAGGGGGTCCCAACGGGGGGAGAGGAAGAGCCGGCCTAGACATATAGGACCAAGGGGGGGGGACCCGATGGAGAAAAAAAAGCTCGGCGAAAAGAGGGACCGAGGCGGGGGGGAAAGGGTCGGAGGGGATGAGACCCCGGCCCAGCCGGGGAAAAAAAAAAAAAAGCACTTGGGGAAAAAGGAGTTTCCCGTCTCCCCCCTTCCAGGAAAGGAAATCCGGAGGGTGGCCCGTAGGAAAGAATCCCCCGGTAAACAACTATGGGACTCCAACACTACTCGTCATACGACCAGGAAAAAGTAGTCTTGCCAAAAGAACCCACCCTCAAAGATCAAAGTCCCCAGAAGGAGGGAACTTCCAAATGTGAGGAGCCTCTTGTGTCTCCCTCCCCCACAACGTTTCCGGAAAGAGGCCCGTACCGCGCCCGAAAAAAGTTGAAGGGAAAAAAAACAGACGAAACCTCGTACCCGGAACACGCCGCCTAGGGGAACGAAGGAAAGAATAGAGTACCAAAAAGCTCGGGAAAAAAAAAAGTAGAAATAACCAATAAAAAAAACCTACCTAGCAAGCCATCCTGAAAAGAGAAGCGGAGCAGAATAATAGAAACGATTGAAGAAGAAAACTGTCTGGGACACTTTATCCAGGTGGAGCAAGGGACTCTTCTTACCAGGGGGGAAGGAACAACCCTTAGAGAAAAGTGGAAAGGGATCGGGAAAGGGAGAAAAAATGAACCATGGGGAAATGGGAGAACAACCCCTTCAGGGAGCCCTTCGAAAGAGGGGATCAGAAAAAAAGGGGAATGTGGGGGAGGAGTGACGCGCATGGGTGTGCACTTGGATTCGCAGACTTGGCCCGGGAGGAAGATAAAGGGGGGGGGCGGGGGGGGAGATGGGGCTCCGTGAAGTCGGAAGGACCACCCAATCGAGACGTCCATCAATGGGAGGGGCCGTTCATCTCGGAAAAAAAAAAAAAAAAAAGGAAAAAAGTAAACAGAGAGGCGAAGGGTGTCAATACCCTTGACGGAGGGTGGGGCGCCAGAGTGGGCTCTTTACGGAGAAAAAAATCCCGCCCAAGCACGTCACTCTCGAACAACGGAGGGGGGGGCTAATCCCAAGGCACTCACCCATCGCGACCCTCAATTGGCCAAGGGTCCGGAAGAAGAAGGAAAAGAAAGGGGGAATTGTGCCTTCACGAAAAAAGAGATCCCAATGGAAGGGGGCTATCTCCGGAGGGGGGGGAGGGGAAACCCTTGGAGAGAAAAGAAAATTCCTCACAAAGGATGAACGCCTACCGGTGGAGAAAAAAAAAAAAAGGGTTGCTGCACTAGGTCGCTCGCCGGCTAGGTTCCCAGCAAGAGAGGAAGGGATGGGGGCGTAAGTTTTATCGAGAGGGAAAGAGATACGATCTTCAAAGGGGGGGGGGAGCCCCGCCCGCAGAGAGGGGGGGTCCCAGGGGAGAAAAATACGGAACAGGTTTCCTCCGGCAGAGGAAAAAGGAGGGGGACTCGGAAACCGTCCCGGGGGGGAGACAAGGTCTCAAGGAAATTCGACCCAGGGAAAGGGGGGAAGAAAACGGCGGGGGGGAAAGGGTCCGATGTGAAAAAAGGCATAGCGACTACGAGCTGCAGGGAGTAAAGGCGCCTCGGGGTGGAAACATACACGACGAAGGCGAATATTCCGATCCTGCCCAAAGAGGGGGGGGAGGGTCCGGAACCTGGAGGGGAAGAGACCAATCAGGGACCCTCCCCCGGGAGAAATGAAACCGGGCGTGTAATGGGAAGGGCCTGTCCTCCCACAGGGAAAAAAAGAGAGGCTTCAACGCTCCGCCGCGACAAAAAAAAGTTCGGGAAAGGGTCCTAATCTTCAAAGCCCTCAAGAAAGAGGGGTGGGAACGACGCGGTTTTAGAAAGTAGTCACGTGGGGCGGGGGACGCTGCGACCCGTCCAGGATGGAAAAAGAATAAAAACTTGGGAAGGCCCACGCCTAGGAAAGGGGGGGGGGGGGGGTTCGGTTCACCGCCCCCGCCCAGATGAAAAAGAAAAAAAGGAGAAGTCGACGTGGGGGAAAGAACCGGCTTAGCACAAAGGGAGAGCTGCCTTTTAAAGTAGCCTTGCCCAAGAGAGGAGGGAGGAGATCAGTTGGGGCTCGTTGGGGAGAGGATAAAAACCCTACGGAGATCCATGTGGAGAGGGGGAAAGGTCCTACCGGGACGGTCACCGCCGCAAAAGGAGGGACGACAAACGGGTGACACCCACAAAAAATCGTTAATTCTGAGTCAGGAACTTAGGGAAGGAAACTCTACTTCGTCAAAGAAGGGAGGAGGAGAGGACGCGAAGAGGAAGCTCCCCGACGCGAGAAAAAGGGGGAGAAGGAAGTTCGTTCAGAACGCTACAATCTGCAGAGGAGAACCTACTCTGGGGGGGAGAGGGGAAAAAGAAAACCACGGCCCGGACCCAGGGGAGTGGACGGGAGGAGGGTTTGGCCGTGAAACGTGACTCCTATTACCAGAGGTGGTAGTGCGCAGAGGCATGGTAAAAAGGGGACCGAGGATGCTTGGGAACCTCGCCCAAGATGCGGGAGTTCGCGTTGGCGGGGACCCTCTTGTGGAAAAAAGAACATACCGCCTTCCGAAAAAGGTGCTCGGGACCACCGTCATTGATCTTTAATTTGCAAAAAGGCCCGATGTCAAAAAGGATCCTCTACCTAAGGGAAAAAGGGGTTGTTCAGCAGAGGAAAGACGGGGAGACGTGAGTCACCGATATGTCCACTGAAAAGAAAGGGTGACTCGGGTGAAGAAAGGAGCATATAAACCGAAAGAAAGTATTGCTAGACGGGAGGCCGGAACAGGGAGGAAGGAACCGGGAGTGCCGAATGAAGGGGGCGAAAAGAAAAAGGGGGGGGACGCCCGATCCAGAAATGTGGGGGGTGATGGTCGCCAGAGAAAAGTTTACCGGGGAGCTGAAACCAAGAAAGGAAAGACCTTCGCCAAGTTTCAACGGAGCGCGTCGCAACAAAAGCAAATTCGGACCGCCGCGAAAAAATCGCTCTCCAAAAAAAAAGTTCGTGGGCCGAAGAAGAAAAAGACCGCAGCAGGACGTAATCCCACGACAGGAAAAATGATAACGAACCTTTCGCGAAGACGGCGCAGGCCCCACGCTCCCCCCAAGGGGGTCTGAGTTGTCGAGAAAGGGAAAAGAAAGGGCGGGGTGCGCCAGGGGAGAAGGAAAGCGGCTCGGTGATTCATTACAAAGAAAGCAGGGAGGAAAAAGGCAATAGAACCCGCGCCAACCAGGACGTTGGCCGTTCCAGAGCAGGAAAAAGAAAGAAGAAAAAAAGGGAGGTTAGGAAAGAGAAGAGGGGGGCTGACCGGGCACGGCAAAAACAAAGGGAGGTCCTGGTCTGGGAAGGGAAAAGAAGCCAATGGCCTCATTAGAATGTCCAAAAGACCTCATGTCGGAATCCCGCAAGTGGGAGGGGTCCTTCCGGACAAACGGGACCTCCCCCTAAAAGGGAAAAAGTTCGGGGAAATGCGGGGGATCAGCCGCAAATCTCGAAAGAAAGGTTTTTGGGGAGGGGAAAAGGAAAGTGTCAGGGGCTGCTGGCGGCGGCCTCTGTTCAGGAGACGCGGGGCGAGAAAAAAAGGCTTGAGATCAGGAGGAGGGACACCAGTTCCCGAGGAAAAAAAAGAAGAGGTGGCGACGAGGATTGGCCAAAAGGAAACCAAGGGTTTCGGGGGGAAGGGAGGGGAAAAGGTCGATTACGGGAAACGAAAAAAAACCCCCAAGGGGAGGAACGCCCAAGAAAGAGTCTCCCCCCACAGAAGGAGAGTCCCGCAAAACCGTCGGAGTCGGAAAGACTCGAGCAGGAAATTTCGGGCCAAGAAGAAAACACACCTCCAGAAAAGGAAACGGCCGTTCTCTGACAAGGGGGGGCCCTTTGTCCAAAGGGAAGAAAAAGAAAAAAAGAGACAATCATAGTGGGTCTTCCGAGAAGGAAAAGTGAGCAACGGGAACGCGTGAAGAAGAATTATGGTGCCAGCAAAAGGAAAGAAAAAGCCATCGGAAGTGACCGGACCCCCGCGAAAACCAAGCCCGTGCTCCTCAAACGAGTTCGCCACGCGAAAAGGAAAAGAAAAGCCTCGTGGGAAGAGAAGCTTTCGTCCAGAAGAAAAAGGAAACGACCATGCTCGGGGCGGCCTAAAGGAAAAAAAGCGGCGTGGAAGGGACATGTGTTCCCCGAGGGGGGAGTAGATCGAGAAAAATAGGGAAAGGGAAGGGGGGAACTAAATCTAGTCCAGCGCAGAGGGAAGACTCTTCAGATGGGAGAACCTCTTCGCACGGGAGAACTCGGAGGGAAAGGGAAAAAGACAATACGGAGCCCTTGTAAGCAAAGAGGAAGGGTCGAGAAGCGGAAAAAAGTCACCTTAAACTCGAAAAGAAAAAAAAAGGGGAAATTCGGTGGGAAAAGGGAAAAAGGGTAACCGTAGGTAACGTTTCCCAGCAGATCGAGAGAAAAAGAAGATCCGAAGGCTCTCCTCCCTCTGTGGGAGGGGCACGAATTCCAAGACCCCCACGAGCAAAAAAGGAACAAGCCGGGGGCGTTGCCATTCTTAAGGGAAGAAAGAGGAAGGGGACTGAAAGGCTGGTTTCCCTCAAAAATACGAGGACAAGAGGGGTGCGATTGTCAAAAATTGCCCACCGTCGGGGGGGGAGCAGAAAAAAAGCTCAACACTCTATGCGTGGGGGGGGGCTTGATGGCCAAAAGGAAGGGGGAGGAGCAGCGATGAAGACAGCCAAGCACCCGGGTGAACGGAAAAAAACCTCCAAGGCCCCACACCACTCTTTCCCTGACGGAGAAGGGAAAAGACATAATATGTACAAAAAAGAAAAACGTGGAGCCGTGGAGGGACTAAAAAAAGGGCCAAAAGAAGACCTAAAGGCAGGTGGAGAAAAGGGTGCCGGACAAAAAGCCCTTCCAGAAAAAAGAAACTCACGCCGTGTGGGGGGAAAAGGGGCTGTCCCGAAAGGAAAGTTTGCCAACACTCGGGGGGGGTGGCCGAGACGAAAAAAAGGGATCAGCCGCACGCCCCGAGGCGAAAAAAGAAGAACAAGAGGGGAGGAGGGAGTGAGGCAATCCTGCTCACAAACACCTCACAACAAAAAAGGACACGTCTCACAGAAAGGAGGTGGCCGGAAAGAAGCTCCTCCCTTGGAGCGAAACAAATGTGGGAAAAAACCTCCAGGAAGGGGGAGGACCCACTAATTACTCGGCCCCCGAAAAAGGACCCCTGAGGTCGGAAATGGACACAAAAAGCTGAAAGGGAAACTGCGGAAAGAAGAAAATCGTCTAGTTAACGAGAAAAAAAAGACGCCAAAAAACCTACGATCGCGGGGAAAAAAAAAAACCGGGAAACGACGCCGAAAAAAAGCCCAAAACAACAGAGGGGGACCGCCACTGTCACGGGAAAGGGATCCACGGCAGGGGGGGGGCGCCAAAGGTGACGTCCTTGCGGGAAGGGGGGGACAGAAAAGCAAGAAACGGATATCGCTCGCAGGGGAAAGGGGACCTCGCGAAAAAAACATGAATGCCACAGGATTGCAGGAGAATTTCTCCAAGAGGCACGACGATTTAGGGAGACGAAGAGAGGGATTTTGGTCTTCCGAAGGGGGGGGTGAAGGGACGGCGGGTCCAAACCTGGGCCGCCGCAGATGCACTACGGACGCCAACCTAAAAGAAAAAAGACAAAAAAAAAAAAAAAAAAATGGGGGAAGAGATCGCAAATCGCCGAGGAATCAAAGGGACGGAAAAGGAGGTGGAGATCTCTGAAACAGAAAGGAGGAATGAGGGGATGACGGACTTGTCAAAAGGATGAAGGCGGGGAGGGAGGGGGGGCAAAGCGAGTGACAAAAACGGGAGCCAATTCGCAAGAAAACATCTCACGCAAGCAGGAAAAAACGGCGCCCAACAAAAGACCGAAAAAAAAGCATCCATCGAGCACCCGGGAAAAAAGGTGCTACTCCAGAAAAAAAAGAAAAAAGTTTTGCAATCATGAAGAAAAAAAGCGCAGAAACAAGTGGCACCTAAGGGGATTCCGGCCTTCGCTGGGGAAAGAAATCCCATACGTCCCTGCAAAAGAGGGGGAAAACCTACCCGTTGGAAGAAGGCAGGGGTTCGAAAGAAAAGAGGGCTTCAGGAAGGCTTCGTTTTAAGGTCCCCACAAAAGAGGAAGGAGGGGGGAAAAGTCAATGGGGGTTTCTCTCGTAAAAAGAGGAAGGGATCGCGTCGAAAAGCTGCTTGCCCAGGAAACCCTCAGGGGGTAAAAAGGGGAAGGGGACATGAAACGTCCAGGGGCCTCCGAAAACGTCCTGGAGGGTTCGCTGAACATCGGCGAAAGGAAACCGCCAGCCACGCGGGGAGGTTGATGGGGGGTGAGGGGGGGGGAACCTAAGCTGGTCCGTAGAAAAAGGAAAGGGGGGGCGCCATCACGCGGAAGAAGGGGGCTTCTAAAAAAAAAACCTCGGCCAAGAAAAGTGGGCGTCCACCTGATAAAGAGGGAAAAGGGGAGCTCACAAAAAAATGTTCCGGCGGGAATCAGCCGAAGCAAAAAAAACGCACTCAACCTTCCCGCCGTCGAAGAAAAAAAAAAAAAGAAAAAGGGCTCCCTCCGGGGGACCGGGTCCCTATCTGAGGGTCCCCTGCAGTCAAAAGGGGGAAAAACAGCCGGGGTTTTTTTTTTTGTCGCAAGGGAAAGGGGCCCCCCTGGGGGAAAGGGGGAAGCGCTGCAAAAAAAGGAAAAGCCTTGCCATCAAAGGGAAAGAAGAGGGGGCGCTCTGGGTTCAGGGAAACCTTCCGAAGGGAAGATTGCAACTCTCAACGAAAAAAAGAAGGACGCGTGGGAAAAACATGAGAAAGGCTCTGTCTGAAAGGGGAAAAAGAAGGCTACCTGTCCCGCGCGGAAAAAGAGGGTTTTCTCGTGGGGCAAGGGAGAAACCAGCGGGGGCCGAGCGCCAGGTGAGAGAGAAAAAACGATGTCTTCGCTCGAGAGGGGCAACGACTTTTACTTCAAAACGGGGGGGAAGGACTCTCGGGTATTAGAGAGGAGGGGGTCAACCGAAGGTAACGACTCTTCCATACAGGGAGGAAGGAAACCGGACCTAAAGAAGGGCTCTCGGAAGGGAGAGTCCCGTGGGCGAAGGGGGGGATTCACAGAAAACAGGCTAACATCTTGCAGCAAAAAAAAGAGCGGCTGGAAAACCTTCCCCTGTGAAATCGGTTGAAGGAAAAAAAGGGAAGCCGGAGAAGCTCAAAGACCATCTTCTTTATGCGCAAGCGAGGAAAAAACGGGAATATCTGCAGGGAGAAGAGCCCAACCTAGCAGGATTCTTTTTGCAAAGAGGGAGGGAACTCCTTGGACGCCAAGGGAACTCCTGCCGAGGGGTAAAAACGATTATATCTTTACTTGGGGGGATTTCACAACCAATAGGGAAAAAAAAAGCTAACGAAAGGGGTCACGTACTGGTTCATCAAAAGGGGGTGGAACGGGGGCGGAAGAGGCACCGAAGAATTTGGAGAGAAGGGGGAGCCTCTGGGGAATTAAAAGGGGTTCGCAGATACCGGCAAAGGATGGAGAGCCTCTCCTTAATTACTTTCCCAGGAAGAGGGCCCTCCGAAGAGGCGGTCCCGCGCCCCAAGGGGGTTTCGCCCAATCCAGAAGTGAGGGGAAGGGGGGGGGGTTGGTGCTGGAACTCCTAAACCAGTTGAACCGAAAAAAAAAAGAAAACCGAGCGCTGCAGAAAGGAAGCTCGTCGCCACAGAAAAAAACATCCCCAAAGAGAACGAAAAAAAAGGTATCAGCCCTCCTTCCGTGGCCGCCAGAAAAGGGGGGAAAAAAAGACCGCATCGAACTTTGAAAAAAACGACGGAAACCCCACAAAAAAAAGATTTGCCAGCAGATGCCCGAGAGCGGGAGACAGGCCACCTCCACCCCAAGAACGGGAAGGAGAGTTTGTCCCGCATACCGACAAGATCTGAGGAAAAAAAGAAAAAGGTTTGGGATTTAAAAAGGCATAAAGGGCGGCTAGGGCCAACTTCAATACCCTCTCCCGCCGCGGGGACACGGGGAGGAAAGATCCGACATCCCATCTCCCGAGAAAAACGTAATTATTATGAAAGAGAGGAAAAGAAAAACAACTTCATCTCGCGGGGAGAGAGGGGAGAAAGGACAGAAGCGAAATGGGTAAAGAAATCCGCATGGGATGAAAGAAAAAAATAGTTCCCCGCCAGAACCTCCCCAGATGACCGCCACTTGCCGGAAGAGGGGGGAAAGAGAAGATCTGGGGCTCCAGTCGTGGGGAGCGTGGCAAAGGAGAAGCTTCTAGAAAGCAGTCAAGCGCCGACAGGTTTTGTTTTCCGTAAAAAGGGTCAAAACGAATTCCTTCCCGGAGGAGATCCCGGCGGCCGGGGGAAAAAAAGTTCCGAACGAGGAGGAGGTGAGGCCTTTCTCATTAGACCGCAATTAACTCGGAGGGAAAAAGAAAGCTCCGTGAAATGGGAAAGAGAATGCCCTGGGGCCTGGGGGTCACATCTTTCCGGTAACAGTGTAGAGGAAAAACCATCACCCCCCAAAAAGGGATCTTCTCCCAACCGAAGGGAACTCCCCAAGAAATCATTGCTGCAAGGGAAAGGCAAATCTCCGCCGTGAGCCCATGAAAAAAAAGGGCCCCCCGGACTTCCACAAAGGGGAAAAAAAAACCGTAGGGCAAAGGGGAAACACAGAAACTCAAGAGGAGATATACATCTCGAGAGGGGCCTTCTTTCAAAGAGGAAAACGCTTCCTGTACGCGAGTAGCTTCTCATGAATGGGGGGGAAAGCGAAAAAAAAAGGAAAAAAAAAGCAAGCGGTTGACTTCCGCGAAACCTCGGCAGGGAACGGTTGCTCCAAGGCCCAAAAAAAACGGTCGCCAAGCAGAAAGGAAAAAAAACTGCACCCCTCGTGTGGGGCAAGCAGCTCGGCCAAAAAAAAAAGAAAGAACGGGGCCCCTCAAAGAAAAAGGGTCCTCGTCCGTGAAGGCCATGTCCCCCTGAACATTAGAACGAGAAAAAAAAGAACGGGGACCGTTCCTGGTGAGCAAGACAAAGCCCGCGAAAAATTCCCTGTGCAGGGAGGGTTCGGAAATGAACGTGACATCTATCTTTCGAAAAACGCGTTCAGATCGCGCGTAAAAAGAAGATCCCGGGAAGAGGGATGGACGAAGTCGGAAGAAGACATCAGTTTTCCTGAAAAAAGAAAAAAAATTTTTCAAAAAAAGAAAATGGCGGTTGGCAACAAAGGGGAAGGACCGTCCGAAGCAGGTGCCCAACAGATCTAGCGAAGAGGGGAAGCATCCCGCTTCCAACCACAAGAGAAAGCCCCGCCCTCTGGAAACCCGCCTTCCCAAAAAAAAGAGTAAAGCGCAGGGCCGCGCAAGGGGGACGAGCCGGTGAAGCCCCCACAAAAGATGACTGGGAAACCCTCCCCTCGCTGCGCCAAGGGGAGTTTGCATCAATGATTTTGCAAGGTCTTCGGGGAAAAGGGCACCCTTCTAATGAAGGGTTTTTGGCCAAGGAAGAAAAGGGGGAACAGGCGAAACTGAGGGTCGTCCCTTCCCTCTATTAGGAAAAAAAAGCGCTCAAAAAAAAGCCGTATAACACAAAGGAGTTTAACCAGGAACTGCCTATTATGCCTTACCATAAAAAAGGAGGGTTGTGACCCGGAGTGTCCTGTGGAAAGAGACTTCTACAACCGGAGGACTTATGCGGGGGCAGAAAAAGAAAACTGGGAAACCCCGGAACAAATCCACAAAAGGGGACAGCTCCCGGGAGGACTCTATAAGGAAAAAGAAAAAAAACATTTACGAAGGCCGGGGGAAAACGTCCTCGAAGAAAAGATCGAGTGAAAGCCAAAACACCCGTGAGGGGGAAAAACCCGAGGCGGAAAAACATAAGAAAAATCGGGGAGGGAAACATGCCTCAGAAAAAAAAAAAGAGGGGGAAAAAGGCGGGCCCCTGACGCAATCAATCGCGTTCTTTGAAAAAAAAGGGGGAAACTAATCGCCGGGAAATGCTAATCCCCGAAAAAAAGGGTCCGAGTCCCAAATGCCCTTGGGGCCGCGAAAAAACCTAGGAAAAAGAACGTATCCTTGAAAAAGGCCTCTAACCTACCAGAGAAACGCATCTGTCCAGAAAATCAAAGTAACGTAGATAACAAGGTCCCCCAGCAAGGAGCGCGGGGGGGAGCAAGTAAAGGGAAAGGAACGGCGGAGCTAAAGTTGACGTTCGGCCGTGGAAAAGAGTCAAAATCATGGAAAGGGACGTCTTTTCAGGTTGGGACCAAGAAAAAGATACGCCGTGAGAAGAGGGAAACAGTTTTCGCGAGGACGGCCGGATTCACATTGGGGGGGAAACGCGGGGAATAGCCCTTCTTCAACTTCGGGGCTAAAAAAAAAATGTATGTTATTTGTAGGTAGCCTGGTGAAGGGGGCAAATTGGCTCGTCGAAAGGGGGCCCGTGAGCTGGCGCGGGGCGGCAGAAACGTCCCGAAGCAATCCGCAAAAACGACCAACCCGAAATGCCTCCTGGCAGACGGGGGTCTCTTGCCAAGTAGAAAAAACTCTCGGAAACACCGTAGGAAGGAGGGAGGGAAAAAACGGAGTTTCCACCGACACTTGAAGGATCGGTAGGTGTGGTCAAGAAAAAAAAGACGTTGACGAAGGCAAAAAACCCCAAAACCCCGCCCGCATCGAAAAAAAAGCGAAGATCAATCCCGAAAAAAAAAAGCCTCCTCCAAGAAAAAAAACAGAAGATAAAACCCTCCTCGCGGAACCTCCTTTCAGAAGGAGAAACACTTTCGAAAAACAGGGGAAGGGGAACAGCCTCCGAAGGAGAGGACAAGGGAAAAAAAGAAAGAGTTCTAATCCGTCAAAAGGATGGCGGACCGGTCCTCACTACGTCCCAGCAAATGATGAAACTCCGAACAAGGGGCCGCCTTTTCGTACAAGGGGGGAAGTCTCCGCCCCAGGCTCGTGACAATTTCGACCACTGCTCCGTAGGGTTGAAGGGGAGTGGTTTATCTCCAAAGAAGGATACGATCTGCAGAGAGATTCTCCGCCGCTCAAAAAGAAAACAAAGTAAAATAACTACGTGGACTAGGGGGGGGGGGGGGGCAAAGAGGGAAGCACGCAAGGGAGAAACTGGGCAACTTGGCGGCGAAAAGGAGAAGACAGCGTCTTTCGAAAAAGGGAGGGGCAAGCACGGCTTTGAAAGAAGGGAAAGGGTCCGATTTGAAAGTTCAGAGCGAAAAGAAGAAGAGAAGGGGCGTAATTCGCCTCACAGGGGGGGGAGAAAAATCAAACACGCGGAAAAAAAAAAAAAGAGTAGGCCGTTTGGGCATTTAAACCTGCCCCACAAAAGGGAGTACGAACAGTCTTCCACACGTCCAATGAGCTGGGTACCCCTACCAAAGAGAAAAAGAAAGGGCTGGTTGTGATGGGGGAAGACCGAAATAAGAAAGACCGTCCCATCCTGAACCAAGAAGTCCTTCAAAAAGTTCGCCAAGAAAAAAAAAAAGAACCCCCCACTCGGAAAAAAAGGAAGATCAGTTGACTTGTCTGTCACGTCTCCCGGCCGGGCAGGACAGCCGCGGGGGGGGGGAAATCACGGTTGGAAAAAAAAAAAAAAAAAAAAAAAAGGGGGAAAAAAACCGGCTTACTTCATCAGGGGACAAGAAAGCGACCCGCAAAAAAAAAAATCAGCCTGGCAGAAAGCTAGGGGTGCAGCAGGGGGGTCCTGCGGCACCGAGAAAATTAGATGCACAGAGGAAAAAAAGGGACGCCGCCATCGACGTGGAAAAACCAGCCCTTCAGGAATAAAAAAGGAGAGGGGAGAAATCACCTGTTCCCAGCTCTGCGGCCGATGAGAGGGAAAAATCAGTTGGTTGCGCACGGGGAGGCACGGAGCGCCAGGTGGGGGAAAAAAAAAAAAAGCCCAAAAAAAGAAAAAGCAGGGAGAAATCAAAAGAAACGGGCGCAGTGTTTTACTGCAAAAAGGGGGAAAAGCCTTCGGCGGAAAGGAGAAAAAAAAAGGGAGTCAGGAACTGCTTGGGGAAAAAAGCCTTCGTCCATAAAAAGGAGAGGAACCTCGGAGGAGAGAAAGAGCGCTCCAAGTGGCTAATAGGGGGAGGGGGGGAAAATAACCCGCTACAAAAAAAACAGGACTAATCGAGGGGGAGTGGAAGCAAAAACCGTCCCCCTTGTATGGGAAGGGCGCTGGGGGGCCTAACATTACCACCGCCCAACCGGGGGGACCTCGCTTGGAGGAGAAAGGGGTCCCGAAGGCTAATCCGTGAAAGTTCGGTTTTGACGCCAGAAAAGAAAAATACCGGTTTCGTCGCGGGGGGGGGGGACTTCTGGCTCAAAAAAAGAGTTGTTCGCGTCAGGAGTTGAAGTGTTTGGCTGAAGAAAGGAAAAATATGAACGCTACGATTCAGACGGGCAACGGTAAAGGAAGCACTTGGAGCGGAAGAGGGAAAAAGTCCCTGCTCGATTAGAAAAAAAAAAGATGCCTACGTTGTTCGCAGAGAAAAAGGGACCCGAACCGGAATGTAATAGGCTATGGACAAGGAGAGCCACGCGAGATTTTCCGACAAAAAAGCGATGCCGGGCGCCAAAAAAAAAGGGCGCACGATCCTCCGTGGAGGGCCGAAGGGGGGTGGAGTACTCCGCACAGTAACCGGCCCCTATTGCAAAAACGAGGCGCGCCTCGCAAAGAACGGGTCTCACCCGCGAGAAAAAAATGAGACAAAAAAGGGAGAGACCTCAGAAGCTCTCCCGCCGTCGGTGGAAGGACACGAGACACCCGCCGCCTCATCGAAAAGAAAGGAACCCACCAGGAAAAGGAAAAAAATCGGTCGAGGGGACCCAAAGAAGCTGAAAATGCCAAGGCACCCCACCCCCCCAGAAGGGAAAGAAGGGGGGACGAGTTTTTCCGAGACCGAAGAAAAAAAAAAAAAAGGAGTCCTTTATTACCTGCTTAGAGGAAAGAACTCGATGGAGGGTACAAGGGAGGAAGAAAAAAAAACCCCAAAACGCCTCTCTGTCCTTGACGGGAAAGAAAGAAAAAG